>WNGA01001527.1_pt1 | contig 65385 bp, 45 predicted proteins | sample 5400061 | NCBI WGS metagenome assembly WNGA01 (sample SAMN13153366, study PRJNA577476) | soil metagenome | isolation source: 100 cm soil or saprolite under grassland replicate 2 | place: USA:California | collected 2016-06-15
CGTGGTCAAGATCAAGCCCGGCGGCAGCGAACGATGACGTTCGCGCTCGGTGTCGCGCTCGCGGGCGCGCTGGTCGCCGCGGCCGGCGGCAAGGCGCCTTCGCACTCGCCCCCGGCCACCCCACGCGAGGCGTTCGACCGCGGCCGCACGGCGTTCGGCCGCGCCGAGTACGCGCGCGCGATCGAGATCCTCCACCCGCTCCTCTACCCCGAGGCGTTGCTCGACAGCGAGGGCGAGGTCGTGCAGGCGCACCGTATGCTGGGCGTCGCGTACCTGTTCGAGAACCATCCCGACGACGCGCGCCGCGAGTTCCGCAAGCTGCTCGAGCTGCGGCCCGACTATCGCTTCGACCCGCTGCTCGACCCGCAACGCGTGGTCGACTTCTTCAACGCCGTGGTCAAGGACGAAGAGAGCACGATCGCCGTGATCGAGGCACGCCGACGCCAGCGCGACGCCGAGGCCGCCGAGCGCCGCCGCCGCGACGCCGAGCGCCTGGCGCCCCTGCGCACCACGGTCGTGTTCGAGCGGCACTCGTTCGCGATCAACTTCATCCCGTTCGGCGCCGGGCAATTCCAGAACGGCGACCGCGGCAAAGGCTGGCTGTTCCTGGGCACCGAGGCGGCGCTCGCCGCGATCTCGGTGGGCGCGTTCGCCACCAACCTCGCGCTCTACGGGCTCGACCCGCGGCGTGACTGCCTGATGAAGCAAAACGCCGACACCGGCGGCGTCGTCACGCAGTGCCCGCCGACCCAAGTCGATCACTCGGAGGAGAACACGTCGCGCTGGCTCACGCGCGCGCAGCTGGTGAGCGGCGGGCTGTTCTACGCGGTGGCGATCCTGGGCATCGTCGACGCGCTCCGAAACTTCAAGCGCGACACGATGCTCGCCTCGTCCTCCTCCTCCTCCTCGTCGGCGCCCGCCGCTTCGTTTCGCTTATCCGCCTCCCGCTTCGGCCTCGGCGCCACCTGGGGATTCTGAAAGGACACCACCGATTATGGCTACGCTCAAGATTCAGCTGCCCGGCAAGGGAACGAAGGTCTACCGCATCCACAAGAAGATCACGTCGCTCGGGCGCGGCGCCGACGCGGACGTGACGTTGCCCGACGCGGCGCTCGCCGACAGCCACGCCCACGTCCACTTCGACGGCCACGATTTCAACCTCGCCCCCAGCGACCGCGACGCGGAAATCTTCGTCAACGGCAAGAAGCGCGCGAAGCACAAGCTCGTGCACGAGGACCGTGTTCGGCTCGGCTCGATCGAGATCGAATTCTCGCTCTACGACCAACCGGTCACCGAGCGCGACGACGGCGATGGCCACGCACTCCAGTCGTCGGAGCTCGCGTCGTACAAGAAGCTCTACGACTTCTCGGGCAAGTTGATGGAGAGCTACGAGCTGCCGACCCTGCTCGACCAGCTGCTCGACGCGATGATCTCGGTGTCCAATGCCGACAAGGGCTTCCTCGTGCTGATGGAGTCGGGGGAGCCGGTGGTCAAGGCGGCGCGCAACTTGCGCCGCGAGACCATCTCGGACGCGGTCCGACAGCTGTCGGATTCGATCCTCGAACGTGTGGTCCGCACGCACCGCCCGCTCATCATCTCGGACGCGCTCCGGGACGAAGAGTTCAAGAATTCATTGTCGGTGGTGAACCTCAAGCTCACGTCGGTCATGTGCGTGCCGCTCCTGGAAAAGGGCAACATGTTGGGTGTCATCTACGTCGGCAACGACAACGTCGCGCAGCTATTCGATCAGTCGCGCCTCGAGGTACTGACCGTGTTCGCGTCGCAAGCGTCGCTGCTGGTACGCAACGCGCTCTTGGTCAACGACCTGCGCCTCGACAACCGCTCGCTGCAAAACCGCATCGAGCAGATCCGGTTCGGCGAGATTTTGGGCTCGTCGCCGCGGATGCAGGACGTATTTCGCAAGGTGCAAAAGGTCGCGGCGACCGACATCTCGGTGCTGGTGACGGGCGAGACCGGCACCGGCAAGGAGCTGATCGCGCGCGAGCTGCACAGCCGATCGCCGCGCGCCAAGCACCCCTTCATCACCATCAACTGCGGCGCGATCCCGGAGAACCTGCTCGAGTCCGAGCTGTTTGGCCACGTGCGGGGCGCGTTCACGGGCGCGGTGTCGAGCAAGACCGGTCGATTTCAGGCCGCCGATCACGGGACGTTGTTCTTGGACGAGATCGGCGAGATGCCGCTGCAACTGCAAGTGAAGATCCTGCGCGCGTTGCAGGAGCGGGTGGTCGTGCGCGTCGGCGACACCCACTCCGAGAACATCGACATCCGCATCATCGCGGCGACCAACCGCGACCTCGAGGCGGAGATCAAGGCGGGGCGCTTCCGCGAGGACCTCTACTACCGCCTCAACGTCGTGCAGCTGCACCTGCCGCCGCTGCGCGACCGCGGCGACGACATCGTCGTGCTCGCGCGCTACATGGTCGGCCGCTACGGGCCAGAGTACGGCAACACGGTGCGCGGGCTCACCCCCAACGCGATCGCCGCGATCAAGCGCCACCGCTGGCCCGGCAACATCCGGGAGCTCGAGAACCGGGTCAAGAAGGCGGTCGTGCTCGCCGACAAGGCGCTGCTCGCCCCCGAAGATCTGGATCTGTCGCCCGACGACCTGCCGACGATCCTGCCGCTCGCCGACGCCAAGGAGAAGTTCCAGCGTGAGTACATCAACGACATCCTCGCGCTCAACAACGGCAACCGCACCAAGACCGCGCGCGACCTGGGCGTCGACCCGCGCACCATCTTCCGCCACCTCGAGAAAGGCGAAGGCGGCCTCGACGACCTCGGCCCGAGCAACGGGAACGTCGGACACAGCGAGCCTTGATCCGGCCTGACACCGATGTCCGGGCCCGCGGCCCGACGGACACCCGAGCCCCGCGCGCCGCGCCGCGCGCGCGCTTGGCACGCTTGCTGCTCGCTTTCGCGTGCAAGGCCGCCCCCGTGTTGCTGCTGTCCGCGTCACCCGCCTGCGTCATCCCGGTCGTCCCCGAGTTCAAGGACCCACCCGAGGCGAAGAACCGGCCGCCCCAAATCGTGACGGTGAACCCAGCGTTGGGAGACACCGTGACCCGCCGCGACCCGACCTTCACCATCAAGTTCAACGATCCAAACGGCGACAAGCTCTTCGTTCGCTGGATCGCGGACTACCCACCCTTCGGGCCCAACCGAAGATTCATCACAGGGATCCTAGAGTTTCCGCCTAGCGCCGACGGTACGCCGTTGGACGCACAAAGCTCGGTTGGCGTCAGCTGCGGCGAGCCGGGCCTCGTATCGACGATCTCCCTTCACAAGATCATGGCCATCGTTGCGGATCGTCCGTTCGTGAGTACGTCGATGACAAACGACCTCATGAAGGCGACCGATGACGGGCTCACTGTTTCGGCCTGGTGGCTATTCGCAGCGGATTGTCCACCATGACGTTTCGGAGTCTCTCATTCGCTAGCGCCGGCGCGGTCGCGCTCGCATGCGCGGTAAACAACACGCCCGCGACCTCGACGAAGCGCTGCGTCGCGTGTTCGTCGGAAGAGGCGTGCGTGACCGGCGTGTGCGTGAAACGAATTCCTATCCCGTCGTCGTGGGCAGCCGAGATCGTGCCTCCACCCGGAGACAGCATTGACGCCCTTACCGAGGTGAGCGCGGTCAGCGGCGCGAATCCGATTCTGACCTGCGATTCGACGACCGAGGTGACCGTAGGGATCACCTACGCGGCTACGAAGTCTTACCCTAGGAACGCGGGAATCGTCATCAGCACGGCGTCGCTCATTCCGGGGCGACCGGACTTGAGCTTCGAGACACAGGTCGTTGCTGACTTGGCGGCGCGATCCCTGGTGGCGACGGTGGCTGTTCCCACCGCCGCCAGCAAGCGAGGCGCGGCGATGATCCGGATGACTCCCTCCCCTGATGACCGAAACAGCCCGCCACGGACGTTCGTGGCGACCCTCTCCCCCTCCCTGGCCTTCGACGTGCGCGCGAACGACGATCTCGCTCTCCGAGGCACCTTGGTTGATGCAACGAACCAGACGCTCCGCGACACGTTCGTCGCCCGGGCCTTTCAGGCTGAAGCACCGGTTAGCGATTCGGTCGAGGTTGGCCAGAACGTCGGCAGCAAGGACGGAGTCTTCATCCTCTCGATCCCCGTGCAAGCGTCGCTGGCACCGATCGAGGTCGTGCTGCTTCCGCAAACCGACGGACAACCGTACTTCGTCTCGGCCCCTCGCCTGCCGACGAATGGTGTGTATGCGAACCTCGAAGTCAAGTTGCCGACGTACATCAGTAGCCCCGCGCAGTTCAGTCTGGACGTACGAGGCGACGGGCCGGACGAGCCAGCGGTGGCGGGCGCGTTGGTGCGTGCGCTAACCAGGCTGCAGCCCACGGAGCCGACCGACGTTGGGACGACGACGTTCGCACGTGAAGCCCTCACCGACACCGAAGGACGGGCCATCCTGCCACTCTTGCCCGGGACCGCCGGAATGTTGCTGACCTATGACCTCGTCGTCCTTCCACCCGCGGAGGAAAAGTACGCGACCCTCTGCCGTACCGCGAGTGTATCGAACGGGGGTGGTAGCCAGAGCACCGCGGCCAACATCCAGACCACACCCCGGCTGCTTCCGGCCCGGGCGAAGTTCACGGGAAGGGTGTTCGATGACGGTCGCGAACCCGTGCGGGGTGTGCTGGTGACCGCAACGCCGGGTGCGGCACCGCCTCCGACCTGCACCGCCGCGCGCTCGCCGATATCCGCTGGATCCACCCTCGAAGACGGAAGCTTCACGCTGTACCTCGATCCCGGGACGTACCAGTTCGACTACGATCCTCCTGCGCGATCGCCCATCCCCCGCCTGACCGAGATGGACGTTGCGGTCGACGCCGACGTCGTGCGCGACGTGCGGCTGCCCGCGGCGAGGGTGATCGAGGGGCGGGTCAGAGCCGCAGACGCGTTCACGTCGCTCGCCAATGCCACGGTCCGGTTCTTCGAGCCCCGGTGCAAGGAAGCTGACTGCAGCGGGCCGAACCGCGAGGCGCCGTGGCTGCGGGGGATAGGTCAGACGGACGAGAATGGGTTGTTTCGCATCGTCGTGCCCGCCCCCGCAGCGAACTAGCGCAACTGGTTTATGATGCGACATCGAATGGACAAGCTTAGGCAATGCGTGCACCCGCTCGTCGTGTCGGGGGCGGTCACGATCCTGATTCTCGCGTGCGGGCGAACCGAGCTCGACCTTCCGATCGACGAAGACGGCGGCGCGATCGGCGGCGGCGGTTCGACGGGCACCGCGGGTACCGGTAGCGCGGGAACTGCCGGTCCGGGCGATGCCGGACGTGATGGAGGCGCAGGCGGCGCGGGCGCTCAGGCCACGGGCGGTCGCGGGGGCGGCGGCGGCACGCAGGCCGCTGGCGGCCGCGGGGGTGTCGGTGGCACGCAGGCCACGGGCGGTCGCGGCGGCGGCGGCGGCACGCAAGCCGGCGGCGGTCGCGGGGGCGGCGCCGGCACGCAGGCTAGCGGCGGCGGCGGTGTCGGCGGCACCCAGGCCGGCGGTGTCGGCGGCACTCAGGCCACCGGCGGCCGCGGGGGCGGCGGCGGCACGCAGGCCACTGGCGGCCGCGGCGGTGCGGGCGGCAGCGCCGGAACGTTGGCGGCCGCGGGCCGAGGCGGCGGTGCGGGAACGCAGGCCACGGGTGGCCGCGGCGGCGTTGGCGGTGCGCAGGCTGCGGCGGGAACCGGGGGCGCTGCAGCGCTGGCGATCCAGTGCGGCGCATCCGCGTGCGTGCCGGGCGTCGAGCAGTGCTGCCTCGGTGGCGCGAACGGCGCCGTCTGTCAGAGCGCGCAGACCATGTGCCCTGGGATCGGGCTCGCCTGTCTCAACACGGCGGCGTGCGGCGGCGGCAACGTGTGCTGCATCAATCTACTCAACACCTCGACGCTGTGCGAGCCGGCGCTGACCTGCCTCGCCAACGTCGGGGCCATCCTGTGCACGACGAACGGCGAGTGCCCGGCGCTGATCCCGAACTGCTGTCGCATCGGCGGCACCGGTATCTGCCGGCAGGCATGCGCGTAACGCGCGCCCCGCGATCGACCGCACGCCCGCTCGTCGCCGCATTCCTGCTCGTGACGATCGCCGCCTGCGATCGCGATCCGCTACGCGCCCGGCGGCTCAGCCGCGCGCGCGGACGGAGCGACCGGTGACGCGATTGCGGACGCGGCGAGCGTGAACGATGCCGGAGACGCAAACGACGGGCCCGCCGGTGGCGGTCCCGACGCGAACGACGCCTCTCCCCCTCCGCTCCCGGCGTGCGGCGTGGGCATTGGCCACCCCTACCCAAACGCGGTCTGCTCCTCGAGCGGCAGCTGCGCGTGCGGCGACGACCCGCGCCCCGACTGTCAGTCCGTCGCGACCTGCGCCGTTCCGGCCGGCGGCGGCGGGCGCGTCTGGTCTATCGCCGCGCCCCCGTGCACGCCGCCCGAGCGGACACCCTGCCCCGCGTCCGTCGCCGAGGCACGCGGTCAGCCCTGCCGGCCCTACCAGGCGGACTGCTCGTACCCCGACGACCTCCACTGCGTCTGCGCCAACGACAACGAGATCTTCTGGAGCGCCGCCCCCAACTGCGGCGTCCCGCGCACGCTGTGGTACTGCGGGTTCGACGACGGCGCCGGACCCTGCCCCGACGGGATCCCCGAGGTCGGCGCGCCCTGCGCCGGCGACCTCACGTGCGCAGACCAGCTCCAGGCCTGCCACAACAAATGGGGCCGTGTCTGCGTCGGGGGCAAATGGCAGGTCCTCGGCGTCACCGGAGAGTGCATTTGACGCTCTCGGACGGTGACGGAAACCCCCGATTTGACAGGGACCGGGCAGGCTCGTAGGTTTCCCCTCGACTCACGCGCCCCGGCGCTCCGGGGCCGCTTCCAGCGAACGGCGCTCCGTTTGCGCGACTTCCCCCATGCATGTCTCCAGAATCTCCCGGTGAATTCCGCCGCTATCGCCGGTTTCTGTCCTGGCTCATTCTCACCTTCGTCACGCTGGGCAGCGTGTACCTGTTGGTCTCGGTGGGCGTGACCATCTATCGCCGGCGCCACGCCGTCCCGCTCGGTGACACGATCGGGCAGCTCGCATCGACCGCCGACCTCGAAGGGTGCGCCGAGGAGCTGGCTGACGTGGAGCTCGGTCTCGAGCGCCACCTCGAAAACTTCCGCGGCCTCATCGCGACCTACGATCCCCAGGACGCGGAGCGCTGGGAAGAGGATCGCGCGTTCTGGCTCGGTCAATGGAAAGCCGCGGGCCAGCGCTGCCGCTACACCGACCACCGACCCGGCCCGCACGCCAAGGACTGGGTCGAGCTCGGGGTCATTCACGGCGATTTGCGCGACATAGAGACCACCTACAACAAGGAGCTGCTTCGCTTCGTCGAGGCACAGGCTCCCCGCATCACTCTCCTTCACAAGCGGCTGGATACGGTCCGCGGGCGCATCGGCGCCGGCGCGCCCGCTCCGACCGCCGCACCGCCGTCAGCTGGCGGCAACAACCCCTGACCAAACATCTTCCGCATCAACGAAACGAGCAACGAGCCATGTCCGACCAAACCGACTCCCTTCCTCCCCCCTCCATCATCTCGCTCTCCGAAGCGCCCACCGATCCGATCGGGGACGCGATCGCTGACGCCGTGGCGCCTGCCGTGCCCGGTCAGCCGACGATCCCCAAGGGCCCTTCGTTCGCCGAGCTCGGCCTCAACCCCGACGTGATGCGCGCCGTCGAGGAGATGGGGTTCGTCGAGCCGATGCAGGTGCAGGCGGCGACGTTCCCCCTCATCACCGCGGGCAAGGATCTGATGGTCCAGTCGCGCACCGGCTCGGGCAAGACCGCGGCGTTCGGCATCCCGTTCGCCAATGGCGGCGTCACCCCCGACGACAAGTTCGTGCAGGCGATCATCCTGTTGCCGACACGCGAGCTGGCGCTCCAGGTCGCGGCCGAGCTGTCCAAGATCTGCGCCTACCGCGGCATCACCGTCGTGCCGGTCTACGGCGGCGCGCCGATGGGCCGCCAGGTCGAGATGCTCCACGCGGGCGGCCAGATCGTGTGCGGCACGCCGGGCCGTGTGCTCGACCACATCCGCCGCGGCACGCTGCGGCTCGATCGTGTTCGCACCGCCGTGCTCGACGAATGCGACGAGATGCTGTCGATGGGGTTCCAGAAGGACATCGAGGACATCCTCGACAAGACACCGGCCACGCGGCAGACGTTGCTGTTCTCGGCGACGGTGCCCGAGGGCATCCAGCGGCTGTCGCGGCGCTTCCTCAAGAATCCCGAGTTTCTGAAGCTGTCGGCCGACTTCGTCGGCGTACACGAGATCCGTCACATCTATTATTCGATCCCGGGCGCGGACCGCGAGAACGAGCTCCTGCGGATCCTGGCGTTCGAGGAGCCGAAGTCGGCCATCATCTTCTGCAACACGCGCGAGGAGACCGGGCGGGTGGCGGCGTTCCTGCGCAACCACGGCCATGACGCCGAGGCGATCTCGTCGGACCTATCGCAGAGCGATCGCGAGCGCGTGCTCGGACGGATGCGCGCGGGCGGGATCAAGTTCTTGGTCGCGACCGACGTCGCGGCGCGCGGCATCGACATCGAGAACCTGTCGCACGTCTTCAACTACACGTTCCCCGAGGCGCCCGAGATCTACATCCACCGCACCGGCCGAACCGGCCGGGCGGGCAAACACGGCGTCGCGGTGTCGCTAATCGGCCCGACCGAGGTCGGATCGTTTTACTACCTCAAGCTGCTCTACAAGATTAAGCCCGAGGAGCGCGCGTTGCCGTCGGAGGTGGAGATTCGTTCCCACCGCGAGGGCGAGCGGATTCTGGTGCTGCGGCAGGCGCTGGAAGCCGAGCCCGGCAACGAGTGGCGGGCGCTCGCGCGCCGGCTGATCGGCGCGGTCGACGGCGAGCGCTTGGTGGCGGCGCTGCTGGCCAAGAGCTACGCGGAGGTCGAGGGCATGCCGGTGGCGCCCAAACCGCCGGCGCCGCCGGTGTGGACGCCGCCGGCGCGGCCGGCGAGCGATTCGAGCGAGCGGCCGCCGGAGGGCGACCGCGGCGACCGGGGCGGCTTCGACCGCGATCGCCCGCGCGACCGCATGCGCGGCGGTGGCCCCGGCGGCGATCGGGATCGCGATCGACCGCGGTCGTTTGGTCGCGACCGCGATCGGGATCGCAGCCGCGGTCCCAGTGACCGGCCCCCGCGGGGGGATCGCCCGGTCCGGCCCGAACGCCCCGTGCGCAGCGAGCGCCCTGGGCCGCCGCCGTTACGCAACGATTCCCCGCCCGCGGAGCGCGAGTTCTGGGAGGTATGGAGCGAGGAGCGCGCGGCTGCGGCGCAGGCCCCGGGCCCGGGAGCCGGCGACGCCGCCACCGGCGCGAGCGACGCCCCCCTGCCCTCGATCCCGCCGCCAACCGGCGGCCCCGATGCGCTGCCGATGGGCGGTGCCGGGACAGTGTCGCTGGGCGGCTACGAAGCGCGCGGCGACGAAGCGCCGCGCGGCGACGTCGCGCGGCTCTACCTCAACCTCGGGCGCAAGGACGGCGCCTCCGACCGCGACATCCGCAGCCTGCTCGAGGCCCACGCGCCCGGCGCGCAGGTCAGCGACGTGGACGTGATGAACACGCACACGTACCTGAACGTCGCTCCCGGTGACTCCGACCGCATCGTCCGAGGCCTCACCGGCCAGGAGTTGGCCGGCCGCCAGCTCATCTGCGAGCCGGCGAAGCCTCGGCGAAGGTAGCGTCTCGCGCGGATCGGATCTGCGCCAGCTCGCCGCCGCACTGGGTGGCGGCGAGGGTGCCGCAGGCGGCGGCGATGTCGGCGCCGCCCGAGTAGCGACGGACGACTGGGACGCCGAGCGCGTCGAGGGCGTCTCGGAACGCGCGATGCTCGTCGGCGGTCGCGCGGCGGTAGCGCCCGGTGTCGTCGGTGACGTCGATGAGGTTCAGCTTCACGGGCAGCCCGCGCACGAGCTCGCCGAGCGCGCGCGCGTGCTCGGGCGTGGCGTTGACGCCACCGATCACGACGTACGCCAACGTCACGCGCCCGCCGCGCGCGGCGGCGTGGTCGCGCATCGCGGAGATCACGTCGGCGAGCGGCCAGCGGTCTTCGATCGGCATCAGCACGCGTCGCTCCGCCGAGGTGGGCGCGCCGAGCGACAAGATTAACCGGAAGTGGTGGCCCTCTTCGGTGAAGCGGCGGATGGCGGGCAACACCCCGGCGGTCGAGATCGAGATCGCCTTGGCCGAGATCGCCGGGCCCGCCGGATCGGAAAGGATGCGCGCCGCGCGAATCACGTTGCGGTAGTTGAGCAGCGGCTCGCCCATGCCCATGAACACCACGCCGCGAATCGGGTGGTCGGCCTCGGCGGCGACGAGGCGGTGCTGCGCCAGGATCTCCCAGGTTTCGAGGCTGCGGATGCCGCCCAGGCGCCCGGTCGCGCAGAAGTCACACGCGAGCGCGCAGCCCACCTGCGAGCTCACGCACAGCGTGTACTTGGCGGCGGGCAGCGCCTCGAGCGGTGCCGCCTGGCCCGCGCGCCGGCGCTCGCGCAGCGCCCGCGCCGCTTCCGGATCGGGCAGCGGGATGCGCACGGCCTCGATCGCGTGGCCGTCGTTGGTGCGGAACAGATATTTGACGAACCCGTCTTCGGCTCGGCGCCGTTCGATGATCTCCAGGTCGGGCCACGTCGTCGCGCCGTCGAGCGCCGCGGTGGCGATGTGGGATAGCCCCCGCACCGAGCCGGGCGGAAACCGCGCCGCTCCGTCGCGGTGGACCCGCGCGAACGCTCGGCGCGCAGCGACGACGTCGATCCCCAGCACGGCCAGCGCGGCGACCAGCTCGTCGGCGTCGAGATTGCGTGGGATCAGCGCGGTCACGGTTTGCACGCTAGCACACGGGTGTTTACGCCAGGCAGGTCCAAGGGAATTTCGGCGGTAGTCCGCGTTGCCCACTCAAAGGGCGATAGCATGCCCGCCAGCATGGTCGGCGAAGTCGTCAACAACTACGAGATCAAATCCCTGCTCGGCGAGGGCGGGATGGGGTCGGTGTACCTGGCCGAGCACCCGTTCATGGGACGGAAGGCGGCGATCAAGGTGCTGCGCCCGGAGCTCGCCCAGGACCGGGCACTGGTCGAGCGTTTCATGAACGAGGCACGCGCCGCCAACGCCATCCGCCACCCCAACATCATCGACATCATCGACGTCGGCCGCACCCCTTCGGGTGTGCCGTATCTGATGATGGAGTTCCTCGAAGGCCAGAGCCTGGCGAAGCGCATCGCCGATGCACGGCGGCTGCCGCTCGACGAGGCGCTGGACGTCGCCAGCCAGACCGCGGCGGCGCTGACCGCCGCACATTCCAAGGGCATCGTTCACCGCGATCTCAAGCCCGACAACCTGTTCTTGATACCGGACGAGTCGCGGCCGCGCGGCGAGCGCGTGAAGGTGCTCGATTTCGGCATCGCCAAGCTGCGCGGCGATCTATCGAACGCGTCGCAAAAGACTCAGGCCGGCGCGCTGATGGGAACACCACCGTACATGTCGCCCGAGCAGTGCCGAGGGCTGACCGACGAGATCGACGAGCGAACCGATGTCTACGCGCTCGGAATCATCCTGTTCGAGATGTTGTGCGGGACGCCACCGTTCGTCAGCGAAGGCTGGGGCGAGATCGTGCTCGCCCACCTGAGCAAGGAGCCGCCCCGGCCCCGCGACCGGAACCCCGCCATCCCAGCCGATGTCGAGGCGACGATCCTGAAGGCGCTGGCGAAGACCCGCGAGCAGCGGTTCTCGACCATGGCCGAAATGCGCGCGGCGATGGGCGCACGCGCCACCGCGCCGTCGGCGGTGCCGACGATCCCGCCGCGCCTGTCGACTGGACCGTCGGCCGTCTTGCTATCGCAGCCGAGGCCGGGCCATCGGACGACCACCTTCCGCGCGGCGGCGGGCGAGGTCACGCCGGTTACCGTACTCCCGGTCAGGCGGCGCCGCCGGGCGCTGGCGCTGGTCATGACGGCGGCGGTGGCGGTGGGCGGCGTGCTGTTCGCGACCGGCACGTTCCGGCCGGGGCGCGGGACGGGCCCGGGCGCGACGGCGCCGAGCGGGGCGCCGGCCCCGCCCACGCCGGTGATGACCGCGGTCGCGCCGATTCCGCCACCGCCAACCGAGGTGCCCCCCGCCGCTGCACCACCGGCGACACCGGCCGCGGCAGCGGCGACGCTGCCCGCGCAGATCACCGTGCGGCTGACCTCCGATCCCGACGGCGCGACCGTCACCGACGCCAGCAGCGGCCTCGTGCTCGGGTCGACGCCCTTCGAGCGCCGTATGGAGCGCGGCGAGCGGGCACTCGACGTGCGTGTGACCAAGACGGGGTTCGCGACCGCCGAGGTGACGGTGCCCCTGGTGTCGGATTTCGAGCGCGCGGTGCGGCTCGGGCGCGGGCGCAGCAAGTCGCAGCCGGCGCACCGCGAGGCGTCCACGGTTCGGAAGCCGCCGGCCGCCGTCGCCGCAGCGCCGGCGCCGGTGGCCGCGACGCCGGCGATCGCTCCGTCGCCACCACCACCGCCACCCAAGCGGGTGGAGAAGTGGTGAAAATGCCCTCGATGTCACGCTCGACGTCGCGCTCGCTCGCGTTCGCGGGTGCGCTCGCGTCGCTGTTGTTCGCGCCGCTCTCGCGCGCGCAGCAGGACACGCGCGAGAGCGAAGCCAAGAAGGCCTGCCTCGCCAACCGGCCGGATCGCGGCATCGAGCTGCTCGCCGAGCTCTACGCGGAGACCAACGACCCGACCTACATCTACAACCAGGGCCGTTGCTACCAGCAGAACGGACGGGGGCCCGACGCGCTCGTCCGGTTCCGCGAGTACCTGCGCAAGGCGACGGCGATCGACCCCACCGAAAAGGCCTCCGTCGAGCGCGTGATCGCGGAGCTCGAGCAGCAGGAGCAAGCGCGGCAGTCCGCCAACGCGGCGACGCCCGCCGCTTCGTCGGCGCCCGCCATCGCCCCGGCGATCGGGGTTACGCCCGCCGAGCCCGAGCCCCGCGCCGATCGCCGACAGCTGCGCATTGCCGGGATCGCGGCGGCCGGGCTGGGCGCGGTCGCGCTCGCGGGAGGGATCTACATGGGGCTGCGCACGCAGCAGCTTTCGGATGAGGTCAGCGCGGACGCGCACCGGATGATGTTCTCGCCCAGCAAGTACGACGAGGGCACCCGCGCTGAGATCCTGCAGTGGGTGGGCTACGGCGTCGGCGGCCTCGCGCTCGCGACCGGGGCGGTGCTGTACGTGATCGGGGCGGGGATCCTGAGCCGCGACACGACGGTCGCCGTGACCCCCAGCTTGGGGCCACGGGAGGCGGGCGCCTCGGTGAGAATCCGATTCTGATGCGCGGCCGCCGACTCGCAGCGCTCGCGCTCCTGTTGCTCGGCGCCGTCTCGTGCGGGTTCGATCCGGTGTTCCCCGAAGGCGAAATCTCGTGCCGCACCGAGCGAGACTGCCCGCCGTCGTACATCTGCCGCCTGTCGGCCTGCTACTCGATCGGCGCCGCCAACGATGCCGGCGTCATCGACGCCCCGATGGTCGCGGACGGCGCGAGCGGGCGAGGCGGATCGGGCGGTCGCGCGGGCTCGAGTGGCAGCGCGGGCGTGGCCGGCAGCGCGGGCGCCGGCGGCGGCGCTGGCCTGGGCGGCGGTGCAGGCAACGTCGGGGTGGCTGGTGCCGCAGCCGCGGGTGCGGGCGGTCGTGCCGGTACGGGCGGCGGACCCGCGGGCGCTGCCGGCTCGGGGATCGCCGGCGCAACCGGCGGAAGCGCGGCGGGCGCCGGTGGACGCGGCGGCTCGACGGGCGCCGCGGGTTCTGGCGCGACCGACGGCGGCGCCGACGCGGGCTGCGGCACGACCTGTACGCTCGGGACCAAGCGCTGCGGGACGGCAGGCATCCAGACCTGCGTGATGGTCGGCAACTGCCCCGCGTTCGGTCCCGACGTCGACTGCCCGGGCCGGCAAACCTGCCAGGGTGCCGCGCCCGCCGCGGCATGCACCTGCCCCGCCGCGCCCGCCGGGTGCACGGGCAAGGGCGTGGTGTGCGCCGGCGGCAATGCCCGCACGTGCGACGTCGACGCCGAGGGTTGCAGCTACGAGAAGTCGTCCGAGACGTGTACCGCCGGCAAACCGTGCGCGGGCACGTTCCCCACCGCGGCGTGCACGTGCCCGGCGGCGCCGGCCGCTTGCATGGGATCGGCCGGGACCCGCTGCGCCTCGAGCAACACGCAGGTCATCACCTGCGGCCCGAACGCCGACGGCTGCCTCGCGATGACCAACACGACGACCTGTCCGACCGGCAAGCCATGCTCGGTCACCGGCACCACCGCGACCTGCTCGTGTACGGGCGCGCCGGCCGAGTGCGCCGCGGGCGCGGGCGGCGTCTGTCGCACGAACGGCGAGCTTGCGACCTGCGGGCTCGACCCGAGCGGCTGCCTCGTGGTGACCTCGGCCGGGGGGTGCCCAGCCGGGCTGACCTGCCAGGGAGCCGCGGGCTCGGCGACGTGCCGATGCCCGGCGTCACCCGCGCTCTGCAACGGTGGCACCGGGCAATTCTGCATGAACGCGGGACAGCTCGTGACCTGTGGTCGCGATGCCGCCCAGTGTCTGAAGATCACCTCGATGATGACCTGCCCGGGCGTGCAGACGTGCGGTGGTAGCGCGGGCACCGCGTCCTGCAACTGTCCCGCCCTGCCCGCCGCTTGTCCAGGCGGGGCCGGCAAGCTGTGCAGCGGCAACAACCTCGTCAACTGCGTCGCCGACGCCCAGAGCTGCGTCAGCGTGGGCTCGAACGTCGCCTGCGGCGGCGGGCTCGTGTGCAGCGGTGGGTTCCCGACCGCCGCGTGCGTGTGTCCGACGGCGCCCGCGGTGTGCAACGGCACGACCGGCACGTTCTGCTCGGGCAACGCGACCGTCAGCTGCAGCCGCGACGGCAACAATTGCCTGGTCGCCGCCAGCCCGGTCGCGTGCATGGGCTCGCTCGTGTGCGGCGGGACGGCGGGGAGCGCGAGCTGCCGCTGCCCGACCGCGCCCGCGGCGTGCATGGGCGCGGGCGCGGGCAACGTCTGTCAGTCGGCGACCTCGTACGTGACGTGCGCAACCGACGCGTCGGGGTGCGTGCAGATCACCGCCTCGAACGGCACCTGCCCGGGCGGCTCGAAGCCGTGTTCGGGCAGCCCGGGCTCGGCGGCGTGCGCGTGCAACACCACACCCAACGCCGCGTGCACACCGGGCGGCGCGTTCGCGGCCGGCTATGCCTGCAGCTCGGGCAGCCAGCGCGTCCAGTGCGTCGTCGACGGCAACGGGTGCAACACCAGCAACCCGCCCGCGACCTGCCCGTCGCCGCAGACATGCCAGGGCACGTTGCCCTCCGCCGTGTGCGCCTGCCCTGCCGGGTACAACACGATCGACTGCGACGCGAATGGCGAGATCAACGGCAACCGCTGCGTGGGCTCCACGCTCTACACCTGCACCGACGCGGGCGGGGGCTGCCAGCAGCTCTCCACCACGTCCTGCGCGGCGAACCAGCTCTGCGTCGGCAGCCACCCCGGCGCGCGCTGCGCCGATGAGGAGAAGAAGGGGGTGTCCACGGCGGGCGGCATGCAGCAGAGCTGGTCCGCGATCCTGCTCGGGATGAAGATCAACGTGCCGGTGAGCTCTACGCTGCGCCGTCTCGGCGTCTATTGGAACGGCAACGGCAGCGGCGCGGCGCTGATGCGCACGCTGACGTTCGCGGTCTACCGCGACGGTGGCAGCGGCCCGAACGGCGCGCTGCTCGCGTCGGCGATCGACCGGACCGTGAACACGCTCGGCGCGGTGGACTTCAACCTCACGACGCCCGCCGGGGGAACCACCCTGACCGCGGGTGACTACTGGCTGTTCGTGGAGATGAGCGCCGCCGGCTACGTGGCCATGAACGGGTCTCCCACGACGAGCTATCTGTACCTGAGCCACACGTACGGCTCCGCCCTCCCCGCCACCGTCACGCCGGCGTCGTTCATGTCGGGACAAGTGCCCGGGCCGCTAGCTTTGTATATGGTCGTGATCCCGCAGCAGTGACGCAGCATCCACCCGAGAGGACGAGCCTCATGACACCGACCTTCCCGATCCGCCCGGTTCGTCCGTACCGGGGCAAGATCTTCGCCGCGCTGCTGTGTGGTCTGTTGGCCGCGAGCGCCGGCGCCCGCAGCGCCAGCGCCACCATCTGCTTCCCGCCGGGGTTTGGCGTGCCCGGCGCCTCGGGCGTCCCCAAGTGGTGGGGGGGCGACTCCAGCAACGGCATCAACGATCCCCGCTGGCGCGGCGCCGCGATGTTCAACCACGTCGGCGATCAGGCGCGCTACCAGGTCGTGGTCGACAACTCCGGCGCCAACAAATATCTGGTGATGATGTGGACGGTGAACGCCGACCCCACCGCCGACGACCTTCTGTATTTTGGCTTCTACGTCGACGGCGGGACTCCGGGATCGTCGGACGGCAACGTGTTCCGAATCAAACGCAAGTTCAACGCCGCGATTCAGGACGGCGGCACGCCCGACGGCGGGGCCGGGTCGAACGCGACCACGACCGAGCTCGCCGCGTGGTACTGGAACAAGGCGGCGGCCACGCCGAAGTGGGAGAACACGACCGGCCTGCCGGCGTTCCCGACCTGGATCTCCGACGACACGCGCCTCGACGTCGTCTGCGGTTCGTCGGCCTGCGATACCTGGGACATCCGACTGCGGGTGAAGGTCGTGGGCGCCGGCCAGGGAAACTTCGCCAACCCCAACGCCGCGGCCGGCGCCGGCATCGAGCTGCCGTCATCGTTCAAGTTCTGGTACGAGATCAAGACCGTCCTGGGCGGTGGTGGCACGCCCGATCTGGCGTCGCCGGTGAGCTCGCTCGAGTTCAACCCGGCCGTCATCACCGCCGATCCCGACCTGACCGATCCGGCCAACTTCGCCGACGAGGCCGCGCTGGGTGGACCGCGCTTTCCCGCGACCGGCAACTGGATGCAGGCGAGCGTCGACACCACGCTATCCACCTGCGAAAAGGGCATCAACATCCAGGGCGGCGACATCGGCGTCGTCAACTCGATCACCGGGCCGGCGGGCGGCAGCACGCTGTCGCTGCTCGGCGCCAACGAGCTCCACGCCAAGCCCCACAACAATACCGGCGGCAACGTCGCCGGCGGCGGCATCCTGGCCCGGTTTCGGATCGCCGACTGGAATACGGCCTCGCACAGCTCCGCGATCTGGCGCGACGTCCCCGGCTGCACCACCGCGACCGGCTCCGGCACGGTCGCGAACACGGCGGCGTTCGACCTGACCTGCCCGTCGTGGACGCTGTCGCCCACCGAACGCTGCGAGTACAACGTGCCCTCCGGGCGGCCCGACGGCTGCCCGCCCGCCACCAAGGACGATCACCAGTGCGTGCTGGTCGACCTCAAGACCGCGTCGGGGCAGTTCTACTTCTCGTCGGTGAGCGCGTACCGCAACATGGACTTCGTCGGCGCGTCCGAGTTCAAGCGCAAGGTCCGAGTCGACGTCAACGGCCTGCCCGCGTTCGCCGGGCCCGACCCGAACCGCGACGTCTATGTCTACCTGCAGACGAGGAACATGCCGGCGCAGATCTCGTCCGACCCCAAGGGAGAGGCGGGACGAGGTGGTGGTGACGTGGTCGGGGCGTCCCCCGCGCTGCTCAAGCGGCTCGAGATCCCCGCCGCTGGGCGAATCGGCTCCGCCGCGTCGGCGCGCATCCAGAAGGCCTACGCCGCCGGCCAGCTCACCTGGAACGAGATCAGCCAGCTCATGCCGACGCACGTCGCCTACGCGTGGCACGACACCGGCAAGACCGTGAGCATCGGCGGCACCGCCCGCAAGCTGCTGCGCCCCCAGTCGTCGTTCGGTTACTTCGTCTCGCACGACGGCGAGCTGCACGGCTGGGAGAACAAGCTGCAGGGCGCGACCGTCACCCAGATCGGACCGAACTTCTACAAGGTGGCGGTGCCGCAGAACGGGTCCGTCAACGCCGAGACCGTCATCAATGCCCTCGACAAGCCGCTCCATCCGCCGCCCCCGCCGCCGTGGTGGCTGTTGTTCCTGATCCTGCTGCTCATCGTGATCGGCTTCGTGCTTTGGCTGCGGCGCCGAAGCATGCCGCCACCTCCGGCGCCCCCGCCCCCCGGTCCATGATTCGTTCCGGGATCGCCTGACCGCTCGACGGTCTCGACCGGTGGGGTAGACTGCGGCGCAATGAGCGCCGATGAACGCCCCGCCGGCGGGGTCCGCGACCGCGCGCTGATCGCGCGCACCCGCGACGCGCGCGAGCGCGTGATCGCGAAGCTGTCGGACGAGTTCGCCCAGGACGGCCTCGACGTCGACGAGTTCGAGCGCCGGGTGACGTTGGCCCACACCGCGTCCTCGCTCGCGGACATCGAAGCGCTCACCGCCGACTTGCCGCCCGACGCATCGCCGGCAGCGGCCCCCGCGAGCGACGCACGATGTACGCGATCATGGGCGGGATCGACCGTCATGGCGTCTGGACGGTGCCGTCGCGAATGAAGATCGTCGCGATGATGGGCGGTGCCCAGCTGGACCTCCGCGAGGCGCTGCTGCCGGCTGGCCCCATCGACCTCGAGATCCTCGCGGTCATGGGCGGCGTGCAGATCATCGTGCCGCCAGGTCTCGCGGTGCAGATGAACGGCACCGCCATCATGGGCGGCTTCTCCGAGCTCAACCGCGCCCCCGTCCTCCCCGACCCCGAAGCCCCCCTCCTCCGCGTCCACGGTTTTGCGGTGATGGGCGGCGTCGACGTCCAGATGCGGCTCCCCGGCGAAACCGAACGCGACGCCCACCGCCGCACCCGCAAAGAACTGCAGGGCGAGCGCCGCGCGCAACGCCTGCTCGACCGTCAGCGCTGATCGCGCGCACTGCGCGTGGGCGCTCACTGCGCTCACTGCGCTCACTGCGCGGGGGCGGGGCGCCGCATCCCTTCGTCCGACGAGCGCCAAGCAAGCGGACGGGCGCCGTGGTTCGAGCCGTGGCTTCCGCGCCGCGCGCTCAGCCTAACTCGCCTGCGCCCAACGGTTCTTACGGAGCTGGCCCCTGTTTCGTGCGGGCTCGAACGCCAGCGCTCGAGCCATCGCCAACGCCCGCACGATGGCGCTCGTCGGACGAAGGGATGCGGCGCCCCGCCCACGCGTGGTTGGCCAAGGACCAACGATGCGCCGCCCCGCCCACGCGTGGTTGGCCAAGGACCAACGATGCGCCGCCCCGCCCACGCGTGGTTGGCCAAGGACGAACGATGCGGCGCCCCGCCCACGCGTGGTTGGCCAAGGACGAACGATGCGGCGCCCCGCCGACGCGTGGGTGGCCAAGGACGAACGATGCGGCGCCCCGCCGAGCGCAGTTGGCCAAGGACCAACGGATGCGGCGCCCCGCCGATGGGTGAGAGACCCCGCCCTAGCCGTCGAGAAACCGGAGCGCGTTGCCGCCCAGCAGCTTGTCGAGGCGGGGCGAGCGCCAGCCCCGGCGCCAGAGCAGCTCGGTGAGGCGCGGCAGATCCGCCGCGTCGCGCAGTCCGCGCGGCAGAACCATGAAGCCGTCGAAGTCGGAGCCCAGCGCGACGCAGTCGTCGCCGCCGACGCGCGCCACGTGCTCGATGTGGTCGACGACGCGCTCGAGCGAGCAGAACAACCCACCGAGGTACGGCGACACGAAGATGACGCCGACGATGCCGCCCTTGTCGGCGAGCGCGCGGATCTGATCGTCGTCGAGGTTGCGCGCGTGCGGGTAGACGCCCGATGCGCCCGAGTGCGAAGAAAACGGCGGCGTGCGCGACGTCGCGACGATGTCCCAAAACGTCTTTCGGCTCGCGTGCGCGACGTCGAGCCGGATGCCGGCGTCGTTGCAGGCCGCCACCAGCGCGCGGCCGTGGTCGGTGAGGCCGGTGTCGCGCGCCGGTTGTGTGCGGCACGAGGTCCCGGCGCGGCTGTCACGCTCCCAAAGCGGCCCCAGGAACCGAACCCCCGCTGCCGCCAGCCGCGCCACGCCCGCCGGCATATCGTCGTCGATCGCGTAGCTGCCCTCGACGCCGAGGAACAGCGCCAGCTTGCCCGCCGCGCGTGCGGCGCGAATGTCGCCCGCGCGGCGCGCGAGCACCAGCCGATCCGCGTGACGTTCAGCAAGCGCCCGCGCCTTGTCGAGCTGGCGCCAGAACCGCCGTTGGCGGGCGAAATGAAACCCGCCGAACATCAGGCATCCGAGCGCGTGGATGCCGCCGCGCTGGATCCGCGGCAGATCCAGGTCGAGCCGGCCCGGGTTGTAGAAGGTCGCCGGCGGATGCGCGCGCCCGATGTCGTACGGCAGGTGGGTGAGCTTGGTTAAGAGGTCGTTGTGGAGATCGACCACCGTTGCCCGTGCGTGCGCGGCGGCCGCTTCGGCGCTTACCTCGATCGGGAAGCCACGCACCGAGGTCTCGCGCCCGCTAGGGGCTGTGGAACGGGTTCTTGAGCTCGGCCGGCGTCGTGTCCTTGTCCTCGGTCGGAACTGGGATCACCCGATGCGCCGGATCCGGTTTCGAAGCGCTCGGCTCTGGTTCGCCGCGCTTGTGGTGCGACCGGCCGGGCTTCGCGCTCGCATCCGATGTTGTCCCCCCGGCGGGAGTCGCAGGCTTCGCCGCCGGGATCGGCACCGCGGCCGCGGGCGCGGCGGGCGCCGGCGCACTCTTCGGGGGGGCGGCCACCCTTGGGGCGACCGCCGCCGGGGCTACCGCAGGCGCCACCACGCTGGCGGGTGTGGGCGATGCGGCCGCCGTGCTCGCCGGCTTCGGTGGCGCGCGTAACGCCAGCACTGCGACCACCGTCGCCGCGGCGACACCGGCCACGATTGCGCCAACCTTGATTCCGAGCCCGAGTCCCGGATGCGCGACACGTGTCGGCCGCTCATCCTCGAACGTTCCGCGCGACACCGTCGACGCGATCGCGGTCCTCGAATTCCGCACCGTCGGGTTGGGCTCGGCGAGCGTCGGATAGCGTAGGCTGGCCTTGGGCGGCCCAAACACCGACGACGGCTCGAACGGCTGCCCGCCCGCGCCACCGAGCGCGCGATAGAACGCGTCCATGTCGGCCCAGCGCTTTTCGCGATCCTTCTCCAGCGCGCGCATGCAAACCGCCTCGACGTCGGCGGAGATGTTCAGATCCGGCCGCCGCTGGCGCAGGGGCACCGGCGGCTCGAGAAGATGCTTGGTCAGGATGCCCATGAAGCTGTCGGCCATGAAGGGCACGCTGCCCGTGAGCATGTGGTACATGATGCAGCCCACCGCGTAGACGTCGACGCGGTGGTCCGGGGGATGGCCCTGCGCCTGCTCGGGCGACATGTACTCGGGCGTGCCGAAGATCATCCCCGTCTGCGTCAGCCGGGGCGCGTCGGCGTCGTCGGAGGTGACGACCTTGGCGATTCCGAAGTCGAGCACCTTGACGAAGTCCGGCCGACCCTCGCGCTGCACGAGGTAGACGTTCTCGGGCTTCATGTCACGGTGGATGATCCCGTGCTCGTGGGCCGCCCGCAGCGCCTTCGTGATTTGCATCAGGATCGGGCGAGCACGGGCCCACTCCATCGTCCGTTCGCTCCTGAGCGTCTTGCCGAGGTCCTGGCCGTCGAGGTACTCCATCGCGATGTAGACCAGGCCCTCGGGCGACTGGCCGAAGTCGGAAATGTCGATCACGTTCTCGTGGCCGATGCGCGACGCGCTCTTCGCCTCCTGCAGGAAGCGCGCGACGATGTCCGCGCGCCGGGTGAGGTCCATGAACAACACCTTGAGCGCGATCTTCTTTTCGATGAGAGCGTGCTGAGCCTGGTAGACGCAGCCCATGCCGCCTTCGCCGATCTTGCGCACGATGCGGTAGCGTTCCGAGAGCACCCGACCGATGAGCGGGTCGTCGTCGGCGGGGGGGCTCGCGTTTCCGACGGGCATCTCGCTCAGGAATTTATCATGCCCCGCGCTTACGCGGCCTCCATCCTCGCGATGAGATCGTCGTAGGCGTCCGAGACCGCGAAACGAAGCAGAGCGAGCGCTTCCGGGTTGGCGACGATGGCGGGCAATGTGAGCGCACCGTCCACCGGCAGACGGCCGGCGCTCGCGAGCACGACGGTGAGCGCGGCCGGGAGCTCGCCCGCCGCGAGCAGCCCCGCCGCGTTCGCACCGTCACGCACCGCGGCGTGCAGGGCGGCGGCGTCGAACGGCCCCGCGCTCTCGACCGCGAACGGCATCACCTGCGGGCGCAGCTTGCGGGGCAACACGCGCGCGGCGCGCGCCGCTTCCGCATCGACGAGCGTGTCGCGAATCCCAGCCTGCCGGTACTCCGGCACGAACTGGCGGACGATGCCGACCAGCATCGCCGCCGCCTCCTCAGCCGACGCCGCGAGCAGGACGTCGAGGCCGCTCGCGACCAGACGTAGGCAGCGCGCCGCGGCGAACCGCTGCGCCGCCGGGCCGAGCGCGGCGATGCGTTTGCCGACGAATATCGTCGGCGGCGTGCCCGGCTCCACGCGCAAGACGCCGGTCTGATCGGATTCGGTCAGGACGTAGAGGTCGAAGTCACCGCTGCGCAGCTCGGCGGCGACCGCCTCGAACGCGGGCCGAGGCGGCTCACCGCGCCCCACCCGCTCCGACCGGCTGACACCGAACCCAGCCAGGGCGGCAGCGAGCTCGACCCCCGACGGCCGCAACAGCGGGCCGACCAGGCGGAACAGCTGACGGACGCCGTGAGGCAGCGCCGGCGGATACGAGCGTTCGTCGGCCTCCGGCTTCCGCAGACCCTCGATGCTGCGCGCCCGGACGCCCGCCGGGGCGGCAGCCGCGCTGCCCGGCCCGGACGCCAACCGAGCCGCGAGGTGGGTCGCCGCCGCCGCCGCGTGCGGGCGCTCGCGCAGCGTGAGCACTCCCGCGAGCGCGTGTAGCGTCTCCGGCTCCAGCCCACCGCGATCGACGTCGTGGCGTAGTAATCCCGCGGTGTGATCGAGCAGCGCGCGCCGCCCCGACACGTCGCGGGTTCGCTCGAGCAGCTGTGCGAGCGCCGACACCGCCGCGATGTCGCGCGGTAACGCGTCGACCGCGCCGCGGAGCTCGGTGGTCGCGCGCGGAAGATCGCCGGCGCGCATGTGAAGCTCGCCGAGCCGGACGCGGAACGCGGCCCGCCGTTTGGTGTTGGGCTCGATCGTCACCAGGCGGTCGGTGATCGGCAGCGCCGATCTGGTGTCGCCCTCGGCGACGTAGAGATCGGACAGCGCCCGCAACGCGTCCCGGTTATCGGGCTCGAGCGTGCGCACGCGCTCGAACGCGACGATCGCGCGCTTGGCGTCGGGGACGCGCTCGCCGTAGATATGACCGAGGCGCAGGAAGATCTCGCGCAGCGTGCGAGGCTCGCGCTCCACCACCGCGCGCCGCAGATAGACCTCGCCCGCCTGACTCCACTCGCCACCGTCCCAGTGCAGCTCGGACAGCCGCGCCAGCGCGCGCGGATGCTCGGGCTGCTTCTGAAGGATCGCTTGCAGCTCCTGCTCCGCGCCGGGCCGATCGTTCAGCTTCCCGGCTAGGACCTCGGCGCGCGCCAGCCGGAGCGCGGTCACCTCGAACGGGTTGTGGGCGACGTCCACGCGCGCCGCAAGCGCCGCCGCGAGCGCCGTCGCATCGCCCTCTTCCTCCAGCAACGCGCGCAGCTGCTCGAACGCCGCGTCGTGCGCGGGCTCCACCTCCAGCGCCGCGCGCAGGAGGCGGAGCGCGCGCCCGCGGCCCGCCGCCGCGTCCGCGCCGCGGGAAGCTTCTTCGGCCAGCGCCGCCGCCAACAGCAGCGCCCGCACCCGATGTTGAGGCACCTCGAGGCACCTCGACTCCACCTCGGCCGCGTCGATCGCCGCGCGCAGGTCGCCGCCGCGGGCCACCTCACGCCGCAACGCGAGCGCGGCGACCAGACACGCCGGGTCGGCGGCCAGCGCGAGCTGCCAAGCCTCGGCGGCAAGCGAGCTGGCCCTCCCTCCACCCGCCTCCTCCCCGGCGTCGGTCCAAAGCCGCGCCGTCCAAGTCTCGGCGGTCGCGACCGAGTGCGCGTCCCCGCGCTCGCCAAACCGCCGAACGCCGAGGCCGAGCGCGTGTGCGCGCTCGGCAGGCCGCGGGTCGCCGTCCCAGATTCGGGCCAGCGCGCCGAGCGGAATCGAGGATACGTCGTCGCCTGCCGCGGCCATCGCCGCGTGCTCGAGCGTCAGCGCGCGGCCAGCGTCGGCGCGCGCCTCAACCAGCGTCGCGGCCGCGTGCAGCGCGGCCGGCCCCGCGATGTCCTGATGGGGCGGCCCGCTCTCCATCGCCGCCGCCACCGCCGGCCAGTCCTGCGCATGTGCCGCCTCGATCAGCTCGACGAGCTCGGCGCGAACGACGGCCGCGGTCTCGTCAGCGGCGCCGTACAACAGCCGGGGCGGCATGCTGCGCCCGCCGTCGATCCCGCCCCGCGCGAGCGCGCGACGCGCCTCGGATGCGAAGCGTCCACTGGCGAGCTCGCGGAAGATCACCGCCGCGCGCGCCCGATCGCCGGAGTCCACCAGCGATTCCGCCACCACCATCGACAGCGTCTCGTCGGCGTGCGGGTTGGCGGGCAACTCGCCAATCACGCGCGCACGCCGATCGGCGCCGAGCCGGCTCGCGGCCCGGACCAGCGCCAGATGCGCCTGCCGATCGCCGGCCACCGAATCCACGAGATCGGAGGCCCGGTGCAGCGCCTCGTCCGCGTCGTCCGCCAGCTCGGCGGCGGAGCTCGCGGTCAACCGGTAGACGTGGGAAAGCGCCGACCCCTCGGGCCCGGCGTTGGCCGCGCGCCCGAGCAGAGTCGCGCCGGCGGCGAGCGACGTCTCGTCGCCGCCCAGCCGCAGCGCCAGCGCCAACGGCCCGTCCGGCGCCGCAGCCAGCGCCTCGCCGAGCGCCTGCGCGCGTGCCGCTGGATCGTCGGTCAGCGCGGCGCGCTCGGCGATGAGCGCGGCCTTGCGCCCAGCTTCCGCGGCGCCGGCGGCGGCGTCGGCCAACGCCGCGATGGTCGCGTAACGATCCCCGACGCGCGCGGCGAGCCGCGCGCGGGCGTCCGCACCGAAGGCGCGCGCGACCTCTGGGTGGACCAACGCCGCCATCGCTGCGGCGGGATCCTCCGCCGAGATCGCCGCGGCCGCGCACGCGCGCAACCCGGGTGCGAGCGCGCTCGACGCCCAGCTCTCCGCGCCCTGCACCAGCGTCGCGGCCGCGTCGGCCCGCCGACCGGCTCGCGCGTCGGACACCGCCACGCGCCAGAACAGCGCCGAGCCCCGCGCAGCATCCATCGCCGCCTGCAGCACGGGCCGGACCGCGTTCGCGTCGCCCTCGCCCGCGATCACCTGGCGCGCCGCCGCCAGCGCGAGCGCGGCCTCGGCCCGCCGCGCGGGATCGACGCGCAGCCACAGCTCGAGTGCGGCCGCGCGGGTTTCGGGATCCGCGCTGGCGTCCGCGATGTCCTCGGCAAGCAACCCGAGCATCACCGCGTCCGGCGCCTGCTCGAGCCCTTGCCGCAAGATCCCCAGGGCCGCACCCGGATCCCCGCCCGACGCCAAGCTGCGCGCCTCGCCCCACGCCAGCGTCGCCGCGCCCGCCGCGCCCGGCAGGTCCAGGCGCAATCGCTCCACGCTGCCGGCGTCGAGGCCGAGACCGTGCCGCACCTCGAAGTCGATCCGATCGCGGGCCGCAGCGACCGTCGACGGCGCGAGCGTCTCGTAGAGCGACGTCGCGAGCTTGACGTCCCCTTGCCGGCTCGCCATCCCCGCGGCCGTCCGGTGGGCGGCCCCCGCGAGCCGCGACTCGGGCGCGAGCGCCGCCGCGACCGCGGCGAACGCCCGCGGCGCGCTGCGCTCGTCGCTGCGCACGGCGTCGACCAGCAACCCGAAGCCGGTGCGGGCGGTGTCTGCCTCCAGCACGCGAGCCCGATCGCGCGCGGCGCGCGCGGCCGCGCGATCGCCGTTGAGCTCGCCGAGCCGCGCCGCCTGCTCGCACATCACGGCACCGAGCGAGCCGCCCACCTGCTCGGCCGCCTCCAACATCGCCGCCGCGGCATCCGCGGAACGGCCGGCGAGCAGGTCCTGCTCGACGATCGCGAGCGAGCGCGCGAGCCCCGGCGCCATCGCCGTGCGCGCGGCCGCGGTCAACGCCCCGATGCGCGCGAGCGTCCACTCCGTGACCAGCGCCCGATAGAGCTCGCTCTCACCCGGGTTCTCCGCGACCTCCGCCAGCCGTCCCCAGCACTCCTGCGCGCCATCGAAGTCTCCCGCGCTCTCCGCCAGCTGCGCGCGCGCCCGCAGCAGCTCGGGCGCCCCCGGCGCCAGGCCGAGGGCCTGATCGTAATAGGCGATCGCGCCCTCGAGATCGCCGGCCGCGCCGGCGGCGCGCCCGGCCGCGCCCAGCAACGAGGCCGCCTTGGCCTCACTCTCGCAGAGCGCGCTCTCGGACGCCAACAGCGCTGACTCTCCCGCCCACTCGGCGACGTCGAACGGCGCCGCCGGCGCATCGTCGGTGACCGTGACCAGCGCCTGAATTCCCGCCTGCCAAATCTCCGGGAACATCTCCGGCAGCGGCTCGGCGATCATCGGGATCTCGCCGTCCGCCAGCCCCGCCGGCGCCGGCGCGGAGGGCGCGGTGGGCGATTCGAAGAAGATCTCCGCGTCGCCGAACAGCGCGTCGTCGTCGCTCCCGAACGGCTTGTTGGGACCGGCCGCCATCAGGAACCCCCGTTCGCCGCGCGGCGCAGCAGCGGGTAGCGGTCGCCGAGGGCGAAGCGAATGAGGTCGAGCGCACCCTGATGGCCGGCCACCGCGGCGCCGCCGCCCGCGAGCGCGGTCGCGGCCAGTGCGACGTCGCCCGCGAACATCAGCCCGAGACGATCGGCGCTCGCCAGCACCGCCCGCCGCCAGGTCACGAGATCGAAGGGCTCGAACGCGAACCGCGACGACTGCAACGCGAGCGCCTTGCGGTGCTTTCGCCCGAGCGCCCGGGTCACGGTGCGCACCTCCTCTTCGGTGGGCTGGTGCATGCCGGGCGGCGGCGGCGCGCCGGAGATCACCGCGGCGCACGCGAACAGTGGCGCGAGCTGCTCCGGGCTCGTGCGCTCGAGCACCGCTGCGTGCTGGATCAGAAGTCCGATCGATCGCCCGACGTGAAACCGGAACGCGGGCGCGCGCTCGGCGCCGGGAGCGATGATCAGCGCCGGCCCGACTTCCTCGGCGACCGCGACCAGAGTCGCGCCGCCTTCGCGGCCGGCGAAGATCTCGAGCCCCTCGACGCCGAAGCCGGCGGCGGTGTTGACGATCCACCGGAACGACTCCGCGGCCGAGGCCGCCCGCCGTTCGCGCGCCGCCGCCGGGTAGATCGCCGCCGCCGCCTCGGCCAGGTTCGGCCACACCTCCGCGACGAACCCGCCCGCGGCGGGATCGACCAGGTCGCCCCAGAACGCCGGCGCGGACCTGGGCGCGAACCGGGGCGCGGCGACCGCCGGCGGTTTGCCTGCCGCGAGTCCGATCACGCTCGCCACCGCCGCCTCGGCCTCCGCGACCGCCGACGCCGCGGCGTGCGCGTGCGCCTCGTGGGTATGCGCCTCGTGCGTGTGGACGATCGCGAGGAACTCGCGCAGCCGCTCGAGAAGCGGCACCGCTAGCGGGTTGACCGCCAACGCGCCGCGAACCCGCGCCACCTCGTGCCGGGCGATCTCGAGGGCGCCCGCGGGGTCCTGGAAGGAGTCATGAAGGCCGACCAGCGTTCCGATGCCATCACCGCCGGGGTCGAGCTCGGCGGCGCGGCGGAACGACGCGGCCGCACCCTCCGGATCGCGGCCGAGGTCGCGCAACACCACGCCGATTCGGAGATGGACCTCCGCCTTGCCGCGAGGGTCGCCGACCCTCGGTTCACTCGCGCGCAACGCTTCGATCGCGCTCCGCCAATCGCCGGCGCGCAGCTGGAGATCCGCCAGTCGCTCGAGCGGCAGCGGATCGCCGGGGCGGATGGCCGCGGCGCGCCGGAGCGTGTCCACCGCCCGCGCCCGCTCGCGGCCGAGCTCGTACGCGGTCGCGAGGTCGAGCCGGGCCTCGGGCGCCCGCGGGTCGTCCGCGAACGCGGCGAGAAAGCGCTCGAGCCAGTGGGCGGCCGAATCGCCGTCGCGATCTTCGACCGCGCCCATCGCGAGCTCGTAAAGCGCTTCGCGATGTTCGGGAAGAATCATCAAGATCTGCTTTAAGTCGTCGAAGGCTCCCGCCCGATCGTGCAACTTCGCCCTCCGGTACGCGGCCCGCTCGCTCAGCACCGCCACCCGATCGCTCGTGCCGAGCGGCTCCGCCGCCAATCGGTGCGAAAGCAGGTTGTCGTAGAGCTCCGCGTGTCCGGGCGCGCCCATGTCGGCCTGCAGGATCTCCGCCATCCGGCGGTACGCCTCCGAATCGCCGGGCGCAACCTCCACCGCCTTGGCCAGCGACACGAGCGCGTCGTCGGCTCGCCCTGCGCGCTGGTACGCGTCCGCCGCCGCCAGTAGGAAACCCGCCGCGCGGCCGGTATCCAGGACCAGCGCGCCCAGCCGCGCGAGCGCGCGCGCCTCGCCGAGCACGTCGCCCCCGGCGCGCGCGACGCGCCGGATGCCGGTCCACGCCTCCAGGCGATCGGGATCGATCGAGATCACGCTGCCGTAGGCGGCGAGCGCCGTCCCGAGCGCGCCGCGCCGTTCGGCGTCGAGCCCCACCTCCAGATCGAGCGCGATCCCCATCCGCGGCCCGGCGCGGCCGGCGCGCGCGCGGCGCGTGTCGGGCCGCCCGGCGGGCCAGCTCTCACCGGGCGGGACGGGAAGGTCGGACAGCGCTTGCGCCACCGCGGGGGCGTGCACGACGTGCCAGGCGCGGCGCGCGATCGCGTCCGCGGCCTCGGACCCCGCGAGCCGCGCTCGGAGAACGGCGCGCGCCAGAAGCGGCGCGATGTCACTGGGCGAGCGCGCCTGTTCGTTCGCGACCGACGCGAAGTCGACCAGTGCGTCGGCGGACGCGCGCGGCTCGCCGAGCCCGATGCCCGCGGCGAAGCGAATGATCGCGGCCTCGGCGTGTGCCCGGAGCGACGGATCGGGCACCGCGCTCACGTCGAGATCCGCGGGTCCGGTCACGCCGGCCGCGACCCGGCAGAGCGCCTCCTCGCGAAGCGCGGCGGCCTTGATCTCCGGATCGTCGGCGCACGCCTCGGCGAGCGCGCGCATCGCCTCGGGAACCGCATCGGGCGCGGGCCGGCGTTCGAGCGCAGCGATGCGCAAGAGCGCCAGCGCGGCGTCGGCGGCGCGCGCCTCCCCGCCCGCGGCCGCCAGCGCCCGGCGCAGCGCATCGGCGGCGCCGCCCGGATCGTCGGCGCGGGCCAGCGCCTCGCCGTACGCGAGCATGACGCCGGTGTCGTCACCAACCGCCGCATCGGACGCCTCGGTCTCATCGGACAGCACCGCCACCTCGAGGATGGCGTCGTCGGATCGGCGCGCGAGCTCGTAGCTCCACGCCCGCGCGAGCGGATCGCCGTCCGATCGCAGCGGGGTCAGCGCCGCCAGCGCCTCGGGGTATCGGCCGGCCTCGAAGTGATGATGAGCGAGACGAAACCGCAGCGCGCGCGCCGCGGCGCCGCGCGCGCCCGGACCCGCGCTGGTGAGCTCGCCCTCGATGACCTCGACGCGGGCGTCGCGCGACGGCGCCCGCCGCTCGCGCGCGGAGGCAGCGAGCCCGGTCGGATCCTGCCGGGTCACCTCCTTGAGCAGCGCCAGACCGCGCGCGACCGCAGCCGGGTCGTCGGTCTCGACCAGCCCACGCCCCGCCGCGACCCGCAGCGCGATGGCGACCGCCGAATCGCCCGCGCGCGCCGCGAGAGAAAGCAGGGTTTCGACTTCGAGCTCGCCGAGCCCCAGCGTGCCCGCGAGCTCGACGTCGAGCGCCGCTTCCAGCAGTTCGGCCGCCTCGGCCGCGCGCTCGGCGCTGGTGAGGCCGACCAACGCGTGCAGCGACGGCGGGTGCTGGGGCAATACGTCCAGCGCCCGCCGATACATCCCCTCCGCCACGCTCGGGTCGCCGAGCGCCCATTGCCAGAGCGCGCCCGCCGCCGCGAGCGCGTTCGCCTGCCCGCGTTCCTCGCCGGGCTCGTTGGCGAGCCGCGCCGCCTCGGCCAGGAAAGCGTTCGCGAGCCCAGCGCGATCGTGACGGCGAATGGTCAGCGCCAGCTCGAACGCGCGCAGGTCTGCCCGCGCCGGGCGCCGCCCCCGCACGCGCGGCGCGCCCAGGCTCTCCGCCGCGGCCGCCTCGCGGCCTGCGCGCAGCGCCATGCCGGCGTGGAGCAGCGCGAAGTCGACCGCTTCGTCGTCGCTGCGCGCCGAGTCCAAGGCCTCGCGTGCGATGTCGTCGACCGCCGCGTGCTCACCCGCCGCATCCGCCAGCTCGAGGCGAGCCGCCGCGACCAGCGGGTGCGCGCGGTCGAGGCGCGCCGCCTCGTCGAGCGCCTCGCGCGCGGCCGCCGTGTCACCGGCGCGCGCCAAAAGCCGCGCCCGCTCGCGGTAGAGCCCGACCGCGAACGCGGCGTCGATCGGCGCGGACCGTCGCGCGATCTCGCCGAGCGCGAGCGCCGCGACGTCGGGCGGCACATCGGGCGCGGTGAGCGCGTCGAGCTCCGCCAGCAAAGTCCCCACCGGCCGCGAAACATCGCCGGCGGCGGGTTGCGAAGCATCCCCAGCGGGGGACGAGGCCTCGTCCGCGCGGCCGAGCTCGGCCTGGATCAGCCCTAGCGCGATCGCCGCGGTCGCCGGATCGGTGTCACGCCGGCGCGCTCGCGCGGCTTCGATCGCGAGCGCGCTGCGCCGGGTTCCGTCGGTCGTCCGGCGCGCGAGACCGTCGAGCGCGGTCGCCACCACCTCGTGGTCGTCGCTGCGCGCGCCGATCAGCAGGAGCGCCAGCAGCGCGCCGACGTGATCGCGGGAAGCGGTGAGCGCCTCGCGGTAGCTGTCGAGTGCGTCCGCGTCCTGACCCAAGCGATCCTCCAGCACGCGCCCGCGCTCGACCAGCAGGTCGGCCCGGTCGGACTCGGCGACGGCCGGATCGCCGTGGGTCGCGGTCGCCTGCGCGGCGGTCGCGCAGGCGTCGGCGAGCTCCTGCCATTTCCGGCCGCGCACCAGCAGCGCACGCAACGACCACAGCGCAATGCCGAGACCGGGGTCGGCGGCGAACGCGCGCCTCGCGGTATCGAGCGCCGCCTCGGGCACGTGCCCCTCGCCCTCGCCGCTCGCGCCGGCGGTTTCGCCCATCGCGCCCGCTTGCAGTCGCGCCACCTCCAACAGCAGCGCCGCGCGCCGAGCCGGGTCCTGGGTCGCCGCCGCCTCGACCTCGTAGAGCGCGCGATCGGCCTCCACGTCAGCTTCGGCGGCCTCCGTGATCGGTTGGCGCAGCTCGATGATGTCCGGAATCTCGGTCTCGGTGGTCGTGCCGGCCGGCGCGGGCGGCGGTGCGAGGCGCGGCCCGGGTGACGGCGGGACAGTCGGCGCACGGGGGAGCGCGTCCGCCGGACTCGGCGGCGGCCCATCGAGCTCGAGGTCGATGTCGACCACCTCCTCGTCGTCGCCGTCGGATCCTGCTGCCATGCCGTAGCCGGCATTGTCCGAACGGTGGATCAGCATGTCAATGGACAGGGCCTATGGGCAGGGGCATGATGATCTCTCGGCCGTATTTCCGGCCGAACCCTCGCGAGGCGCTCCCTCTGCCGAACCTGCTCGTTGCCATCGACCTTCGCGAAGGCGAACCGACCGGTCCGTCGCTGTTCGCGCTTTCGGAGGGACGGCGGGCGGCGCGCACGGCTGGCGCCACGGTGTTCGCGCTCGTGTTCACCGACAGCGCCCTTCCCGACGGCGTCCCCGCGCGCCTCGGCCGCGCCGGCGCCGACAAGGTGCTGCTGTGTGAGGGTCCCGGGCTTTCGGCCCCTCCCCTCGACGCCACCCACGGCGCGGCGTTGTACGCCGCCGTCGAGCGCATCCCGCCGCTCTTGGTGCTGTTCTCGGCGGGCGGCGCGGGCCCGGAGCTCGGCCCCGGCCTGGCGGCGCGGCTCGGTGGCGCGTTCGCGGCCGCCGCCGATCTGGAGATCGGCGAGGCCCTGGTCCCGCTCGCGGACGGCGTCGGCCGCGTGTTCATGCGCCGCTTTTGCCGTGATCGCACCGCGTACCGGCGGCTGGATCCGGTGGAGCTCGAACGTCCCGTAGTCGCCGTGCTGCCCGCGGGCGGCCCGATCGCCGACATGGGGACCGCGGAGGTAGAGATCGAGGTCATCGCCTGTACGCCGCCCGCGAAGATCGGCGTGGTCGAGGTCGCGTCCGAACCCGACGATCAGGCGGCGGTCGCGCTCGCGACCACGCTGGTCGTGGTGGATCCCGCGCTCGGCGCCGACGCCATGGCCGTGCTCCGCGACGCCGCGCGCCCCGGGCTGGCCGTCGTTCACGCGGGCGCCGCGCCCGCCGGCCTCGCCAACGCAGCCCCTCGCATCATCGTCGCGGTGGGCGCGTGCGATCCGGGCGTTTCGGGTACACCCCGCACTCGCGTCGCCCAGGTGCTGCCGCCGGGCGCCGCGCCGCCCAGCAAGAACGCCGCCGATGTCGTGTGGCCGTTGCCGGCGGACGCAGGTGCGGCCTTCCTCACCGAGCTCGCCGCCGATCTACCCGCGCTCGCGCGCAAGGATCCGCCGTCGTGAAAGTGATCACCCTCGTCCACGTCACGCCCGCCGGCGCCGAGCCCCTCGGTCGGGACGACTCGCACGCGCTCGCCCACGGTTTGGCGCTGGCGGCGAACGGCGCCGCGACGCTGACCGCCGTGCTCGCGGGCGCCGCGACCGACACCGCCCCACTTCGAAAGGCGCTGGAGGCGGGCGCCGGGCGCGCGGTGCGCGTGGTGGGCGACGATCTCGCGGGCGCGGACTTCCACACTCTCGGGCAGGTGCTGGCGGCAGGGATCAAGCGCTTGGGCGCCGATCTCGTCCTCGCCGGTGCGCGCTCGGACGATGACGGCATCGGCGCCGTACCGGCCGCCACCGCGCGCCAGCTCGGATTCGTGTACGTGTCCGCGGTGGAGGAGATCGCGCGTACGGACGCTCCCTCGGCGATCGAGGTGGTCGTGCGCGGCGGCGGTCGGAAGCGCCGCCTTCGCGTCACCCTTCCCGCCGTGTTGTCGATCGTCGCCGGCCCGCGCGCACCCGTCGCGCCCCCGACCCCCGCAGCGGCGTCTCCGGCGATCGAGGTGGTTTCGCTCGCGGATCCGGAGCGCACCGTCGTCCGACGCCGCACGGAGCTCCTCGGTATGGCCGAGCCCGCCTCGCGCGGCGCCGAAACCGTGACCTCGTCCGCCGCGCTAATCGCGGCCCTCACAAAACCTTGATCGTCTCCCCCCTCTCCCGCTTGCGACGCTTGCGGGAGAGGGCCGGGGGGGCCGGGGAGAGGGCAAGCCTTGCGAGCGCTCGCGCCCGCGCTCACCCCTTCTTTCGCACCTCCGCCAACACCTCCGGCAACAGCGCTTCCAGCCCCTCGCGCGTGTTCAATGACGCGTCGTCGATCACGCGCTCGAGCAGGCGCTCGAGCAGGACGCCGATTTCGCGGCTCGGCGGCAACCCGAGAATGCGCATCACGTCGCGCCCGTCGATCGCGAGGTCCGTCACCTTGAGCGCGGCGTCCTCGGCCGCGACGTCGGCGATGCGCCGCTTGAGCTCGCCGATCTCGCGTTCCGGATCTTCGCCGAACCCCCGCCCCGCGACGTCGCCGGCGCGCAGCGCGAACAGCGCGTCCAGCGCCTGTTTGCCGCCCACGCCGCGCACGAAGCGCCGGACCGCGCCGTCCGTCCACTCGGGTGAATAGAAAAACATGTGGTGAGCGACCATGCCCACGATCCGATCGCGATCTGCGTTCGCGAGCTTGAGGCGGCGACAGATGGCCTCAGCCATGTCCGCCCCCACGTATTCATGCTTGAAGAAGCTGTACTCGCCGGGCGCGCCCTCGCGCGGCTGGCGCGCGCGCGGCTTACCCACGTCGTGCAGCAACGCTCCCAGCCGCAGGATCGCGTCGCCTTCGGTCGCGTCCACCACCGCCAGCGTGTGCTGATAGACGTCGTGCTTGTGAAACCGGTTCTGGGTGCAGCCAACGCCCTCGAGCAGCTCGGGTAGCACCTCTGCCAGCAGGCCGGTCTCGCGCATCAGCTCCAGCCCGTGCGACGGCCGCCGAGCGCCCAAGAGCTTGATCAGCTCGTCGCGGATGCGCTCCATCGATACCTTGCGAACCACCTCGAGCGTCCGCGCGATCGCGGCGTGCGTCGCGGGCTCAATCTGGAACTCGAGCTGCGCCGCCTGACGGACGGCGCGCATCGGCCGCAGGCCATCCTCGGAGAAGCGCTCCAGCGGATCGCGCACCGCGCGGACGAGCCGGCGCCCGAGATCGCCACGGCCGTCGAACGGATCCGCGAGCTCGCCCGACAGCGGCTCGTAGGCGACCGCGTTCATCGTGAAGTCACGGCGCGCGAGATCCTCCGCCAGCGAATCGACGTAGCTCACCGACGATGGCCGTCGTCCGTCGAGGTAGGCGCCCTCGCCCCGAAACGTGGTCACCTCCACATGGCGGCGCGGCGTCGCGTCGCTCAGCACCGTCACCGTCCCGTGCTTGAGCCCGGTCGGGATCGCGAACGCGTGGCCGAACAGCTCGAGCACCTGCTCCGGGCGCGCGTCGGTGGCGACGTCGAAGTCGGCGGGCGGCCGGCCCAGCAACATGTCGCGCACGCCCCCCCCGACCAGGTAGGCCTGGTGGCCGGCGTCGCGCAGCCGGCGGCAGACCGCGAGCACGTCGGCGGGGACCTGGTCGCGCATCGCCGCGGTCGTCGACTCAGGCGCCGCGTCGGTCATGGCGTCTCCCGGTCCAGCGTGGTCAGCGCGACCGCCGCCGCGCTCTGCTCCGCCTCCTTCTTGGAACGCCCACTCGCGCGCGCGGCCTCGCGCCCTCCCAGCATCACCGCGACCTCGAACCGCTTGTCGTGGTCCGGCCCCTTGGCGGAGATCACCGAGTACACGGGCGCCACCTGCAACTGGGCCTGCGCGCGCTCCTGCAGGCGCGACTTGTAGTCGAGCTTGGCGTGCTGGTCGACGTCGCCGAGCATGCCGTCGAACAGCCGCTCCGCGAGTGCGGCGGCGGGCGACAACCCCCCGTCGAGGTACACCGCACCCATCAGCGCCTCGAGCGCGTTGGCGAGGATCGATGGGCGCGACCGGCCGCCGGTACGCTCCTCGCCGCGCCCGAGCAGGATCCAAACGCCGAGATCCAACCCGGACGCCGCGCGCGAGAGCCCACCCTCGCTGACGAGCGCCGCGCGCACGCGCGTGAGATCCCCTTCGGCGCGGGTGGGAAAGCGGCGCATGACGAGGTCGCTCACCACCAGCGCCAGCACCGCGTCGCCGAGGAACTCCAGCCGCTCGTTATCGCTACGCCCGGGCAGATCCACCTCGTTCAGCCACGACCTGTGCGTCAGCGCGGTCTCGCACAGCGCGGCGTCGCGAAAGCTGTAGCCGAGCTGCGCCTCGAGCGGCTCATAGGAGCGGGATGCAGGGGGAACCATGGGCAGTTAGCGACGATCTTATCGCGTCGAGCTGGTAGTATCTGCCGCATGGGAGAAGCTACCAACCTCGTTTGCGTCAAGTGCAGCTCCGTCCTCGATCGCACGACCTTCCAGGGACTGGAAGTGGATCTGTGCCCGAGGTGTGGTGGGCTGTGGCTCGACCGGGGCGAGATCACCCGCGCGGCAAAGTTGCCGGATGCCGAGCTCGCACGGTTGCGCGGCCTGCTGACGGGCGCGTCGGGACCCCCGCCGGTTCCGACCGAGAACATGGCGCCCTGCCCGTCGTGTCCGGGGTCTTTGTCGGAGGTGGTGCTGGGGGCGGTGCACGTCGACTATTGCGGGAAATGCCACGGGCTGTTTCTCGACCGTGGCGAGCTGCAGGACGCGATCGCCGCGGTGCACGAGCGCGACCGGGCGACGCAGCCGCACGACGTCGTCATCTCGATCGCGACCACCGAAGTCTGAGACCGCGGGCTGCCACCCGCCCTGTGGGGGCCGCCTCGACCGCGCTCGACCAACTCCACCGCCTCGACCGCCTCCACCGCGCTCGACCGCCCTCGACCGCGCTCGACCGCCTCGACCGCCTCGACCGCCCTCGACCGCCCTCGACCGCCGACCGCGCTCGACCGCCGACCGCCGACCGCCGACCGCCGACCGGCAACCCCGCTCGCGCGCGCCCCGGGCCTCGCGTCCGAACCGGGCGTCTCGTCCGCTTGCGTGCTTTTTTCGGCGCGTGGCCTGCCTTTCGAAATTGAGTCGCAGGCCACGCGCCGAAAAAAGCCCACGCGCGGTGAGCAGCGCCCGGTCGAGACGAGGCGTGCGGGTCCGCGCGTAACCGGGGTCGCGGGCGACGAGGTGCGGAGGCGATCGCCTGAGGGTGAAGCGGGAGGGTGAACCCGGGAGGGTGAAGCGGGAGGGGTGAAGCGGGAGGGGTGAAGCGGGAGGGGTAAAGCGGCAGGGTGAAACCGGGAGGGTGAAGGCGAGAGGGTGAACCCAGGAGGGGTGAACCCGGCCGCCTACCTAATCCAGCCGCCGCCCAGCACGCGGTCGTCGGGCGAGTAGAAGACGGCGGCTTGTCCGGGGGCGACGCCGTAGGCGGGCTGATCGAGGCGGACGTTGGTCGCGCCATCGGGTGACGGTTCGATCCACGCGGGGAGCGCGGTGGCATGGTGGCGGATCTGGACGTTGCAACGCACAGGCTTGCCAGCGGAGGTGGCGTCGAGCCAGCGGACGTCGGCGACCGAAAGCGAATCGCGGGCGAGGGCGTCGCGAGGCCCGACGTGGACGTTGCCGGTGCCGGCGTCCACGCGCAGCACGAAGCGAGGCTGCTTGGCGCCGGCAGGAAGGCCGCGGCGCTGGCCGATGGTGAAGGCGTGCGTGCCGGTGTGACTGGCGATCGCGGCCCCGGTGGTGGCATCTACGATGGCGCCGGGGCGGCCTCGGCCCGCGTGGGACTCCAGGAACCCGACGTGGTTGCCGTCGGGGATGAAGCAAATTTCGTGGGAGTCGGGCTTGTCGGCGTTGGGGAGGCGGAAGCGGCGCGCGAGCGCGCGGACCTCGTCTTTGGTCTTGTCGCCGAGCGGGAAGCGGGCGTGGGTGAGAAAGTCGGCGCGGACGCCGAACAGAAAATACGACTGGTCCTTGTCGCGGTCCCGAGCGCGGCCGAGCACGGGACCGTCGGGGCCGCCCGCGATCCGCGCATAGTGGCCGGTGGCGAGCGCGGCCGCGCCGATGGCGCGCGCGAACGCGAGCAGCGGGCCGAACTTGAGCCGCTCGTTGCAGCGCACGCACGGGTTCGGCGTGCGGCCAGCGCGGTGCTCGGCCACGAAGTCATCGATCACCAGCGCGCGAAACGCCTCGCTCTCGTCGAGCACATAGTGCGGGATGCCGAGGTGGACGGCGGTGACGCGGGCGTCCTCGATGTCGCGCGGACCGCAGCAGCGGCCGCCGATGCTGGCATCGGTGCCGTGCGCGTCGGTCAGCCGCAGCGTGACGCCCACGACCTCGTAGCCCGCCTCGACCAGCAGCGCCGCCGCGGTCGAGGAGTCCACGCCGCCCGACATCGCGACCAGCACTCGCTCGCCTGGGGTCGCGCCGGTTTGCGGGGCCGCTGACGTGCCGGCGCGCGCGCGCACCCGAGCGACGATCTTCTCGACCAGCTCGGCGGCGAGGTCGATGTCGGTTTCGGCGTTGTCGCGCCCGAGGCCGAAGCGGATCGCTTCTGCGGCCCGCGTCGCCGGCAAGCCGAGACCGCGCAGCACCGCCGACGGCTCGACGGATCCGGAGGTGCAGGCGGCGCCGTTGGAGACGCTGATGCCCTCGACGTCCAGCGCCGCCGCGACCAGTACCCCGGGCGCGCCCTCGAAGCCCACGTTCAGGGTGCCTGGAAGTGCGCCGTCGTCGACCGCATTCCGGTGCGCGCCCCGCCCCCCGTTCCGGGTACTGCCCGGGATCGCGAGCAACCGGCGTGCGAGCCGGTCGCGCAGCGCTCGGACGCGCGCCGTCTCGTCGGCGAGGTCGGCGGCTGCGAGCTTGGCGGCCACCCCGAAGCCGACGATGCCGGCGACGTTCTCCGTGCCGGCGCGACGCTCGCGTTCCTGGTGTCCGCCGGCGGCGGGCGAGAAAGGCGTTCCCCGCCGAATCCAGACCGCGCCCACGCCGGTCGGGCCGCCGAGCTTGTGCGCCGAGAGCGTCAGCGCGTCGGCGCCGAGCGCGCCGACGTTGACCGGGATCCTGCCGACCGCCGCGACCGCGTCGGCGTGGAAGCGCGCGCCCACTGAGCGCGCGAGCGCGGACAGCGCGGCGACGTCGTACACGTTCCCGATCTCGTGGTTGGCGAGCGCGAGCGTGACCAGCGCGGTGTCCGGGCGCAGAGCCATCGCCAGCGCGTCGCGCGTGATCCCGCCGTCGGGCGCGACCGCGACCTCCACGACCTCGACGTCTTCGGCCGCCAGCGCGCCTGTCACCGATGGGTGCTCGAGTCGCGACGTCACGACGTGGAGCCTCGCGCGCGCCAATCCCGCGGCTGCCCGCGCCTCGCGAACCGCGCGCAGCAGGCCGGCAATCGCCAGAGTGTTCGCCTCGGTGCCCCCCGAGCAGAACACGATCTCCTCGCTCGAGCCACCGACCAGCGCGGCCACCTGGGCGCGGGCGTTCTCGATCGCGCTTCGCGCCGCGCGGCCGACCGCGTGCACGCTCGACGGGTTACCCGACAGCGCGCGCAGCGCGGACGCCATCGCATCCACGACCTCGCCGCGCACGGGCGTGGTCGCGTTGTGGTCGAGGTACAGGCTCACGGCAGACCGGCGGTCGACTTCGACGCGGCGGCCGCCGGCGGTTTGGCCGTCTCCCCCAGCGCCCGTTGCAGGTGAGCGCGCAGGCCCGAAACCGTGCGCGGCTCCTCGGCAACGAACAACAACAGCTCGCGATCCGCAGCGCCGCCGATCTTGAGCAGCGCCTCGGCCAGCGCAATCAGGGCGCGCGGGTCGCGCTCGTAGATCGGATCGGCGCGGTACATGGTCAGGAAGTCACGCAGCGCGGGGATCGACACTTCGGCGGCCTCGGGACCGATGTCCGCGAGCGCGCGCGCGATCTCCGCCGCCGCCGACGACGACGTCTCCGGACGCCGCAGGTGGGCGACCAGCTCGGGCGCGACCGACCGGCCCGCCGAACCGAGCGCGCCCGCCGCGCGCGCCAGTAGCTCGACCGGCGGCGCGGGCCGCCCCTCGGCGTAGTCGGCATGCAGCTTGAGCGCCGCACCCAGCATGTCGGTGGACTCCGCGTCGCGCCGGCTGACCAGAGCCTCGGCCGCGCGCTGGTACGCGATCGGCGGCAACCCACCCTTCTTCAAGATGTCGAGCAGCTCGGACGTCGCCGAGCGCCCGGGCAGGCGGCCGAGCTCACCGATGGCAAACGCCTTCAGCTCGGGAAACCGTTGATCCGGATCGGCGACGATCCCAGCCAGCGTCGGCAGCAACCCTGGCGCCGCCGCCGTCTCCGACGGCCGCGGAGCGCCCCCGCCGGGGGGCGTGAACCCCTCCGCGTCGAAGCTCGCACCACGCACGACGTCGGCCCCGGCCACACGCGCCGAGAACGTGCGCGCGCCGCTCGCGAGATCGAGCGCGCCGATCTCCCCGTCGCGGGTCACGAACAAGATCGTGCTCCCGGTATGCGTCGAAGCCACCGCGTCGGACACCGGGTGGTTGTACGCCCAGCGCAACGTCCCGGCCTCGGCATCGAACCCGAAGAAGAAGCGGTAGTGGTGCACGAACGCCAGGTCATCACGGAATCGCGCGCGCTCGCCCTCGACCGCGACCCGCCACAGCACGCGGTTGCGATCCACCGCCGAGTACACCGACTGCTCGGGACGATAGTGGTCGTACCAGTAGATCGGCCGCACGAATGCCGGCATCCGCGCCTTGAGATAACCCGACGCCTGCCGCGAGCCGCGCGCCGTGGAGGGCGCGAGCAGGAACACGCCCGACGATCCGTAGAACAGCCCCTCGGGCAGCGCGCGAACGAACGACGCCGCCTCCTCGGTCGACAGCACCTGCGCGACCTCGAGGCCAGTCACGGTATCGAGCAGCACGACGTATTGCGACTGCACCGGCACCGCGACCAGCCCGGCCCGCGCCGCGGGCGCGCCCACGCGCCCGGGTGGCAGCTTGTGCCGCCAGCGCACCGCCCCGGTGCGCCCGTCGAGCGCGACCACATCACCCGAGGTCGCGCTCGCTCGCCCGCTGCTCGCCTGCACGACCAGGAAGACCGCGTCGCCAACCAGGTCGTACCCGTAGAGCTTGTCAGTGGTCGGCACGACGTATTGCCACAGCACCGCACCGCCGTTCATGTCACGCCCGACCACGGCGGAGCCGTCGCCGAGCGCGGGCTTCGCCCCGTGAACGACGACGCTCGCCCCCACCGCGACCCGCGTCGTCACCTCGGTGGCTTGCGTCCACAACACCTGTCCCGCGCCGAGGTCGTACGCGCAGAGCCGCGGCCCCCCCGTGCCCTCGAGCGCCAGAAACACGAGGTTCTTGTTGCCCGCGTTTGCCGGCTTGGCCGGCGGCGCCGGCGTCCGCGCGAGCGCCGCGGCGACATCCGCCGGATTCCCCGCCCGCTTGAACGGGCTCACCGCACACCCCACCCCCGTCACCAGGGCCACAATCAGCAAGGCGAGCGGAGGAAGGCTTTGCCGACCGGAGCGAGCGGGGGTGCGGGGGACCAAAGCGAGCGCAGCGAGCGACGTCCCCCGATTCAATCGATTCATTGTTTACTACCCCGCTCGTCGAGCAGCTTTTGCGCTTCCTTCTTCGAGGGCCGCGCGTCCTTTGCCGGCACCGACGCGAGGTACTCGACCAGCGCGGTCGTCGCCCCCGCGCCTGCGAGCCCACCGATGGTACGCAGCACGTCGACGCGCAGCTTGTCGGGCACGTCGTCGCGCTTGACGTATTCACCGAGCACCGTCGCGAGCACCCCGTCGTCCACCGAACCAGCCAGCTCCGCGATCTGGGGGATGAGATCGGGCGGCGCCAACGCAGCCAGCGGCCCGGCCGCGCCCGGATCCCCGCGCTTGACCAGCGCGTAGAGCCGCGGGGTGGCCGCCTTGACCTCGCGACGAGCCGCCAGCGACTCGCCCGCCGTCGCGCGCACGTCAGGCGCCGCGTCTCCGAGCCGCGCCACCAACGCCGGCACCACGACCGCCGCCGCCCGGTCTTCCTTGACCGCACCGAGCGCCTTGACCGCGCGCCGCCGCAGGTCCGGCGTCCGGTGCCCGGCGTAGAGCTCGAGCACCTCGATCGCGCGGTTGTCCGCGCCCAGCGCCCCGACCTCGGCCAGCTGCCCGAGCGCGTCCAGCGCCGCCTGCGTTCGCGTCGGCGTCGCTCCCATCGCCAGCAGCCCGACCAGCGGCTCGGCGGCGCCGATCGCGCCGCTCTGTCCGAACGCCCTGGCGGCCTCCGCCGACGCCTCGTCGTCCGGCCCGAGCAGCGCCACGCGCAACACCTCGACGCGCTCACCGCCCAACACCGGCCGCTTGGGCGCGGCAGGCCCCTTCCTCTTCGACTTGGACTTGCCCGTCGGCTTCGCGGTTACCGTCGGCGCCGAGATCGCGGTCGCGATCTTGGTCTCGGACGCCGCGCGCGCCCCCCCGCCGGACAGACCGACGGCCAGCGCCGCGACGAGCGCTATCCCGACCCCCGCCCTGGTCACGTCGCGCCCAGGATCACGGTCCCTTGGAGCGGGCCTCGGCGTCGGAGAACTCGACCTTGCCGCTGTAGTTCGCGCCCTTGCCCAGCAGCCAGAAGGTCGTCTGCGCGATAACGCGCCCGCGGCTCTCCATCGTCATCATGTAGTGCTTGCGAACGTCGAACTCCGGCTTGGCGAGCTGGATGCTCGAACCGAAGACACGGGAGCCGCGCTCGCGCGTGTACTGCGGGTCACCCGCGACGTAACGCTTGGCGCCGTCGGTGATGTCCCAGAACTTGATCTGGATCTCGCTGTCGTTGAGCGGCTGCGCGAAGAACCCGATGTACTCGATGTCCCAGGTCCCGTGATCGGCGCCCTTCTCCTCGCTCGGCCAGATCTTGTCGGTCTTCGAGCTCTGCAGCGCGCTCACGAACGCGCCTTGGGACGAGAACTTCAGCGGCAAACGCTTCTTGGTGATGATGATCTTGCCCTTGAAGACGTCCTCGGGCTTGCCGCCCGCCTCGGCCGAGCCGGCCGGTAGAGCGAGCGCGAGCGTGAGAACCAAGAGGAATGGCGCAAGGCGGGGGGCGAGTCGCTTGTGCATGTATGCTCCTTGTGCAGTCAGCGAGACGGGGCGGTTGGCGGCCTCGAAGCGAGACCCGACGAGAGCCAAGATGATAGCCAAGTCGCTGGAATTCGCCGAGAACATTCTTGCGTTGGTAGCGCGTCGAGCTTCCGCGCTACGAGCTCCGTTTGCGCCCGTTGCTGGCGCCCGGCTCGGGGCGGCTTCCGGAAAACAAGGCGTCTAGACGCGCCGCGCGCGTCGGATCGAGCGCCGACTTCTCGCGCGCGAGCCGCAGGACGTCCCGACCCACGAGACGGTAGAGCTCGAGCAGCTCGGGCGCGCGGGCCTCGAGCGTCTGCAGGTGACGCTCCACCGATAACACGTCGCCGCGCTCGACCGGCCCCGTCAGCGCGCCCGGCAAGCCCAGCTGGGCCAGGTTCTGCACCACGCTCGTGAGCAACGGGATGAGCACGGGCAGCGCCTGATCGGGCGGCACCCCCGCCTTCACCAGCAGCGTCTGCGCCGTGTCCGCGAGCGCGACCACGTAGTTCGAGGCCATCACCGCACCCGCGTGGTAGAGCGCCAGGTTCTCGGCCTCGAGGAACACCGCCCGGGCGCCCAGCGCGCGCACGATCCGCTTGGCCACCGCGCGGGCCGGCTCGTCGCCCTCGATACCGAACGACACCTGCTCGAGCCCCTCGATGGCGACGCGCGCGTCGGCGAACGACACCAGCGGGTGCAACGTGCCGACCGCGCGCACGTGCGGCAGCGCGGCCGCCAGGATGGTGCGCGCCGGGTTCGCACCCGACGTGTGGAGCAGGATCTGGTCCGCGCGCAAGCGCCCCTCGCGGGCCAACCGCTCGCACACCTCGGGAACGCGGTCGTCGCGCACCGAGATCACGACCACGTCCGACTCCGAGATGATGTCGGGGATGTCGCCGGTGCTGCCGACGACGCCGGACAGCGCACGGGCGGCGTCGGTCAGCTCGACCTGACGCCCGTGAAGGCCGATGACCGGCACGCCCGCGCGCACCAGCCGCGCCGCCAGCGCGGTCCCCACGACGCCCGCGCCCATGATGAACACCGACGGGGTCGGCTCCGCCGGACCGTCGGCGACGACCCGCGCGTTCACTTCTGCTTCGGACATGTAGCTCATGAAGTTCCTCAGGGCTCCCCGGGCCGAAACAGCCCGTGTTCATATATGTAGTCGAGAACGGTCCTCGGCACGAGGGTTTCGACCGTCTGTCCGGCGGCGAGCCGACGGCGCACCGTGCTCGAGCTGACCTCGGGCATCGCGACGCCGCCACCGTCGGCCCCCACGCCCGCTCGCCCGACGACGATGAACGGCACCGTCCGCCGCAGCTCGTCGCCGCCCAGCCACGACGACACCTCGGCGAGCAAGTCGGCGCCGATCACCAGCGAGAACTCGTGCCCGGGGTGCAGCTCGCGCAGCCGTCGCAGCGTGTGGATGGTGCGGCTGTCGCCACCGATCACGCCCTCCACGTCGCTGACACGCGCGCGCGCGCCGAGCGCCGCGACCGCGCGCTCGCACATCTTCAGCCGGTGCCCGAACGGCTCGAGCGGCTTGCCCAGCGCGTGCCGGAACGCAGGAACGAACCACAGCTCGTCGATCGCCGCGGTCTCGAGCACGTAGAGCCCCAGCATCTGGTGGCCGACGTGCGGCGGGTTGAAACTGCCGCCGAAGATCCCGACTCGCATGCCGCTAGGAGATTGTCGCACAAATAGCCGCAAACTCGCGCTGCTCGCGAGAGCGGCTAGTCCAGAGCTTGTCTCACAAATAGCCGCAGACTCGCGCTGCGCGCGAGAGCGGCTAGCCGTCGGCTAGCCGTACTCGGGTATCAAAGCGGGGCGCCGCAAATTCGCGAACTCGCGCTCGAAGCCCGCGCCCGCGGCCAAGAGCTCGTCGAGGCTCGCGTCGCGCTCCATACCGAGTCGAATGTCGTCGCTGCCGGTCAACAGATCGATCGCCGGATGTTCGGTGACGAACTCGTAGGGCTCGCTGCGCCAGCGGAAGCTCTCGGGCGCGAGCCGGCGCGCGGCCGCGAGCAGCGCAACGCCGGTTCGGTAGGGTCGGAACGTCGCACGATCCGTCACGTGCAGCTGCACGCCGCCGCACGCCGCGCCGCCGAACTTGTGAAACGTGGGCCGAAACCCGAGCGCGCGCAGCCGCACCCCCGGCAAGCCGGCCTTGGCGACCGCCTCCGTCCACCCACTTCCGTCGAGGAACGGCGCGCCGACGATCTCGAACGGTCGTGTCGTCCCTCGCCCTTCGGACAAGTTGGTCGCCTCGAACAGACACTGCCCCGGATACACGAACGCCGTGTCGGGCGTCGGCATGTTGGGCGACGGCATCACCCACGGCAGCCTCGTGTCCTCGAACCGCATCGCCCGCCGCCAGCCGCGCATCGCGATCACGGTAACGTCCGCGTCGAGCGGGCGCGCGAACCGTGGCCCACCCCACGGCATCCCCAGCATCACGAGCCGCGCGATCTCCGCGATCGTCAGCCCGTGCCGAACCGGCACCGAGCCGAGCCCCACGAACGACTCGTACCCGGCGACGACCGGCCCACCTTCGATCGCCACCCCGCCGAGCGGATTCGGCCGATCCAGCACCATGACCGCCACGCCCGACGCGGCCGCCGCTCCGAGCGCGAGCGCCATCGTCCAAACATAGGTGTAATACCGGCTGCCCACGTCCTGCAGATCGATCACCAGCACGTCCAGATCCGCGAGGTCTTCGCGCGACGGCGTCAGCGATTCGAAGCTCTCGCCGTAGAGGCTCCTCATCGGCAGGCCCGTGCGCCGATCGCGATCGTGCCCGACTCCGATCATGTCTTGCGCGTCGCCGCGCACGCCGTGCTCCGGCCCGAACAACCGCGTCGGCCGCACCCCGAGCGCCATCAACCTGTCGACGATGTGCACAAGCTGCGCGTCCACGCTCGCCGGATGACACAGCACCCCGACCCGCCGCCCCCGCAGCAGCGAAAGCCGCTCCGCGCACAACACGTCGAGCCCCGTCTCAACCACAGCCAAACATTACACTGACTGAAAGCTGATCGGAGGCGGGCTTTGCCCGCCGGAGACGCGGCCCGGATCGCAGATCCGGGTGCGGCTCTCGTCGCGCTCTGGTGGGGGGTCCGTGGGGGGCGGCAGCCGCCCCCCACGCTCAGGCGATCGGGATTGGCTTGAGGGTGACTTCCGCGCCCTGCGTGTTCACCTTGAAGCGAACCATGCGGGTGCCCTTCCATTTCTGCCGCAGGCCGCCCTCGATGAGCCGCAGCTTGGCGGTGAACGCCTGCACGGTGATGCCCTTCGTGGGCTTGCCCTGCGCCTTCAGCGCCGCGACGTACTCGTTGAAGATGCGCGTGAAGTAGACCGGCTCCGGCTCCTGCGCGAGAGCGGCCGCCTCGGGCGACGAGCCACCCTGTCCCGATCCCTCTTCGACCAGCATCTGGTCCGAGCGCCAGCGTGAGGTCTCGTCCTGCTCCTCCTCGGGCTCGTCCTCGTTCGGCTCCTCGCGTCCGAGCAGGCGCGCGAGCATGACGTTGAGGCCGTTGGACAACCCCTCGAAGTCGGGCCCGATCGGCTTGAACTGGTAGTCGATGTTGCCGTTGATGATCTCGGCGACCCCGAGCTCGATCTTGTCGAGGGGCTTGATGAATCGCAGCGAGGTCAGCACCACGGCGCCCAGCAGAACCAGGATCGCGAGGATGCCGAGCCCGATCACCTTGACGCCCACCGAGGACACCGCCTCGAGCGCGTCGGAAATCGACGCCAGTACGACCACGCCGCTGGTCTTGTCGAACGCGTTGCCTTGCAGCGGTGCCGCGACGGCCGCGAATTCCTGGCCGTCGAGCGTGACGTGAAAGATCTCGGTCGCCGCATTCTTGGCGAGCGCTCTCTGCCCCCACGCTTGCGGCGACTGGAACAGCTCCTGGTTGAGGGGTCCGACCTTGTTCGGGTCCTCCTTCGCGCTGTCGCCCGTGCCCTCGGAGATGAAGCTCGAGGTGTGGACCTTGCCGTTGTGGAAGTACGCGACCTGGGTCGCGAGCAGATCATGTTTGACGCGCGCGTCACGGGCGGTGAGGACGTAGCCGACCAGCAGCGCGCCGCGCAGCGTGCCATCGGGCTGCACGATCGGGGCGACCGCGACCCGCGTCATCCGACCCGACAACGTCCAGATGTCCTTTACAGCTTCGCCCCGCAGCGCGCTGCCCACCGCCGGGTACTTGCTCTTGAGATCCTCGCCGTACATCGCCTCGCGGTTGAGGTTTCGGGCCACGACCCTGCCGTCCGAACCGATCATCGCGACGATGTCGGGGTTGGGTGCGCCGCCCGTGCGCAACAGGGTGTGAATCTGCTCGCACTGCTCGAACGCCGCCTCGCGGCGTCCGAGCTCGTCGGCCTTGTCGTAGACACCGACCACCGCCGACTTACGCGACAGGCCCGAGACCAGGGTGGCGAACTCCATCGACTCGAGACGAGCCACGTCGGCGTGCATGCGCTGAGCGCGGGACACGGTCGTGTCGACGTCATGGACCATGGATTCCCTGAGCTCACGCGTCACCACCGTGTGAACGCCTACGGTCAACGCGAGTAGAACGATCGCTGCGACAAGCCCGATCTTCATGCGGTGCATGCCTGGCTCCTCTGCTGGGCGGAGATGGGAATGGGCGGGATGGTAAACGAAACGGGTCGGGACCCGGGGCGCGGTTACGTCACGGGGTAGACAAAAGCGGCCCCGGATTATCGGCTAGCCGCGTTGCGCGAGTCAATCTTTGACCACCCCGGCAAATTCGAACGCCAGCCCCAGCTACCTCAAAAACAACAAAAATTTGACGCATGCCCTACCTCGGCCTACATGTGGGATAATCATCAAACGGCTGCCCCAGGAGGTCCCATGCGAAAGCACTCACTCGACCGTCGCCGAACGCTTCGCTCCGGTGCGTCCAACCGGCGCTTCGACGAACGTGTCCCGCTCGACTGCTTCATCAACCGGTTCATCGATGGCCAGCCCTACATGTGCCGGATGGTGGACATCAGCCGGACCGGCGCGCGGCTGGTCCCGATGATCGAGCCCGACCCGAGCAAGGCGCCCGAGTTCATGGGTCTGCAGTTCCAGCTTCCCGATCGCGACGACGTGATCACCGCGTCGGGCGAGGCGATCACGCGCGAAGGCCGCGCGGTCGGCGTGCGTTTCACGAACCTGCCGCCCGACGCCGCATGGGCCATCGAATCGTTCCTGTCACATCAATTGTGATCGGGACCCTGGGAGGGTCCCGCGCCCCCCGCGAGGAGCTCGCGCGGGCAAAGCCCGCGCTCCCTCACGCGCTTTGTAATCGGGACCCTGGGAGGGTCCCGCGCCCCCCGCGAGGAGCTCGCGCGGGCAAAGCCCGCGCTCCCTCACGCGCTTTGTAATCGGGACCCTGGGAGGGTCCCGCGCTCCCCGCGAGGAGCTCGCGCGGGCAAAGCCCGCGCTCCCTCACGCGCTCCCTTGCTCAGCTTTTTTCTCTGTCCGCGCGCAAGTCCGCGCGGCGCAAACGCTCTGTGGTTTGGCGGGGTTCGCCTTGACAGGTCGGAAGCGCGTCAGTATGGTCCTCGCTTCCGTTACTAGATGTGGTCGCTATTTTTCCGTCGACCAGCCCATCCGCCGATCAGACGTAGCGCGCGTTACACGCACCACGCCGGAGGAGTCTCGTGGATCAGAACAGGAAGCCTGGCGTCCCGCCGAGCAAAGACATCAGTGACCTGAAGGCGCGCCTCGGTCTGCAGCGACCCGGCGCCCCCGCCCCTGGAGCGCCCGGCGCCCGGCCCGTTTCCGGTGCGTTCCCTCCCCAGCCGGGCCGCGCGCCTGCTCCCGGCGCTGCCCCCGCCGCCGCCCGCGCGCCGCAAGCGGCAGCGCAGTCTGCGGGCCCGCCCCCGGCCGGGATGAACCCTTATGCCAGCATGAAGGCACCCACCGGCGGCTTCGACCTGCGGACCATCGACGACGGCGCCCCGGTCGCCAACGTCCAGGGCAGCCGGGGCAAGGCCGTATTGGTCGTTTCGACGATCGTCGGCGTGGGCGCGTTCGCGCTCGGTGGCGGCCTCGGCATCGCCAGCGTCGGCCGCGCCAACATGAACACCGCGAACCACGCGGCCAAGGCGGTCAAGACCGAGCTCGAGACCATGCAGAAAACGCTCGGCCTGATCGGCGCGTCGGTTTACGCGAGCCAGCAGCGCCTCGCGAAGGATAAGAAAGACGTCCTGACGTACGACCCGGGGTTCATTGCCGACCTCGAGCGCGTCAAGCTCGACCCGCGGCCCAACACCGCCACCATCTTCCGCGTCGACTATTACCGGTTGCCCGACGCCGACGTGGACAAGCTGTTCACGTACTACTACGACTCCATCACGCTTTACGGCGAGGTCGAGCGCCACATCCGCAAGACCAAGGCGGACAAGGAGTCGCTGGCCGCGTTCGCCGAGAAGAGCGCCGCCGCGCAGGGCAAGAACTACGGCGTCGTGTTCGACAACAGCGGCGGCAAGATCATCGTCGCGAACCTCGTCGAGATCGGCGATCAGGTCTGCAAGAACGGCGGCAAGGAGTGTGGCGCCGCCGACCTCACGGGCTTCAAGGTCCGTTCCAACACCGGCGCACCTTTCGTCGATCGCAAGTCGGGCGGGAAGCTCGATCTCGCCAACGTCGTCCCGATGAAGCCGACGCCGCTCATGGACGCGGTCATGTCGGGCTCGACCGACCAGGTCCGCCAGGAAAGCTACAAGCAGCGGGTCGCCAACATTCGCTCCCTCGTCAGCCGCATCACGACGACCCAGAAAGAGCTGACGGAAGGCATCACGAAGGCCGCCTCCCGTCCGGACATCTGGACGGTCTTCTAGAGCCCCCTCCGCCCTCACCCTCCCCGCCCTCACTCCCTCCGCCTTCACCCTCCCCGCCCGCCCCCTTACACCTCGGCTCCTCTCGGCTAACGCCTCGGCTCCTCTCGGCTGGCGGCGACTGAGTCGTCGGCTTGCGGGGGGCTGGGGTTCGCAGTTCGGCGGACGGGCCCTGACGCGCCGACAAAAGCGAGCGCCTCGGTCGATCCACTTGCGCCGGGCCCTCGAGGTCGCCCCTGGCGTCCGCGCCGAAGACGGCGCGGAGCGGGGCTCAACGCCGCCGAACTGCAAACCCCAGCCCCCTCGCTCGACTCCAACGCTTCGAACACCGTCGACTCCAAGCGAGGTCAATCGTGGCCGATATGGGTCAAGAGTGGCCGATATGGCGTCAAGCGTGGCCGATATGGCGTCAAGCGTGGCCGATATCGTCAAGAGTGGCCGACATGGATCGAGTGACCGCCAAGCGGCCCCTGGGCTGACGGGTCTAGCTAGCAGACGGCGTTCGAGGGGGCGGAGTCGCGCGAGGGGTCCGGGGTTCACGTTTCGGCGGCGTTGAGCCGCGCTCCGCGCCGTCTTCGGCGCGGATGCCAGCGGCGACCCCGAGGGCCCGGCGCAAGCGGATCGACCGAGGCGCTCGCTTTTGTCGGCGCGTCAGGGCCCGTCCGCCGAAAGGTGAACCTCGGACCCCGTAGCCGACGACCAAGTCGCCGCCGGCCGAGGCAATCGAAGGAGGACGAGAGCGGCGGAGCCGGACGAGAGCGGCGGAGCCGGAAGGGCGAGGCGAAGGCGAGGTGGAGCGAGCGACGAGGGAGGGAGCGAGGAGGGAGGGAGCCCTAGAGCTCGAGCCCGTCCATCGGGCTCTCTTTGCCGCCCTTGGGCTTCTTCTTGTTCGAAGAGGCGGAGGAGTCCTTCTCGGGGGAGGCGGCTGCCGCCTTGGCGTTGCTGTCCTTGGCGGGCTTACTGCCGCCGCCGGCGGCGGAGGGCGATGGGACGACGATGTTGCCGTGTCGCCCGTCGTCCTCGCCCGGCTTCTTGACCTCTTTGCCCGTCACGCGGTCGATGATGTCGTCGTTCGAATCGCGATTCGACGCCTCTTTCTGCGTGACCGCCTCGACCAGATCATCCTTGCTGACCGTGCCGGGGTTGACCGCCTTGCGGCGATCGATGACGCGGTCCTGGACAGCGCCGTCGTAGAGCACCAGGCAGTAAACGCCGTAGAACTCCGACCGATCGACGAGCTTCAACCGGTCGCCGCCGCTCGCCGACCACTCGTAGTGGTCGAGCACGCGCTTGACGCCGCCGCGGACCTTGTCGTCGCGAAAGACCTCCTTCGCGCGGCCGTACTTGGCCTCCATCGCCTTGCCGAAGTCGGCGAAGCTCTTGCCCGCGATCGCGTCCTTGTTGAACGCGAGGTACATCTTGTAGAGGCCATCCTCGAAGAAGAAGAAGTAGCGGGTCCAGACGTCCTCCTTCGTGACCAGCACCGACTCGGCCGTGTTCTGCTGGAACTCGGAGCCGATGATCGAGACGTCCCACCCGCTCTTCTGTCCCTCGAACTTGGTGAAGCTCTTCTTGACCGCGCTGATCTCGCGCGTCTCCTCGTCGCGGATGCGCTGCTGCTTGCCCGGGTCCTGCTTGGCGCCCGCAATGCGCGGCTCGTACTTGGCCTCGACCGCGATCTTGACCTGCGCCATGACCTCTTCCGGCTTCATGCCCCACTTGAACGTCCCGGCCTTGGGATCGCCGAGGCGAACCGCCTTGAGCTTGTTCACCTCTTGGGAGCTGGCCGCAGGGGCCGCCCCGCCCCCGCCGGCTTTGCCCGGCTTGGCTTTGCCGTAGGCGTCATTCGCGACGCTGGCCGCAGCCGCGGCGCCCAGAGCCAGGACAAGAGCACCAGTGATTCGCATGGGTCCTCCTCGTGACCGATCGACGGAAACCGCCGGGGAATGCGGAACTTAGCACAAACGAAATTCTACGGTGTCGGGGTTTGCGCCGGATTTTCGACGTCCGAAGCGTGAACCTGTTGGTTCGACGTATCGTCGGCCCAGGACTCATCAATCTTGCTCGGATGATACTGATCGGCGCGCCCGGTCTTGAGATCCTGGTTGGGGTTCTCGGAGTAGACGGCGCGCTCGCCCGGCCCGGAGTAGTCGATCCAGAACGCCGAACGTTCCTTGCGGACGTCGAGGTGCACGAAGGTCGAATTCGGGTAATAGCCGACACCCACTTTCTCGAACGTCTTGCGCAGGTAGTCCCGCAGGTCGGCGGTCTTCACGCCCTCGACCCGGAAATCGCAGGCAAGGCCCTTCATGTGCGGACTGCGCGGGTTCTTGGCGACCTTGGGGTTGCGATAGCCCGAGACGACCTCGACGCGGTGGCCCGGCCAGTGGCGGCCGGTCTGGTAGATGAGGCGCGCGAGCCGCGGGTTGATCGAGTGCGACGTGTTGGTGTGGTGGCAGCGCAGGAAGCGCGCGAAGCGCTTTTGCATGCCCTTGACCGGCTGGCCCTGGCTGTCGCGGAACCGCAGCGCCAGCGTGTCGCGCCGGTTCACGTGATAGAGCGTGACGGGAGGGTTCTTCGGCGTTTTCTTGCCCCGCTTCGCGGAGGCCGCGGGCTTGGTCGGGGACTTGGCGACGGGAGCGAGCGGCTCGACCGGCACCACCAATGCGCCACCGTCGGGATCCTCGGCACGGGCACTAGTCGGTGCGAGCGCCACGAGCGCGATGACAACGGTCCGAGCAGCTAGCCTCAACATCACGGGGGGCGCGACCTAAAGCCTGACGCAAAAAAGGCCGCAAGGCCATCAAAGCGGACCTAGGACGGCGGCGTCAACTTCTTCGCGAGCTCGGTCAGGAGGTCGTGCGCGGCGCGCGGGCTCAATTCGTCGGGGTCGACGGCACGCAGCGCGCCAATCACCTCGGCTTCGACCCCCGAAGCTGGGCCGCTGCCGCGAGTGGGCGCCGGCCCGGACTGGCCGAACAGGCCCATCTGGCCGTCCTGTTCGGCGTCACCGGGCACGAGCGGACGGGGGACGTCGGCGGTGGGGGCCGCTTCCGACTCGAGCGTGCGGAGGATGGTGCGGGCGCGGTCGATGACCCCGGCGGGCAAGCCGGCCAACTTCGCCACCTCGACGCCGAACGAGCGGCTGGCGCTACCGGGGACTAGCTTGCGCAGGAAAACGACGTCGCCCTTCCACTCGCGGGCGGCGACCGCGGCGCAGCGAACGCGCGGATGGCGCGCGGCCAGCGCGGCCAGCTCGTGGTAATGGGTCGCGAACAGCGTCTTCGCGCCCAGCTGGTCGTGGATGTGCTCGGTGACCGCCCAGGCGATCGCGACGCCGTCGTAGGTCGAGGTGCCGCGGCCGATCTCGTCGAGCACGATGAGGCTCCGTCCGGTGGCGTGGCGCAGGATGTGCGCGGTCTCGCGCATCTCGACCATGAACGTCGACTCGCCGCGAGCGAGCGCGTCGCCGGCGCCCACGCGGGTGAACACGCGATCGCAGATGCCGATGCGGGCGGCGCGCGCTGCCACGAAACCGCCCATCTGCGCCTGGATGACCGCGAGCGCGACCTGGCGAATGAGTGTCGACTTGCCCGCCATGTTGGGGCCGCTGACCAGCAACACCTGCTCCGATTCGGGGTCGAGATGAACGTCGTTGGGGACGAAGCCGCCGCCCGCGGCGAGTCGTTCCACCACCGGGTGACGCGCGTCCTCGAGATCGATCACGCCCGAGTCGTCGACCACGGGCCGGCAGTAACCGCCTCGATGCGCGACCTCGGCCAGCGACGCGAGCGCGTCGGCGGCGGCGACGCGGCCCGCGATCGCGAGCAACGGCTCGGCCGCCGCGGCGACCTTGGCCCGCAGCGAGCTGAAGATCTCGAGCTCGAGCGCGACCCGCCGCTCGTCCGCGGTCAGCACCTGCTGCTCGAACTCGCCCAGCTCCGAGGTCACGAACCGCTCGGCGTTCGCCACCGTCTGCTTGCGGCGGTAGTCGGCGGGGACCGACCCGAGGTGCGCGCGTGTGACCTCGATGTAGTAGCCGAACACGCTGTTGAACCGGACCTTGAGCGAGGCGATGCCGGTGCGCTCGCGCTCGCGCGCCTCGATCGCCGCGATCCGATCGCGGCCGCCGTCGGCGACGTCGCGCACCTCGTCGAGCTCGCTCGAGACCCCCGGGTTGACGTAGCCGCCGTCCTTGGTGAGCGCGGGCGCGTCGGGTCGCAACACGCGCACGATCTCGGCCGCGACCTCGGCCGCGGTGGCGGCGTCGGGCGCGACCAAGATGCGAAGCGGATCGTCCTCGCTCGCGGCGGTAGCCGCCAGCTCGCCCAGCTGCAGGAGCGAGGCGGCGGCGAGCGCGGCGGCAAGCGCAGGCAGCGCGGTCAGCGACCGGCCCAGCACGGCGAGATCACGCGGGGTCGCGACGCCGAGCCGCACCCGGCCCACCAGGCGCTCGAGATCGGCCACGTCGCCCAGGAGCTTGCGCGCGCCATCGCGCGCCGCCTGGGTGGCGACCAGGCGTTCGACCGCGTCGTGGCGGCGGCGGATCACGGCGACGTCGATCGCCGGGAACAGCAGCCAGCGCCTTAGCCGGCGCGCACCCATCGCGGTGCGGGTCTCGTCGAGCACATCGATCAGCGAGCCCACGCGCCGGCGGTCGAGCATCGACTCCACCAGCTCGAGGTGGCGGCGAGCTTGCTCGTCGATGATGAGCGTGTCGGCGCGCTGGTAGAGCTCGAGCCCCGAAATCGGCAGCTCGGCGCCGGGCTGGGTGGCCCCGACGTAGCGAACAACGGCGGCGGCCGCCACCGCGGCGCGCGGCCAGCGCTCGAGCAGTGTGGGCAGTGTGGGCAGTGTGGGCAGTGTGGATTGAAACGCCGCGCCCAGCGCCTTGCGAAGCACCGGCCCAGGGTCGACGTCGCCCGCAGGCGCGAGCGCGCGCGGCAGGGTCGCGAACGTCGCTTTCACCGCGTCGCCGAGCGCGCGATCGTCGTCGCCGCGTCCGAGCACGAGCTCGCGCGGCGCGACCCGTGCGATCTCCTCGACCAGCGCCTCGATGGACGGCAGCTCGGTGGCGCGAAAGTCGCCGGTGGTCACGTCGAGGAACGCGAGCCCGTAACCGTCGCGCGGCGTGCCCGCGGCGGATGCGAGGAAGCTGGGGACGCGCGGATCGAGCGCCTCTTCGTCCAGCGTCACGCCCGGCGTCACCACGCGCACGACGTCGCGTTTGACGATCCCCTTGACGGTGCGCGGATCCTCGAGCTGTTCGCACAGCGCGACCCGATGCCCGAGCTCGGTCAGCTTGGTCAGATACGCGCGCGCGGCGTGGTGGGGGATGCCGCACATCGGGACCGGGTCTTCCTTGCCCTTGTCCCGCGTCGTCAGCGTTAAGTCGAGGGTGCGGGCGACGTAGACCGCGTCCTCGTAGAACATCTCGTAGAAGTCGCCCAGCCGGAAGAACACGATCGCATCCGGGTACCTCGCCTTGACGTCGAGGTATTGGCGCATGAGCGCCGTGGGGGCGGTCTCGGCCGGCATGGGCGCGCGGGCGCGCGGCCGCCTCCTACTTCTTGGCCGCCGCGGTCTTCTTCTTCGCCGGCTTCGGCGCCGCGGCGGCGGTCTTGCTGCCGCGCTGGGCGCGCTTCTTGGCGAGCCGCGCCTTCAGCTTCTTTTGCCGCGTCCGGCGGCGCATTTTCATCGACCGCCGATTGTCCCTTCGTCCCATGCGCTCGCAATAACGGTTCGCGCCGGGCGTGTCAAGTTGTCAGGATCGGAGGACCGTGCTAACCGCGTAGGGACATGCGGCTTCCCAGCCTTCGGTCGGCCGTGGGCGCCTCGACACTGGCCGGCGTCCTGGGCGCGGGTGTCGTCGACGCCGCGCTCGCCACCGCGCACGGCGGCGGTGGCGCGGCCATCGCGCTCGAGATCGGCCTCTACGGCGCGCTGGCGATCGTCGTCGCGCTGGCGGCCGACGTCGCGGTCGCGGCGATCCTCGGCGCTCGGCCGCCGGGCTGGGGCGAGCTGCGCACCGAGCCCAACCGCGATCGCGCGGTCGTCGCTGGCATCCTCGCCGTGTGCCTCGGCGTCGCGGTCGCGGCGATCGTCGCGGCGCTTGGGCAGCGGCTGGCGGTCGCCAAGATGCAGAGCCAGAAACTGGCCGCCATCGCGGCCGCCGGGCTGGTCGCGATTGGCGCGCTGCCGGGGGCGGTCGTCGCGATCGCCGCCCTACCCTGGCTACGCAACCTTGCGCGCGCCCTGCCGCGGCCGCGAGCGCTGGGCGCGACCGGGCTCACCCTGGTGGGGTTGGCGGCGGCGGGCGTGCTGGCGGTGGCGGGCGCACTTTCGCGCGCCGACTGGCGGGTGCTCGACCTCGGGCCGCTTTACACCCTGGCCATTGCCATCGCGCTTGGCGTCGGCCACGGTCTGTTCTGGTTCGGCGGCGCGGCGGGGCGGGCGCTGCGCGCACGGCTTCCGAGCGTGGTCGGCCGCGCGCTGCCGCTGGCCGTCGCCGCGTTCGCGTTCGCGGGGCTGCTCGTCGGCTCCAAGCTCCCAGAAGGCGCGCCGGCGCTGGCGGCGATCACGGACAACGGTCTCGGGATCCGCATGCTGCTCGGCGTCGCCCGCCGCGCCACCGACGGCGATGGTGACGGGTTCTCGGCACGGTTCGGCGGCGGCGACTGTGACGACCGGCGCGCCGACGTGTTCCCGGGCGCCGAAGACGTGGCGGGCGATGGCGTGGATCAAAACTGCGAGGGCGGCGACGCCAAAGCTGACAGCGCCGGCGCTTCGGCGGGGGCCGCGGCCGCCGACGGCGCGCCCGCGTCGGCCGACCCGATTGCGCCCATCAAGCCGCGCGACGATCCGAACGCGTGGAAGGGGAATCTCCTCATCGTCACGATCGACGCCTTCCGCGCCGACCGGCTCGGCGTCGCCGGCTACGCGGGACGCCCGCCCGGCCGCTCGCTGACGCCGACGCTGGACGCGCTCGCGCGCAGGGGCGCCTACTTCAAGCGCGTGTGGGCGCAGGCGCCGAACACGCCCAAGTCGTTCCCGTCGCTCCTGACCGCACGCTACCCGTCGGACATCGCGTGGGACAAGCCCGGGACCAACTACCCCAACCTGCTACCGACCAACCACACGTTCTTCGAGTCGCTGGCCGCGGGCGGATGGAAGCCGATCGGGATCTTCTCGCACTTTTACTTCACCGCCGACCGCGGCATCAGCCGCGGGTTCGCGGAATGGTCGAACGAGGGCGCCGGAACCATCGCGGAGTCGAACAAGGACATCGCGTCACCGCGCATCGTCCCCAAGGTCATCGACCGCCTGCGCCAGGCGGTCGCGCGCAAGGAGCGGTTCGCGCTGTGGACCCATCTGTTCGAGCCGCATTCGTCGTACATGACCCACAAGGAGTTTCCGACCTCGCTGTCGGGGGTTCCCGGCCTGATGGAGAAGTACGACTTCGAGATCGCATTCGTCGACCAGTGGGTCGGCAAGCTGCTGGCGGCTCTCGAGTCACTCGGGCTTGCCCAGGACACCGCGATCGTGATCGCCGCCGATCACGGCGAGGCGTGGGGCGAGCACAAGGTCTACTTCCACGGTCAGGATCTGTTCGACGAGCAACTTCGGGTTCCGCTGATCGTCGTCGTGCCCGGGACCAAGCCGCGTGTGATCGAAGCCGACGTCGCGCTGGTCGACGTCGGCCCCACCGTCCTCGACCTCGTGGGTGTGACCCCACCCGCGGCGATGCGCGGCCGCAGCCTGATGTCGGCGGTCCGCGGCCAGACGCTGCCGCCCCGGCCGATCTTCAGCGAGCTCTTGCCCGCGACCGCGTGGCCTCACCATGCGGCGATGATGATCGACGGCGGCCACAAGCTCATTCACCGCATAAGCGATCGGCGGTGGGAGCTTTATGATCTGCGCCGCGACCCGGGCGAGAAGACCAACCTCGCCTCCGCCCCCGCGTCCGCCGCCACCTTCACCGCGCTTCGCAACAAGCTGGTGGCATTCGAGGAGCGCCCCAAGGGCCCATAGGTAGAAGGCCGTGAGCCTGTCGACCTCCGATCGAGACGCCCTGCTGGCGGTCGCCCGCCGGGTCGTGGTCGGAACGGTCACCGGTCAAGCCCGCGACGACGCCTCCGAGCCCAGCGCGCGCGCGGTTTCCTCGCCGGGAGCCGCGTTCGTGACCCTGTTCGTGGCCGGGAAGCTGCGCGGTTGCATCGGCACCTCCGAGCAGAGCCGTCCCCTCGACCGCGTGGTCGCCGACATGGCACGGGCTGCGGCGACACGCGACTGGCGGTTCCCGGCGCTGTCGCGCGCGGATCTCGACCATCTGACGATCGAGATCTCGGTGCTGTCGCCCGAGCGGCGCATTCATGGTCCGGGCGAGATCGAGATCGGTCGGGATGGGCTCGACGTCCGGCGCGGACGCGCGCGCGGCCTGCTGTTGCCGCAGGTGGCGGTCGACCACGGCTTCGACGGCGAGCGCTTCCTCGCCGAGACTTGCCGTAAGGCGGATCTCCCCGCGGACGCCTGGCGCGATCCAGATACCGACGTCCGCGCATTCGAGGCCGAGGTGTTCGGCTCTCGCTCGGAACCCTGAGGCCGGGCGCCGCATCCCTTCGTCCTTGGCCAACTGCGCGTCGGCGGGGCGCCGCATCCCGTGTCCTTGGCCAACTGCGCGTCGGCGGGGCGCCGCGTCCCTTCGTCCTTGGCCAACGTCGCGTCGGCGGGCGCCATATCCCTTCGTCCTTGGCCAACGTCGCGTCGGCGGGCGCCATATCCCTTCGTCCTTGGCCAACGTCGCGTCGGCGGGGCGCCGCATCCCTTCGTCCGACGAGCGCCAAGCAAGCGGACGGGCGCCGTAGTTCGAGCAGCGGCCTCCGCTCCGCGCGCTCAGCCTCACCGGCGATCGCCCAAGGGTTCTTACGACGCGTGCCCCTGTTTCGTGCGGGCTCGAATGCTCGCGCTCGAGCCATCGCCAACGCCCGCACGATGGCGCTCGTCGGACGAAGGGATGCGGCGCCCCGCCGAGGCGTGGTTCAGGCCTCCTCGACGAAGGGATGCGGCGCCCCGCCGACGCGAAGGCTTTGCGCTCGTCGGACGAAGGGATGCGGCGCCCCGCCGAGGCGAAGCCCGAGCCCGCTATTAGTTAGCGCCCGTGGGGGCGCTGGCGCCGGCATCGGGGGGAGCGGGGGCCGCGGGGGTCGCGGGGGGCGGCGCACCGGCGGCCTCGAGCTCGGCCGCCAGCGCCGCGCGGCGCTCCGCTGGCGCGAGGTTGACGGCGTAGTCGCGAATCGACTGCCAGTTGCCGGCGCCCGGATCCCGGCGCGCGCAGGCGACCGACTTGCGCCAGGCGGGATCGTCGGCCTGATCGCGCCAGCGCGCCGCGCGGATCCACTGCGCGCACGCTTCACGCACGCGGCCGAGGCGCTCCCACACCGCCGCGCCGCGCGCGAGCCCGGCGGCGCGGTCAGGGGTGTGGTACGTCAGCTCCATCAGCATGCGTTCGGTGCCGCCCAATCGGCGCGCGCGCCCGAAGATCAGCGCGACCAGCTCCAGCACGTCGGGCGAGGTGGGATCTTCGCTGAGCAAGATTTCGGCCCAGCCGAGAGCGCGCGGCACGTCGTCCAGCACGGCCGGGAACGCGGCCGCCAGCGGGACGAGCCGCGTCGACAGCGCAGGACCGACAAACAGCCAGGCGTCGAGGTCGGCCGGTGGCGACGCCGGCACGCGCACCGGCGTCGCCACTGGGGCGCTGGTGCCGGGCGGCGCACCACCGAGCGCGGTCGCGCGCGCGTAGGCGGCGCGCGCTTCGGCCTGTGCGCCGATCGCCTTCCACGCGTCGCCCGCCGCCGCCAGCGCCGCCGCGCGCTCGCGGCCGAGACCTTCGCCGCGCGCGCCCAGCCCCACCGCGGCTTCGAGGTCGCCGCTCTCGGGGATCGCGCGGCCCATGTCATGAAACGCGGCCGCGCGGCTGACCAAGAGATCGGCGAGCCGCGTGCGCTCGAGCTCGGACAGGTGGTCGCTGACGTTCAGCTCGGTGAGCGCGACGATCTCGAGCGGCGGGCGGCCTGCCGTCCGCGCCGCCACCGCCGCCGCGCGCGACTCCGCCGCCGTGCGCCGGGCTTGAGTCGGCGGGATGGAGGGCCGCCCGTCGAGCGGCGCCCCCATTCGCCACGGGGGGGCTGCACACCCGGGCGCGAACACCAGCATCGCGAGGCACGCGAGCGGGCTCAACCTGCGGGCGGGGCTCACGTTCGACCTCGCTCGCCGTCGCTGCCGCTGCCGCCGCGCGCGGGCGTCCACGTGAACGCGAGCGCGGCGCCACCGGCCAGCGCGCCGGCGAGAAACGACAGCGTCGGCAACCCGATCGCTTCCCCGAGCAGCGCGGCCGGCGCGATCGCGGCGGCCAGGGGCGCGAACGCCACCGGCAACGCCAGTAGCCCGGCGACACCCCCGGCCAGCAACAGCAAGAGGCCGATCACCACCGCGGCAGCGGTGACACCGGCACGCAGCGTCTGGTTCCACGCCGCCGACAGCGCCCGGTCGTTGGCGACGCCGCCGATTGGTTGCGCGTCGATCGTGAACGCGCTGGGTGCGCCGGCGGCGACCGGCACCCCGACGATCGGCCCCATCGCCTCGGCGGTCGCGCCCCGCACCTCGTCGGCGAGCGCGCCGTCGCTCGGCAGGTCGGCGCCGTTCATCATCTCGCGCAGCGCGGCTCGGGTGACGAGGCGCTTGCGGACGGCGGACAGCCGCCGCGCCAGGCTGGCCGCGGTCGAGTTCAGGATCGCCTCGGGCATCCGCGTCCCGTACGCGGCGGCCAACGCGACACGGATGTCGACCACGGTGGCGTCGTCGGGGAGGTGGCTCATCGTCGCGACCAGGCGGTTGAGCTCGACCGCCGGCAGCGGGAACGGATGCCGGCTGATGAAGTCACGCACCCCGGACGCGAGCTCTCCGGACAGCCGGGCCGGATCGACCGCCGGGATGGTCGCGGCCAGGCGCGCGGCGCGCTCGACCGACTGCACCTCGGCGGGGCCGAGCGCGCGCCCCGAGCGCTCGCAGATCCGCAGCACGCGTTCACGCGCGTCGAGGGCGAGCAAACCCTGGCCGAACGAGCGGGTGGCGAACGACGTACCGGGCGCCGACAGGTCGACGTGTGCGAGCGAGCGCCGAAGCTCGCGCTCGATGTAGCGCTCGAGACGCGCAAACAGGGCCCCGCGATCCACCGTGGGCGCATCAGCGAAGCGTATCGCGATCAAGGCCTCGCGGTGATCGCCGGATAGCTCGAGGCGGACGGCGGGGTCACTGCGCGCCTGGACCAGGATGCGTCGCACGTCGTCGGCCTCGTCGGGGATCCCACTCGGCTCGTCGCCCTCGAACCGGATGCCCGTGAACAGGTCAGCGACGGACCAAGCGCTCGCGACCTCGGGCTGGGCGCGGAGCTCGTCGACCAGCCGCCGCATCTCGCGCAGCACGACCGGGTCGTCGAGATCGCCGCGGACGCTGACGAACCCGAGCGGGGCCGCGGCCCACTGCTCGGTCGCGACCCGCACCCGGCCCGACACCAGCAGGCCGCCGAGCGCGAGCGCCGCCGCGACGAGGGCGATCCCGGCCGACGGGCGCGACGGGACGACCGCGGACCGCCTCGAAAAACCAAACGACGCAACCAGCAGCGCCAGCGCGGCGGCACCCGCGGCGGCTATGCCCCCGGCGGCACGCACGCCCGGGACCGGCACCAGCACGAACACCGCCGCCGCCCCCGCGCCGACAGCCAGCGCCAGCCCGAGCTTGCGCGAGCGCGATCGGGCGGGCGGTGGCACGCGCGCCCGCAGCGCCGCGAGCATCACGAACAGCACGCCGGCGCCCGCCAGCTGGACGGGGAGCCAACCGCCGCGCTGCCGAGGGTCGGGCCACAGCGCGCGTGCCGAAAACACCTCGGACGATGCCTGCGCGAGCGCGAGCCCTGAGCCGACCAGCGCCGCGGTGATCGCGGGCGCGACGCGTTCCCAGTCGCCGCCATCGATGTAGAAACGCGCGCGCCGGCCATTGTCGGCGAGGAACCAGCCAAGCGCGTCGGCGCGACGGACGATCCGCTGGCGCTCGGCCTCGCCGCCGACCTGACCCGCGGCCGCGGAGGCGGTCGCGGCCAGCGCGCGCCGGGCTCGGGGCTTGCCGCCTGCGTCGACCGAGATGTCGAGCAGCGCGGCCGGGCCGAGGACGGCGCGCACGCCGGGGATCTCGGCCAGCCGCTGCTCGGCGAGCGCCAGCGCTTGCTGGTTCGCGGGCGAGAACACGTTGTCGATCTCGACGCTGATCTCGCGCATCGACGTGAGGCCGAAGCGCATCCCGGCCTGCCGCCCGCGCTCGACCGCGGGCGCGTCGGCGGGTGTCCACGCGAACGAATCGTCAGCACCGCGCGCGCACCCGACGTCGACCGCCAGCAAGGCGGCGAACGACGCCACCAGCGCACGTCCGGAGCTCACGAGCGCGACGTTAGCACTCTACTTGATGAAGGTGGCGGCGCGGGCGACCGCCACGCTGCGCTCGGCCTCGGCTTCCGAGAGGATGCCGGCGTCGAGCAGCATCTCGTACTCGCGGCGGAGGTGGGTGTTGAGGAGGTACGGCCCGTCGGTGTTGATGGTGTAGCGCACGCCGTTGGTCTCGAACGCGCGCAGCGCGGTTCCGAGCTCGGCCAACCCGGACACGGCATGCGTGCGCAGGTTCGAGCTCGGGCAGATCTCGAGAACGATCCCGGTCTCGGCCAGCTTGCGCATCGCCTCCTCGCTGGCGGCCGCGGCGATGCCGTGGCCGATGCGCGCCGGCTTCAGCTGCGACATCACCGCGAGCACGCCCGGCACCGCGGTGTGCGTGGTCTCGCCGGTGTGCACGGTGGTCCCGAGCGCCGCCGACCGCGCGCGGGCGAATAGGTCGCTGTAACCGTCGACCTCCTGGCCGAGCTCGATCGAGTGGCTCTCGGGGCCCGCGAGATCGATGCCGACCACGCCGCGCGCCCGATACTTGACCGCCTTCTTGACCAGGATCTCGTTCAGATCCAGCGAGAACTCGCGCGCGAGGCAGAACACCAACCCGGCGCGCACGCCGTACTCGAGGCAAGCGCGGTCCATCCCGCGCAGCGCCGCGTGGATGATGTGGTCGAGGTCGCGCTCACCACCGAGATTGCGCTTCATCGGATTGAACCGCAGCTCGATGAGCGACACCCCGCTCGACCGAAACTCCTTGCCGATGATCTCGTACACGGAGCGCTCGATCGCCGCCGGCGATGACTGAATCTTCTCGGTCCAGTGGTGCAGGATCGCGAGGTAGTCGTTCAGCGACGACACGTTCTCCGCCTTGGCGGTGACCAGATCGCGGAACTCCCAGTAGGTGTGAACCGGAAGCTTGAAGCCCTGATCGTGCGCGATCGACCACAAGATGTGCGGTGCCACCGCGGCGCCGACGTGAATATGGAGGTCGGCGAGCTCGAGGCTCGGATCCAGCATGAACAATTATAGCGCGTCGCGCGCGACGGCTGGACTTACCGACTGGCCTTTGCGGCGGCGGCGACGACGGGCTTGCCGTTCCGGTTCAGCAGCGAGCGCAGCTCCTGCCCGGGCGAGAAGGTGATCGTCTGCTGCTGCGGAATCGTAATCGGCGCGCCGGTCTGCGGATTGCGGACCATGCGCGGCGGGCGCCGGCGCTTCGAGAACGTCCCGAAACCCGGATAGGTGAGACGTGCACCTTGGTTTCGCGACACGCGCGTACGGATGAAGTAGTCGCCCATCTCGGTGAACACGGCGTCGATGATCTTTCCGACGGTCTTCTTGGTCAGGTCGCGGGGGAGATTCTTCTTGCCGTAAACCCGCTCGATGAGCTCCGCCTTCGTCATGTCGTCTCTCTCCCAGGACCCCGCCCCAAGCGGGGGGCCCGAGACTACGGATTCGAAATCGGGGTGTCAACGGACTATCCTAGGAGGCGGCGATGGTGACGGCGGCCCCCAAGGTGACGTACATCAGTTTGTCGGCCGACGACCCGGCGCTCGACGCTGCGTTCGACGCCGCGATCGCCGGCGTCCGCTCCGAGCTCGGCAAGAGTTTCCCGTTGCGCGTCGCGGGCGAGACGCGCGAGGGCGGGACGCCGATCGAAAGCAAGAGCCCGACCGACGCGCGCGTCGTCGTCGCGCGCGTCGCGACCGCGGGCGAGGTCGACGTGCGCGACGCGGTCGCCGCGGCGAAGGCTGCGTTCCCGCGCTGGAGCGCGACGCCGTGGCAGGAGCGCGCGGCGATCATCGATCGCGCCGCAGACCTCATCCGCAGCCGCAAGTTCGAGCTTGGCGCCTGGCTCATCCAAGAGATGGGCAAGAACCGCGTCGAGGCGCTGGGAGAGATCGAGGAGACCGCCGACCTCTGCGCGTACTACAGCGAGGAGCTGCGCGCGAACGCGGGCTACGTGCGGGCGATGGGCCGACTCGTGCCCACCGACGAGAACACCAGCGTGCTGCGGCCGCACGGCGTGTGGGCGGTGATCGCGCCCTGGAACTTTCCGTACGCGCTGCTCGGCGCGCCGATCGCCGCGGCGCTGGTCACCGGCAACACGGTGGTGTGCAAGCCGTCGTCGGAGACGCCGGTCTCGGGCGTGCTGCTCACCGAGATCTTCGAGAAGGCCGGTGTGCCGCGGGGCGCGCTGTCGTGTTTACCGGGCGGCGGCCGGATCGTGGGCGACGGGCTCATCGATCATCCGGACGTCGCGGGCGTGACCTTCACCGGTTCGTACGAGGTCGGCTATCACCGCATCTACAAGCGCTTCGGGGGCGCGTACCCCAAACCGGCGATCGTCGAGATGGGCGGCAAGAACCCGGCGCTGGTGATGGGCAGCGCCGACTTGGATCAAGCGGTGCAGGGCATCGTGCGCTCGGCATTCGGGATGAACGGCCACAAGTGCTCGGCGTGCTCGCGGGTCTACGTGGCGCGCGAGATCGCGGACGACTTCCTCGCGCGCCTCGTGCGCGCCACCGACGCGATCGCGCCCGGCGATCCGCTGGTGAAGGGCACGTTCGTGGGCCCGGTCGCCACCGCGCAGAGCTTCGAGGACTACAAGGGCTACGCCGCGGCGGCGCACGCCGCGGGCGCGGTACGGGCGGGCGGGCGTGTGTTGCAAGCGAGCGATGGCAACCCCGCGTTCGCGCACGGCTACTTCGTGCGTCCGACGGTCCTCGCCGGCTTGTCGCACGATCACCATCTCGTCCAGGAAGAGCTGTTCGTACCGATCGTCGCGGTCGAGACGGTGGCGAACCTCGATGAAGCGCTCGCGGCCGCCAACGACACCAAGTTCGGGCTGACCGCGGGCCTGTTCTCGCGCGACAAGGCCGAGGTCGACGCGTTCTTCGCTCGGATCGAGGCCGGCGTCGTCTATGTCAACCGCGCTGCCGGCGCGACCACCGGCGCGTGGCCGGGCGTGCAGCCATTCGGGGGTTGGAAAGGCAGCGGCTCGACGGGCAAGAACATCGGCGGTCACTACACGCTGCCCTGTTACCTTCGCGAGCAGAGCCGCACGGTCTCATCATGAGTCAGCGCAAGCGGCGCACGAGGAGGGGCCCACGATGTCGGTGATGTCCGTGGACGCGACCATCCGGGTGGCGCTGGAAGCGCTGGCGGCTCAGCCGATCACGATTGTGACCGAGCCGCCCGGCCCGCGCGCCAAGGAGATGATCGCGCGCGCCCTCCCCCACCTGTCGCCGTCGCTCATCCACTGCTACCCGCTGATGGTGCGGCGCGCGTCGGGGTGCATGGTCGAGGACGTGGACGGCAACGTGTACTTCGACGCCGAGGCCGGCGTCGCCACCGCGTCGACCGGCCACTGCCACCCCGCGGTCGCCGACGCGATCTCGGCGCAGTCGCGGCTGCTCATCCACATCTGCGGCACCGACTTCCACTACCCGGGCTACGGCGCCATCTGCGAGAAGCTGGGGGCGCTCGCGCAGGCGATCGGGCCCAACTCGCACCACTGGCAGACGTTT
>WNGA01000489.1_pt1 | contig 65356 bp, 66 predicted proteins | sample 5400061 | NCBI WGS metagenome assembly WNGA01 (sample SAMN13153366, study PRJNA577476) | soil metagenome | isolation source: 100 cm soil or saprolite under grassland replicate 2 | place: USA:California | collected 2016-06-15
AAGGTCGGACGCAACGAGATCGGACTTAGTACGAACGCGGACGATTGGAGCAGTGACGCGAGCCAAGAACTCGTCCCGATCCCGATCTTCTATGCCTCTATGCCTCTCAGCCTCTTCGCAGTATAGGACGAGATCCGCCGCGTCCAGGTATTTCCAGCTCACCTCGATTCCCAGCCGCTCCACACGGTCGTCGCTGTCGCGCAGGCCCGCCGTGTCCACCAGCCGGAACGGAAAGCCGTCGATTGCGGCGTAGGCCTCGATCGCGTCGCGCGTGGTGCCGGGCACTTCGGTCACGATCGCCCGCTCCCGCCCCAGCAGCGCGTTGAAGAGCGACGACTTGCCCGCATTCGGCGGGCCCGCGATCACGAGTAGCGCACCTTCCCGCAAGCGCTCTCCCTCAGGCGCCGTGTGCAGCAGCCGCGCCACGCGCTCGCGCGCCGCTCGCCACGCGTTGGCCACCCGCTCGGGCCGCACCGGGCCCTCGTCTTCTTCGGGGAAATCGATCTCGTAGGCGAGCAGCGCCTCGAGCTCGAGAATCTCGCCGCGCAGCGCGTCGAGCCGCTGGGAGAGCCCGCGGTCAAGCTGCTGCAGGGCACGCCGCCGCTGCGCCGGAGCCCCGGCGTCGATCAGATCCGCCGTCGCCTCCGCCTGCAGCAGGTCCATCTTCCCGTTCAGCACGGCGCGGCGCGTGAACTCGCCCGGCGCTGCCGGCCGGGCGCCGGCGGCGGCGAGCGCAGCCACCGCGTCGGCCGGGACGAGCAGGCCGCCGTGGGTCGAGAGCTCGACGAGATCGTCGCCGGTGTAGGAGTGTGGACTCGGAAAGCACACCGCGAGCACCTGATCCACGGGCTCGCCCGAGGTGGGGTGGTGGAGCTGTGCGCGGAACACGCGGCGCGGAGGGTCGGCGTGGAACGGCGCGAGGCAGCGCGCCGCGATCACGAACGCCCCGCGCCCCGACAGCCGGATCAGCGCGAGGGCGGCGCGCCCCGGGGGCGTGGCGAGGGCGACGATCGCATCGGACAACACCCTTCCCCCATCCCCCTTCCTCCTACGGAGTCTTCCCCCGCTCGCGGAGCCGGCGCTTCGCCAGGAAGTACTGCTGCGGGATACTGACCAGGTTCTGCACGGTGTAGTAGAGGTTCAGCCCCGACGCGAAGCGCAGGAACACGAACGTCAGGAACGCCGGCATGAAGTACAGCAGCATCTTCGTTTGCGGGTTGGGCGGCATCCCGATCTGCCCCACCTTCGAGACCGCGAACATCGTGAGGCCCATCACCACCGGGATGATGTAGAGGGGATCCGGGCGCGACAGGTCCGGCAGCCACAGGAACGGCACGCCGCGGAATTCGATCGTATTGGCGAAGACGAAGAACAGCGCGAACAGGACGGGCAGCGGCAGGAACATCGGGAGACAGCCGCCGAACGGGTTGACGTTGTACTCCTTGTAGATCCGCATCATTTCCTTCTGCAGCTTCTCCGGGCTGTCCTTGTAGCGCTCTTGCGCGTCCTTCAGCAGCGGCGCGGCCGCCTGCATCCGCAGCTGGGAGGCCATCGCTTTCTGGTTGAGCGGCCACAGCAGCAGCCGCACCAGGATCCCGAAGAAGATCAGCACCCACCCGTAGGCGAGTCCCATCTGATCGTGCATCCAGGTGAGAATCGCCACCACCCACAGCGACACCGGGTGAATGATTGGGCGGAAGAACGACCACCCGTACGGGTTCGCGTCGTCGAGCCCGTGCCCCAGCGCGGCCAGCCTGTGGTGCTCGAGCGGCCCCACGTACACGTCGTAGCGAAACTCCCCGCCGGGCGGTACCGGCAGCGTCGCCCACACCGCCGCGCGACTGGCGATCTTCGCCGGACGATCGCCCCCCACCACCACCACACCGCCGAACTGCGGCTGGTTCTCCTGAATCGCCAGCGCGGCCGCGAAAAAGTACTTGGACTTGATCGCCACCCACTCGAACGGCCCGTCGAGGGTCGCGCGTTCTCCCGGCTTGAGCGCGCTGAAGGCCGTCTTCTGCGTCTTGGTGGCCTTGGTCACCACCGCGAACTCCCGGTAATCGAGCAGCGTGTCGGCTTCCCCCGAGCGGAAGCCGTCGCCCAGGCCCACCACCAGCACCGCCCCCGAGCCGCCGAGCCCCGACACGCGCCCGCCCACGCCGAACCGGTACTCCGCCGGGTCGAACGTGTACGTGACGCTCACCTGCGCCGCACCCCGTCGCGTCGTGAACGTGAGGGCCTGACCTGCCTGGCTCACCTGCACGCTCGGGGCGCTCGCGGTGAATGCCAGCTCGGCGAGCGAGGCGGTGTCGGTACCGACGACCAGGCGGTGGGTGAGCAGGGCCTGCCCCGCGGGCACCAGCTGCACGTGCGGCCCCGGGTCCCCGGGGGCGAAGGAGCGGTACCGCAGCAGCTCGGCCCACACCAGCCGGGCGCCCCGCGTGCTGAAGCCGAAGCGGTACAGAGGAGAGGTCACCCACACCGTCTCGGCAGGGAGTGCGGCACTCGGGACTCCCGGCGGCCGCACCGCCGGTGCCGCCGCCGGTGTGGGCTGCGTCACAGTCGGATGGGTCGCCGCGCTGTCCGGCGCAGCGCCCGGCCGCCGCGCCGCCGGTTTCGGCGGGAACAGCACAACCGGCAGGGCGATGACGAGGAGCGTCAGGGCGATGAACAGAATGACGCGTCGTTCCACGATTCAATTCCTTGGCGTCAGGGCAACTGGGCGCCTAGCGTTTTGGCACCGGGTCGTACCCGCCCGGGTGAAACGGATGACAGCGCAGGATCCTACGGATTCCCAGCCAGCTGCCTTTCACCGCGCCGAAGCGCTCCACCGCCTCATAGGTATACCGCGAGCACGACGGCGTGAAGCGACACTGCGTGAACACCAGATGCGACAGCGTGAGCTGGTATCCCCGGATGAGCAGCAGCACGGCCCGTCGGGGCCAGCGCGCGACGTTCACGCGATGCGCCGGGCGGCCTCCGTCAATTCGGCGCGCAGGTCTGCAAAGGAGGCGGCGTAGGCCGTTCGCTTCGCGCGGATCACGAGATCGACCGGAGGGAGCGTGCGCAGCGGGTCGCGCCGCAAGAGTTCCCGCAGGCGACGTCGCAAACGATTGCGGGCCACCGCGGTCTGTTGGAATCGCGGAACGACGATTCCCAACCGCGGGTGGCCCGCTTGGTTTGCGCGCCAGGCCAGGTCGAGGCGGGGGGTGCGGATCTTCCGGCCCTCTTCCCAGCAGGCGGTGAGCTCCGTGCCGCGGCGGAGGCGCGCGCGGCGCGGCAGCCGCTCGCTCGTGCTTAGCTCCGGTGGTGCTTGGACGACAGTTGCACGGTGAGGCGCTTGCGCCCCTTCTTGCGCCGGCGCGACAGCACGGCACGCCCCCAGCGATCCTTCATGCGCTTGCGAAAACCGTGTCGATTGATGCGCCGCCGATTGCGCGGGCGATACGTCGGACCCATGGTGTCCTCTCGAAGGGCGGGAAAACTACTCGGCCGCGCGCACGGCGGTCAAGGTTGACTTTTCCACAGGGCGCCCGTACTTTCGGGCCGCCCTTGCTTTACGTCCCACCTTTTTCTTCGTCGTCATGGAGCAGTCAGTCAAAGAAGCCTGGAAGCGCCTCCTCGACGAGGCACGGCGCGAACTTCCCGACGCGACGGTCCGCACCTGGCTCGAGCCGGCCGTGCCGATCGCGCTCGACGGGGATCGTCTCGTCCTCGGCGCGCCCGACCAGTTCGCCGCCGAGTGGAACGAGAGCAAGCATGCGGCGCTGCTCGCGCGCGCGGCCGAGCGTGTGTTCGGCCGCCCCACGCGGGTGATCTTCCGCGTCCAGGAAGAGCGCCAGCACCGACCGCAGATGGACTTCTTCGTCGCGCCCCAGGGCGGCACCGCCGTGGCGGAGCGCACGACCGCGACGACGCCGCTCAACGAGCGCTACAGTTTCGACACGTTCGTCGTCGGCAAGTCGAACGAGCTCGCCGCCGCCGCCGCGCACGCCGTCGTCGAAGCGCCGGGGAAGACGTACAACCCGCTCTTCATCTACGGCGCGACCGGCCTGGGCAAGACACACCTGATGCAGGCGATCGCGCACGCCGTGCTGGGGCGGCGACCCGAGACGCGCATCCTCTACGTCGGCGCCGAGCAGTTCATCAACGAAGTCATCGAGAGCATTCAGGCACGGACCATGCCGGAATTCCGGCGGCGCTACCGCAGCGACGTGGACCTCCTCCTGGTCGACGACGTGCATTTCCTCGAAGGCAAGGAAATGACCCAGGACGAGTTCTTCCACACCTTCAACGCGCTGTTCGAGGCCCGCAAGCAGATGGTGCTCACCTCCGACCGGCCGCCCAAGGAAATCCCCGGCCTCGAGGACCGGCTCATCTCCCGCTTCGAGTGGGGGATGGTCGCCGACATCGGGCAGCCCGACCTGGAGCACCGCATCGCGATCCTGCGCAAGAAGGCGCAGCAGGACCACCTCGAGCTCACCATCCCGGACGACGCGCTCCGCTTCATCGCCGAGCACATCCGCTCCAGCGTGCGCGAGCTCGAGGGCTGCATCATCAAGCTGCTGCTGTTCGCTTCCCTGAAGAACCGCGAGATCACCATCGAGCTGGCCCGCGAGGCGCTCGCCGACAAGATCCGCCAGGGCGAGGACGCCGCAGCCTACGGCGGCCGCCCGATGCCGAGCATCGACCGCGTGCAGGAGGTCGTGGCGCGGCGCTGGGGGGTCACGCCCGAGGGGCTGCGCTCCAAGGCGCGCACCAAGACGCTCACGGTCCCCCGGCAGGTGGCGATGTACCTGGCGCGCGACATGCTCAGCATGCAGCTCGTCGAGATCGGCCAGGCGTTCGGCGGCCGGGACCATTCCACCGTCATTCACAGCGTGGACAAGGTCGAGCGGCAGATGATGCGGGATCGCACGTTCAAGGAGCGGGTGGAGATGGCGCGGCAGGAGTTGTCCGCACTCTGACCAACATTCGGGGCGAGGAATGTGGGGACGTGTGGGATGTGGGGATAGCGACCGCCGGGCGCGCCGGCTACCAACATCACCCACAGCGCGCCCACAGCCGGTTTGGGAGCGAACGCCGTGGCGATGCGATGGTTGCGGCGGTTCCCACAGCGGCGCCGGCCCCTACTACTACTACTATGTATTTAATAGTATAGAAGTAGGACTACTTCCGGCGCGCGCACGCCTGGAAAGGGCGGCATGAAGTTCACGATCACGCGGGAACAACTTCAGGAAGGCCTCACGGCGGTGGCGGCAGCGGTGCCCGCCAAGACGACGCTGCCGGTGCTGGCCAACGTCCTCGTCGAAGCCACCAAACAGGGGCTGCGGCTGTCGGGGACCGACCTGGACATCGCCGTCAGCACCACGGTCGCTGCGGACGTGGACGCCGAGGGGGCGGTCACGCTCCCGGCGAAGAAGCTGAGCGACATTGTCCGCGAGCTGCCTTCGGCGCCGATCCGCCTCTCGGCCGCCGGGGAGCAGCGGGTGGCGATCGAATGCGGGCGCTCCCGCTTCAAACTGCTCGGCCTCCCCCGCGAGGAGTTTCCGTCCTTCCCGGCCGTCAAGTTCGACAAGGCCTGGAAGGCGTCCGCCGGCGTGGTGCACAAGCTGGTCACGCACGTCGCCTTCGCCGCTTCCACGGAAGAGAGCCGGCCGATCCTGAACGGCGTGCTGTGGGAGCTGCGCCCCGACCGCATGCGGATGGTGGCGACCAACGGTCACCGCCTGGCCAAGATGGACGTGCCCGCGAGCGGGGGCTCGACTGCCGACCTGATCGTGCCGCCCAAGGCCCTGGAGCAGATCCGCCGCCTGTACGCACCCGAGGTGGACCTCGAGGTCGCCAAGAGCGACAACCACATCGGCTTCCGTGCCGGCAGCACGCTGGTCTTCTCGCGGCTGATCGAGGGGCCCTATCCCAACTACGAGCAGGTGATCCCGCGAGAGAACGACAAGCACGCGACGATCGACAAGCTGGCGATGACCGCCGCCCTGCGGCGCATGAGCATCGTGGCGAGTGACCAGACGCACCGCATCCGGCTCGCCTTTACCGGCGGCACGGTACGCTTTTCGGTGCAGACGCCCGACTTGGGCGAGGCGCAGGACGAGCTGCCCGTCACCTACGAAGGCGAGCCGCTCGAGATCGGCTTCAACGCGATGTACCTGCTGGAGATCCTCAAGTACATGCCGACCGACGAAGTGCGCCTGAGCTTCAAGGCCCCCGAGCGCGCGGCGACGGTGGAGCCGGTGGGGTGGAGCGATCCGGCGAGCTATATGGCGCTGGTGATGCCGCTCAGATTGGTCGACTAGTCGAGTCGCGCTTCGTGGAGTCTCTCTTCGTCGAGTCTTTCTTCGTCGAATCCCGCAGCGAGTCATTCCGCATTCGCGTCGTGTCGCGCAGGGTGTCCAGGATCGTGTCGTTGAGCAGGCTGTCGATCACGGGCGGCAAGAGCGGCGCGCGGAACGATCACGTCGGCCCCGTAGTAGCGCGCCAGGATCAGCTCCTGGCGCGCCGTCATCCGCGACGGCTGGAACACGGGGTTCGAGCTCCGGGGGAACGGTAAGGTCGCGGCGAGCGCCGCGGCCTGCTCCGCGGTGAGACGCGACGCCGGCACTCCGAAGTAGGTCTCGCTCGCCGCCTCGACGCCCCAGATCCCGGGGCCCCACTCCGCCGTGTTCAGGTACAGCTCGAGCAGCCGGTCCTTGGGCAACGCCAGCTCGAGGCGCACGGCGGTCACCGCCTCCTTGAGCTTGCGCAGCGCGCTGCGCGACGGGGAGAGGTAGAGGTTCTTCGCCAGCTGCTGGGTGATGGTGCTCGCGCCGCGCACGCGGTCGCGATGACGCCACAGCGCCAGCGCCGTCGACCAGGCGCCCGCGCCCGGCGGGACGCCGGCGGCGTCGCGGATCTCGTCGACGTCGAGACCGTGGTGGGTGCGGAACCGCGAGTCCTCCCCGATCACGACCATGCGCTGGAGGACCGGCGCGATCTGCGGCAACGGCACGAATCGGTCTGACCGACCATCGGTCCGACAGCGACCGTCAGGGAGTCCTTTCGGGTCCGACCGCAGTCGCATCATCGCGGTGCAACGCGGTGTGTGGGCACGCCACCACAGCGGTGGCGGCCACACGCCGAGCAGCCACGCCACGCCGAGCGCGACGATCCCTAGCGCCGCCCGCCGGGCGTTCCTACGTTTCTCGTCCGCCATGGACATTGCGGTCTTGCAGCAGCGCCTCCAGAGCGCCCTCGGAGAGGAATTTACCGTCGGGCCCCTGCTCGGCGAAGGCGGGTTCGCGGCCGTCTTCCGCTGCCGGGAGGCCTCGCTGGGCCGCGACGTGGCGATCAAGGTGCTCGACCTTGATCGCGCCCCCGTCCCCTCGCTCGCCGAGCGGTTCGTGCGCGAGGCGCAGCTCGTCGCGCAGCTCGAGCATCCCAGCATCGTGCCGATCTACAAGGTCGGCCGGCGTGAGGACGTCCTCTACATCGTGATGCGCTGCATCGACGGGCCGTCGCTCCGCCAGCTGCTGGCGCAGCACAAGCGGCTGTCCGTGGGGGACGCGGGCCGCATCGCGCGTCAGGTCGCCGACGCGCTCGCGTACGCCCACGGGGAAGGCGTCGTCCACCGCGACATCAAGCCCGACAACATTCTGATCGACCACAAGACCGGCGTCGTGCTGGTCACCGACTTCGGCATCGCCAAGGCCGCGCAGGCGGTGGAGGCGGCGAGCGGTCCGCTGACCACCGAAGGCATGGTGATCGGCACCCCGCAGTACATGAGCCCCGAGCAGGCGGCGGGCGACCCGGTGGACGCCCGCTCCGACATCTACTCGCTGGGCATTGTGCTGTATCAGATGATCGTCGGTGAGCCCCCGTTCGACGGTGACTCCTCCGCCTCGATCCTCGCCAAGCAGCTCACGGTCCCGCCACCGCCCCTGCGACGCTCCCGAGGCGACGTGCCCCCGGAGCTGGCCGACGTCGTGGGCCGGATGCTGGAAAAGGATCCGGCCCGCCGCTTCCAGAGCGCCGCGGACGTGAGCCGCGCCCTCGTCGGTGCGCTTCCCACGGCGGCGCAAAACCGGGTGAAGGTGCCGCTGCGGCGTCGCCTCCGTGCGTTCGCCATGAAGGCCCTGGTCGGGGTGAGCGTCGGAGGATGCCTGCTCGCTGTGGCGTTCGCCGCGGGCGTGGTGGTGATGGCGTGGGCGGTGTCGGGACGGCCGCCGCGGCTCGTCGCGACCGCGCCCCTCTCCGAGCCCCTGACCCAGGCGCTGCGCCGCCGCGGGGCGCTCACCCGCGGGGACACTGCCCTGCTGGCCTTCCAGCCGGACCAGGCGAGTGACTCGGCGCTGCTCGTGATCGGACGCCGGCAGGTCGTGGTGCTGGGGGGCAGCGGCGTGCGCCGCTACGCGCGGGACAGCGTGGTCGGGTACGACAACAACCTGTTGTGGCGCGACGGGCCGCATTTCGTCGTCATGCTGAGGCTCAAGTCCCGCGGCGCCGCGCGGCGCGACACCGTGTACCGGGCCCTGCCCGTCCGGCCGTTCTGGGAGCTGTCCAAACGCATCGATCGGGCGTTGGCCGCCCCGCCTTCGGCCCCCGCCCCCCGGACCGGTGGGCGAGTGCACCCGCGGCCCCGCGGGACGGGGAGGCGGGGGCGGACCCGGTAGCCGCTCAGCGACGGAAGCTGCGGAGGGAGACCCCGTACAGGTTGATCGCGTCTAGCGTCGAGACGTCCCCCGGCGTCGTCGCTACCGCCCCCAGCCGATCGGGGCCCCCAATCGCGATCCCAATGGCAAAGCCCGTCCTGCGGAACGCCCGGTCCGTGTCGAGGCGGAGCAGCGCCTCCACGAGCCCGAACCCAGCCCGCGCGCCGATCGCATAGCCCTGGACCGCGTCCGTCGTCACGCGCGCGTGCGCCGAGAGCGCCGCCCGCGGGCCGAACGGTTGGAACGAAACACCCGGCACGAACGTGACGGGCAGCTTCACCCCGCGCACACTGGGCTCCCCGACGTTCTGGATCGCCCCGCCCACGACGAGCAGCTCAGACGGCCGGTACGTCAGCCCCATGTCCAGGCCGGTGCCTTTGGTGTCGCCGCGATACAGCGCGACCGCGAAGCCGGCGGCGAGCGGCCCCTTGCCGCCGGCCAGCCCCGTCTTATAGGTGTGCCCGCGGCCGCCGCCGTCGAGCACGTCGCGTTGGTAGGAGAACGCCAGGCCGCGGGAGTCGAAGCCCAGACTGAGCTGGCGTAACTGCCCGCGCCCCCCGGGCTGCCCCACGGTGAGATCGAGATACACCGAAGCGGAGGTGATGCCGGCGAGGCCGGCGGGGTTCACCCAGATCGCCCGCGCGTCGCTGACGTCGGTGGGGTGGAGGTAGGCGGTCGCGCGATTGGGGACGGCCTGCGCGGCGGCGGCCGCGGCGCCCAGCACGGTGAGCGCGGCGAGGAGCGGCGCCCGGCGGCCTACGGCAGCACCTGCACGATTGACTTGGCGATTTGCTTGATGGAGACGACCTGGCCCTGCGCCGGCACCGCGATCTCGAGGTCGGTGGAATCGAGGGATTGGCCGCCGAGGAAGCGGCCGTCCACCGCCACGTACTCGACGGCATGCCGCGTTCCCCGTCCCGCGAGGTTCAGGGTCTGGCCGCCCTGGTTGCCGGCGCCGGTGATCGCCAGTGCCGCGCTCACCTCGAGCCGGAGGGCGTGCGCGCCGGCCAGCTCCTCGATCGCCGCGGCGCGCGAGGTGGCGATAGTGGTCACCGTCACGCGATCGAAGATCCCGGCGCGGTCGGTCCGGGACGTCGTGTCGGTCCAGGAGGCGTTCAGCGTCGCGCCGGCGGCGGGGATGCCCGGATAGAAGTCGCGGAAGTTGGCCAGGACCTGCGACAGACCGCGGGCGACGGTGGTGTCGGACGGCGTGCTGTTCTTGAGCTCCCCGCTCGGGCTCAACACCCCGGTGTACGACAGTCCGCGCGCGGCGGTGAGATTGATCGTCACCGGCAGCATCACGCCCGAGTCGGCGACGATCGAGTCCACGGTGAGCGTGGCCGGGTAGCCGACCGAGTCGGCCGGGCCGCGGACCGTCGCGTGCACGAACAGCCGGAAGCCGAGTTGGCTCATGCTGGTCTGTCCCTGGAAGGTCTGGGTCGCCGAGATCTGCCGCCGGATCAGGTACCGGAGCGCGCTCGGGCCGAAGCGCACGGGCCGCGAGCCGGCGGGCGGGGGCGCGTCAGGTGGGCGAGCGAGGGGAGAGTCCGGAGGGGTCCCCGCGGGCGGCGTGCTCCCACGGGAGCTGGCGCAGGCCACCGCAGCGCCGAGCAGCGCGCAGACCGCGAAGTGTCGCATCGTCATGCTGTCGTTCGATCCGCCTTGGTACGGCCGAAGATGGCGACCAGCTCCGGTCCGTCGCTCGAGACTCGGAGCAGCCTCCACCCGCGCCGCTGCATGTCCTGTCGCCACCCCAACAGCTTCTGCCATTCCTCGGACGTGGTCCGGAACACCCGCAGATCAGCGACTGACTCCCAGTGCGCCGGATAGGGTTTCGAGGTCATGGGAGCGGGAGTGGTGGAGCCATAAGCCGAGTTCTGTTTGCGCGCCTTGAGGGCGCGCAGATGGTCATCTCTCTGGGATGGCCGTCACCGGCCACCTCAAGCGGCCTACCCGCAGCTCGAGCGACCCGGGCAGGGTCTCGCTGCTTATTTGGCCTTGCTCCGACTGGGGGTTGCCGTGCCGCGTCCGTTGCCGAACGCGCGGTGGGCTCTTACCCCACCGTTTCACCCTTACCCTTTGGATACAGGGCGGTCTGTTCTCTGTGGCCCTGTCCGTCGCCTTGCGGCGCCCAGGCGTTACCTGGCAGTCTGCCCGTTGGAGCTCGGACTTTCCTCGACGCGCCGTCCTGCCGCGCGCCGCGACCATCGCGCCCCACCGCACCCGCGCCCGGAAGCTAGCAGCCCGGCCGCCGGGCCAGCAAGTGACGCCCGGCTACCTCCCCAGGCGGCGGATGAGGCGCGCCAGACTGTCCGGCGCGAGGGGGCCGTCGGCGGTGCGGGCGCGGCCCGGCGTCCCGCCGGCCGTCGCGATCCAGAACCCACTGTGCGCCGCGAGGACGACCCGCCCCAACCGGGCCCACGCCGCCGCCGGGAGGCGCCCCGGTGTCAGCTCCAGCGCGTGCACCGGCCGCGCCCCGTGGGCGCTGAGGCGCGCCAGCGGCGAACGCACCAGCGGCGCCGCCGTGAGCAGCACCACCGGCGCGCCCGGCGCGGCGAGCCCGGTCGCGAAGCCCAACGCCCACCAATCGCTCGGGAAGCGCGTGGCGCGCAGCGCGAAGTCCAGGTCCGGGTCGAGCCGCCGCGCCTGGGTCCGCAGCTCCGCGGCGCGCCGCGCGACCGCCTGTTCCAGCGCCCCGAAGTAGTCGCCCAACAGCCCCGCCTCAAGCAGCGTGTCGTAGCGCTGCTCGACCGGCAGGATGCGCAGCCGCTCGCGCCGTTCGGCGCCGAGTGCCGTATCGGCCGGAAGCGCGGCGATCCCCGCGCGCCACGCCGGATCGCAGAACGCGTACGCGTCGGTCCCCACGCCCGCCGCATCCAGGTCGATCGCCACCGCGGGAATCACGTCGGGCGCCCCGGCGGCGAGCCGGGCGAGCTGTCGGGTGGCGGGCGCCAGCGCCTGGTCCCACAGCCGCGGGTCGAGCGCGCACCAGGCCGCGAGCGAATCGCCGCGCACCCCGCGCGCCGGCGTATCCACCGGGACCCGGAACTCCCGCAAGGCGACCGCCGGAATCCAGTCGAAGCTCGTCGCCTTCAGGGCCTCCAGCGTCTGGCGCCAGTTGGCCCGCAGGGCGTCGCGCTCCCACGGCGCCGCGTGGATCGAGTCCGCCGCCCATACGGCGGCGTCGCCGGCCAGCGTGTTGAAGCCCCCCACGTCGAGAAACGCGATGACGGAATCGAGCGACGCACGCCGCTGCTCGAACAGCGTCCCCGGCCGCAGCGGGAGGGGCGCCCACCACGCGCGCAGCGTCTGGCGCGGAGCCCACGGCGGCGCGGGCGGCGTGGCGCCGCGTCGGCCGGCCTCACCGGGCCCGGGAAGCAGCTCCAGCAGCACGCGGGCGGGCGGGTCGAGCCGCGGAGGGCGGGAAGAGACGGGACGCGGGCTGTCCTGGAGCACCAGCCGGCGCGGAGCGCCAGCGGGCGGCGTGTGAGCCCATTCCGCCGGCCGCCGGGTCCAGCGGGCGAGGGCGACGAGGAAGGTGCGCGTCCGGGCAAGGCCGTCGGGATCGAGGAGCGGCGTGTCGCCGGTCCGGCGCTCGAGACCGAGGGCGCCCAGCGCGTGCCGGCTCGCGACCAGGACGAGCCCGTCGCCGACGCGGCTCGCCGCGGCGACGGCCGCCCCGCTCCGCGCGGCGGGCGGCTGGCCTGCGGGCTGCACGAACGCCGCGGGCGTGGTGCGGGCGATCGCCTGCTCCCGGCGGCTCACCAACAGCACGTGATTGCGGCCGAAGGGGAACGACGTGAAGCCGAGGTCCCGCAGTCCCGATCCGGGGACCGGCTCGGCGTACGGCTGCGGGTCGGCGGCGCCGGTGGGGCGCTGCGTCGTGTCGCGGAGCACGTAATCCCCGATCACGATCCCCGATCCCTGTGCCGCGAGCCACCGGTTCATCACCCACCGGTCCAGAAACCCCTCGCCGTCGCCGGCGTAGCCGAAGATCACCACGCCGCCCCGCCCCACCCACTCGCCGAGCAGCGCCACATCCCCCGCCGACAGGGCGTCCGAGGACTGCTCCGGTTCGCCCCCGCCCAGGAGCAGGACGCCGTGGTAGCGGCGCAGGTCCGCGCGCGTCAGGTGGGGATAGAAGCGCCGGTACTCGACGGTGTACCCGGCGGCGTGCCACGGCTCGGCGGTGGCGTCGAGCGCGATGGGGTCGGAAAGCTGGAGATCGATCAGCAGCAAGCGTTGCGCCTGCGGCTGGCAGGCCGCGAGGATCAACACGGCGCACAGGCCAACGTTTCTCATCGTGGCAACAATTCTAACTGCGCGCCCCCGCGTAGGGCTGCAACGCCTCGCGCATCTCGGCGGCGCTCTGCCAGCGCTCGGCGACCTGCTTCGCCAGCGCCTTGCCCACCGCCGCCGCGAGCGGCTTCGGCACCTCGCGGCGTAGCGTCCGCAGGTCCGGCGCTGGGTAGTGCTGGTGCATGTCCAGGATCGCGGCTGCGCTGGCCGACGTGAACGGCGGGCAACCGCCCAGCGCCTCGAACAGCACCACCCCCAACGAGTACAGATCCGACCGCGCGTCGACGTCGGGGGACCCAGCCGCCTGCTCGGGGCTCATGTACTCCTCTGTCCCCACCACGAAGCCGCTGCGCGTCACCCGGTCCTCGCCTGAGGTCGCGATGGCCCGGGCGATCCCGAAGTCGACGAGCACGGCCCCGCCGTCGCTCAGCACGATGTTGTCCGGCTTGATGTCCCGGTGCGCGAGGCCCTGCCCGTGCGCGTGCGCCAGCGCCTCCAACACCTCGCACCCCACGCGGGCCCCGCTGTCCACCGCCAGTATCCGGTCGCGTCGCAGCACCTGCCGCAGCGTTTCCCCCGGCACGAACGGCATCACGAACCACAGGAGGTAGTCCGTCTCGCCGCTGTCCAGCAGCGGCGCGATGCGCGCGTGGTGCAGGCGTCCGGCGTAGCGGATTTCCCGCAGGAACCGGTCCGCTCCTACCGACACCGTCAGCTCGGGGTGCAGCACCTTGATCGCGACGCGCCGGCCGCTCTTGTCGTAGGCGCCGAAGATGCTGGCCGCACCCCCGCGCCCCACGGCGGTGATCACGTCGTAGTGGTCGCCCAGCGCTTTGCGAACGCGGTCGAGGATATCGCGGCCGGCCATGGCGTCTCGCTCCCCGGCTAACGATGCGGTTGCCGCGCGGGGGCCGAAAGGTAGGTTGGGAGCCCATGCGTTTCCTCGCCAATTCGGAGGTGCCCTGATGTCTCGCGGTCGCTCGCTCCTCGTCGCTGTATTGGCCGCCGCGCCGCTCGCCGCTCAGCGCCCCGCTACCCTGCCCCGTCCGCTGCGCGGCCTCGACGCCTATGTGACCGCCGCGCTCCGCGCCTGGGACGTGCCCGGCCTCGCCGTGGCGGTGGTGAAGGACGATTCCGTCGTGTGGGCGCGCGGTTTCGGCGTCCGGCGTCTGGGGGATACCGCGCGGGTCACCGAGCGCACGTTGTTTGCGATTGCCTCCTGCACCAAGGCGTTCACCGCGGCCGCCCTGGCGATGCTGGTGGACTCGGGCAAGCTCTCCTGGGACGATCCGGTGACGAAGTACCTGCCCGCCTTTCAGCTCTTCGATCCCTACGTCACCCGGGAGCTCGCCGTCCGCGATCTCTTGAGCCACCGCAGCGGCCTCGCCCGCGGCGACGGGCTGTGGTGGGCCACGCCGTACGATCGCGACGAGGTCCTGCGGCGTATCCGGTTCCTGCGGCCCAGCTGGAGTTTCCGCAGTCACTATGGCTACCAGAACATCATGTTCCTCGCCGCCGGCCAGATCGTGCCCGCGGTGGCCGCCCAGAGCTGGGACGACTTCATCCGGCGCCGGATCTTCACGCCGCTCGGCATGACCGCTTCCAATACCAGCGTCACCCAGTTGCCGGCCGGCGGCGACGTCGCCACGCCCCACGAGCACTTCTCCGGCACGCTGCGGGCGGTCGCCTGGCGCAACGTGGACAATGTCGGGCCCGCCGGGTCGATCAACTCCAACGTCGTCGACATGGCGCAGTGGGTCCGCCTGCAGCTCGGCAACGGCGTCTACCGGGGCCAGCGGCTCCTGAGTGAGGCCGCGATCAAGGAGATGCGCTCGCCCCAGACGGTGATCCCGCTCGATTCCATCACCGAGCGCCTGCGCCCCTCGACCCATTTCCAGGCCTACGGGCTGGGGTGGGCGCTGTCGGACTACCGCGGCCGGAAGCTGGTGTCCCACAGCGGCGCGCTCGACGGGATGCGCTCCATCGTGATGCTCGCCCCCGAGGAGCGGCTGGGCATCGTTGTGCTGAGCAACGGCGGGGAGGCAGGCCGGCTGCTGACGGCGGCCGTCGCGCTGCGGGTGGTGGACAGCTACGTGGGTGTTCCCGTCGGCGACTGGAGCGCCGATTTCCTGCAGGTGTATCGCAACGGCCAGGCGCGAGACCGCGCCGACCAGGCGAAGCAGGATTCGGGGCACGTGTCGGGCACGAAGCCCTCGCTCGATCTCGCGCGCTACGCGGGTACCTACCGGAGTGAGATGTACGGCGACGTCGCGGTGACGGCCGACAGCGGACGCTTGGTCCTCGGCTTTGGTCCCTTCCTCGTCGCCGACCTCGCGCACTGGCATTTCGACACGTTCAAGGCCACCTGGCGCGATGCCGAGGCCGGCACCGATCTGGTCACCTTCGTGCTCGACGCCGACGGCAAAGTCGACCACCTCACCTGGCCGGGCCAGGGCGAGTTCGCGCGGGTGGCGACCGATACGGCGAAGTGACGACCGGTCGGATCGAGGCCGTCTGCGGCGACATCACCGCGGAGCGCGTCGACGCGATCGTGAATGCGGCCAATACCTCCCTGCTTGGCGGCGGCGGGGTGGACGGCGCCATTCATCGCGCCGCGGGGCCCGAGCTGTTGGAGGAGTGCCGGACCCTGGGCGGCTGCCCCACCGGCGAGGCGCGGATCACCAAGGGCTATCGCCTCCCCGCTCCCTGGGTGATCCACACCGTCGGGCCCGTCTGGAGCGGCGGCGGGCGCGGGGAAGCCGAGTTCCTGCGGCGTTGCTACGAGAATTCCCTGCGGCTCGCCGCCGAGCGGGGTCTGCGCAGCGTCGCCTTTCCTTCGATCAGCACAGGCGCCTACCGCTACCCGCTCCGCGATGCGGCGCGCATCGCCGTCGCCACCGTGCGCGCGCACTTCGCTGGGCCCACGCCGGTCGAGCTGGTGCGCTTCGTCTGTTTCAGCGACGGCGATTTGGCTGTCTACCGGGAGCTGCTGGAGGGCTGAGCCGGCAGGTGGGCGCGCAGCTGTACGCCGGCCGCGTCTCCCAGTGTCGCCTCGCGACCGTGGGCCGCCCGCACCTCGACCATGGCGAGGACGCGGTTGTGAGACACGTCGAGGAGCCGGGCGATGAGGCGCGTCGAGTCGGCTCCCGTCGGCCACAGCTGGGCGAGCACCACGAGGCCGGCCCGTGTGCGCTGGGCGAGCTCCAAGGCGGCGTGGGCGGGCGCGGCCTGCGGGTCCCACGCGGCGTGCGCCGCTGCTCTAGGGACGGCACGCAAGGCGCCGCCGGCGGTGATCGCGGCGGCCAGGTCGCGCTCGATGCGGGGCGCTGCGGGCGCGAGGGCGACCGCGCCGATCGCCAGCGGCGCCACGGCAACCAGACCGTCATCCAGCACGCGGCCCGCGCTCCGCACCAGCCACCAGGTCCCGAGCCCGCCGCTCACCAGCGCCGCGGCGAGCAGGAAAGCGACGGTTTGACGAGGCGTTGAGCCGCTGCGGCCCCGGGACGCCAGGCGCTCGCGCCGAGCCGGTCCGACTGTGACCCGCGGTTGATGCCGCATGCTTACTCTGCCCCGCATATGGTGACCGTGTGCACGTTTCTGCCGCCGGCCGAGCGGCCGCGGCTTGAAGCCGCCGGCAACGGCTGCTTCGCGGCGGTCCACGCCGATTCGGTGCGCGAGCTGTTCGCCGCCGCCCGACGTCACCGCGTGGACGCGCTCGTCATTTCAGTGCACCGCTGCCGTATCGACGAGCTGCCGGTGGTGGCCCGCTTCGTCCGGGAATTCCCCGCCATTCCTGCCGTTGCGCTGGTTTCGCGGCCCGACTGCGACGCTCCACAAACACTGTTGCGGCTGGGGGCGACCGGCGTCCGCACCGCCGTCGACTGCACCGAGGCCGCCGGCTGGGGGCGCCTGCGGGACCTCGTGGCCCACCCGGCGTCGCCGGTCGCCGCCCGCATCCTCGCCCGCATCGTGCCGGAGCTCGCCGACGTGCCCGAAGACACCCGGCTGTTCTTCGAGGCGTTGGCCCGACTCGCGCCGGTGCTGTGCACCGTCCGGGGCCTTGCCCGTCACCTGCGCGCCCGCCCCAGTACGATGATGTCGCGGTTCTACCGGGCCGGCCTGCCGTCTCCCAAGAGCTACCTCGCGGCGATCCGGCTGCTGCACGCCGCGTATCTGTTTCAGAATCCGGGGCTGTCGGTGGCGGACATCGCCTACCGGCTCGACTTCTCCTCGCCGCAGAGCTTCTCGCGACACTTGAAGACGCTGCTTGGCGTCACCGCGAGCGAGTTCCGGCACCGCTTCCCCTTCGACGTCGCCCTCGCCCGCTTCTGCGACTTGCTGATCACCCCGTACCGGGAGGCCCTGCGCGCGTTTCATCCGCTTAACGCGGGGATGTGGGACCAAGGACCAACCGCGGCCGCGGTGGCCTTCCGGCCGGGGTGATCAATCGGCGGCTTGCGGTTGCGCCGGAGGCGGGACGCGATACTCCGCGGTTGTCTGGTCGCGCCGCAGGACGGAAAACCGCGCGATGCCGGCCCGCAGGCGCTCGGCCAGCTGGGCCAGCTGCTGCGACGTAGCCGTGAGGTCGCTCATTGAAGCGATCTGCGCGCCCGACGCCGCGGCGGCGCCGTCGGCGCTTTGCGAAGACGCGCTGGAGATCGCGGCGACCTGCTGCAGCGACTGGGCCAGCTCCGCGAGGCGCTGTGCCTGACTCCGGGACACTTCCGCCGTCGCGTTGACCAGATCGCCGATCAGCTGCACACCCTCGTGCAGCTCCTGCAGCGCTCCGTCCGCTTCCGCCGCCACGTCCCCGATGTCGCGCACCTTCGCCTCGCCCGACTGCATGGCCCGCGCCGCGGCGTCGATGCCCGCGCGCAGCTCGCTCACCAGCTCGGCCACCTCCCGCCCCGACTTCCCCGCCTCGGCCGCCAGCGCCCGGACTTCGTCCGCCACCACCGCAAACCCCTCGCCATGCTCTTCGGCCCTGGCCGCCTCGATCGCCGCGTTCAACGCCAGCAGGTGGGTCTGCCGTGCGATCCGCGCGATCGTCTGCGCGAACACCCCGATCCGCTCCGACATCCCCGACAGCCCCAGCACCGTTGCCGCCGTGGCCCGCACTTCCTCGCCCACCGCGCGCAGCGTCTGGCTGGCCCGCGCCACGCGCTCGCGGCCCCGCTCGGCGGCGGCCACGAGCCGGCGCGCGTCCACCTGCATCATCTCCGCCCGCACCCGCAGCGACTCCGCCTGGTCCGCGGCTTTCGCGCTCTCGCCGCGCGCCGCGTCGGCCATCGTCCGTTGTTGGCTCAGACCCACTGCCAGCTGCTGGGCGGTGTCCGATACCGACTCCGAGGAGGCGTGCAGCTCCTCGGCGGCGGCCGCCAGCTGCTCGGCGAACGCCGCCACTTCGTCGGCCTCCCGCTGCACCGTCGAGATCGTCGAGCCCATCTCGTCCAGCATCCGGTTGAAGCTCTTCTCCAGAAAGCCCAGTTCGTCCGACTCGGCCGCGGCGGCCCGCACCGCCAGATAACCCTGCTCGGCTTCCCCGATCACGCCCCGCGCCTGCCGGATCCGGGAGATCAGCGTCGCCGGGATGCGGCGCAGCGCCCACGCCACCGCTACGAAGACCACCGTCTCGAGCACCGTCGGCGTCAGAAAGTCGGTGTCCTCGCGGAACAGCCGGGCGTGCAGCATGCTGGCGCCGAGATAGGCCAGGGACCCGGCCAGGACCAGGAAATCCCCCACGGCCTGACCCTGGTCGAACGTGTAGGGGAGAATGGCGAGGAAGAACGCCGCAACGAACCCGCCATGGCCGAGCCACACGATCGGCACCGCCACGAGCACCACGTCGAACACCGCCAGAACGTAGATGCCCCACCAGCGGTACCAGCCGCGCTCGTTGACCACGCCGAGCAGGGCGTTCCCGATCAACGCCGCCGAGAACACGATGGCGATCGTCGACAGCGACACCTCGGTCGCCCCGAAAAACCTCCCCACCACCCCGATGACGAGGAGACCGACCGCTATCACCCAGCGCCGCCGGTGGCTGCGCCGGAACGTCTCCAGGTCCTTGAGGCGCTGTTCCAGGGCCGTGGCGTCATCCGTCCAGCCGCGCAGGCGGGCGGCGAGGGATAGGCGCGGATTGAGGGAGGGAAGGGTCACTGCAGCATCTTACAGCAGCTCGGAGGCGGCGACCAGCGCCTCCACCGAGACGCCGGCCGCTTCCAGAGCGGCGCGCCCGCCTTCCTCGCGGTCGACCACGGCCAGGACGCCGAGCACCGTGCCGCCCGCTTCCCGGATCGCCGCGGCCGCGTCTGCGGCCGACTGCCCCGTCGTGATCACGTCCTCGACGACGACCACCGCGTCTCCGGGGGCGAAGCAGCCTTCGATGCGCTGGCCGGTGCCGTGGGTCTTGGCCTGGCGCCGCACGCTGAAGGCGTCGATGGCGACCCCCTGCGCCCGCGCGGCGAGGGCGATCGCGTAGGCCACGGGATCGGCGCCGAGGGTGAGCCCCCCGACGCCGGTCGGCCGCCAGTCGCGGGCGCGGAGGCGCGCCAGCCCCAGCGGTCCGATCACCGCGAGCCCCGCCCCGGACATGGTGGTGCGGCGAGCGTCGATGTAGTACCGGGAGTGTTTGCCGGAGGCGAGCACGAAGTCGCCGCGGGTGACCGAGCGCTCCCGCAGAAGCTCGCGGAGTCGCTTGAGGAGGGTCGTCTCGTCCGTCACGTAGTAGCCATTACTACTACTACTTCTTCCTGATGAGCGACCTGAGGGCGCCGAGGAGCCCGCCCGAACCCTCCGGCGCCGCCGTTGCGCCGCGGCTCCCCACGTCGACCTCGGCCGCGAATTCGAGCACCGTCGGCTGGCGGCGGGCCGGCTCACGCTCGAGCCCGCGCATCAGCGCGGCTTCCAGCGCCGACGGAAAGCGGCGTCCCGGCACCGCCTCATTGAGTGGCGTCGGCGGCTGGGTGAGCATCTGCTGGAACAGCTCACGCGGCGTTCGACCGGCGTAGGGGCGGCGGCCGGTGAGCATGTAGTAGGTGATGGTCGCGAGACTGTAGATGTCCGCCCGTCCGTCCACGAGCGCGCCGGAGAGCGCTTCGGGCGCCACGTACTGCAACGTGCCGACGAAAAACCCTGTGCGCGTGAGTCGCTCTTCCGGCGGCAGCTCCGCATCCCGCGCGATCCCGAAATCCAGGAGCTTCACGCCGCGGGTCGCGGCCTCGTAGACGATGTTCTCGGGTTTCAAGTCCCGGTGGATGATGCCGGCCTGGTGCGCGGCATTGAGTGCTTCGGCCAGCTGGCGGGTGACGGCCGCCGCCTCGGCGGGAGCGAGCGGGCCGTTGCGGTGTAGGAACTGGGCCAGTGATTCGCCCCCGGCCCACTCGAGCGCGAGGTAATGCAGGCCGTCGGCTTCGCCGTATTCGTAGGTGCGGACCACGCCCGGGTGTATCACGCGCGCGCCGTAGCCCGCTTCGCGCAGGAACCGCTTCACCGCGATGGGGTCGCTCCGGAGGCGCGGGCGCAATACCTTGAACGCACAAGGGCCGCGCTCGGGGTGCTCCGCGCGGTAGACTTCCGCCGTCCCGCCCTCGCCCACGCGCTCGAGCAGGCGGTAGCCGGCGATCGTCCGGCCCACGTAAGTCTCGCTGGCCATGGGGACGCGCGAAACTAACGTGCGCCTTCGAGGGTGAGCAAGTGACACGACGTCGAGCCGTGTGGGCGCTGTGCTCCGCCGGTGCGATCGCGTGCGGCACGTGGCAACGGGTCGGCGCGCCGGACCGCACGCCTCCCGGGGCCAACATCACCCAGCTGTTCGATGCCGGCACCGTCTATCGCTCCATGGGGTTCCTCGTTGGCGGCCCGGCGCTGCCCTTCGTGGGTACCGTCCGCTACCTCCGCGCCGCCAGGCCCGATTCCACGCTCGCCCTGTGCGCCCTCTCGCTCGCCAACACGGCGCTCACCTTCCGCCGGGACGGGAACGAGTTCGTCGCCGAGTACCACGTCGAGGTCGGCTTCCGCTCCGACAGCGGCGCTCCGCGCCTCGTCGCCAGCGATCAGACTGTGCGCGTCGGGACCTTCAAGGAGACCCTGCGCGGGGACGAGAGCGTCATCTTCCAGCAGTTCGTCACGGTCCGCCCCGGCGTGTATCGCGTCGGCGTGGTCGTGCGCGACCGCAACGGCCCGCACATCTCCCGCGACGAGCACCTGGACACGGTACCGACCTTCGCGGGGCAGGGGATCGGGGACCCTATTCCTTACTATGATGGCACGGGGCGGGCCGCCTTGGCGGAGCTGCCGAAACTGGTGGCGAACCCGCGCGCGACGCTCCCCTTCGGGGGTGATACGTTGCGGTTCTACGTCGAGGCCTACGGACTCGCCCCCGGCACCCGGCTCGCCGTCAGCGCTATCGACGCCCGCGGCACCCCCCTGTGGCAGGACACGCTGGCCCTCGCAGCCGGCGAGGTCCCCCACCTAGTGGTGTCCCTCCCCCCGGGCCGGATCCCGCTCGGCCGGGCCGATCTCGTGGTCGCGGCCGTGGGCGGGAGCGCTCCCCTCAAGAGCGAGACGCCGTTCGTGGTGAGCCTCTCCGATCAGTGGATCATCACGAACTTCGACCAGATGTTGAGCCTGCTGCGCTACTTCCCACGCCAGGACCTCGTGGCGAAGCTCCGCAGCGCCACGGCCGATCAGCGCTCGGAGCTGTGGCGGGAGTTCTGGAAGACCACCGATCCGGTGCCGATGACGCCCGAGAACGAGGCGCTGGACGAGTACTTCCGGCGCGTCCAGATCGCCAACCAGCGTTTCCAGGAGAGCGCGGACCCGGGATGGCTCACCGATCGCGGCGAGGTGTTCATCAGCCTCGGTGAACCCGACGAGATCATCGACCTCCGCGGGGACGTGAGTCGCGACGCCATGACCATCCGCTGGAACTACATCCAGCTGCGGGTGAGCCTCCTGTTCCGTGACGAGTCTGGCTTTGGGCGCTTCCGGCTGACGCCCAGCTCCCGCTCGGAGTTCCAGCGGGTGCTGGCCCGGGTGCGTCGGATGCAATGACCGGGCGGACCATCCTCAGTCTCATGCTCGTCGCGGCGGGCCCCGCGCGGGCGGTGCAGGCCCCCAACACCGTGCTCGCACAGGCGGAATCCCTCCGGCTCGCCGGGCGACCATGGCATGCCGCGCAGGCGCTCCTGGCCGCCGCCGCCCGATCCGAGCGCCCCAACGCCGAGTTCATCGTGCGGGGCGCGCGGGCGGAGCTGCTCGCGCGCCGCTACGATCGGGCCAAGAGCCTGCTCGCCGGTCAGCCCTGGCTCGCCGACTACGAGAACGGCGAGGCGCTGGAGGTGCTGGCCACCGCGGAGATGGCGTTGGGAAACGGCGCAGCGGCGGCCCCCCGCTTCGTGCTGGCCCGCGCCAGGAGCGGCGGCCTCCGCGCCACGCTGCTCGCCGCCCGCGCCGCGGTCGCCTTCGAAGCGGCCGGGGCGCTGGACAGTGCGGCACGCTACTACGCGCTGGCCCGGGACGGGGGGATCGCCGCCGTCGATCCCTGGCTGCGGCTCCGCCTCGCGCGCGTCACCCGCGACACTACCGCCGCCGTCGCGCTCCTCACTGGCCTCCCCGCGCCGGCCGTCCGACTCGCGCCCGTCGCGCGCGCCCGCGCCCTGCTGGCGGCGGGGGATTCGGCGGCGGCGCTCGACGCCCTCGCGCTGACCGGGCAGTTGCTCGAGGTGGCGCGGATCGCGGCCGTGCTGGGCGACACGGTGCGCGCTCGGGGCGCGCTCTACGATCTCATGACCCGGGCGCCGGAATCTGACGACGCGGCGGCCGGGGTGGCGCTCGCGCAAGCGGGCCTGCCCCCCAGACTTCCCGCCGAGCGCGTCGCGCTGGCCCGCACGCTGCGCCTCCATGGCGATGCGACCGCAGCCCGCATCCAGGTGCAGCGGGCGGTGGCGCAGGGCGATTCGACTGCCGTCACGCTTATTCTGTATGGCGAGCTGCTGGTGCAGGCGAACCGGTTGCGCGACGCCGAGCTCGCGTACCGAGCCGCCGCGCGCGACTCGGCTCTTGGACCCCTCGCCATCTACCGTCGCGCTCGCGTGCTGGTGCGCCTGGGCGATCCGGGGGCGAGCGACGCGCTGTCGGGGTTCGCGGCGACGTACCCGGCCGACACCGCCGCGCCGACGGCCCTGTACGTGATCGGCGACGTGCTCGTCGATCGCGGCGACTGGGCGGGGGCCGCGCGGTGGTTCGGCGAGTTACTGGCGCGCTACCCGGCGGATCTGCGCAGCTCGCTCGCCAGGTTCCGCCTCGCCGCGCGCGCCGGAGAGGAGAACCGGCCCGACAGCGCGCAGCGCCTCTATCAGGCGGAGGTGGACGCCGCCGGCCCGCAGCGCAACGCGGCGCGGTTCTGGCTCGGGCGGCTCGCGCGCGCGAAGGGTGACACGGCGGCGGCCTTCGCGCTGTGGGCGACCCTCGCCCGGGACGACTCGATCGGGTACTACGGACTGCGGGCGCGTCAGGCGGCCGGTCTGGCGCCACTCGAGATCGCTCCGTCGCGGCCGGCGCCGGCGCCGGCGGCCGTCGCCCGAGGGCTGGCCGAGCTCGACACGCTCGGACTCGCCGGGCTCGACAGCGAAGCCCAGGCCACGGTGCGCTGGCTGCTGGCGCGGCCGCCGCAGGATGCGAGCGCACTGCTGGCGTGGAGTGAAGGGCTCGCCGTGCGGGGGTGGGGATCCGCCGCCGTCCGGCTCGCCTGGCAGGCGGCGACCCGCTCGCCCACCGACCCCCGCGTGCTGCGCGCCATTTTCCCCTGGCCGAACCGCGCCGCCGTCGAGGCCGAGGCGGCGGAGTTCGGCGTCGACCCGTTGATCCTCACGGGCCTGGTGCGGCAGGAGAGCGTTTTCGATCTCGAGGCGTTGTCGACCGCTGGCGCCCGCGGGCTCGCCCAGCTGCTGCCGGGAACCGCGGCACAGACCGCCCGCGGCCTCGACGTGACGTTCTATCCCGAGTGGATCACGGTCCCGGACTTGAACCTCCACCTCGGCGCGGCGCACCTGGCGGAGCTGCTGCGCCGCTTCGGCGGACGCGTGGATGCCGCAGTGGCCGCGTACAACGCTGGGGTGACGCCCGTCGTGCGCTGGCTCGCGCGTCCCGGTGCCGACGACCCCGACCAGTTCCTCGAGCTCATCCCCTTCCAGGAAACCCGCGGCTACGTTCGCGCGGTGCTCCGCAACCGGGAGCTGTACCGTGCCCTGTACGTGGCCCCAACGAATTGAGTCCAGTGCGGTTACGGCCGCCCCCGCAGCCGCTCCGCCGTTTCCTTGACAACCTCCATAGCGCGTCGCATTTCTATGCCGCTCGGCAGCAGGTTGCCGGGCAGGCGCCCGCGCCTCACATGTGACTCTGCCGGAGGCTGATCGAATGGCCAAGGGAAAGGTGAAGTGGTTCAATGACGCGAAGGGGTACGGCTTCATTGAACAGGAGGGCGGTGAGGACGTGTTCGTGCATTTCTCCGCCATCCAGATGGACGGCTTCAAGACGCTCGCGGAGGGCCAGGCAGTAGAGTTCGAGGTCCTTCAGGGCGACAAGGGACTCCACGCGGCGAACGTCACCCGCGCCTGACCGGTCCCCGCGCCGTTCGACCCCCCCCGCCTGGCTCCGCCGGGCGGGGTTTTCATCTACGGACGGTTATCTTGCGCCCATGACGGCCCCCGCCCCGGCCGCCGAGCGGCTGTTCCTCGTCGACGGCTACGCGCTCATCTACCGCGCCTTCTTTGCGATGATCTCCCGGCCCCTCACCACGGCGCGCGGCGAGAATACCTCCGCCGCGTGGGGCGCGACCAACTTCCTGCTACGGCTCCACGAAAAGCATCACCCCAGCTATCTCGGCTGGGTGCACGACGTCGGCGTCTCGTTTCGCGAGCGGGTGTACCCCGAGTACAAAGCGACGCGCGAGAAGCTGGATGAGCAGCTGCAGCAGGACTTCGAGCGGGCGGTGGAGCGCATCGCGCAGATCCTGGACGCGTTCCGCGTGCCGGTGATCGGCGTGGAGGGCTTCGAGGCCGACGACGTGATCGGCACGCTCGCGACCGTCGCCGCGGAACGCGGCCTGCAGGTCGCGATCGTGTCGGGCGACAAGGACTTCTACCAGCTCATCGGCCCCCGCATCGCGCTGCTCAACCCCGGACGCGGCGGGCCCGCGGCCGTCGAAGAGCAATGGGTCGACCAGACCAACGCCAGCGAGCGCCTGGGCGTGCCGCCCGAGCGCGTCGTGGATTACCTGGCCCTCGTGGGCGACAGCTCCGACAATGTGCCGGGGGTCAAGGGCATCGGAGAGAAGACGGCGCTCGAGCTGCTCGGCGCCTATGGCGACCTCGAGACCATCCTCACGCGCGCGCCGGAAGTCGCCGGGAAGCGCGCCCGCGAGGCTCTGCTGCAGCACGGCGAGCTCGCGCGGTTGTCCCGCGAGCTCGTCACCATCCGCCGCGACGCCCCGGTCTCGCTGGACCTCGAGCGCCTGCGCGTCCAGCCGCCCGACATCCCCCGCCTGCGCGAGCTGTTCACCGAGCTCGAGTTCCGCTCGCTCATCCCCAAGCTCGACCGCCTCGCCGACCTGGGCGTGCCTCCTCCGGCGTCCCGTCCGGCGCCGGCCGCACCGCTCCCGCCCCCGACGTCCGCGGCGCGCCCGCCGGCCGCGATCGTGGACGACCCCGCTCGGCTGGGCGAGGTGATCGCGGAATGTCGGCGGGCGTCCATCGTCGCGGTGGACATCGAGACGTCGTCCCTCGACCCCATGCGCAGCGAGGTCATCGGGCTCTCCCTGGCCGTCGCCCCGGGACGCTCGTGGTACCTGCCGTTCGCCCACGTGGCCCCGGACGGTGAGCTCGCCGGCGACGCCCCGCCGAAAAACCTTCCACCCCTTGGGAGTGCGCCGCTCGCCCCACTGCGCGAGCTCCTCGCCGACCCCGCCGTCTCCAAGGCAGGGCACAACATCAAGTACGACTGGATCGTGCTGCGGCGGGCGGGCGTGGAGCTCACCGGCGTGGCCTACGACTCGATGCTGGCCAGCTTCGTCCTCGACCCGGGGCGCCGCTCCCACGGCTTAGACGACCTCGCTAGGGAAGTCCTGGGGACCGAGCTGCGCACCTATGCGGACCTCGCGGGGAAGGGCAGGACCGAGCGCCCATTCGCCGCCGTGCCGGTGGCGGCCGCGGCGCGCTACTGCTGTGACGACAGCGAGACCGTGCTGCGCCTGCGGGACGCGTTCGCCACCGAGCTCGAGGACCACAAGCTCCGTCCCCTCCTCGAGGGGATCGAGGTGCCGCTGCTCGCGGTGCTGGTCGACATGGAGTGGACGGGCGTGCTTGTGGACCGGGAGCTGCTGGCGACGTTGTCCCGCCAGTTCGCGACGGAGCTCGGCGAGCTCGAGCAGGCGATTCATCGGGCCGCGGGGGTCGAATTCAACATCAATTCCACCCCGCAGCTCCGGACGGTGCTGTTCGACAAGCTGCAGCTCCCGGTTCTCAAGAAGACCAAGACCGGGGCGTCGACCGATTACGAAGTGTTGGAGCAGCTCGCGGCGATGGGGCACGAGGTGCCGCGGCTGCTGATTGAATACCGCGAGCTCTCGAAGCTCAAGTCCACTTATGTGGACGCGCTCCCCGCCTACATCAATCCCGTGACGGGGCGGCTGCATACGAGCTTCAATCCGGTGGGAGCATCGACGGGCCGGCTCTCGAGCTCCGATCCCAACCTCCAGAACATCCCCGTGCGCACGGAGCGCGGCGAGGCGATCCGCCGGGCGTTCGTGGCCCCCCCGGGCGCCGTGCTCCTCACCGCCGACTACTCCCAAGTTGAGCTGCGTCTCCTCGCTCACCTCTCCGGAGACCCGGCGTTCGTCGCGGCCTTCCAGCAGGGCGGGGACATCCATCGCCAGACCGCGGCCGTCATCTTCGGCGTGTCCCAGGAGCAGGTGACGGCGGAGATGCGCGCGCGCGCCAAAACGATCAACTTCGCCACGATCTACGGACAGGGCCCCTTCGCCCTGGCCCGTCAGCTGGGCATTTCCCAGGACGAAGCGCGCGCGTTCATCCAGGAGTATTTCCGCCGCTTCGCTGGCGTGCGCGCCTGGCTCGATCGCACGATCGCCGAAGCCCGCGCGAGAGGATACGTCGAGACCCTCTTCGGCCGGCGGCGCTACATCCCGGAGCTCAAAGACAAGAACTTCAACATCCGCGCCTTCGGCGAGCGCACGGCCACCAATTCGCCGCTCCAGGGGTCCGCCGCGGACCTGATCAAGATCGCGATGATCCGCATCCACAGCGCCCTGCGCGAGCAGCGATTACGGAGCCGGATGGTCCTGCAAGTGCACGACGAGCTGGTGTTTGAGGTCCCGGTGGCCGAAGCGGAGACCGCCACCAGTCTGGTAAAACGCCATATGGAGGAGGCTGCCAGATTGTCGGTGCCGCTCGTCGTAAGTGTCGGAACCGGAAGCAATTGGGTGGATGCCAAAGAGTAAGCACAAGTCTTGCGGCAACGACCCCTGGTGCCACACTATTGCAGCACCGGACGTTGCGACCAGGCCCGCGAGTCCGGTGCCCTTTGGCGCCCGGAGGGTTCTTCTGTGCTGCGGTCTCGGCGTGGCTTCACGCTGATCGAGCTGCTCATCGTGGTGGTGATCATCGGGATTCTTGCGTCCATCGCGATCCCGAAGTTCGTCAACACGAAGGAGAAGAGCTACCTCGCGCAGATGAAGTCCGATCTGCGCAACCTCGCCACCGCGGAGGAAGCCTTCTTCTATGACAGCGTCAAGTACACGACCAGCATGGTGATGCTGAACAACTTTTCCCCGAGCACCGGCGTCACCCTCACGGTGAATGTCTCGGCGGGCGGCTGGAACGCCACGGCGGTGCACGCGCAGACGCCCCGCCAGTGCTTCCTCTTCTTCGGCTCGGGACCGCCGATCGGCACGGCGACCGTGGAGGGCCGGATCAGCTGCTCGTAACCCGGCCCTGGCAGGAGTTCACACGCCGCCGCGAGGGGATGTGCTTCGCCCTCGACGGCGGCGTTTGGCTTCACCGCCACCGCTTCCGCGGGGAGCCGATGGCGCACCTGGTGAGCGCCGACAAGGAACGCTTGCTCGCCGTGGGCCGGGAACTGGGGATGCAGCCGGCGTGGCTGCAGTACAAACCGCTGAAGGACCCGCGGATCGGGGTGCGGGTGCCGGCGTGGCACTGGGATGTGTGGGGCAGCGTCCTCGGGAGGCTCTAGTCGCCGTTCGCTTCGTCCTGTCGGGGGGCCCGCACCCCCGGCCACCAGTTCCACCGCCCCGCGATGTGCATGATGGCCGGAACGAGCACCATCCGGATCAGGGTCGCGTCGAACAGCACCGCCATCGCCAGGCCGAATCCGACGAGCTGCACGGCGAGGACGCGTGAGAAGGCGAACACGCCGAACACCGCGATCATGATCGCGGCGGCGAACGTGATCGTGGACGCCGTCGCCGACAGCCCTTCCATCGTCGCGTGGTCGTTGCGGCCGGTCTTGTCGAACACTTCTTTCATTCGCGTCAGCAGGAACACTTCGTAATCCATCGACAGCCCGAACACCGTGGCGAAGATGAGGACGGGGACGACCACGAAGATCGCCTCCGTCGGGCCTTCGAGCCCGAACAGGCGCCCGCCGTAGCCGTGCTGGAACACGAGCACGGTGACCCCGAACGCCGCACTCACCGAAAGGCAGTTGAGGAGCACGGCCTTCAAGGGTACGAGGACCGACCGGAAAGCCACGAACAGCATCAGCGCGGTGATCCCGAGAATCAGGGCGACGACGCCGGGGAGCCGGCTGAGCAGGTGGTGCTGGAGATCCACGCTCGTCGCCGCGAAGCCGCCGACGAGGATCTCGCTGCCCTGCAGGCCGCGGACGCCTCGGGCGACGATCGCGCGCACGCGCCGGGCCACGCCCATCAAGCCGGTCAGGGAGACGGAGTCGGCGGGAATCACGTCCACTAGGGTGGTGCGGTTATCCGCGCTCAAGTAGGCGTTGAAGAACGGCGCGAACCGCTCGCGCACCTCCCGGGCGTCGCTATAGAACAGGGCGAGCTGCAACGACGACATGCCCGGCCGGATGGTCGCCACGCCACGGACTTCTTTGACGCGGGGATCCTTGCGGAGCGAATCGCTCAGGGTCTTGAGCCCGCGCAGCCGCATCGGGGAGAGCGCCGATTCGCCCTCGGGCAGCTGCACGACGACTCGTGTCGGCTGGATCACGCCGCTCGCCCCCATCTCCTGGAGCTCCGCGAGTCCCTGGCCCGACTCCGATTCCGGCGGAAACCAGTTGCGGGCCGGCAGGCCGATGCGGATCTGGGTCAGGGGAATTGTGAGCAGCGCCACGGCGAGGCCGCCGCCGGCGATCGCCCGCCAGGGCCGGTGCAGGAGGAAGCGCGCCCAGCGCTCCCAGCCGCTCGGCGCGTGGATGCTCGCGAGCGGGCGCGCCAGCCAGCGCGGCCGGTCGATGTTGCGGCCCAGGATCGCGAGCATCGCGGGTAGGAACGTCGTCGCCAGCAGCACCGCCGTCGCCACGACCAGCAGCCCGCCGACGCCGACCGACCGCGTCTCCACCAACGGCGTGGTGAGCAGGCCCGCGAACCCGACCACGACGGTGAGCCCGGACGTGACGACCGCGGCGCCCGCGGTCTGCACGGTGCGCACCGCCGCGTCCAGCGGCGAGAGCCCGCGGTTCAGCTCCTCGCGAAACCGCGTGACGACGAGCAGCGAGTAATCGATGCCTACGCCCAGCCCCACCATCGTCGTGATGTTGAGCACGAAGACTGACATCGTCTGGAACTTCGCGGCGAGCGTCACGAGCCCCAGGGCGATCGTGATCGCGAGCACGCCGACGGCGATCGGCAGCAGGGCGGCGACCAGGGCCCCGAAGGCCAGCACCAGGACGACCAGGGTGACGGGGAGCACGCGCTGCTCCCCCCGTGCCGTGTCCTCGGCGCTGATCGAGCGGATGTCGTAATCGAGCGCCGGGTACCCCGTGAGCTTGACGTCGAACCCTGTCCCGCCGGGGGCCCGCGCCAGCGCGTCGCGCAACGCGGTGCGAAGGTCGGGGACATAGTTGTTGCTGATGTTGTCGGTCTGGTCGGTGGCGAGGGCGGCGATGAAGAAGGTGGTGCGGCGGTCCTGGCTCACGAAGGTGGATTCGCCCAGACTGCTCGCCGCGACCACTTCGCGAACGTACGGCCGGCGGCGCATCGCCGCCGCGAGCGTGTCCAGCACCACGCTGAACCGCCGGTTGGCGTGGGAGATGGGCCCGTGCACGACGATCGCGACGTACTCGGCGAAAGGACCGGGGAACGCCTGCTTGAGGATCTGCGCGGCACGGTACGACTCGGTCTCCTGGTCGGAACCGCCGCGCACCGCGAGCACTTGCTGGACGCCGAGGGCCTGGGGGAGGAAGAGCGCCGCGAGCCCCGTCCATGCGACCAGCACCAGCCAGCGGCGGCGCACGACGGTCTTCGCGATCCAGGCGATCACTCGGGGCTCGGCATCACGGGGCCACAATCATAGAGACGCCGGAGGGGCAAAGCTAGCGGCCGGACAGCGCGTTTTGACATATTGCGCGTATGGAGCGTCGACTGACCGCCTTGATTGCCGCGACCATCACGATGATGGCGCTCGCGGTTATCTGGAACGTCTTCGTGCGCCATCGGGTTCCCGCCGAGTCGACGATGACGCCGCCCGTCACCGCCGTGCCCGACACCACGACCCCTCCCGCGTCGCCTCCGGCTCCGCCGGCGGGCACGACCACGACCTCCCAGGGCGTCGGCCCGGACACCGGCGGGCTCTCGTACATGGACGCGCTGGCCCGATCGGAGACGCGCCGCCGCATTCGGGCGAGCGCCGGCGTGACGTACTTGAACGAGATCGTCGCCGCGAGCCAGGATTCGATGCTGCATCGCTGGGACAACCGTGCTCGGCATCCCGTCCGCGTCTACGTCACGCCGGGCACCGTCGCCAACTTCCAGCCCGCGTTCGTCGACGCCATCCGCGACGCGTTCGCCGAGTGGGGGCGGTCCGGCGTCCCGGTCAGCTTCGACCTCGGCGGCGACTCCACCAACGCCGAAGTGACCTTTCGGTGGCGCATTCAGTTCGAGATCGAGCGCACCGGCCAGACCGACCTGGAGTGGGACCAGGACGGCCACATTCTCAAAGCCACCGTGACGATCGCCAGCTTCGACCCCAAGGGGCGGCCCCTCGGCGCCGACGACGTGCGCGCCGTCGCCCTCCACGAAATCGGCCACGTGCTCGGGCTCGACCACTCGCCCGACTCGACGGACCTGATGTACGCGAAGGGGACGATCCGTCGCCTCTCCGACAAGGACGTGCGGACGGCGCTGCTGCTCTATCAGCTGACGCCGGGAAGCCTCCGGTGACGCCCCGATCGCAGCGTGGCATCATCTCCTTCCTGACGCATGACGCGCCCGACGGCGGCGCGGCGTCGCTCGCCCAGGTCCTCGACGCGCGCGTGCGCGAAGGGGAGTTGATCGAAAAGCTCCCGGACGGCGCCGTGCGCTGCTTCGCGTGCGGCCACCGCTGCCTTGTCAAACCGGGACGGCGAGGGATCTGCAAAGTTCGCTTCAACCGCGACGGCGCGCTCCTCGTGCCGGCGGGCTACGTCGCCGCCCTGCAGTGCGATCCCACCGAGAAGAAGCCGTTCTTTCACTGTCTCCCCGGCAGCGACACGCTGACCTTCGGCATGCTGGGCTGCGATTTCCACTGCGGCTACTGCCAGAACTGGCTCACCTCCCAGGCCCTCCGCGACGACACGGCCGGCGTGCTCCCCACCGACGTCACGCCCGACGACCTGGTGCGCCTGGCGCGCCGCCAGGGCGCCCGGATGGTCGGCTCGTCGTACAACGAGCCCCTCATTACGGCCGAATGGGCGGTGGAGGTCTTCCGGGAGGCGCGGGCGAGCGGCCTCAAGACCGCGTTCATCTCCAACGGCAACGCGACGCCGGAAGTACTCGACTACATCCGGCCGTGGACCGACTGCTACAAGATCGACCTCAAGGCGATGGACGACCGGCGCTACCGCGAGCTCGGCGGCGTGCTTCAGCACGTCCTCGACGCGATCCGCCTGGTCTACGAGCGCGGCTTCTGGCTGGAGATCGTGACGCTCATCGTCCCCGGCTTCAACGACGATGATGCGCAGCTCACCCGTGTCGCGGAGTACATCGCGGCAGTCTCGCCCGAGATCCCGTGGCACGTCACCGCGTTCCACAAAGACTACAAGATGACCGACCCCGACGACACGCCGGCCGCGACGCTGGTGCGGGCCTGCGAGATTGGGGCCCGGGCCGGCCTGCACTTCGTGTATGCCGGCAACCTCCCCGGGGGCGTCGGTCGCTGGGAGCACACGTACTGTCCCGACTGCGGCGACCTGCTGATCGAGCGCTCCGGGTACGTGATCAAACAGCAGCGCGTCGGGCCGGATGGCCGCTGCCCCTCCTGCCACCGCCGCATCCCCGGGGTTTGGTCGTAGCAGCGTTGTTCCTGCTCCAGGCCGCGGCCGGAGCCGCCGCGCCGCCGGCCGGGCGTGCGACGTTCGACGCGGCCACGTTCGATCCGATCATCGAGTCCGGGATCCGCGCGGGGGCCTACCCCGGCGCGGCCCTCATCGTCGGACGCGCCGACACGATCCTCTTTCGCCGCGGCTACGGCCGGTTCACGTGGTCGTCGCGTAGCGCCGCGGTGGACCCCGACAGCACGCTCTTCGATCTGGCGTCGCTCACCAAAGTCGTCGCCACGACCACCGCCCTCATGCTCCTCGTCGAGCGCGGCGCCGTCCGGCTCGAGGCCCCCGTGCGCAGCTACCTCCCCGAGTTCCAGGCCGCGGGTACGGCGGACATCACCGTGCGTCACCTGCTCACGCATACGTCGGGTCTGCGGGCCACGCTGCCGCTCTATGACGAGGCGGACGCCGCGGCCGCGCTGCGGCGCGTGTTTGCCGAGACCCCGCTCTACCGGCCAGGGACGCGGGTTGTCTACTCCGACTTGAACGCGATCCTGTTGGGTGAGATCGTGCGACGCGCCGCGGGTGAGCCCCTCGACCGTTTCGCGGCCCGCGAGATCTTCGCGCCGCTGGAGCTCCGGCAGACGCTGTTCCGGCCGCCCGTCGCACTGCGCCGGCGCATCGCCCCCAGCGGAGAATGGCACGGTCACGCCATCGCCGGCGAGGTGAACGACCGCAATGCGGCACGGCTCGGCGGCGTCGCCGGGCACGCGGGCCTGTTTGCCACCGCCGCGGACGTCGCCCGCTTCGCCCAGTGGATTCTGCGCGAGGGCGCGCTCCCCGACGGCCGCCGCTTGCTCCGGCCCGAAACCATCCGGCTGTTCACCACGAAGACCGCCGACTTCGGTCGCGGGACGGAGGCGCGGGCGCTGGGGTGGCAGGCCGTGCCCACGGGAGAAACGCTGAGCAGCGCGGGGCGCGCGTTCGGTCCGCGCAGCGTCGGCCACACCGGCTGGACGGGCACGTCGCTGTGGATCGATCCGGATCGCGGTGTGTTCGTCGTGCTGCTCACCAATCGGGCGTTCGCCCCCCGCACCCGCCGGTCCTTCACGGTGCTCAAGGGGGTGCGCGGTCGAGCCGCGGATGCGACCGCCCGGGCGAGCGATGACCGCTGACAGGGCGGGGGCGACGCTGATTTACGACGGTGAGTGCGGGCTGTGCCGGCGCAGCGTCGAATGGGTGCGCCGCTGGGATCGGGAACATCGTATCACCCTCGTGCCGTTTCAGGACGAGGCGAGCATAGCTCGCTTCGGCATTCCGCTCCCGGCCCTCGCTGCCGCCATGCACCTCGTGCTGCCCGACCGGCGCGTCTTCGCTGGAGCGGATGCCGTCCCGGAGATCCTGCGGCTGCTGTCGGGATGGAGGTGGGCGCAGTGGCTGTTCGCCGTGCCAGGGGTGCGGCCGGTCGCGCGGCGCGTCTACGCCTGGGTCGCGCGCCGCCGCCGCTGTGAGGTGCGCGGCTATTCCCCGGGGGCGGGAATTGACCGCGGCGGGTCGCGACGGGTAGGTTCGCCCGAGGAGAGGGGATGACGACAGCGACGATTACCGACGAACGGGTGCGCGAGGCGCTGCGCGCCGTGAAGGACCCCGAGCTCAACCTCAACATCATCGACCTGGGATTGGTCTATGACGTGGAGGTGGAGGACGGCAAGGTCCATATCTCGATGACCCTCACCTCGCCCGGCTGCCCCGCCGGCCCCCTCATCTTGAACGACATCCACAAGACGTTGCGCCCCCTTGAGGGCGTGAAAGACGTGGACGTCGAAATCGTGTGGGAGCCGTACTGGACGCCGGAGAAGATCGATCCGAAGGTCCGCGCGATGCTCGGCTTCTAGAGCGCCGCGAGCAGCGCGTCTCCCAATACCTCCGCTTGCCAGCGCCGCAGCTCGTCCACCCGGGCGAGTCCGGCCCGATCCTTTGGGGCGGCGTGAGCGACGGCCTCGAGGGTCGGGCGGCCGCACAGCACGCCGGGATCGATCCCCAGCTCTTGCGCCACGCGGTTGCGCACCGTCTTGAGACGCTCCACCCGCCCGTCGAACGCCGGGTCCTTGGGGGGCCGGCGCGCGCGCTCGATCCGCGGTAGCTGCGCCTCCGGCAGCCCCTGCGCACGCGCCACCGCTGCGAGCAGGGCGCCACCGTGACGCCGCGCGAGCGAGGCCGGCAGGTCCGAGATCCGGGAGAGATCGGCCGCGGACCTGGGCAGGGCCCGGCTCACCGCCAGCAGCGCCTCGTTGCCGATCACGCGGAACAGCGCTCGGTCCTCCTGTTGCGCCACCGATTCCCGCCAGGCGTACAGCTCCCGCAAGGCGGCCAGCTGGCGCGGCAGCAGCGTCTTCGCGCCTTTTACTCGCAGGTAGGCATCGCCGTCACCCGCCGGTCCGGACCAGCGTAGCTCTTCGAGGCGGCCGAATTCCTCTTCCGCCCAGGAGCGCCGGCCCAGCTGGGCGAGCCGTGCCTGCAGCGCGTCGCGGAGCTTGGGGAGGTGACGCGTATCGTCCGCGGCGTAGGCCAGCATCTCCGGCGGCAGGGGCCGCCGCGACCAGTCGGCTTTCTGATGGGTTTTGGGGAGGCGGACGCCGGCATACTTCTCGAGCAGGGCCGCCAGCCCGATTGCGGGCTCGCCGGCGAGCTGGGCGGCGATGCGCGTGTCGAACATGTGCCGGGCCCGGAACCGGTAGTCGCGGTCGATGATGCGCAAGTCGTAGTCGGCGTCGTGGAACACCTTCTCGATCGCGGCGTCGGCGAGCAAGCCACCTAGGGGCGCGAGGTCGCTGACGGCGAGCGGGTCGACGATGGCCGTCGCGGTCCGGGTCGAAAGCTGAATGAGGTACACCCGGTCCACGTAGCGATGGAAGCTCGCGGCTTCCGTGTCCACGGCCACGAGCGGCTCCCGGCGAAACGCGGCCACGGTCTCGGCCAGAGCGGCGGCGGAGCGGAGGTACCCGTCCACGCGCTATTCTTCTTTACTGACCTGTTCCAGCCCGGTGGCGATCTCCTCGAGAGCCTTGGCGAGAGTCTTGTAGAACTCGGCGTCCGGTGGCTGGGGGGAAGGCGCGCCGCCGAAGGGATCTCCCCCGAGCTTGCGCGCGGCGCGCGCCGCGTGCCGGATGTAATCGGTCGAAACCCGCATGGACATGGATCCGATTGAGCTTTCGCGTAAGATACGTGCGGCCCTCTCGCCATGCAGTCTGGGCACCTGGCCCACGCCCGTCGACACCCGGCCCGACCTGGCCGCCGCGACGGGGCGCGCCGAGCTCTGGCTCAAGCGCGAGGACCTCGCGTCCCCTCGCTGCGGGGGCAACAAGGTTCGTGGCCTCGAGTTCCTCCTCGCCGGCTTGCCCGCCGGGATGGTGTGCGTGACCGTCGGCGGTCTCGGCTCCACGCACTGTCTCGCCATGGCCACGCACGCCCGTGACCACGGGCTGCGCACCGTGCTCGCTCAGTTCCCTCAGCCCGAGACCGCGACGACCCGCGCCCTCGCGGCGGCGTCGGCCGCCCGCGCCGACCTCGTCGTTCGCAGCCGATCACCCGCCGGGTTTCCGTTCGCCCTGTGGCGGGCGTGGCGTGCGGCGGGCCGCTGGGGGCGTCGCCGCTGGATTCCCGGGGGGGGCGCCGCGCCTATCGCTGTGGTCGGCCACCTGCTTGCCGGGCTCGAGCTTGCCGACCAGCTTCCCGCGCCCCCTGACGCGATCGTGTTGCCGCTGGGCTCGGGGGGGACCACCGCAGGGCTCGGGCTCGCGATGGACGTCCTCGAATGGCCGACGACGGTCGTCGCCGTCCGCGTCGCCCCCGCGGTCATCGCCAACCGCTGGCGGGTGGCGCGACTGACCCGCGGGGCGGTGCGCCTGCTCGGATCCCATGGTGTGATGCTCCGCGCTCCGCGTTCCGCGCTCCGCGTCCTTGAGGGGCTCGGCGCGGGCTACGGACATCCCACCTCCGCCGGGGAAGCGGCACGGGAGCTGGCGGCCCGCCACGGCGTGAGCCTCGACTCGACCTACAGCGCCAAGGCGTTCGCCGCGCTGACCGCCCTCCCCGCCGGATTCCATCGGGTGGTATTCTGGCATACGTTTTCCGCGCCGTGACGCGTCCAACCATCACCGTCCGTGTGGATGACGCCGAGCTGGTCGTCGACGTGCGGGGCGCCGGCCCGCCGCTGTTGCTGGTCCACGGCTTTCCCTTCGACCATACGATGTGGAAGCACCAGCTCGCCGGGCTCACCCGGTGGCGTCGCATCGCGCCGGATCTGCGCGGCGCCGGCGCCTCGAGCGCGCCGGCGGACGGCTACTCGATGACCCGCTACGCCGACGACCTCGTGGCGGTTCTCGATGCCGTCGGGGCGGCGCAAGCGGTGGTCTGTGGTCTTTCCATGGGCGGCTACATCCTCTTCGAGCTGCTGCGGCGTCACCCGGAGCGCGTGCGCGCGGCGGTCTTCTGCGACACCAAAGCCGAGCCGGATTCGGAGGAGGCGAAGCGCGGCCGGGACGAGCTAGCCGCCGTCGCGCGGCGACACGGGCAGACCGCGGTGGCGGACCGGCTCGTGCCCAATCTGCTGGCTCCGCAGACGCTCGAGGGCCAACCGGAGGTCGTCCGGCACGTGCGGGAGATGATCCAGCGGATGCCGGTCCCCGGCATCGTGGGGGCGCTCGGTGCGCTCCGCGACCGCCCCGATTCACGGCCGACGCTGGCGGCAGTGAGCGTGCCGGCGCTGGCTCTGGTGGGCGAAGAGGACACGATCGCGCCTCCGGCCGTCATGGAAGCCCTGGCCGCCGGGATCCGGGGGGCGCGCCTGGAGCGCGTGCCCGCGGCGGCGCACCTCGCGCCGCTCGAGCAGCCGCTCGCCGCGACGCGGATTCTCAGCGAGTTTTTCGAGGAGCTCTAGCTGCCCTTGCGCTGCGGCTTGCCGGGCGGGTTCGGGCCGCTGAACACATCCCGGTTCTTGGCGATGAAGCTTTTCCACTGCGGGGGGCAGTCTTCTTCGGGGAAGATCGCCGTGACGGGGCATTCGGGCTCGCACGCGCCGCAGTCGATGCACTCGTCGGGGTGGATGTACAGCATGTCCTCCCCCTCGTAGATGCAATCCACCGGGCACACGTCCACGCAGGACCGGTCCTTCACGTTGATGCAGGGTTCCGCGATGATGTACGGCATCGAACTCCTCAGCCTAGTCCACCGATGCACGGAGTCGCGTGCGAGGGCGTAACTTAGGTGCCCCTGCGCCTGCTGGTCAACGGTCGCCCCCACCGCGGACGCCTTGGAGTGCGACGTCTGTATGACGGGCGCATGCTCTCGGTCATCCCGCTCCTGCTGTCCCAGCCCGACCCCACCGATGACGAAATCGTTCGCGCGTTGGCGGGCGACTTCTGGCGCTGTGGAACCTTCGCAAAATCCGCCGCGCCGTCCGTCGCGATCTCCGTCGGCCGCATGCGCACCGTCAGCATCGCGGTGGCCCCCGAATGCGGGCGCGCGAGCAACCCAACGCTCGCCGAAAGCCGGCCGCACGGTGGTACCGGCTGCACGGTGGCAATGGAAGGCCCCTTCGAAAGAGGTCAAATAGATACCCAGGAGTATCTCTTACATGGTTGGTGGGCGCCTTGACTGGCCGAAACGATACGATAGCGTATCTTTGATTCTCATGGGTATCGTTCGAGAGCGCCGCAAGGTGGAAACGCGAACGCGACTGATCGAGGCTGGCCTGCCGCTCTTCGCCGAGCGCGGCTTTGACCTCGTGACGCTCGACGAGGTCGCCGAAGCCGCCGGCTTCACCAAAGGCGCCATCTACCGCCAGTTCCCGTCCAAGGGGGCCTTCTTGCTTGCCCTGTTCGAGCAGTACGCCGCGGTCGCCCGGGCGGGACCCGGGGCCCGCCACGCTTCTTGGTTCATCCCGCTCACTGTGCAGTTCGCGGCCCAGGGAATGCGCGACCCGCTGCTCAAGCGGCGCTTCGCGCAGGTGTTGGCGGAAGCGCCCGACGGCGGATCCGTCGAAGGCCAGCTCCTCAAAGCGTTGTCGCGGTTATGGCCCGCCTCATCGACCTGAGTCACGAGATCGAGGACGGGATGGTGACCTATCCCGGCCTCCCCGTGCCGAAGGTCCGCGACTGGTTGAGCCGCGAGGACTCCGGCGCGCGCTACGCGCCCGGGACCACGTTCCAACTGGGGATGATCGAGCTGCTGGCGAACACGGGGACCTATATCGACGCTCCCTTCCACCGCTACGTAGAAGGAAAAGACGTCGCCGGCTATGCGCTCGAGGCGGTGGCGGACCTTGAGGGACTCGTGGTCCACGCCGGCGACCGTGGTCGCGCGATCGACGAGGATGCGTTCGCCCGCGTCGAAGCCCGGGGGAAGGCTGTGCTGGTGCATACGGGCTGGGACCGCCACTGGCGCACCGAGCGTTACGGGAAAGGCCACCCGTTTCTCACCGCCGCGGCCGCTCGGCACCTCGTGGTCGCCGGTGCGGCGCTGGTCGGCATCGACTCGCTCAACATCGACGACGACAGCGACGGCGCGCGGCCCGCACACACTGCCCTGCTCGCGGCCGGCATCCCCATCGTCGAGCACCTGTGCGGACTGGACCGACTCCCGGAAGCGGGGTTTCGCTTCTTCGCGGTGCCGCCGAAGGTGAAGGGGATCGGGAGCTTTCCGGTGCGGGCGTTCGCGCTCGTGGAGGAGTGAGCTAGTCCGCCGGCACCGCCTCCTTCACCACCCCTGCCTCGTTCCCGAACTTCCGCTCGATCTCGCGCGTGATGTGCATCGAGCAGAACTTCGGCCCGCACATCGCGCAGAATTCGGCGCTCTTGAAGTACTCTGCGGGCAGCGACTCGTCGTGCAGCGCGCGCGCCCGGTCGGGATCCAGGGCGAGGCGGAACTGCTCGTTCCAGTCGAAGGCGAACCGCGCCCGCGACAGCGCGTCGTCGCGGTCACGCGCGTGCGGCCGCCCGCGCGCGACGTCGGCCGCGTGTGCCGCGATCTTATAGGCGATCACGCCCTCGCGCACTTCCTCGGCGTTGGGGAGCCCGAGGTGCTCCTTGCGGGTCACATAGCACAGCATGTCGGCCCCGTACCAGCCGATCATCGCCGCGCCGATCGCCGAGGAGATGTGGTCGTAGCCCGGCGCGATGTCCGTCACCAGCGGGCCGAGCGTGTAGAACGGCGCCTCGTGGCACAGCGCCTTCTGCTTGCGGACGTTGACCTCGATCAGGTGCAGCGGGATGTGTCCCGGTCCCTCGATCATCACCTGGACGTCCTTGGCCCAGGCGCGGGTCGTCAATTCGCCGAGCGTTTCCAGCTCGGCGAATTGCGCGCGGTCGTTCGCGTCCGCGAGCGAGCCGGGGCGCAGCGCGTCGCCCAGCGACAACGTCACGTCGTAGCGCCGCGCGATCTCCAGCAGCCGGTCGAAATCCTCGTAGAACGGGTTCTGGCGGTTGTGCGCCGTCATCCAGTAGGCGTGCAGCGATCCGCCGCGCGAGACGATCCCCGTCACCCGCCCCAGCGCGAGCGGCACATACTCGCGGAGGATCCCGCAGTGGACCGTCACGTAGTCCACGCCCTGCCGGGCCTGGTGCTCGACCATGTCGAACAGATCGTCCGCCGTCAGCTCTTCGATCCGCGGGACGGCCTGCACGGCCTGATAGATGGGCACGGTCCCGATCGGCACCGGGGACGCGTCGAGGATGGCCTCCCGGATGCGGTCGATGTCACCGCCCGTCGACAGGTCCATCACCGTGTCGGCGCCGTAGTGCACAGCGTGGTGGAGCTTGTCGAGCTCGCCGTCGATATCGCTCGTGACGGCCGAGTTGCCGATGTTGGCGTTGATCTTGACGCGGGCGACCTGGCCGATCGCCATGGGGTCGAGCCGTTTGGCGAGGTGCCCGATGTTGGCCGGGATGACGAGACGCCCGCGCGCGACCTCGTCGCGAACCAGCTCGGGCGCGAGCTCCTCGCGCTCGGCGACGCGGCGTATCTCGGGGGTGAGGACGCCCTGGCGGGCGTGATGCATCTGCGTAACGCTGGACATCGTGACTCCCTCCGCCGGTACGAACCGGATCAGGTGGTGAGGGTGTGATCTCAGCCCGCCACGGGACACCGGCGAGCACCCCTGTCACAGGACAATCTAAACCGGGCGTTGCCGGGACGCCGTGGGGACTTGACGGCCCGCGCCATATTCACATATTCCAATCTAAGAATATGACAATGTCCCTCACAACGGCCCACCTCGATCGCGCCTTCGCGGCCTTGGGCGACAGCGTCCGCCTGCGCATCGGATGTTGTCTGGTGTCCGAGCCGGACGGTCTCTGCGTCTGCGAGCTCGTCGACACCCTGGGCGAGCCGCAGCCCAACGTCAGCCGCCAGCTGCGGCTCCTCAAGGAAGCCGGCCTCGTCGAGGAGCGGCGCGAGGGGCGCTGGGTCTACTACGCCCTGCGCCAGAAGCAGCACCCCCTGCTCAAACCGCTGGCCGCCTGCATCGAGACGGCGTGCTGCTGCGTCGATGCCCAGGAAGACCTGCGGCGCCTCAAGACCCGCCTCGCCCTGCGGCGCGGCGGCAAATGCGTCGTCGGAGTCCGTCCCCGCAGGAAGAAAGGAGGTGAGGCCCGTGTCCGACTGCCCGTGGTGCAGCGGTAGCTGCTGCTGATCCCACCCGCTGAACTCGGCGAGGGAGTGGAGAACGGCCGCTCCGCCCTCTCCCCGAGGGCGGAACCGTTACAGCATCTCGCGGGGCTTGGGCGGGCCGTGGCGCTCGACAGCGTCGTGCAGCTTCTCCCACTCCCGCCGGAAGGCGAACGGGTCGAGTCCGGTCGCGCGATCCACCGCGAGAATCCCGTCGAGGTGGTCGATCTCGTGCTGGATGAGCTCGGCCATGGGACCCTCGAGCTGTTCGGTGTGCGGGTCGCCTTTCACGTCCTGCCACGTCACCGTGATCTGGTAAGCGCGGGACACATGGACCAGCAGGTTCGGGAAGCAGAAGCAGTCGTCCCAGACCAGAAAGTCGTCGGGGCCGACGTCGGTGATCTCGGGGTTCACCATCACCCAGCGCATCTGCTTGGGGATCTCCACCACCACGACTCGCACTGGGGCACCGATCTGCGGAGCGGCCATGGCCCGACCCATGTCGTAGCGCTTGCGCGCGGCCTTGAGCGTGTCCCGCAGGTCGTCGGCGACCAGGCGGATCGCAGGCGACCTGGGATCCTGCGTGCGCTCGCAGCGCACGCGTAGGATGGGGTCGCCGAGCTGGCGAATGCGACGGATGGCCATGGCGGGCGTCTAATGTGCTTGTTTGTTGGTGTCGTGCAACCGCTCAACACGGTGGAGGCTGCGGCCTGGAATCGAGGAAGCGCCTCGTAAGTCGTTGCTGCTTGCGACGCTGGGTCGGCGCGGCTAAGCTCAAGCCCCCATGCCCCTAGCTGGCGTCATCCTCGCCGCCGGGCGCTCGGCCCGGATGGGCACTCCTAAAGCCCTGCTCGACTTCCGCGGGGCTCCCTTCGTGGTGCGCATTCTCGAAGCCCTCGAGGCGTTGGACCTGAAGACCCGGGTCGTAGTCGTCGGCCCCGACGCGGGCAGGATCCGCCCTGCCCTCGCCACGCACGATGGCCTCATTGTCGAGAATCTCGACGTGGACGGCGGGCCCATTGCCTCGCTTCGGGCCGCGTTGAGGGCCTTGCGTCCACTCAGCCCCGCGGCCGCCCTGGTTTGGCCGGTAGATCTCCCCCACGTCCGCATCGCGACCGTCGAGCGCCTGATCGAGATCTGGCGGCGAGAGCGGCGGGCGGCGGTCGTGCCCGCCTTCGGCGAGCACCGCGGACACCCCGTCATTTGGGACGCGTCGCTGTTCGAGGAGCTGCAGACGAATGCCGCGGCCGGTACTGAGGGGGCCCGAGCAGTCCTACACGCACACTCGGCCGACATCGCGACGGTCGCCGTGGATGACCCGGCCGTGATCGACGACTTGAACACGCCGGAGGACTATGAGCGGCTGGTGCGGGAAGTGAACCGGGATGCGTACTGAAAGACATCAGACATCTGACGTCAGACGTCTAATCTCATGTGTTATAACATTCTAGCAATTCGTCCAAATCTCCTTTGATTTAGTTGACAATCTCTGGACTGGCGCGTAGGATTCCTTTCATGGGAACCCCGCTGCCGCAACTGGCCGCCCATAAAGGACTTCGCGGCCAGATCCTCCTGGAGTTGAAGCGTGCGCAGCCGCTCACTGCCAGGGACCTCGCCGAAAAGCTCCGGGTCTCGCCCAACGCGATCCGGCACCACCTCAAGGAGCTCGAGGCCGAACAACTCGTAACCTACGGGCGCGAGCAGCGCGGCGTCGGGGCGCCGACCTACGCCTACAGCCTGAGTCCCGAAGCGGAGTCGCTGTTCCCGCGTCAATACGAGCGCGCGTTGACCGACATCCTGGAGCGCCTGGCGGAGAAGGCGGGGCGCGAGACGGCGGTCGAGATCTTTCGCGAGCACTACGCCGACCTGACGCAGCAACTGACGACGCGACTGACCGGCGTGCCGGCCGAGGAGCGGCTCGCCGAAGTGGCGCGGGTCATGAGTGAGGCAGGCTACATGGCGGAGTGGCAGGCCGAGGCCGGCACGTTCCGGCTCTCGGAGCACAATTGCGCGATCCGCGCCGTGGCCGAGCGGTTCCCCGAGGTGTGCGCCGCTGAGGAACGGTTCCTCGAGGAGGCGCTCGGGGCGGCGGTCGAGCGACGGACCCACATCGTGCACGGCTGTAATGCGTGCGAGTACCAGATCACGTTCCATGGCTGCGCGCCGTCGGGAGAATGCGTATGACGTCGATCGAGGCGCGCGTCCTCCAGCCGTACAAATACGGATTCGAGACGTCCATCGACTCGGACGTTGTGGCGGCGGGACTGAACGAGGACATCATCCGGCTGATCTCGCAGAAGAAGGGAGAGCCGGCGTTCCTGCTGGAGTGGCGGCTCAAGGCGTATCGCCACTGGCTCACGATGACCGAGCCGAAGTGGGCGAACATCACCTACGGCCCCATCGACTATCAGGCGATCCACTACTACGCGGCGCCGAGGCAAGAGAAGGCGCTCCAGAGCCTGAATGAGGTGGACCCGAAGCTGATCGATACGTTCGAGAGGCTGGGGATCCCGTTGGCCGAGCAGAAACGGCTGACGGGCGTCGCGGTGGACGCGGTGTTCGACAGTGTGTCGGTCGCCACCACTTTCCGGGAGGAGCTTTCCAAGTACGGCATCATTTTCTGCTCGTTCTCGGACGCGGTGCGCGAGCACCCCGCCCTGGTCGAGCGGTGGCTGGGCACGGTGGTGCCGTACACTGACAACTTCTTCGCGACGTTGAATTCCGCGGTGTTCACGGACGGGTCCTTCTGCTACGTGCCGAAGGGCGTGCGCTGCCCCCTCGAGCTCTCGACCTACTTCCGCATCAACGCGAAATCGACGGGGCAGTTCGAGCGCACGCTCATCGTCGCTGACGAGGGGAGCTACGTCAGCTACCTCGAGGGCTGTTCGGCGCCGATGCGGGACGAGCACCAGCTGCACGCCGCCGTGGTCGAGCTCATCGCCCTGGACGACGCCACCATCAAGTACTCGACGATCCAGAACTGGTACCCGGGCGACGAAGCGGGCCGCGGCGGCATTTACAACTTCGTCACCAAGCGCGGGAAGTGCGCCGGGAAGAACTCGAAGATCTCCTGGACGCAGGTCGAGACCGGCTCAGCGATCACCTGGAAGTATCCGGGGTGCATCCTCCAGGGCGATAACTCGATCGGGGAATTCTACTCGGTGGCGGTGACCAACAATCGCCAGCAGGCGGACACCGGCACCAAGATGATCCATATCGGGAAGAACACCCGCTCCACGATTGTGTCCAAAGGCATCTCCGCCGGCCACGGCCAGAACACGTACCGCGGCCTCGTGAAGATCCTGAAGGGCGCCGAAGGCGCGCGGAACTACTCGCAGTGCGATTCGATGCTGATCGGCGACCAGTGCGGCGCCCACACGTTCCCCTACATCGACGTGCGCAACAGCACGGCGATCATGGAGCACGAGGCGTCGACGTCGAAGATTGGCGAGGACCAGATCTTCTACTGCAAGCAACGGGGCCTCTCCGCCGAGGACGCGGTCTCGATGATCGTCAACGGCTTCTGCAAGGAAGTCTTCAAGGAGCTGCCGATGGAGTTCGCGGTGGAGGCGCAAAACCTCTTGGGCATCAGCCTGGAGGGGTCCGTTGGCTAACCCGCTGCTCGAGATCACCGACCTCCACGCAACCGTGGAGGGAAAGGAAATCCTCCGCGGGGTAAGCCTCCGCGTCGGCGCCGGCGAGGTGCACGCCATCATGGGCCCCAACGGCTCCGGCAAGAGCACGCTGGCCCAGGTGCTGGCCGGTCATCCGGCCTACACGGTCACACAGGGCACGGTCCGCTACGACGGCAACGACCTCCTCGCGATGAAGCCCGAGGAGCGGGCGCGCGCCGGGGCGTTTCTGGCGTTCCAGTACCCGGTGGCGATCCGCGGCATCACCAACGCGTACTTCCTGCGCTCGGCGGTGAACGCGATCCGCCACCATCAGGGCCTCGAAGAGCTCGATCCGCTGGACTTCGCGCAGATCCTCGACGAGAAGCTCCAGGCGATCGGCTGGGACGACAGCTACCTGAGCCGGCCGGTGAACGAGGGGTTCTCCGGCGGCGAGAAGAAGCGCAACGAGATTCTGCAGCTCGCCGTGCTCGAGCCGCGCCTCGCGATCCTCGACGAGACCGACTCGGGGCTCGACATCGACGCCCTGAAGACGGTCGCCGAGGCGGTGAACAAGCTCCGGTCTCCTGATCGAACGTTCGTCGTCGTGACGCACTATCAGCGCCTGCTCAACTACATCGTCCCCGACTTCGTCCACGTGCTGGCCGACGGCCGGATCGTGAAGTCCGGGGGCAAGGCGCTGGCGCTGGAGCTCGAAGAGAAGGGGTACGACTGGCTCCGGCCCGAGGCGGCGATCGCGTGAAGGAGCATTTTCTCGCCGAGTACCGGGCGTTCGCGGGGAACGGTGGCGGGAGCTCCCGGTTCCCCGCCTGGCTGCAGCAACTGCGCGCGCGGGCGATCACGCAGTTCGCGAAGGTCGGCTTCCCCACGACGCATCAGGAAGAGTGGCGGTTCACCAGCGTCCAGTCGATTGCCGAAACGCCATTTTCGCTCACGTCCACCGATACCTCGCTCCCGACCCTCGACGACATCGCCCGGTTGCTGATCGGCGGCCGCGCGGCGCCGCGCGCGGTGTTCGTGAATGGCCGATTTGCTCCCGCCCTGTCGTCGGCGCAGGGGCTGCCGGACGGCGTGCGGCTGGGCAGCTTGGCCGGCGCCCTGGCCGCCGAGCCGGCGCTCGTGGAGCCATACCTCGGCCGGTATGCGCGGTTCGACGCGCACGGCTTCACCGCCCTCGCCACCGCGTTTCTCGCCGACGGGGCATTCGTCTCCGTGCCGGCGAAGACAGCGGTCGAGGCGCCGCTGCAGCTGCTGTTTGTCGCGAGCGCCGCCGTCGGTCACCCGATGTGGCATCCGCGGAACCTGATCGTCCTCGCGCGCGAGGCGCGCGCGACGGTGGTCGAGACCTACGCCGCGCTCGGCGAGGCGGCCTCGCTCACCAACGTCGTGACGGAGATCGTCCTGGGAGACGGCGCCCGCGGGGAGTACTACCGCGTGCAGCACGAGAACCCGAACGCCTACCATGTCGCGACCACGCATTCGCACCAGGGGCGCGACAGCGCCCTCGAGACCTGCGTGATCGCGCTGGGGGCCGCCCTGTCCCGCCACGACCTGACCGCGGTCCTGGGCGGCACCGGCGCCTACCTGATTCTCAATGGGCTGCAGGTCCTCGGGGGACGGCAGCACGTGGACCACCACACCTGCATCGACCACGCGCAGCCGCACGGTGAGAGCCACGAGGTGTTCAACGGCATCTTCGACGCGGAGGCGCGCGGCGTGTTCAACGGGCGGATCATCGTCCGCCCCGGCGCGCAGCGCACAGATTCCAAGCAGACGAACAACAATCTGTTGTTGTCGCGCGACGCGCGGGCCGACAGTCAGCCGCAGCTCGAGATCTACGCCGACGATGTGAAGTGTACGCACGGCTCCACCGTCGGTCCGCTCGATCCCACGGCGCTCTATTACCTGCGCAGCCGGGGGCTCGGGGTCGAGGAGGCGCAGGCGCTGCTGACCTACGGCTTCGGCACCGAGATCCTCTCGCGCATCGGCGTTCCCGAAGTGCGGACGCAGCTCGACCGCATCGTCCGCGAGCGGCTGCACATCGCGCGCTGGCAGCAGGCCCCATGACTACCGTCCGTCCCGCGCCGGCCCCGACCCGTCCGCCGCTGGACGTCGCGAAGCTCCGGGCCGACTTCCCCGCGCTGCAGCTCAGCGTGCGCGGCAAGCCGCTCGTCTACCTCGACAACGCCGCGACGAGCCAGAAGCCCCGGGCGGTCCTCGACGCCTTGCAGCGGTACTACGAGGAGGGGAACGCCAACGTCCACCGCGGCGTCCACTATCTGAGCGAGCACGCTACCGCCGCGTACGAAGGCGCCCGTGAGAAGGCGCGCCGCTTCCTGAACGCCCGGGAGGCGCGTGAGGTGATCTTCGTTCGCGGGACGACGGAGGGCGTGAACCTGGTCGCGTCCTCGTTCGGCCGGGGGAACCTCAAGCCCGGCGACGAAGTGCTCGTCTCGGCGATGGAGCACCACTCGAACATCGTCCCGTGGCAGCTCGCGTGTGAAGAGCGCGGCGCCAAGGTCACGGTCATCCCGATGAACCGCCGTGGCGAGCTGCTGCTCGACGAGTACGAACGGCTGCTCGGGCCCCGCACGCGCCTCGTGGCCGTCGCCCACGTCTCGAACTCCCTGGGGACGATCAACCCCATCGCGGAAATGGTGCGTCTCGCTCACGCGAAGGGCATCCCGGTGCTCGTCGACGGGGCGCAGGCCGCGCCCCATCTGCCGATCGACGTGCAAGCGCTGGGGTGCGACTTCTACACGGTGTCGGGGCACAAGATGTTCGGCCCCACCGGCATCGGGCTCCTCTACGGCCGGGCCGAGCGCCTCGAGGCCCTGCCGCCGTATCAGGGCGGCGGCGACATGATCCGCTCGGTCACGTTCGCCAAGACCACGTTCGCTCCGATCCCGGCGAAGTTCGAAGCCGGCACGCCGCACATCGCCGGCGCCATCGGCCTGGGCGCCGCCATTGATTACCTCGCCGGCCTCGACCGCGATGCCCTGGCGACCCACGAGCAGGACCTCCTCGGCTACGCGACGGACCAGCTCGCGGCGTTGCCGGGGGTCCGCCTCATCGGGACCGCGGCCCACAAGGCGAGCGTCGTTTCGTTCGTGGTGGAGGGAGTGCACGCGCACGACGTCGGGACCATCGTGGACCGGGAAGGCGTGGCGATCCGCACCGGACACCATTGCACGCAGCCCGTCATGGAGTTCTTCGGGATTCCGGCGACCGCTCGCGCTTCGTTCGCTTTCTACAACACCCGCGCCGACGTGGACGCGCTCGTTGCCGCGGTCGGGACCGTGCAGCAGGTGTTCGGGAAATGAGTGATCTCGCCGACCTCTATCAACAGACGATCCTCGAGCACAACCGCCGCCCCCGGAACTTCAAGAAACTCGAGTCCGCCGATCGCAGCGCCGAGGGGAACAACCCCCTGTGCGGGGATCACCTCACGGTGTACCTGCGGCTCGACGGCGACGTCATCAAGGAGATCGGCTTCCAGGGATCGGGGTGCGCGATCAGCACCGCCTCGGCTTCCCTGATGACCGCTGCCGTGGCGGGGAAGACGCGGCTCGAGGCCGAGCGGCTGTTTCACGACTTCCATCAGATGGTCACCGGCGGCCCCGACGCCCCGGCCGACCCCCAGACGCTCGGCAAGCTCGCCGCCTTCGCCGGCGTGCGGCAGTTCCCTGCTCGCGTCAAATGCGCCAGCTTGTCCTGGCACACCCTGCACGCCGCTCTCGTCGGAGAGGCGCAACCCGTCTCGACCGAGTAGCTTTTCGGTCCCATGAACACCGCGATTCTCACCGCGGATCGCGTCGTCAAGCGATTCGCCGGGCATACCGCCGTGGATCGGCTCTCCCTCACGGTGCCCAAAGGCGTCATCTACGGGCTGCTCGGGCCGAACGGGGCCGGGAAGACCACCATGATCCGGATGATCATGAACGTCATCGTCCCCGATGAAGGGACGGTGCGGCTGTTCGATGCGCCGGGGACCGCGCGCGACTTCTCGGCGCGCATCGGGTTTCTCCCCGAGGAGCGGGGGCTCTACCCGAAAATGCGGGTGCTCGACGTCCTGCTGTTTCTGGCGGAGACCCGGGGCGTGGACCGGCGCAGCGCGCGGGCCAAGGCCCTCCAGTGGCTGGAGCGGCTCGGCCTCGCCGATTGGCGGATGCGGAAGGTCTCGGACCTCTCCAAAGGCATGCAGCAGAAGGTCCAGTTCATCTCGACGGTGCTGCATGAGCCCGACCTCGTGATCCTCGACGAGCCGTTCTCAGGACTCGATCCCGTGAACGCCCAGGTGATCCGCGACACGATCCTCGACTGGGCGCGGACCGGGCGGACGGTCCTGTTCTCCACCCACATCATGGAGCACGCGGAGCAGATCTGCGATCACGTGTGCATCATCGCGCGCGGGCAGAAGCGAGTCGACGGAACGCTTTCTGAGGTGAAGCGGCTGCACGGCGGGCGGCATCTCTCGGTGGCGTTCGACGGAGCGAATGGTGGAGCGGCCCAGGTGTTCGGCGACCGGCGGCTGGTGGCGAAGGTCGAGGACTTCGGCCAATACGCCGAGCTGGAGCTAACCCCCACGGCCGACGCCCAGGAGATCCTCAAAGCACTGGTGGCCTCGGGGGCGCGGCTCTCCAGGTTCGAACTGGTGGCGCCGTCGTTGCACAAGATCTTCATCGACTTGGTTGGCGCGGACGCGGCGCGGCCCGATGCGCGCCCGGAGGGAACCCGTGCGTAAAGTCTTCGCGATCCTCCGTCGGGAGTTCGTCGAGCGGGTGCGGACCAAGTGGTTCTGGGTCGGGACGATACTCGGCCCGCTGCTCATGGTCGGGATCATCGGATTCCAGATCCTGCTCAGCACCAAGAAGGGTGGCGAGCGACATGTCGCCGTCGTGGATGCCACGACCACCGCGTTCGGCCGGTACCTGGCAAACCAGTTGGGGGCCAATATCCCCCGGTTTCATCCGACTCGGGTTCAGGACAGGGACGGCGTCGCGGATTCCCTGCTGGACGAGGTCGTGCAGAAGCATCTTGACGGCTTCCTGCTCGTCAGCGACAGCACACTCGACTTCGGCACCGCCGAGTACCGCGGCTCGAACGTGTCGTCGATCGCCGACATGGAAGAGCTGCAGGGGACGCTGCGCCGCCTGGTATTCGCGGCGCGGTTGGAGCGGCGTGGGATCGACACGCTCGTTGTGAAGCAGGCGGAGATTCCCCTTCGTCTCGCCACCCACAAGATCTCCGGGCGCAAGTTGACCGGGGAGAGCGGGGCCCAGTCGTTCATGGTGGGATTCGGGATGGCCATCATCCTGTTCGTGGCGATCCTGATGTACGGCGTCAACGTCATGAGCTCGGTCCTGGAGGAGAAGTCGACCCGCGTGGTCGAAGTGCTGGTCTCTTCTCTGCGCCCGTTTCAGCTGATGGTGGGCAAGGTAGTGGGGGCGGGGGCCGTCGGCCTCGTCCAGCTCGCCGTCTGGCTCGGGTCCGCCAAGTTGCTCAGTGGCGTGCGGTGGCGCCCCGCCGATGCCGCCGGTGGAGTGGGGTTCCAGTTCCCCAGCATCCCTACGGCCACGCTGCTGGTCTTCGTCGTGTACTTCCTGCTCGGGTACTTCCTCTACGCCGCGATCTACGCCGCCGTCGGCGCCATGTCGAGCACCGAGGCCGAGGCCCGGCAGGCCCAGGTGCCGGTGCAGCTGCTCATGATGATTCCCTACATCTCGTTCTTCGCCCTGTTGAACGACCCGAATAGCTCCCTGGCGGTGTGGATGACCCTGATCCCGTTCTGGTCGCCGATCGCCACACCGGTGCGCTGGGGCGCGACGCCGATCCCGGTCGTGGAGATGGTGGCGTCCATCGCTATCCTGGTCGCCACGGTGTTGGTGGTGACCTGGATGGCCGCGCGCATCTACCGGGTGGGGATCCTGATGACGGGGAAGCGGCCCAGCTTCAAGGAAATCGTCCGATGGGTGAGAGCCGGATAGGAGGGCGCCCCCCGGCGAGGACCTAGCCGCCGCGTTTCCCGTCCCACTACTTTCCAATCATGTCAGGCGATTACGATGTCGTCGTCATTGGCGGCGGCCACGCCGGCACCGAAGCCGCGGCTATGGCCGCCCGACTCGGCGCGCGCACCCTGCTGCTGACGTCCGCTCTCGATACCATCGGGCAGATGAGCTGTAACCCCGCCATTGGCGGCATCGCGAAGGGCACCGTCGTGCGCGAGATCGACGCCCTCGGCGGGATCATGGGCCGCGCTGCCGATCGCGCGACGATCCAGTTCCGCATGCTGAACCGCTCCAAGGGGCCCGCCGTCTGGGCCCCGCGCGCTCAATGCGACCGCACACTCTACAAGCGGGCCGTGCGCCATCTGCTCGAAGCGCTCCCCCTTCTCGAGCTCACGCAAGGGATGGTCACGCGACTGCTCGTTGAGGGAGATCAGCTCCAGGGCGTGGCGACCGCGGACGGCCGCCGGTTCACTGCGAAGGCCGTGATCCTGACGGCGGGCACGTTCCTGCGTGGACGCATCCACGTCGGAACGCAGACACAAATTCCGGCGGGCCGTGCCGGCGATCCACCGGCCGTCGATGTTGCACAACATATTGAAGCTCTTGGACTTACAGTGTCGCGCTTTAAGACCGGCACGCCGCCACGCGTGGATGGCCGGACCGTCGATTGGAGTAAAGTCGAGCGACAGGACGGCGAGGGCGATGTCTTCCGGTTCTCATCTTACGAGCGTAGCCCCCTGCCCCGACAACTTCCCTGCTGGATTACGTGGGCCGGCGCCGCCTTCAAGGAAATCATCCAGCGCCATCTCGGGGAGTCGGCGCTTTACGGCGGTGCGATCAGTGGCCGGGGTCCCCGCTACTGTCCCTCGGTCGAAGACAAGGTCGTGAAGTTCCCCGACGCCCCCCGACACCAGGTCTTCCTCGAGCCGGAAGGGTTGGATACGAACGAGCTGTACCTGAACGGACTCTCGACCTCCCTACCGGTCGCTGTGCAGCTCGAATTCTTGCGGGCGGTTCCCGGCCTCGAAGCAGCGAAAATGACCAGGCCCGGGTACGCGATCGAATACGACTACTTCCCCCCCACTCAGCTGACGCCGTGGCTCGAGACGAAGGTCATCGAGCGACTGTTTTTCGCCGGGCAGATCAACGGTACCACCGGCTACGAGGAAGCCGCCGGCCAGGGGGTGGTGGCAGGCATCAACGCCGTGCGTCGCGCCCGCGGGGCGGAGCCGATCGTGCTCGGGCGCGACGACGCCTACATCGGCGTGCTGGTCGACGATCTGGTGACCCGTGGGGTCGACGAGCCGTACCGCTTGTTCACTTCGCGGTCCGAGTTCCGTCTGCTCCTCCGACAGGACAACGCGCTGCGGCGGCTTTATCCCCTCGCGGCCAACCTGGGTTTGCTCGGCGACGTCGAGCGCCAAACGGCCGAACGGCGGCTGGGAGAAGAAGAGCAGTTGCTCGGTTTGGCGCGCCGCACTCCGATAACGCCCGCCCAGGCGGCGGACCTCGGCATCAGACTGGCCGAGACCGACCGCGTCGCCACGGTGGTGAAACGGCCGGGGGCGAGACTCGGCCCCGTGCTGCGGGCGGCAGGGGTCGACGTGGAGGGTGCTGAGGATTCGATCGGCACCGCCGAGATCGAGCTCAAGTACGACGGCTACCTCGCTCGGGAGCGGGAGGCCGCCGCGCGGCTCGCCGAGCTGTCCTCGTTCGGCCTGCCACCCGACTTGCCGTATGCCGAGCTGCGCTCGCTGTCGACCGAAGCGCGGCAGAAGCTGGACCGCGTGAAGCCCTCGACTCTCGCGCAGGCGGCGAGGATCCCTGGCGTCTCCCCGAGTGATTTACACAACCTCGTCATGGAAACGATGCGGCGGCGGCGGGTGGCCTGACTCCGCTTGGGAGAAGCATCGCAGTTTCACGTGAAACTACCAGCCATTCGTTTCACGTGAAACCACGCTTTCGCTCCGTGCGCGTAAGTGCTATATTGATGGCCTGATAGCCGCCATGCTATATAACTACATGGTATACAACGCCTTACAATGTCGACGCGCGTCATAGCGATCGCCAACCAGAAGGGCGGTGTCGGCAAGACGACGACGGCGGTGAACCTCGCCGCCTCTCTCGCCACCGCCGAGCGCAAGACCCTCCTCGTCGACGCCGACCCGCAGGGGAACGCGACCAGCGGCGTGGGCATTGATCGCACAACCCTCGAGCACTCCCTGTACGACGCCCTGCTGGATGGCCAGGCCTTGTCGGTCGCGCGGGTCGCCCAGGTTCACTTCCCGTTTTTGGATGTCGTGCCGGCGACTCAGGACCTTGTGGGGGCGGAACTCGAGCTGGTCAACCGGTCCGGGCGTGAGACGGCGTTGCGGCGTGCTCTGCGAGACGTGCGTGACCAGTATCAGTACGTGATCATCGATTGCCCGCCGTCGCTCGGTCTGCTCACGCTCAACGTGCTCACGGCCGCGGACAGCGTGATCATCCCGATCCAGTGCGAGTACTACGCGCTCGAAGGGCTCTCCCAGCTGCTCAACACGGTCAAGCTCGTTCAGCGGAACTTCAATTCAGCCCTCGCGATCGACGGCGTGGTGCTGACGATGTTCGACGCGCGGCTGAATCTCAGCCGGCAGGTCGCGGAAGAGGCGAAGGAGTACTTCGGCGCCAGGATGTTCGCGGTGACAATTCCGCGGAACGTGCGCCTGGCCGAAGCCCCCAGTTTCGGTAAGCCCATCGTTCTCTACGACGTGCAGTCGGTCGGCGCGCGGAGCTACCTGGCGGTGGCGCAGGAGCTGATCCGTCGCGTGGAGCGCGCGGGGGCCCCTGCCCCGGCCGCCATCGAGCCGCTGCCGGAGGTGCCCGCATGACCGACACAGCGGCAGGACGTCGTCGCCTGGGCCGCGGGCTCGAAGCCCTTCTCGGTCCCTCGCGCGAGGAAGCGGAGCGCGAGGGCAGCCTGGTCGAGCTTCCCGTCAGCGAGATCCATCCCAACCCGTACCAGCCGCGCCGCGACGTGGATCCGGTCGCGCTGGAAGAGCTCAAATCGTCGATTCAGCAGGCCGGCTTGCTACAGCCGGTCGTCGTGCGCCCGCTGCCTAACGGCGGCGGGTTCGAGCTGATCGCGGGGGAACGGCGGTTGCGCGCCTGCCAGGCGCTCGGCTGGGAGCGGATCCCCGCCGTCAAGCGGGAAGTCGACGATCGCACGGTATTGACCCTCGCGCTGATCGAGAACCTGCAGCGTGACGACCTCTCGCCGGTGGACGAGGCCCGCGGCTACGAGCGGCTGATCCAGGAGTTCAGCCTCACGCAGCAGGATGTCGCAGCGGCGGTGGGACGGGACCGCTCCACGGTCGCGAATGCCCTGCGGCTGCTCCGGCTCCCGGAGGCGGTGCTCGCCATGCTCCACGATGGGCACCTCAGCGTCGGCCACGCGCGGGCGCTGCTCGCGCTGGAGGATCTCCGGCTGGTCACGAACCTGGCACGCGAGGCGGTCGCGCAGGGCTGGTCGGTGCGAGAGGTGGAAGACCGGGTGCGCGGAGGTCGAGCTCCCGAGCGGCGACCGCGCCTGAAGCGGGGTATGGCTCCCGCGCCGGAGGTGCGGCGCGTGGAGGACGCGCTGCGTCGCCGCCTGGGCACGGATGTCCGGGTGTCGTTGCGGGCCAAAGGAAAGGGCCAACTGCACATTTCCTTCTACTCCAACGACGACCTGGCCCGTCTGCTCGAGCTCATGCTCGGCGCACCGTTTGACGGATGAAGCGGCGCGACGTCACCATCGTCGTCCACGTCGACGGACAGGTCGCGTCGAAGAAGTACCGGCTCCCGATCTGGGCGTTCGAAGCGGGGAAGTGGGGTGCGCTCGCGATCGGGTTGCTGGTGGTCCTGTTCTTCACGTTTGCCGGCCCGATCGCGCGCGACGCCGCCCGCGCGCACATCCTCGATCGCGAGGTGGCGCGGCTGCGAGAAGAGAACAGCCGCGTCCAACAGCTGGCGGCGGCGGTGAACCGCGCCGAGGCCAACTACCAGGCGCTGCGTCAGCTGTTGGGCGTCAAGGCGCCGGCCCAGCAGGCGCCGGACATGATGCGGGCGCTCCCCGTCACCGCGGGCGTGCCGGGCAGTGGGTCCCGCTACGAGGCCGGGCCGTCGATCCCCGGCCATTGGCCGCTGGACGTCCAGGGGTTCGTGACCCGGGGACAGGTGGGGCCGGGAGATCCCGCCGAATCGCATGCCGGGATCGATATCGCCGCTCCGCAGGGCACGCCGGTCCGCGCGGCGGGGGGCGGGACGGTCGAGGCGGCGGGTATGGATCGCGATTACGGCTTGTTCGTGCTCTTGCGGCATCCCGAAGGGTATGAGACCATGTACGGGCACGCCTCGCGCCTCCTGGTCGCGGAAGGGGACCTCATCCAGGCAGGGCAGGTGATCGCGCTGACGGGAAGCTCGGGCCGCTCCACGGCGCCCCATCTGCATTTCGAAATCCGGCGTGAAGGGAAGTCACTCGATCCGCTCACGATGGTCAGGGAAGGGAACTAGGCATGGCGATCTTCACCGAGAAGCAGCATTCAGGCCGTGACACGGAAACCAGCCTTTCCATAATTGGAGCGGGGCTGCGCGTCGAGGGCGACTTGAGCTCCGACGGCGTCGTCAAGGTGGAGGGGACGGTGGTGGGCACGGTCCGCGCGTCACGGCAGGTCCTGGTTGCCAAGGGGGGTGTGGTCGAAGGGGACATCGTGACGCACGAGGCTATCATCGGCGGCGAGGTGCGCGGGGGGATCGGGGCGCAAGAGCGTGTCGAGCTGCAGGCGACGAGTGTGGTGCATGGGGATATCACGACCAAGCGCCTCTTTGTGCAAGAGGGCGGCGAGATCAACGGCGTGATCCGAATGGGAGAGGCGGTTGAGCGTCTGCCGGCGGAGTCCCGACACTGAATTCGGATATCCACATATTGTGTGACAAGTTATGTTGATAGTGTAACATATTGGCATATATATCTTTATAGATTCGGCATGTGGGAATCTCCCCTAGTATTGTGAATAACTGTCAGTAAGATAGCGCCATACTGTCTCCTTACTGTATGTGATTCTGCCCTGGAGCAGCGCCCGGGAGGTTCGGTGGAACTAGCTGAACTCACTCGGTATCTGGACGACTACCTGCGCGTGGGGCAGGTGTGGGATATCGCCGAAGCGCTCAACGGCCTGCAGGTGGCGAACTCGGGCAAGGTGACCCGGGTGGGCGCCGCCGTGGACCTCAACGAGGCCACGGTGCGAATGGCGGCCGACCAAAGCATCGATCTGCTCCTGGTGCACCACGGATTGTTCTGGGGTGGATTGCGGCCGCTCACCGGTCCTCACTATCGGCGCGTCGCCCCTCTGCTCCAGCACGACATCGCGCTCTACAGTGCGCACATCCCCCTCGATGTTCACGCGGAGGTTGGAAACAACGTGGTGCTCGCCCGCGCGCTCGGCGTGAGCGTGCGGGGCCCGTTCGGGACGCACCATGGGGAGTCGCTCGGCCTCTGGGGCGAGTTGGCGCTGCCGCGCGAGACCCTGCGGGATCGACTGGGGGCCCACCTCGGCTCGACCGTGAAGCTGATGCCGTTCGGCCCGCCGACGACCGGCCGCGTGGCGATCGTGACGGGGGGCGCGGCCTTCCTGATTCGCCAGGTGGCGGACGCGGGACTCGACACGTTCATCACCGGGGAGGGCGATCACCATTCGTACTTCGAGGCTGAAGAACTGCGCCTGAACGTGTACTACGCCGGCCACTACGCTACGGAAACCGTCGGCGTGAAGGCGTTGGCCGAGCATCTCGCCGGCAAGTTCGGACTTCCCTGGGTGTTCCTCGATCATCCGACGGGCCTCTGACGGGCCGTCGGGTCCTGGCCGTGCTCGCCGTGGCGCAACTGTGCGCCATGGCGCCGTGGTTCAGCGCTTCGGCGGTGGGACCGGCGCTCTCGAGCGCGTGGCGGCTGGGGCGCGGCGGCACTTCGTGGCTGACGATATCGGTGCAACTCGGCTTCGTGGCCGGGGCGCTTGTCAGTGCGATGTTGACGCTCAGTGATCGCTGGTCGGCGCGGCGGCTTGCGGCCGGCGCGAGTCTCGCCGCCGCCGCGGCGACCCTCGGGGTGTCGTTCTCGCACGGTCCGGTGGTGGGCTTCGCCCTGCGGGTCGCCACCGGTGCCGCCCTCGCGGGAGTGTATCCGCCCGGCATGAAGGTAGCCGCGGGATGGTTCCGCGACGGGCGCGGGTGGGCGATCGGAACGCTCGTGGGCGCGCTCACCCTCGGCTCGGCGGCGCCGCATCTGGTGCGCTGGCTCGTGCCCGCGGACGCGTGGCGTCTGGTGTTGGTGGTCGCGGCTGCGTCCGCAGCGCTGGGCGCCGGGTTGATGCTGCTCGTGCCGCACGACGGGCCCTACACCGCGCCGGCCCCGCCGTTCTCGTGGTCGGCAGCGCCGCGGATTCTACGCGACCGCGGCGTCCTGCTCGCCAATGCCGGGTATCTGGGACACATGTGGGAGCTGTACGCGATGTGGACGTGGACGGCGAGCTTCGTCGCCGCGAGCGAGACGGCGCGTCGCGGGCCCGGGGGCAGCGCGATGGGAGTCGCGGCCCTCGTGACGTTCTGTGTCGTGGGGATCGGGGCGATCGGGTGCTGGCTGGGGGGACGGTACGCGGACCGACTGGGCCGCACGGCGGTGACGAGCGCCGCAATGGTCGTGTCCGGAGCCTGCGCGTTGGGGGTGGGACTGGTGTACGGCAGTCCGCTGTGGATCCTCGTGCCGGTGCTGCTTGTGTGGGGGATGGCGGTGATCGCCGATTCGGCGCAGTTTTCGGCCGCCGTGAGCGAGCTCGCCCCGGCGGCCTACGTTGGGACCGCCCTCACGCTCCAGACCAGTCTCGGGTTTCTCCTCACAGCGGCCACGATCTATCTGGTTCCGCGGGCGGCACAGCTGATGGGGTGGCAGTGGAGTATGAGCGTCCTGGCGATCGGGCCCGCGCTCGGGGTGTGGGCGATGCAGGCGCTCAGGCGGCGTCCCGAGGCGTCACGGATGGCCGGCGGCCGCCGCTGACGCGCACCTGGGAAGTCGCGACTTCCGGGTGCCAGCGGCGCGCATAAGCCGCGACCGTCAGCCGTAGGCCGGCACCGAAGTCCACGCTGGGACGATAGCCCAGTTCCCGCGCCGCTTTCTCGATCCCGGCCTGTGAGTCGCGCACCTCGCCGGCGCGTGCCGGCGCGTGCCGCGCGGGGAGCGAGATGCCGAGTGCCTGCTGGATCCGGTCCCACACCTCGTTGATCGTGACGCTTCCTCCGCAGCCGATGTTGTAGACCTCGCCCGCCACGCGCTCGGCGGGCGCCGTGCACGCGAGCATGTTCGCCTGGACGACGTTGGCGACGTGGGTGAAGTCGCGCGTCTGCTCGCCGTCGCCGAAGATCAGCGGCGGCTCCCCCTGCAAGGCCGCGAGGATGAATCGCGGGACGACCGCGGCGTACGGTGAATCCGGATCTTGTCGCGGGCCGAAGACGTTGAAGTACCGGAGCACGACGGTCTCGAGACCATAGCTGGCGTGAAACGCCTGGCAGTAGGCTTCGGCCGCGAGTTTCGACGCCGCGTACGGCGACAGCGGTCGGGGAAGCGTCGTCTCGCGATTGGGAAGCTGGGGCGTGTCCCCGTAGACCGCGGTCGAGCCGGCCAACACGACACGGCGAACGCCCGCCTCGCGGGCGGCGTGCAGCACCGCCACCGTGCCGGCGACGTTCACGCGGTCGGCGGCGACGGGGTCGGCCACGGACCCCACCACGGACGTGAGGGCGGCGTGATGCAGGACGAAGTGCACGCCACGCATCGCCTCCGCACACGCCTTGGCATCGGCGACGCTTCCCGTGACGATGCGCACGCGGTGGGCGACGGCGGCGAGATTCTCGCGCGCCCCGCTCGAAAAATCGTCGAGGACGACCACCTCGTGCCGCGACGTCACGAGGTGCTCGACGAGATGCGAGCCGATGAATCCGGCTCCGCCGGTGACCAGATACCGCATACGCACTCCCCGCTACGCGGCGCGTGCCGCCGTCCAGGTGTGATTCTTGCTAGCGCACATCCCGGGCCACGACCTGGCGGAGTGAGCACCGGCGTCCACAGGGCCGTGGGTACGGCCGTTCGTGGCGCGGTGGCGTCGAACGCGTGAGCGCGGCGACGCCCCCGCGATTGTCGCACTACAGCCACAGGCATCACGCATCAATCAGCGCCAACGGCGTGGAACTTTCGGCACCGAATGGTGAGTGAAACCTTCATGGGCACGATCGCTCGCACCCTGCGTCACACTCCCGATCGACTCCTGCACGCGCGCCGCCGCCGCGAGGCGCGCGCGCGCCTCGCCGCGCGGCGCCCCACCTCGGTGCTCGTGATCTGTCACGGCAACATCTGCCGGAGCCCGTTCGCCGCGGCGCTGCTCGCGCGCGAGCTGGCGCCCATGGGGATTCCCGTGACGTCCGCGGGTTTCATTGGGGCAGGGCGCCCGGCCCCGCGGGAGGCGATCGCTGCGGCGGCGGCCTACGACATCGACTTGTCGTGCCATCGCTCGCAGCCCGTTCATCCCGATCTGGTGCGGAGTGCGGAACTCGTCGTGGTGATGGACCAGGCGCAGGGGCGCACGATGGGTGCTCGCTTCGGCCGACAGCCACGGGACATCATGCTGCTCGGGGATCTCGATCCCGCCCCGATCGAACGCCGCGCCATGCCGGATCCGGTAACGCGCCCGCTCGTGGAGTTCGAGAGCTGCTACGAGCGCATCGCCCGCTGTGTCCAAGAGATGGTGAGAGCGCTGACCCCGACCGCCGAATAGGCTCGCTCCCGCAACACGCGAAGTCCGTTTGTCACCGCAGGTGTTGCGCCTCCGCGACAAGCCGCGAAGCGCCGACGCGGGCACATCCGTTGCACCAGTCGTCGTCATGCGACGGCATCACTTCACCATCGATGTCGAGGAGTACTTCCATGTGGCGGCGTTCGCGCCGTGGGTCCTCCCCGCCGACTGGACCCGGTGGCCCTCGCGCGTCGCGCGCAGTGTGAGCCGGCTGTTGGTGCTGCTCGCCGAGCACCAGGCGCGGGCCACGTTCTTCGTGCTCGGCTGGGTGGCGCAGCAGCATCCGGACGTTGTGCGAGACATCGCGGCGGCCGGGCATGAAATCGCCTCGCACGGATGGGACCACGCGCGCGTGACGACGCAGACCCCGGCCGCGTTCCGAGCGTCGGTGCGACGCACCAAACAGTTCCTCGAAGCGCTGACGGGGTCAGCGGTGCTCGGCTTTCGGGCGCCGAGCTTTTCGATCGTGCCGGGACGGGAGTGGGCGCTGGACGTGCTGATTGAAGAAGGGTACCGCTACGACTCCAGCCTGTTTCCCATTCGGCGCCCCGGCTATGGCTATCCCAACGGGCGCCGCGATCCGCACTGGATCGAGCGCCCCGAAGGGAGACTGCTCGAAGTGCCGCCGGCGACGGCGCGGTGGGGGGGCGTCACGGTCCCCGCGGGTGGCGGCGCATACTTCCGCGTGTTCCCGTACGCGCTGTTCCGCGCCGCCTTCCGGGACCACGAGCGCCGCGGTGTGCCGGCCACGTTCTACATCCACCCGTGGGAGATCGACCCGGGACAGCCGCGTCTCGCGGTGCCGTTGCTGACGCGCCTGCGCCATTACACGGGGTTGGGCCGGACGGAAGCGCGTCTGGGGCGGCTGCTGTCCGAATTCCGCTTTGGGTCGATTGCGGAATCGGTGGCCTGCGCATGAGCGCGCGGCTCGACATCGCGGCGCGGAATGGCGGAGGGGACGGTGCGGCGTGGGATGCCTTCGTCGCGCAGGCGGACGGGAGCACATTCTGTCATCGCGCGGCCTGGGGAGAGGTATTGCGGGACGCGCTCGGAGCGGAGTGCCGGGATCTCGTGGCGCGTGACGCGAGCGGCGCGATTCGCGGAGTGCTGCCGCTGGCCCGCGTTCGCAGCCTGATGTTCGGGGACTATCTCGTGTCGCTGCCGTTTCTGAACGCGGGCGGGCCGATCGGTGACGCCGTCGCCTGCCAACAGCTGACGGGACGGGCGGCGGGGTTGGCGCGCGAACTAGACGTCGATCTGCTGGAGCTGCGCACTCGTGACGCACCGCCGTCGGACGCGGTGGAGATCGTCGCGCGTAAGGTGACCGTGCGGCTCGCGCTGCCCGCCTCGGCGGCGGAGCTGTGGGAGTCGTTTCCCGCGAAGCTGCGGAGCCAGATCCGGCGGTCCCAGAAAGAGGGTCTCGAGGCGCGGTTCGGGCTGGAGCAGCGGCACGCCTTCTACGAGGTGTTCGCGCGGCACATGCGGGAGCTGGGGACGCCCGTGCTACCGCAAGCTTTCTTCGAACGCGTGGCGCAGCAATTCGACGACCTCGTGGTGTTCGGCGTCGTCTACCGCGCGTCGGAGCCGGTCGCCGCCGGCTGCGGCTTTGTGTGGCGCGACGAGTTGGAGATCACGTGGGCGTCCGCGTTGCGAGCTCACCAGCGTGTCGCGCCGAACATGCAGCTGTACTGGGCGTTCATGGAGCAGGCCATCAGTCGGGGGGCCCAGGTATTCGATTTCGGCCGCTGCACGCCCGGCGGGGGCACGCACCACTTCAAGCGGCAGTGGGGCGGGGCGGATGTCCCGCTCGCGTGGGCGCAGTGGTCGTCCCGCGGGCTCCACGCGACGCCGTCGCCCGAGCGCCCCGTGTACCGGGCGGCAGGCGCGGTGTGGCAACGGTTGCCGCTGTTCCTGACAAGACGTTTGGGGCCGGTACTGGCCCGGAGACTGCCGTGAGACAGCCGCCTGTACATTCACCCCTTCCGTGGTCCACCCTGCGGGCGGGCGGCGCGGCGCTCGTGACGGGCCGGGATCCTCGCCCGGCGCTGGGCGCGCTGCTCGCGCGCGAATTCGCGGCGGAGCGCGTTCGCCTGCTGGCGAGCGGCACACAAGCGCTGCAGACCGCCCTCGTCGAAGCGGCACGCTCGGCGGGCGGGGATGTGATCGTTGCGCTTCCCGCGTTCACTTGCTTCGACGTCGCCACGGCGGCGGTCGGCGCCGGGGTCCGCGTCGCGTTGTACGATCTGGATCCGCGAACGCTGTCGCCGGATCTCGACTCCTTGACCGCGGCGTTGACGGCCGGCGCGCGGATCGTCCTCGTCACCCCCCTGTACGGCGTGCCGGTGCAGTGGCGCGCACTGATCGACTGCGCGGCTGCGGTCGGCGCAACGGTCATTGAGGACGCGGCTCAAGGGTTCGGCGCGCTCTGGCGCGGTCGCCCGTTGGGAAGCCTCGGTACCGCGAGCGTGCTGAGCTTCGGGCGCGGCAAGGGGTGGACGGGCGGCCGGGGCGGGGCACTACTCACGCGCGGCGGCGCCGGCGGCAACGGCGGGAACGGGACCGGCGTCGGGCTGTGGCGGGAGGCAGGCGTCCTCGCGCTCGCCACCGCGCAGTGGGCGTTCGCGCGGCCGGCGGCTTATGGGATTCCGGCGGCGCTTCCCTGGTTGGGATTGGGGGAGACCCGCTACCACGATCCGGTGACGCCGCGGGCGCTGCCACGGGTGTCGGCCGGCCTCCTCGTGCGCGGATTTGCCGGCGCGCTGCATGAGTCCGGGGAACGGCGACGTCGCGCACGCCGCCTGCTCGAGCTCCTGGCGCTCGCCACTGGAGTGCATCCCATCGAACCGCCGGCGGAGACTACCCCCGGCTATCTGCGGCTCCCCTTGCGGGTGTCCGGCGGCCTCGGCGGTCTGGCCGATCCGGAGATCGCGACGCGCCTCGGCGCTGCCCCGTCCTACCCGTCGGCGCTGGGGGACCTGGCGCCGATCCGAGCCCGTCTTGTCGGCCCGGCGCGACGCTGGCCGGGGGCGCAGGACCTGGTACGAGACCTGATTACGCTGCCAACGCATTCCTTGCTCAACCCAGGAGACCTCGCAGCGCTGGCGCGAGCGGTGGCGCGGTAGGCCGCACGCCCGCGGCCCAGCCGGCGAACGCCGCCTGGGAGATCGACGCCGGCACGTTCAGGCGGCGCAGCGACCAGAGATCGGTCGCGGAGGTGTTCAATCCGTAGTCGAGCGTGACGGCGGCGCGATACCCCGTCGCGCGGACCGCACGTCGCACCCGCGGGTCCCAGACGCCGTAGGGATAGGCGAATGCCGCAGGTTCTGCCTGTGTGCGGGTGTAGATGATTTCCGCGGCCGTCTTGATCTCGCGCTCGAGCTCCGCGTCGTCGAGCATGGTGAGCGTACGGTGGGTCGCGCTGTGGACGCCGATGTCGATCCCGGCCGCAGCGGCCGCCGCAACGAAGTCCCACCCGGCGGGCACATGCGTCGGCGGAGGCGCGGGGGCAGACCCCGCGCCGAGCGCCGTGGTGATCAGTTGGGCGTCCCCGCGCAGGTCGGTCAGCCACCCCTGGCGACGCTCCGGCGTCACGGCGGCAGCGACGACCGGATGATCCCACCAGAACCCTTCCAACTGCCCGGGGGCTTCGGCGACGACGAACACGGTGGCCGGCAGGCCGAGCTGCCGGAGCACGGGCAACGCCAGCGTGAACGTGCCGGTGTACCCGTCGTCGAAGGTGATTGCCGCCACCCCACGCACCGACGCTCCCGCCGCGAGGCGTGCCGTCAATTCACGAAGCGGGATGACGGTGTAGTGATCGCGTAGCCACCGCAGCTGCCGCGTAAAGCGTTCCACCGGGAGGTGGACCGCGGGATCCCCTTCCGACGAGCCGGCCGGTACGACGTCGTGGTAGCAGAGAATCAGGGCGCCATCCCGGAGGCGCCGGGCGAGCGCGGTCAGGCCAGTGCCGCGCAACGCCGAGTAGTACAAAGAAGAAAGCATCCGGGGGCTCAGGAGGACGCGCGATCGAGCGCGTCCCGGTACATTTCGGCGTAGCGCGAGACGCTCTGGAGCTCCGCCGCGAGCAGGGAGAGCATCCGCTCCGCTCCGCCGGGACCATCCGTTTCGATGAGGTGGGCGATGCGCACCCCGGTGAGGCTCTGCAAGCCGCCACGCACACAGCCTGAAGTGGCAATCTTCATACCTCGCGAACCGCACTGGGCTGCCCCGTTCTGGTGCGTGCCAACCATCGAATTTGATAACTTCGCGTAAATCAGCAATTTCGGTCGCACCACTTGCGCGCACGCAACACCGTTGTTAGCCTCGCCCCCGTGTTGAGAGCAGTCCACAGGACGTGGACCGCCGCCAACATGGATGTCGGCCTCTCGGAGCGCCCCCCAGAGCTGACAGCTTTCGCTGCTCAGAGCAAACCCGCCGAAAGGCGGTGACGCAGAGCTACGGGACTACCGCGAGCACGGCTCGCCACGTCCGCCGGGCCGCCAGCGAATCGACGCAGATCGTCGATCCTGGCGGCCTTTGTGTCTTTCGGTGACGTGGAGAGCCGGATATGCCGTTCACATTCAAGCTGTCGATGCGGTTGGCGCTCATGAAAGCGTCGCTCGTCCCCGGTTCCACCCTGCCGGAGAGCGCCGTCGTATCAGTCACGTCCCCTCACACCCTCAAGCTCGATTCCCAACCGGAGCGACAGCTCCGGGAGTTCTATCGCACCCGTCCCACGCGGATCGGTGCCACCGGAGGCTCACGATGACGTTCAAGCACAAGCTGTCTCGACGGCTGGCCCTGATGCGGAATGTGGTGCTGCTCGGCGGTCTCGTCACCCTGGCGGGGTGCGACCTGCGGAAGCTTATGGGGCTGCTGGAAGGCGTGGTGGTCACGGTGTCGGTGGATCCCACGGCGCCGAGCATCACGGCGGGGCGGACGGTGCAGCTGACGGCCACACCGCGGGATGGCAGCGGAAACGCGCTCACCGGGCGGGTCGTGTCGTGGTCGACGGACAATGGGGCCGTCGCGACGGTGAACGCCAGCGGGTTGGTGACCGGTGCGGCGGCGGGCGCGGCGACCGTCACGGCGATGAGCGAAGGCATGATCGGCGCGGCGGCGGTGACGGTCGCGCCGGCCAATGTGGCGGTGGCGTCGGTGGTGGTGAGCCCGGCGACGGCGAGCCGGCAGGTGGGCCAGACGGTGCAGCTGACGGCGACGCCGCAGGATGCGAGCGGCACCGCCCTCACCGGGCGGGTGGTGACGTGGTCGAGCTCGAACACAGGGGTCGCGACGGTCAATGGCAGCGGGCTGGTGACGGGGGTAGCGGCGGGCCCAGCGACGATCACAGCGACGAGCGAAGGCCAGAGTGGATCGGCGGCCCTCACGGTCAGTTCCGTGCCGGTGGCGTCAGTAGTGGTGAGTCCGGCGACGGCGAGCGTCACGGCCGGGCAGACGGCGCAGCTCAGCGCGACGCCGCAGGACGCGAGTGGCAACCCGCTCGCAGGGCGGGTGGTGACGTGGTCGAGCTCGAATACGTCGGTCGCGACGGTCAATGGCAGCGGGCTGGTGACTGGGGTGGCGGCGGGTCCCGCGACGATCACGGCGGCGAGCGAGGGCAAGAGCGGCACGGCGGCAATCACCGTGACGGCGGCCGCCACCAACCCGGGCGCCGTGACCGA
>WNGA01001780.1_pt1 | contig 65114 bp, 55 predicted proteins | sample 5400061 | NCBI WGS metagenome assembly WNGA01 (sample SAMN13153366, study PRJNA577476) | soil metagenome | isolation source: 100 cm soil or saprolite under grassland replicate 2 | place: USA:California | collected 2016-06-15
AACAGTCCGGGTACTGATGGCCCGAGACACCGCAGCGATCCGCGGCGAACTCCTGCCACTGGCCTCCACAGCAGGCGTGATCGAGACCTGACCAGTCTGCCCCATGACCCCCGCGACCAACCAACGAACCCACCGTGCCGCCCCGGCCCACCCGCCCCAGCAGACGACCTCCCAGGCATCATCTCAGGGGAGCGGGGCAACGCCGGCTAGGTCGAGGAGGTACTCCAACAGGCTGACCATCGGCGACACGATGTCCTCGTCCGCAATGTCCTGACCGTCGAACTCAGCGGGCCGGGTGCTGGGGCTGCCCGTTCCACGGCGTCAACTGGAGCACCTCCAGCACCTCCGCGAAGCCGGGTAGCGCTTCGGTGGGCAGCGCGGCCACCTGTTCCGACACCGCGGCGTCGGGAACGATGCGGTACACCTACCGGCCGAGTCGTTGCCGGAGCAACGTGTGCATGTCCTCGAACGACCCCGCGTCCGGGTTGCGGCCGGTGCGCGTGATCTGCTCGGCCTTGGCCAACATCCGGTAGTACGCCCCCGGGTCGCGCATCTCCGTGTACGCGGTATGCCGCCACTTGGTCAGCAGGTCGTACACCCCGGCGAGGTCCTTGGACTGCTTCGCGCGCTCGAGCACGATCTCCCACTCGCTGTCGAACTCGGCGGCCAGCGACGGCGTCAGACACGCGCGGATGGCCTGCGGGTCCGGCGGCGGCGGCGCGGGGTTCGGCATCGGCGTGGCGGGAGAGGCCATGCAGACACCATAGTGCCGGCACCCTATGAAACCAGGCGTTGCCGCGCACTCGACCAGGCCTGCCGCCGGAGGTCCGCTGCCCGCCGGCCGCCACAGGTCGCGCGGCCCCGCCGGGAGACCTCGCGGTATCGCACCTACATGGCACCCGCTGACAGGGTCCTTACCGACCGTACCCGTCAGCGGCCGATGACGAGGGCGTCCACGGCCACCGCGAGGAACAGCAGCGCCAGGTAGCTGTTCGACAGGTGGAACAGTCGCAGCGGCCTGGCCCTCTCCCCGCGCCGCACCGCGCGGTACAGCCGGTGCGCCTCGACCAGGAACGCGCCGCCGACACCGGCGGCGGTCAGCCCGTAGATCCAGCCGGTGGCCAGCGGCCAGAGCACCAGGGAGGTGGCAACGGTGGCCCAGCCGTAGCCCAGGATCCGGCGTACCACGGCCACCGGCGGGGCCACCACCGGCAGCATCGGCACCCCGGCCCGGGCGTAGTCCTCGCGGAACCGCATCGCCAGCGGCCAGTAGTGCACCGGTGTCCAGAAGAAGATCACCCCGAACAGCACCAGCGGCGGCCAGTCCACCCGGCCGGTCACCACCGCCCAGCCGATCAGCACCGGCATGCAGCCGGCGGCGCCGCCCCAGACGATGTTCTGCGGGGTGCGCCGCTTGAGCCCGAGGGTGTAGACGAAGACGTAGAACAGGATCGCGGCCAGCGACAGCGCGGCGGCCAGCAGGTTCGTGGCGGCCCACATCCACACCACCGCGAACGCACCCAGCGCCACCCCGAAGACCAGCGCGCCGCGCGGGCTGACGGTGTGCCGCACCAGCGGGCGCTGCCGGGTGCGCCCCATCAGCTCGTCGATGTCCCGGTCGAGGTAGCAGTTCAGCACGTTGGCGGACCCGGCCGCGGCGGTGCCGCCGAGCAGCGTCGCGGCCACCTGCCACCACGGCGGCAGCCCGTGCGCGGCCAGCATCATGGTCGGGAACGTGGTGACGAGCAGCAGCTCGATGATGCGCGGCTTGGTCAGCGCGACGTACGCCCGGACCGCCGCCCACGCCCGTCCGCCGGGCGCCGCGGGGCGTACCTCCCGCGGGTCGCCTGCCAGGGCGGCTCGGGTCATCGACGGCACCTCGCGCAGGAAAACACACGTCACTGTAGACGCGCGCGGGTACGTCGCCCGCAGCGGGGTAGGCGTCGGAGTGAACGCTCGGAAACCTTGGCGTGCCGGGATCTCGGAAGATCATGCCGGGCGGTCTAGGGTTGACCCCGATCGCTGCGCACGGCCCATGCGGGGATGCCCTCGGTCCACCTCGGCATGCCCGGCAGACCGGCTCAGGTACGACCGGAAGACAGGAGCCCCAGCCTTGGCGAGCGAACAGACCCCGGCGGGACGCGGGACGTACCCGGACTGGTGGGCCGACCTCGACACCCGCGCGGTGGACACCATCCGGGTGCTGGCCATGGACGCGGTGCAGAAGGTCGGCAACGGTCACCCCGGTACCGCGATGAGCCTGGCCCCGGCTGCCTACCTGCTGTTCCAGCGGTACCTGCGACACGACCCCACCGACCCGGACTGGACCGGCCGGGACCGGTTCGTGCTCTCCGCCGGCCACACCAGCCTGACGCTCTACATCCAGCTCTACCTGTCCGGGTACGGCCTGGAGCCGGACGACCTGAAGGCGCTGCGCACCTGGGGCTCGCGCACCCCGGGCCACCCCGAGCGCGGGCACACCGTGGGGGTGGAGACCACCACCGGGCCGCTCGGGCAGGGCATCGGCAACGCGGTGGGGATGGCCATGGCGGCCCGCCGGGAGCGCGGGCTGTTCGACCCGGACCCGCCGTTCGGGGACAGCCCGTTCGACCACTACATCTGGGTGATCGTCTCCGACGGAGACATGGAGGAGGGGATCAGCCACGAGGTCAGCTCGCTGGCCGGCCACCAGCAGCTCGGCAACCTGATCGTGCTGTACGACGACAACCACATCTCCATCGAGGACGACACCGAGATCGCCAAGTCCGAGGACGTCCCGGCCCGGTACGAGGCGTACGGCTGGCATGTGCAGCGGGTGGACTGGACCGAGGGCGGCAGGTACGCGGAGAACGTGGTCGCGCTGGCCGACGCCTTCGAGGCGGCGAAGGCGGAGACCGGCCGGCCGTCGTTCATCTCGCTGCGCACCATCATCGGCTGGCCGGCGCCGAACGCGCAGAACACCGGCAAGGCGCACGGCGCGGCGCTCGGCGAGGGGGAGGTGGCGGCCACCAAGGAGATCCTCGGCTTCGACCCGGCCAAGCACTTCGAGGTGGCCGAGGAGGTGCTGGCGCACGCCCGCGAGGTGATCGACCGCGGCCGGGCGGCACACCGGGAGTGGCAGCCGAGGTTCGACGCCTGGGCGGAGGCGAACCCGCAACGCAGGGCGCTGTTCGACCGGACGGCCGCGCGCCAGCTACCGGACGGCTGGGCCGACGCGCTGCCCACCTTCGACCCGGACCCGAAGGGCATGGCCACCCGCAAGGCGTCCGGCGAGGTGCTCAACGCGCTGGCGCCGGTGCTGCCCGAGCTGTGGGGCGGCTCGGCGGACCTGGCCGAGTCGAACCTCACCTCGATGAAGGGCGAGCCTTCGTTCGTCCCCACCGAGCACCAGACCAAGGAGTGGCCGGGCGGCCCGTACGGCCGGATCCTGCACTTCGGCGTCCGCGAGCACGGCATGGGCGCGATCCTGAACGGCATCGTGCTGCACGGCGGCACCCGACCGTACGGCGGCACGTTCCTGGTGTTCAGCGACTACATGCGCCCGAGCGTGCGGCTGGCCGCGTTGATGGGGATACCGGTGATCTACGTGTGGACGCACGACTCCATCGGGCTCGGCGAGGACGGCCCGACGCACCAGCCGGTCGAGCACCTGGCCGCGCTGCGGGCGATCCCGGGGCTGGACGTGGTCCGGCCGGCCGACGCGAACGAGACCGTGGTGGCCTGGCGCACCGTGCTGGAGCACACCGACCGACCGGCCGGGCTGTGCCTGACCCGGCAGAACCTGCCGATCGTGGACCGGTCCGGCCCTCAGATGGGCAGCGCCGACGGGGTGGCCCGCGGCGGCTACGTGCTGGCCGAGGCGTCCGGCGGGGTGCCGCAGGTGCTCCTGGTCGGCACCGGCTCGGAGGTGTCCATCGCGCTGACGGCCCGGGAGCGGCTGGAGGCGGAGGGCATCCCGACCCGGGTGGTGTCGATGCCGTGCCGGGAGTGGTTCGCCGAGCAGGACGCGGCGTACCGGCAGCAGGTGCTGCCGCCCAACGTCACCGCCCGGGTGAGCGTGGAGGCGGCGGTCGGCCAGGGCTGGCGGGAGGTCGTCGGCGAGGCGGGCGAGATCGTCTGCCTGGAGCACTACGGGGCCAGCGCCGCGTACACGGTGCTGTTCGAGCAGTTCGGGTTCACCCCGGACGCGGTGGTGGCCGCGGCGCACGCCAGCCTCGACCGGGTCGGCGCGCGGAGCGTACCCGGCAGCGGCCACACGACGGGCAACTAGCAAGGGGAACTATCCGAGGGAGAAAGACCATGACCGATGCTCTTGCCGAGCTTGCCGCCGCCGGAGTGTCCGTGTGGCTGGACGACATCAGCCGGGAACGGCTCGTTACCGGCAACCTCGAGCACCTCATCCGGGAGCGGCACGTCGTCGGTGTCACCAGCAACCCCACCATCTTCGCCAAGGCGCTGGAGAAGGGCGATGCCTACAACGACCAGCTCCGGGACCTGGCGCTGCGCGGGGTGGACCTCGAGGAGGCCGTCCGGGCGCTGACCACGTACGACATCCGCTGGGCCTGCGACGTGCTACGCCCGGTCTTCGAGCGCACCGGCGGGCTGGACGGCCGGGTGTCGCTGGAGGTGGACCCGCGGCTGGCGCACGAGACCGCGAAGTCCATCGCCGAGGCCAGGGCGCTGTCCTGGATGGTCGACCGGCCGAACCTGTTCATCAAGATCCCCGCCACCCGCGAGGGGCTGCCGGCGATCACCGCGACGCTGGCCCAGGGCATCAGCGTCAACGTGACGCTGATCTTCGCGCTGGACCGCTACGACGAGGTGATGGACGCCTTCTTCGCCGGCCTGGAGCAGGCGAAGGAGAACGGGCACGACCTGTCCTCGATCGCATCGGTCGCCTCGTTCTTCGTGTCCCGGGTGGACACCGAGGTGGACAAGCGGCTGGACAAGCTGGGCAGCCCGGAGGCAAAGGCGCTGCGCGGCAAGGCCGCCATCGCGAACACCCGGCTGGCCTACGAGCTGCACGAGAAGAAGTTCGCCGGCGAACGGTGGCAGGCGCTGGAGGCGGCCGGCGCGCGCCGGCAACGGCCGCTCTGGGCGTCCACCTCCACCAAGGACCCGGCCTATGAGGACACGATGTACGTGGTGGAGCTGGTGGCACCCGGCACGGTGAACACCATGCCCGCCGCGACCATCGAGGCGGTGGCCGACCACGGGAGGCTGCGCGGGACCGACACCGGCCGCACCGGGTACGACGAGGCGCGCAAGGTGTTCGAGGACCTGGCCGCGCTGGACATCCACTACGACGACGTGGTGCAGGTCCTCGAGGCCGAGGGCGTGCAGAAGTTCGCCGACTCGTGGGTCGAGCTGCTCGACACGGTGCGCCGCCAGCTCGCCGAGATGTCCGGGGAGGGCAAGTGACCAGCGCCCCGCCCGGCGTGAACGTGACGGTCACCGGCGAGCTGGCCGGCGCCACCAAGCAGGTCACCGACACGCTGGTGGCCGACGGCGTACCGGCCCGGCTGGCGGCCAAGGACCCGACGCTGTGGGGGCCGGACGCGGAGGCCGAGGCGGCGGTCCGGCTCGGCTGGCTGGACCTGCCGCAGAGCTCGCGGGAGCTGTTGCCCCGGCTCGCCGCGCTGCGGGAGGAGCTCGCCGCCGAGGGCCTCGACCACGTCGTGCTGGCGGGGATGGGCGGCTCGTCGTTGGCCCCGGAGGTGATCACCCAGACCGCCGGCGTGGAGCTGACCGTGCTGGACACCACCGACCCGGGCCAGGTGGCGGCCGCGATCGCGGACCGGCTGGACCGCACCGTGGTGGTGGTCTCCAGCAAGTCCGGCGGCACCGTGGAGACCGACAGCCACCGGCGCGCCTACCTCGACGCGTTCGTCCACAGTGGACTGTCCGGACCGGACGCCGGCCGGCGGTTCGTGATGGTGACCGACCCTGGCTCGCCGCTGGAGCGGACGGCGGCCGAGATGGGCGCCCGCGCGGTGTTCCTGGCCGACCCGAACGTGGGCGGGCGGTACTCGGCACTGTCCGCGTTCGGCCTGGTCCCCTCGGCGCTGGCCGGGGCGGACGTGGAGGCGTTGCTGGAGGAGGCCGCGGCGGCCTCGGCCCGGCTCGGCGCCGACGAGGGCAACCCCGGGCTGGTGCTCGGCGCGGCCGTCGGCGCCGGCTGGGAGTCCGGCCGGGACAAGCTGGCAATCGCCGACGACGGCTCCGGCATCGTCGGCTTCGGCGACTGGGCCGAGCAGCTCATCGCCGAGTCCACCGGCAAGCTCGGCAAGGGCGTGCTGCCGGTGGTGGTCGAGGGCCCGAACGCGCCCGGCACCAGCGGCGACGACGTGGTGCTCGCCATCCTGGGCGGCACCGACCACACCTCGGGGCCGGGACCGATCGCGGTCAGCGGGCCGCTGGGCGGGCAGTTCCTGGTCTGGGAGTACGCCACCGCCATCGCCGGCCGGGTGATCGGCATCAACCCGTTCGACCAGCCGAACGTGGCCGAATCGAAGGACAACACCAGGAAGATCCTGTCCGAGGGGCTGCCGCAGGCCACGCCGGCGTTCACCGACGGGGCCGTCGAGGGGTACGGCGACCCGGCCCTGCTGGGCGAGGCGGCGGACGTCGCCGCCGCGCTGGCCCGGCTGATCTCGGCGATCCCGGACCGGGGCTACCTTGCGGTCATGGCGTACCTGGACCGGCAGGCCGACGCCTCCGCCGCCGACCTGCGCACCTCGCTGGCCGCGCAGACCCCGCACCCGGTGACCTTCGGGTGGGGGCCGCGGTTCCTGCATTCGACCGGGCAGTTCCACAAGGGCGGCCCGCCGGTGGGGACCTTCCTGCAGATCACCGGTGCGGTGGCGGAGGACCTGCCGGTGCCCGGCCAGCAGTACACCTTCGGCACCCTGCAGGCGGCCCAGGCGGCCGGCGACATCGCCGCGCTGGCCTCCCGCGGGTACCCCGTCCTGCGGCTGCACCTGACCGACCGCCGCGCCGGGCTCGGCCAGCTCCTGCAGTCCCTCCGGGTGGAGGCACCGTGACCCTGCTGGAGGAACCGCGGCCCAACCCGCTCCGGGATCCGAGGGACCGCCGGCTGCCCCGGGTCCCGCAGCCGTGCGCGCTGGTGGTCTTCGGGGTCACCGGGGACCTGGCCCGCAACAAGCTGATCCCGGCGGTGTACGACGTGGCCAACCGCGGCCTGCTGCCCACCGACTTCGTGCTGCTCGGCTTCGCCCGCCGCGACTGGGGCGACGGCGACTTCGAGGAGATGGCCCGCAAGGCGGCGCAGGCGCACGCGCGTACCCAGTGGCGGGACGACGTGTGGCGCCGGCTGGTCGGCAACGTGAAGTTCGTGCCGGGCGCGTTCGACGACGACAACGCGTTCGACAACCTGGCCGCCACCCTGGACGAGTTGCGGGACAGCCACGGCATCAAGGGGAACGCCGCGTTCTACCTGTCCATCCCGCCGAACCTGTTCCCCACCGTGCTCAAGCAGCTCGAACGCACCGGCATGGCGGACAACGACAAGGCCGGTGGCTGGCGGCGGGTGATCGTGGAGAAGCCGTTCGGGGAAGACCTGGCCAGCAGCCGGCAGCTGAACGAGCTGGTGGACAACGTGTTCACGCCGCAGGACGTGTTCCGCATCGACCACTACCTCGGCAAGGAGACGGTCCAGAACCTGCTGGCGCTGAGGTTCGCCAACATGCTGTTCGAGCCGGTGTGGAACTCCAACTTCGTCGACTCGGTGCAGTTCACCATGGCCGAGGACGTCGGCATCGGCACCCGCGCCGGGTTCTACGACAAGACCGGCGCGGCCCGGGACGTGCTGCAGAACCACCTCTTCCAGCTCCTCGCGCTGACCGCGATGGAGGAGCCGGTGGAGTTCACCGCGGAGGCGATCCGCACCGAGAAGATGAAGGTGCTGCGGGCCGTCACGCTGCCCAAGGACCTCCGGGCGTATGCGATCCGCGGGCAGTACGAGCAGGGCTGGCTGGCCGGGGTGCGGGTGCCGGGCTACCGGCAGGAGGCCGACGTGCCGCCGGAGTCCACCACCGAGACCTACGCGGCGGTGCGGCTCGGCATCGAGACCCGGCGCTGGGCCGGCGTCCCGTTCTACCTGCGCACCGGCAAGCGGCTGCCGCGCCGGGTCACCGAGATCGCGGTGATCTTCCGCAAGGCGCCGCACCTGCCGTTCACCTCCACCGACACCGAGGAGCTGGGACACAACCAGCTCGTCGTGCGGGTGCAGCCGGACGAGGGCGTGACGCTGAAGTTCGGCTCGAAGGTACCTGGCTCCAGCATGGAGGTCCGCGACGTCGCGATGGACTTCCTGTACGGCGAGCGGTTCACCGAGTCCAGCCCGGAGGCGTACGAGCGGCTGATCCTGGACGTGCTGCTCGGCGACGCGACGCTGTTCCCGCGCAACGACGAGGTGGAGGCGTCCTGGAAGGTGATAGACCCGCTGGAGGAGTACTGGGCGCCCACCACGCCGTACCCGTACCGGGCCGGTGAGTGGGGCCCGAAGGAGGCCGACCAGATGCTGGCCCGCGACGGACGTGCTTGGAGGCGGCCGTGACGACGTTGTGGGACACCACCGGTACCGCGGTGGTCAAGGCACTGGCCGCCGAGCGGCGCAGCGGTGGCTCGGTCACCTCCGGCTGCGCGCTCACCCTCGTGGTGGTGGTGGACGAGACGGATGTCGCCGCGGCGGAGGAGGCGGCGGCGAAGGCGGCACAGCAGCACCCGCTGCGGCTGCTGGTGGTGATCCGCCGGCAGATCGAGGCGCCGGTGCCGCGGCTGGACGCCGAGGTCACCATCGGCGGGCGGCTCGGGCCGGGCGAGTCGGTGGTGATGCGGATGTACGGGCGGCTCGCGCTGCACGCCGAGTCGGTGGTGCTGCCGCTGCTCGCGCCGGACGCCCCGGTGGTCACCTGGTGGCACGGCCCGCCGCCGGAGAAGATCGCCTACGATCCGCTCGGGGTCTTCGCCGACCGCCGGATCAGCGACTGCGACCGGGCCGGGGACCCGCATGCCGCCCTGGTGCAGCGGGCCGAGGACTACGTCCCCGGCGACACGGACCTGGCCTGGACCCGCGCCACGCTCTGGCGCGCCTCGCTGGCCAGCGCGTTCGACACGCTGGACGCCACGGTCGCCGACGGCGCCGTGCAGGGCCGGGACAACGACCCGAGCAGCCTGCTGCTGGCGGGGTGGCTGACCAGCCGGCTCGGCATCCCGGTACCGGTCGAGAAGGGCCGCGGCTCCGGCATCGAGGGCGTCGCGGTGCACCTGTCCGACGGCAACTCGCTGCACCTGCACCGGGCCGGCGGCAGCAACCTCGTGCTGGAGCGCGGTGGCACGCCGGACAGCACCGCGGCCCAGCCGGAACGGGACCTCGGCGACCTGCTCGCCGAGGAACTGCAGCACCTGGACGCCGACCAGCCCTACGGCGACGCGCTCGGGGCCGCGTTCGGCCTGTCCGGGCTGAACGACCGCCCGGCCGGCCGGACACACATCTGGCGGGACCCGATGGAGCCGGAGGCCGCGGCGGCCGGGAAGGGGGCCGCCAAGCCGCCGAAGTCGACCGGTTCGAAGCGGAAGGCATCCGCCCGGGGAAAGGCGGGCAAGGCGGGATGAGCGCTCCCGAGGTGGTCGTACACGGCTCCCCCGACCTGCTGGCCAAGGCGGTGGCCGCGCGGCTGCTGACCAGGCTGGTGGACGCCCAGGCCGCCCGGGGCAACGCATCGGTGGTGCTGACCGGCGGCCGGATCGGCATCCAGGTACTGAGCGAGGTGCGCGACAGCCCGGCTCGCGACGCCCTCGACTGGCACCGGGTGGACGTGTGGTGGGGCGACGAGCGGTGGCTGCCGGCCGATGACCCGGAGCGGAACGACCGGCAGGCGCGGGAGGCGCTGCTGGACGCGGTGCCGCTGGACCCGGCCCGGGTGCACCCCTTCCCGACGGCGGACGGCCCTGCCCGCAACGATCCGGAGGGGGCCGCGGAGAGCTTCGCGAAGGAACTCGCCGCGGCGGCCCGGCCGGAGGATCACGGGGACGTGCCGCGGTTCGACGTGATGCTGCTCGGGGTCGGCGCCGAGGGCCACATCGCGTCGATCTTTCCCGAGTCGCCGGCCGCCTACGACGACCGCGCCGTGGTGGCCGTCCGGGGCTGCCCGAAGCCGCCGCCGGTCCGGCTGTCCATGACGTTCCGCGCCATCCAGTCGGCCACCGAGGTGTGGCCGGTGGTGGCCGGCGAGGACAAGGCGTCCGCCGTGGCGCTGGCCCTCGGCGGCGCCGGCTGGGTGCAGGTGCCGGCCGCGGGTGCCCGTGGTCGCAGCCGCACGCTCTGGCTGCTCGACCGGGGCGCCGCCAGCCGGCTGCCGCGCGCCCTGGCCCGCCTTCCGCTGTCCTGACGCTCCCGGCGCCCCACGTGCGGGATCGCCGCGCAGGTGGGGCGCGCAGGTGGGGGAGGTGATGAACGGGGCGGCGGCTGGCCGGCGCAGCTGCCGCCCGGGTGGATCAGCGTTCGCCGCGGCGGGCCCGCAGCCGGGCCAGGGCCTCTTCCAGGATGGCCTGACCCTCGGCGTCGGTGCGCCGCTCCTTCACGTAGGCCAGGTGCGTCTTGTACGGCTCGTTCCGCGGCGGAGCCGGCGGGTTTCCGCCGTCCTGGCCGGCCGGGAAGCCGCACTGCGGGCAGTCCCAGCTGTCCGGCACAGGCGCGTCCACCGCGAACGAGGGACGTACCTCGTGCCCGTTCGCACACCAGAACGACACCCTACGGCGGGGAGCGGACTCACCGCGTTCCGCTTCCCCCATCGGACCTGCTCCGACCCGCGTGCCCCTGATGGCGCTGCCACCTGCCACGGTGTCTGCTCCTTCGAGAAATCGTCATGAACGACGCGGGGACCCGGCCTGGGTCCGGAAAGACGCCAAGCACAAAGCCCCGTTGCCGGTGATTCTAGGCACCTCCGAGGCGCTCCAAGGTCAGGGGAGCAACAGCCGCCCAGCCAGGCTGGGCGACAGTCGTACCTACCTGATCTTCTCAAGCAATCCGAGCGCGACGATGCAGATCGTCCAGATCGCACCGGTAAAAAGTGTCAGCCGGTCCAGGTTCTTCTCCACCACCGAGGAGCCGGACAGCGATGACGACATCGAGCCGCCGAACATCGACGACAGGCCGCCGCCCTTGCCGCGGTGCAGCAGGATCAGGACTACCAGCAGGATGCTCGACAGCACGAGCACGATCGACAGGGCGTTGATCATCGTCGGTCGCTAGGCCTCTCTCGACGGTGCGGACAGCACAGGCTACCTCGCCGTACGGATCGACCGGACCGCTACCCGACCCCGACGGCGGCCAGGTCGTAGTTGCGCCAGGCCAGGTGGACGTAGGCGTTGCGCACCCGGGCGCTGGTCAGCAGCACCGACTTGTCCTCGACCAGCGGCAGGTACCCGGCCACTCCCATCGCGGCACGGTCCACCTGGCGCCAGCCGACGGTGGACCGGCTGGGGTCCAGGGTCGCCGCCGCGGTGTCGCAGAGCCGCTGCAGTCCGCGGTCGGTGAGGTGAGCGTAGTCGGTGTTGCCGAGGGTGCGGGCGTTCCGGCCGTCCAGCAGCGGCGGGTAGAACGCCACCGGGGACGGGAAGTCGGCCACCCAGTTGACCACCGCCAGCCCGAGGCCGCCGTCCTTGACGGCCTTCGGTGCGCCGGCCCCCGCGGACAGGTACACGTCCTTGGGGAACGGCCGCAGCTCCGCGGTGATCCCGACCCGGGCCAGCGCGTCCTGCATCGTCTGCGCGATCAGCAGCCCGCGGCCGGCGTTCACGGTCGCGATCCGGGTGCGGAACCCGTCCGGACGGCCGCACGCGGCGAGTTCGGCGCGCGCCCGGTCCAGGTCCCCGTGGTTGTCCGGGCCGGCCGGGTACAGCGCCGCGGCCGGGTACCCGGGCAGCTCCCGCGGCCACAGCGTGGTGGCCAGCGCGGCGGCGTAGTCGCCGCCCAGGGCCTGTTTCACGGCCGCCTTGTCCGCCGCGTACTGCACCGCGCGCCGGCAGTGCACGTTGTCCAGCGGCGGTACCGAGACCGGCATGGCGACCATCCGCAGGTCGCCGTTGGCCGGGTTGTCCACCCGGCCGGCCAGGCCGGGATCGGCCAGCGTCCTGGCGGCCGCCTCCGGCTGCAGCCCGGACCCGGTCACGTCCAGGTCGGCCCGCCCGTCGGCCAGCCTCGCGTCGCGCTCGGCCGGGTCCAGCCCGGCGGCCAGCTCGATCCGGTCCGGCAGCGCGGTGCGGATGGCGTCGGTGCGGCGGTCCCAGGCCGGGTTGCGCACCAGTACCAGGCTGCCCGTCGGCGCGGCGGTGGTGTGGGCGGCGAACCGGTACGGCCCGGAGGAGACCGGGCGGGCACCGTAGCCGGTGCGGGTGTCCTGTGCCTTCGGCACCGGGCTGGCCACCGGTAGCGCGAGCACGTGGTCGAAGTCGGCGAACGGCCGGTTGAGCCTGAAGACGATCGTGCGGGGGTTCGGCGTGCGCACCGAGGGCAGCCCGGACCGGTACAGGTCGGTGTCCTGGTACGGCCCCGGGTACGGGCTCTTCGGGTCGTCCAGGAGCTGCACCAGCCAGGTAGGGCCGCCGACCAGCACGCCGGTGGCGAACGACCGCTCGATGCCGTACTTCACGTCCGCGGCGGTGATCGGCCGGCCGTTCTCGAACCTCACCCCCGCCTTGAGGGTGTATGTCCAGGTGCGGCCACCGTCGGTGGTCCTGCCCAGGGTAGTGGCCAGGTCGGGTACCACGCGGGCGCCGGCCGGGCCGGGGCTGGCCGCGTATCCGACGAGCTGGCGGGTGTACAGCCGCATCAGGTCCCACAGCCCGAGCTGGTAGGACCGGGTGGGGTCGAAGCTGTCCACCGGCCCGCTGACCAGCCGCAGCGTGCCGCCCGGCGCGGTGGACGGGTCCCGCACGGCCGTCAGCCCGTGGTCGAACCCGGGCGCCCGCTGCCCCACGTCGCGCGGCTGCGACCCGTCGCGGCAGCCGGCCAGCGACGCCAGCAGCGCCACCGCGGACAGCACGGTGGCGCCGAGCCGGAGGCGGGCGGACGGCACCGGGTCAGCCCGGCAGTGTCCCGGCGGTGATCCGGCAGATCTGCGCGAACTCCTCGCCGTTCAGGCTGGCCCCGCCGACCAGGGCGCCGTCCACGTCCGCCTGGGCCACGATGGCCCCCGTGTTGTCGGCCTTGACCGAGCCGCCGTACAGGATGCGCACCCCATCGGCGAGGTCCCCGGAGTAGCTCTCGGCCAGCCGGGTCCGGATCGCCCCGCACATCTCCTGGGCGTCCTCGGGGGTGGCCACCTTGCCGGTGCCGATCGCCCACACCGGCTCGTACGCGATCACGATGTCGCGGGCCCGCTCGGCGGGCAGGCCGTCCAGGGCGGCGTCGAGCTGGCCCAGGCTGTACGCCACCTGCTCCCCCGCCTCGCGCACCTCCAGCCGCTCCCCGATGCACAGCACCGGCACCAGCCCGTGCGTGCACGCCGCCTTCACCTTGGCGTTGACCAGCGCGTCGTCCTCGTGGTGGTGCTCACGCCGCTCGGAGTGGCCCACCACCGCGTAGGAGCAGCCGAGCTTGGCCAGCATCGGGCCGCTGATATCCCCGGTGTACGGGCCGGACGGGTACGGCGACAGGTCCTGCGCGCCGTACCCGATCAGCAGCCTGTCGCCGTCCACCAGCGTCTGCACGCTGCGCAGGTCCACGTACGGCGGAAGTACCACGACCTCCACCGCCTCGAACTCCGGCTGCTTGAGGCTGAACGCGATCTTCTGCACCAGCGCGATGGCCTCGAGGTGGTTCAGGTTCATCTTCCAGTTGCCGGCGATCAGCGGCCGGCGAGCGGGCGCTCTGGCCACTCAGGTCTCCAGTACGGCGATGCCCGGGAGGGTCTTGCCCTCCAGGAACTCCAGCGACGCGCCGCCGCCGGTCGAGATGTGGTCGAAGGCGTGCTCGTCCAGGCCGAGGCGCCGGATCGCGGCCGCCGAGTCGCCGCCGCCGACGACGGTCATCCCGGGGCAGCCGGCCACCGCCTCGGCCACGCCGCGGGTGCCGGCCGCGAACGGGGCCACCTCGAACACGCCCATCGGGCCGTTCCAGAACACGGTGCGGGCGTCGTGGATGACCGCCGCGAATCGTGCGACGGTGTCCGGGCCGACGTCCAGGCCCTTCTGCCCGGCCGGGATGGCGTCCGCGGCGACCGTCTGCGGCTCGGCGTCCGGGGTGATCTCGGGCGCCACCACGATGTCGGTGGGCAGCACGATCCGTCCCTCGGCGCGGGCCAGCAGGTCGCGGCAGGTGTCGGTCATCTCCGCCTCGAGCAGCGAGCCGCCGACCTCGTGCCCCTGGCTGGCCAGGAAGGTGAAGCACATGCCGCCGCCGACCAGCAGCGTGTCCACCTTCGGCAGCAGCGCCTCGATCACGGCCAGCTTGTCGGAGACCTTCGCCCCGCCGAGCACCACCACGTACGGCCGGTCCGGGTCGCCGGTCAGCCGGCCCAGCACCTGCACCTCGCGCAGCACCAGGTCGCCGGCGTAGTGCGGCAGCAGCAGGGCCACGTCGTACACCGAGGCGTGCTTGCGGTGTACCGCGCCGAACGCGTCGTCCACGTAGGCGTCGGCCAGCGCGGCGTACCGCTCGGCCAGGGCGCGCCGCTCGGCGTCGTCCCTGCTGGTCTCGCCCGGCTCGAAGCGCACGTTCTCCAGCAGCGCCACGTCGCCGTCGGCAAGCCCGGCCGCGGTGGCCTGCGCGTCCTCGCCCACGGTGTCGGTGGCGAACCGGACCGGCCGGCCGAGCAGGTCGCCGAGGCGGTCGGCCACCGGGCGCAGGCTGTACCTCGGGTCCGGCGCGCCCTTGGGCCGGCCGAGGTGCGCGCAGACCACAACCCGGGCGCCGAAGGTGGCCAGCTTCTGGATCACCGGCAGGCTGGCCCGGATCCGGCCGTCGTCGGTGATCTTCTCACCGTCCAGCGGCACGTTCAGGTCGGACCGGACCAGCATCCGCTTGCCGTCGACCCCGGCCGGGGTCAGGTCGTCGAGCGTCTTCACCGGACGGTCTTCAGAGCTTGCCGGCGATCAGCGCGGTCAGGTCGGCGAGCCGGTTGGAGTAGCCCCACTCGTTGTCGTACCAGCCGACGATCTTGACCTGGTCGCCGATCACCTTGGTCAGCCCCGAGTCGAAGATGCAGGAGGCGGGGTTGGTGACGATGTCGGTGGACACGATCGGGTCCTCGGTGTACTCCACGTACCCGGCCAGCGGGCCCTCGGCGGCGGCCCGGAACGCCTCGTTCACCTCGGCCACGCTGGTCTCCCGGCTGACCGTGGCGGTCAGGTCGGTCGCGGACCCGTTCGGGACCGGCACCCGCAGCGCGTACCCGTCGAGCTTGCCCCTCAACTCCGGCAGCACCAGGCCGATCGCCTTCGCGGCGCCGGTCGAGGTGGGCACGATGTTCAGCGCGGCGGCCCGTGCCCTGCGCAGGTCCTTGTGCGGTCCGTCCTGCAGGTTCTGGTCCTGGGTGTAGGCGTGGATGGTGGTCATCAGCCCGCGCTGGATCCCGAACGCATCGTTCAGCACCTTGACCATCGGCGCCAGGCAGTTGGTCGTGCAGGACGCGTTGGAGATGATCGAGTGCGCGGCCGGGTCGTACGCGTCGTCGTTCACGCCCAGCACGAGGGTGATGTCCTCGTTCTTGGCCGGCGCCGAGATGATCACCTTCTTGGCGCCGCCGTCGATGTGCTTGCGGGCGTCCTCGGCCTTGGTGAAGAACCCGGTCGACTCGATGACGATGTCGACGCCGAGGTCCTTCCAGGGCAGCCTGGCCGGGTCGCGCTCGGCCAGCCCCTTGATCGTCCTGCCGCCGACCTCGATGCCCTCGTCGGTGTGCCGCACCTGCTGCGGCAGCGGCCCCAGGATGCTGTCGTACTTCAGCAGGTGCGCCATGGTGGCCACGTCGCCGAGGTCGTTGAAGGCGACGATCTCGATGTCGTGCCGGCTCTTCTGCGCGGCGCGCCAGAAGTTGCGACCGATCCTGCCGAAGCCGTTCACACCAACCCGGATGGTCACGCAGGTCTCCTCTGTACTCCGCCCGCCAGGCGGCGGGCAACGGGCAGCGTGGCCTGTGACGCCACCCGTCGACCCTAATGCGTCGGTCCGGGGACGGTGCGCCGGCCCCGGGACCCACGCGGTGCCCGGGCCGGCGGGGACGGCAGCGGCCGGGCGCTACCGCTCGACCTCCATGGCGGCGACCCGCCAGCCGGCCGGGGTCCACACCAGGCCGAGCACGAACCGGGTGGTCTGCGCCGCGGTGGAGCGCACCACGGCGCCCCGCGCGTCGGCGATCCGCAGCGGTTTCTGCGCCACGGTGGTACGCAGCCAGACGCCCGTCCGGTTGACCGCCACCGTGCGCACGGCCTGCACGGTGATCTGCCCGCCGGCGTACCTTGCGCCGACGCTGCGGTCGCGCTCGGTGCCGTCGATGAGCCGGACGCAGGTGGCGCACGCGGGCAGTGCGAAGGTGCGCAGGCCGGTCACGTCCATCTGCTGGTACGCGCGGTCCACGACCTGCCACCAGTAGCCGGCGAAGCTGGCCGCGCCCTCGGTGCTGCGCTGCCGGGCAAGTGCCGGCAGGGTCAGCGGTGCGGCCGCCGTGACGGACGGGACAGCCGCGGCGGACTGCTTCGCCGCGTCCTGCTGTGGTGGAGGCGTCGGGCCGCCGCCGCAGCCGGCCAGACAGCCGGCCAGGCAGCCGAGCGCGGCCACACCGGCGACGAGGGGGCGGATTCGGACAGTGACTGGATGAGTACGTAGGGTCCACACGACGTCGGTAACGAAGCACCGCGGCCCGGGTCACGCCGCGGGCCGGGGCCGGCGTGGGCCGCGCTACCACCAGGGGGGCCGGGGGTGTCGCCCGGTTCGCTGCCCGAACGGACAGTCCGCGCCGCACCTCCCCGTCGTACGGTCGGAGCCTGACGTGCCCTGAAGGAGGTCGGGATGGGCGGTGAGACCGAGCGCACCAGCCCCGATCCGCACGCCTGGCCGACGTACGGGGAGCCGACCGCGGCGGACCACCGGCTGGTCGAGATGCTGCCGTTGTTCGAGGACGCGCTGTGGTACCTGGAGGCGGCGGCCACCCCGGAGGAGATCCTGATCAACCTGCCGACCGTGCTGTGGACGGCCGTGGGCCTGCTCGGCGCGGACGGCCACGACGAGCGGATCGGTGCCGAGTGCGAGGCCTGGCAGGTCATCGAGCCCGGCTGCGCCGGCCCGGCCGACTTCATCCGCGCCCGCGACGACGTGGTACGCGGCGGCTGGCAGCTCGACGGCATGGCCCGGTCCTGGCTGGCCGACGGCGTTGACATCGACACCCAGCGCGCCCAGGCGTACGCCGGGCTGGGCGAGCTCAGCCTCGGTGCGGCCGGCGCCCGCCTGATGCTCGGCGCAGGCTGACCCGCCGGCGCCCGACCGCGGGCGCCCGACCGGCTGCGCCCCGCCCGGCCGCGCCCTGGGGAACGGCGCCCCGCCCGGCCGCGCCCCGCCGCGCCCCGACCAACGCCGCCCCGGGCCACCGGCGCCCGACCGACGGGCCCCGGCTCAGGGGACCAGCATCTCGGGGGTGACGTACGCCTCGGTGTCCGGGATGCCGAGGTCGGAGGCGCGCTTGTCGGCCAGGGCGAGCAGCCGCCGGATCCGGCCGGCCACCGCGTCCTTGGTCAGCGGCGGGTCGGCGAGCTGGCCGAGGTCCTCCAGTGACGCCTGCCTGTGCTCCAACCGGAGCTGGCCGGCGGTGAGCAGGTGGTCCGGCGCCTCCTCGGCCAGGATCTCCAGCGCGCGGCGCACCCGGGCCCCGGCGGCCACCGCGGCCCGGGCGGAGCGGCGCAGGTTGGCATCGTCGAAGTTGGCCAGCCGGTTGGCGGTGGCGCGCACCTCGCGCCGCATCCGGCGCTCCTCCCAGGCCAGCACGCTCTCGTGCGCGCCCAGCCGGGTCAGCAGCGCGCCGATCGCGTCGCCGTCCCGGATCACCACCCGGTCCACCCCGCGCACCTCGCGGGCCTTGGCCGAGATGCCCAGCCGGCGGGCCGCGCCGACCAGCGCCAGCGCCGCCTCGGGACCAGGGCAGGTGATCTCCAGCGAGGACGAGCGGCCCGGCTCGGTGAGCGACCCGTGCGCCAGGAACGCCCCGCGCCAGGCCGCCTCCGCGTCGCACAGCCCGCCGGACACCACCTGCGGCGGAAGCCCGCGCACCGGCCGCCCGCGCAGGTCCAGCAGACCGGTCTGCCGGGCCAGGCCCTCGCCGTCCCGGGCCACCCGCACCACGTACCGGCTGCCCTTGCGCAGCCCGCCGCTGGCCAGCACGTGCACGTCGGTTGCGTGGCCGTAGACCTCGCCGATGTCCCGGCGCAGCCGCCGGGCCACCGAGCCGGTGTCCAGCTCGGCTTCGACCACCACGCGGCCGGCGACAATGTGCAGGCCGCCGGCGAACCGGAGCAGCGACGCCACCTCGGACCTGCGGCAGCAGGTCTTGGTGATGGTGACCCGGGACAGCTCGTCCTTCACCGTAGGCGTCATCGCCATCAGGCTTCCTCCCCGTGTTCCGTCTCCCCGTAGAGAACCCGCGCGAAGGCCTTGGCCAGCCGCGCGGGATCATGGCGCGGCGTACCGTCGCCGGCCGCGACCGGCTCGAGGACGAGCTGGGCGCCCAGCGAGGTCACCGCAGACATGAGACCACGGACGTCCAGCACCGCGTCCACGTCCGCCACCACCGCGTCGATCCGCAGCCCCGGCGCGTGCTCGACCAACGCCCGCAGGTACTCCGCCGGGGTGAACCCCGCGGTCTCCCCCGGCCCCGGCGCCAGGTTCAACGCCACGATCCGGCGGGCCCGGCAGGTGCGCAGCGCGGCGCCCAGGTCGGGCACCAGCAGGTGTGGGAGCACGCTGGTGAACCACGACCCCGGGCCGAGCACCACCGCGTCGGCGTCATCCACCGCGGCCACCGCCTGCGGGCAGGCCGGCGGGTCGGCCGGCACCAGGCTGACCGCGCGCACCCGGCCCGGCGTGGTGGCCACCGCGACCTGCCCCCGGATCCGCCGAACCGCGGTCGGGTCGTCCTCGTCCGTGCCGGTGACCTCAGCGGCGATCTCCAGCGGCACCCCGCTCATCGGCAGCACCCGGCCGACCGCGCCGACCAGCCGGCCGGTCACATCCAGCGCCCGGACGGTGTCCCAGGCGAACATCTCGGCCAGCCCGGTGATCACCAGGTTGCCGATGGGGTGCCCGGCCAGCGCGCCGCTGCCGCCGAACCGGTGCTGCAGCGCCTCCGACCACAGCCGACCCCACTCGTCGTCGCCGGCCAGCGCGGCCAGCGCCATCCGCAGGTCACCGGGGGGCACCGCGGAGAACTCGCGCCGGATCCGCCCGGACGAGCCGCCGTCGTCGGCCACCGTGACGACCGCGGTCAGGTGCGGGGTGAGCCGGCGCATCGCGCCGAGCGACGCGGCCAGCCCGTGCCCGCCGCCGAGGCAGACAACCCGCGGAGCGGTCACCGCCCCGCCCCCGTGTCAGGCGCCCCCGTGTCAGGCGGACCGCGGCGTAGACGCCGCGGATCGCCTGACAGCCCGTCGCCGCTCATCCCCGTCCCAGGTCGCGCTGCACGCCTCACTCCCGTCCCAGGTCGCGCTGTGCGATTACCCTGCCCTGCACGCCTCACTCCCGTCCCAGGTCGCGGTGCAAGGTGACCCTGCCCTGCACGCCTCATTCCCGTCCCAGGTCGCGGTGCAAGGTGACCCTGCCCTGCACGCCTCATTCCCGTCCCAGGTCGCGGTGCAAGGTGACCCTGCCCTGCACGCCTCTGCAGCCGACGGCCAGGGTGAGGTACCGCTTGCCCTCACGCCGGTAGCCGGCGCCGAGCAGTCGCAGCAGCTCGTGGTACCGGTCCAGGAACTCCTTGGCGCCGGCCTGGCCGAGCACGTAGTCGCGCACGTCGGCCTCGCGGCCGGTGTGCGGGCGCAGCTCCGGTATCCAGTGCGGGTTGGGCAGGAACCGCACGTCGACCACCAGGTCGGCGTCCATCGGCAGGCCGTACTTGTACCCGAACGACAGCACCGTGGCGCGCAGCGGCGGGTGCTCGCCGTTGCCCTCCCAGCCGAACGCCGCCTCGATCTTGTGCCGCAGCTCGTGTACGTTCAGCCGGCTGGTGTCGATCACCACGTCGGCCTCGCCGCGCAGGCCGGCCAGCAGCTCCCGCTCGGCGCCCAGCCCGTCCACGATCCTTATCGCCAGCGGGTGGGCCCGCCGGACGCTCTCGAACCGGCGCACCAGCACGTCGTCGGAGGCCTCCAGGAACAGCACCTTCGGCCGCGACTCGCCCCGGTCGAGGTCCACGATCACCTGCCGCAGATCGGCCGAGAACGCACGGCTCCGCACGTCCATCACGACCGCGATCCGGGTGACCGCGCCCTCGGACCGGCTCCCCAGATCCACCATCGTCGCGATCAGCTCCGGCGGCAGGTTGTCCACCACGAAGTAGCCCAGGTCCTCCAGGCACTTGGCCGCGGTGCTGCGCCCGGCGCCCGACAGGCCGGTCACGATGACGACGTCCAGCCCCTCGCTCATGCAAACACCTCACTGGCGCTCGGCGTCCCCGTTCGCGTGGCTGCTGTGCCCATTGGTTCGCTCGCAAGCTCGCTCACGGGCCCACCTCGCTGGCGCTCGGCGTCCCCGTTCGCGTGGCTGCTGTGCCCATTGGTTCGCTCGCAAGCTCGCTCACGTATCCCCCTCCGTGCCCAGGATCTCGCCGGTGACCGGGTCCACGGCCGGTACGGGCTGCTCGCTCCTGTCGGACAACGCCGCGACCACGGTCTCGGCGGTACGGCGGCCAATGCCGGGCACCGTCATGATGTCCTCGATCCGTGCCGCGCGGAGGCGTTTCAGCGAGCCGAAGTGCGCCAGCAGCGCCTTCTTCCGGGTCTCCCCCAGGCCGGAGACCGCGTCCAGGGCCGACGTGGTCATCGCCCGGGACCGCTTGGCGCGGTGGTAGGTGATCGCGAACCGGTGCGCCTCGTCCCGGATGCGTTGCAGCAGGTACAGCCCCTCGGAGGTGCGTGGCATGATCACCGGATCCGACTGGTCCGGCAGCCACACCTCCTCCAGCCGCTTGGCCAGCCCGACCAGGCCGATGTCCTCGATGCCCAGCTCGGTCAGCGCCCGGTACGCCGCGGCCGCCTGCGGGGCGCCGCCGTCCACCACCACCAGGTTCGGCGGGTAGGCGAACTTACGCGGCCGTCCGGTCTCCGGGTCGATCGGCTGCGCACCGTCGGGGACGCCGTCCGGAGGGCCGTCCGGAGGGCCGTCCGCGTCGCCGGCCAGCTCGCCACCGGTGTCCACCCGCTCGTCCAGGTACCGGGCGAACCGCCGCCGCACCGTCTCGCGGATCCAGGCGGTGTCGTCCTCCCCGTACTCCCCGCGCATGGCGAACCGGCGGTACTCGCTCTTGCGCGGCAGCCCGTCCTCGAACACCACCATGCTGGCCACCACGTTGGTGCCCTGCACGTGCGAGACGTCGAAGCACTCGATCCGCAGCGGCGCGTCCGGCAGCCCGAGTGCGTCCTGGATCTCCTGCAGCGCCCTGGACCGCGCGGTCAGGTCGGAGGCGCGACGCAGCTTGTGCTGGGCGAACGCCTGCCCGGCGTTGCGCACCACCGTCTCGAACAGAGCCCGCTTGTCACCGCGCTGCGGCACCCGCAGCGAGACCCGGGTGCCGCGCTGCTCGCACAGCCACTCGGTGAGCGCGTCCGCGCTGGCCGGCAGCTCCGGCACCAGCACCTCGCGCGGCACCTCCTCGGCGGGCATGTTCGACTCGGCGCCCGCGGCGTCCAGGCCCCCGTAGAACTGGGTGACGAAGTGCTCCACCAGGTCGCCGGTGGACACGTCCTCGACCTTGTCCACCACCCATCCGCGCTGCCCGCGGACCCGCCCGCCGCGCACGTGGAACACCTGCACCGCGGCCTCCAGCGCATCCTGCGCGAAGCCCACCACGTCCGCGTCGGTGCCGTCGCGGAGCACCACCGCGTTCTTCTCCATCGCCCGGCGCAGCGCCGCGATGTCGTCCCGGATCCGGGCCGCCCGCTCGAACTCCAACTCGGCCGAGGCGGCCGCCATCTCCTTCTCCAGCCGGCGGACGAACTGCTCGGAGCGGCCGGCCATGAAGTCACAGAAGTCGTCCACGATCGCGCGGTGCTCCGCCGCGGTGACCCGGCCCACGCACGGCGCCGAGCACTTGCCGATGTACCCGAGCAGGCACGGCCGCCCGATCTGCCCGGCCCGCTTGAACACTCCGGCCGAGCAGGTCCGGGCCGGGAACACCCGCAGCAGCAGGTCCAGCGTCTCCCGGATCGCCCAGGCGTGGGCGTACGGCCCGAAGTACCGCACGCCCTTCTTCTTCGGCCCGCGCATCACCTGCAGCCGCGGGTACTCCTCGTACAGCGTGACCGCCAGGCTCGGGTAGCTCTTGTCGTCCCGGTACTTGACGTTGAACCGTGGGTCGAACTCCTTGATCCAGGAGTACTCGAGCTGTAGCGCCTCGACCTCGGTGGACACCACGGTCCACTCCACCGACGCCCCGGTCAGCACCATCTGGCGGGTCCGCGGGTGCAGGTTGGCCAGGTCCTGGAAGTAGGACGACAGCCGGCTGCGCAGGCTGTTCGCCTTGCCGACGTAGATCACCCGGCAGCGCTCGTCGCGGAACCGGTACACCCCCGGCTCGTCGGGCACGGTCCCCGGCGCGGGACGGTACGTCGACGGGTCGGCCACGGCGTCGACCCTACGTCCGTGGTCCGACAGCAACCGCGGCGGGGAACCGGCCGTGGACGGTGGGCGCGCCGCGCCGGGCCCCTTCGCCGGCCGGCCAACCGAGGTCGGGCGGCGGTGACCACGGTGCCCGGCCGGTACCGGACCGGTCAGGCCGGGTCAGTCGCCCTCGAGCCGCGTGGTGACCGAACGGAAGGCGCGGCCGATCGCCACCAGGTCGATGGGGTCGATCACGTCGACGAAGTACTCGCGCACCGAGGTGACGTGGTCGTGCGCCGCGGCGGCCAGCCGGGCGAAGCCCTTGTCGGTCAGCACCGCGTACACGCCCCGCCCGTCGCCGCCGCAGCTCTCCCGGCGGACCAGGCCGTCGCTCTCCAGCCGGCCGACGGTGTGCGACAGCCGGCTCCGGGAGTGGCTCACCGACTCGGCCAGGTCGGCCATCCGCTGCCGGCGCTGCTCGGCCTCGGACAACCGCACCAGGATCTCGTACTCGGGCATGGACAGGCCGTGCTTGTCACGCAGCACCCGGTCCAGCTTGTCGGTGAGCCGGGCGATGCCGTTGACGAATGTGCGCCAGTCCCGCTGCTGGTCGGGGTCCAGCCACCGCGTGTCGCCCATGTCACATAAGCGTAGCGGGTCGGAATAGTTGACCATACAACTAGTTTACCCCTACGTTCGTCATCTAGTTGAAGGTTCAACCTACTACGGAGGTACTACCGATGACCGCTCCCACCCTGGCCCAGCTTCCCGAGCTGAGCGCCGGCGGGTACACGATCGACCCGGCGCACTCGGAGGTGACGTTCACCGTCCGGCACCTGATGTCGAAGGTGCGGGGCAGCTTCACCGACTTCTCCGGGGACCTGTCGATCACCGACGACCTGGGCCTGTCCAGCGCGAAGGCCTCGATCCAGACGGCGTCGGTGGACACCCGCAACGCCGACCGCGACGCCCACCTGCGCTCCGCCGAGATCTTCGACGTGGAGCGGTTTCCGAGCATGAGGTTCACCTCGACCGGGGTCCGCGCCGAGGACGGGCGACACCTGCTGGACGGCGAGCTGACCGTCAGGGACGTCACCCGGCCGGTGACGCTCGAGGTCGAGTTCAACGGCTCCGGCACCGACCCGTGGGGCGGCACCAGGGCCGGCTTCACTGCGGCGACCCAGATCAGCCGCAAGGACTTCGGCGTCGAGTTCAACGTGCCGCTGCAGGGCGAGAAGGTGCTCCTCGGCGACAAGGTCGACATCCAGCTCGAGATCCAGGCCATCCTGAAGTAACACCGAGGAGGAGACCATGCCTGCCGTCACCGCCGACACGCTGACGCTGCCGCGGCTGCCCGACCTGCCCGCACGGGAGACCGCGTGGCGGCCGGTGGTCCGGACGATCAGCGCGCAGCGGTTCCTGGAGGGCGAGGGGTTCGCGGTGCGGCGGCCGTTCCCGGGCGTCGATCTGTCGCTCGCCGACCCGTTCGTGCTGCTGGACCATCTGGGCGCGGTGGAGTACGCGCCGGGCGAGGCCAAGGGCACCTCGTGGCACCCGCACCGCGGCTTCGAGACGGTCACGTACATCATCGACGGCGCGTTCGCGCACCAGGACACCACCGGTGGCGGCGGGCTGATCGCGGACGGGGCAACCCAGTGGATGACCGCCGGCGCGGGCATCCAGCACATCGAGCAGCCGACCCCGGAGCTGGTCGCGAAGGGCGGGCTGTTCCACGGGCTGCAACTGTGGGTGAACCTGCCGCGGGCGCAGAAGTGGGTGCCGCCGCGGTACCAGGACATCCAGGCGCGGGACGTGACCCTGCTGTCCAGCGCGGACGGCGGCTCGCTGGTGCGGATCATCGCCGGCTCGTTGGCCGGGCACCAGGGCCCGGGGCGGACGTACACCCCGATCACCTACCTGCACGCGACCGTCAGCCCCGGCGCCCGGCTGGAGCTGCCGTGGCCGGCCGACTTCAACGCGCTGGTGTACGTGCTGGCCGGCCGCGGCCGGGTCGGCCCGCAGGGGCGGCCGCTGGACGAGGGCCAGCTCGCGGTGCTCGGTGCCGGTGAGGCGCTGTCGGTGCAGGCCGCCGACAGCCAGCCGGTCGCCGCCTCGGCCGGATGGGAGATCCTGGTCCTCGGCGGACTGCCGATCCGCGAGCCGGTCGCCCGGTACGGCCCGTTCGTGATGAACACCAGGGCGGAGATCATCCAGGCGGTCGAGGACTTCCAGGCCGGGCGCATGGGCACCATCCCGGTCACGCCGGACACCCGCCCGGTGCCGCACCGCACCGCCGCCGACGAGCCGATCCAGCCCGCCTGACACGCCGGCCCCGCCTGACACGCGGGTTCCGATTGACCCGCCGGCCCCGCCCCGCTGGCGCCGCCTGACCGGCCCGCCTGACCGCCCTCCTGACCCGCCCGCCTGAGCCGCCCGCCCCGACGCCTGACTCGCCCCGCAGGTGTCCGACATGGCACATCTCGTGGTCACCCGACGCGAGATGTGCCATGTCGCTTCGCGTTGCTCGAGCGGGTCAGGGGCCGCCGGCGACCGCGTCAGAGGGGACGCGCTCCGGGCTGGGTGGCCGCGACGAGCGCAGCAGTGCCAGCCCGCCGGTCACCGCGACCAGCACGCCGCAGCAGCCGGCCACCGCGAACCCCCAGGCCGGAGAGGAGTGGTCGATGACCGTGCCGGCCAGCGGTGCCCCCAGCGCGGACCCGACGGTGAGCGCGGAGCCCTGCAGGCCCATCGCCTCGCCGCGGACCGCCGCCGGGGCCAGCCGGCTGACCGCCTCCCCGGTGGCCGCCACCGTGGGCGCGCACAGGGCGCCGGCCGGCAGCAGCGCCAGCGCGAGCACCCACCACTGGTGAGCCAGCCCGATCGGGATGGTGAGCGCGCCGAGCAGGCCCATCAGCACCACCGGCGGCAGCGAGCGCCGGACCGCGCCGTGCACGAACCCGCCCACCGCCGAGGCGACGCACCAGGCGCCGAACACCACGCCGGTCAGCTGCAGCTCGCCCGCCTCGCGCAGGCTGGCCACCAGCGCGACGTCGGTGCCGGACAGCACCAGGGTCGCCCCACTGGCCGCGACGAGCACGCCGAGCAGCGCCGGGGTCAGCCAGCTCCGCCGCGGCGGCACCTCGCCCGGCTCACGCAGCTCGGCCTCACTGCGGGTGGGCGGGTTCATCGCGTACAGCGCCAGCGCGGCCGCTACCGTGGCCGCGCCGGTGCCCAGCACCGCCACGGTTGGCGACGCCGCCGTGACGACCAGCACGCCCACCGCCGGCCCGAGGGCGAACGACCCCTCCACCGAGATGGAGTCCAGCGAGAACACGGTGCGCCGCTGGTCCTCCGGCACCAGCGCGGTCAGGGCCTGCCGGGCCACCCCGAACACCGGCAGCGCGAACACCCCGCTGACCAGCGCTGAGGCGAGCAGCGCGGGGTACGGCAGCAGCGGCAGGCTGAACCAGAACGCGGCCTCGGCGACGACGGACAGGGCGAGCATGGCGCGCAGCCCCCGGCGGTCGGCGATCCGGCCCATCAGCGGCGAGCCGATCGCCAGTCCGATCGTGCTGGCGGCGGCCACCAGGCCGGCAGCGCCGTACCCGCGGTGCAGCCCGAGCACCACGTACAGGGTCAGCACGATGCCGCCGGCCGCCACCGGGACGCGGGCCAGCAGCATGAGCAGTGTCAGCGCCCGGACTCCGGGCAGGGCGAGGACACGACGGTAGGGAGCGAGGGACACCCCGTGATGGGACCTCGGCGGTCAGGCCCTGGGCAACCGAGTAATGCGCCGGTCACAGCGCGAGCTGGGCCACCGCGCGCATCTTGTTCATCGCGTCCAGCGCGGCCACCTTGTACGACTCGGCCAGCGTCGGGTAGTTGAACACCGCGTCCACCAGGTAGTCCACGGTGCCGCCGCAGCCCATCACGGTCTGCCCGATGTGCACCAACTCGGTGGCGCCGGTGCCGAACACATGTACCCCGAGCAGGGTGCGGTCCTCGGCGTGCACCAGCAGCTTGAGCATGCCGTAGGAGTCGCCGAGGATCTGGCCCCGGGCCAGCTCGCGGTACCGCGCGACGCCCACCTCGAACGGCACCGAGGCCTCGGTGAGCTCGTCCTCGGTCTTCCCCACGTAGCTGATCTCCGGAATGGTGTAGATCCCGATCGGCTGCAGCGTGCCCATCTCGCCGCGCACCGGCTCGCCGAAGGCGTGGTACGCCGCGCGGCGGCCCTGCTCCATCGAGGTGGCTGCCAGCGCAGGGAAGCCGATCACGTCGCCGACCGCGTAGATGTGCGCCACCGCGGTCCGGTAGTGGTCGTCCACCTCGATCCGGCCGCGGGCGTCGGCGGACAGCCCGGCCTTTTCCAGCGCCAGGTTCTCGGTCACCCCCTGCCGGCCGGCCGAGTAGAGCACCACGTCCGCGGGGATCTTCTTGCCGGACTCCAGGTAGGTCAGGGTGCCGGCGCCGTGCCGCTCCACCCGGGCCACCGACTCCCGGAACCGGAACGTCACGGCCAGGTCGCGCAGGTGGTACTTCAGCGCCTCGATCACCTCCAGGTCGCAGAACTCGAGCATCCGCTCCCGCCGCTCGACCACCGTGACCTTGGTGCCGAGCGCGGCGAACATCGAGGCGTACTCGATGCCGATCACGCCGCCGCCGACCACGACCATGGTGGCCGGGATCCGGTCCAGGTCGAGCACCTGGTCGGAGTCCACGATGGTGCGCCCGTCGAAATCCACGCTGGGCGGCCGGGCCGGCCGGGTGCCCACCGCGATGATCACCTTCTCCCCGGTGACGTGCGTCTCGTTGTCGTCGTCGCCCTCGATGGCGATCTCGTGCGGGCCGTTGAACCGGGCGCTGCCCTGCAGCAGGGCGACCCGGTTGCGGGAGAGCTGGCTGCGGATCACGTCCACCTCGCGGCCGACCACGTGGGTGGTGCGCGAGGTGAGGTCCTCGAACGTGATGTTGTCCTTGAGCCGGTACCCCTGCCCGTAGAACTCGTGCTGGCTCAGCCCGGTCAGGTAGAGCACCGACTCACGCAGCGTCTTGGACGGGATGGTGCCGGTCTGGATGCACACCCCACCGATCATGTGCCGCCGCTCCACCATGGCGACCCGGCGGCCCAGCTTCGCCCCGGCGATGGCCGCCTTCTGCCCGCTCGGGCCGGACCCCAGCACCACCAGGTCGTACTGGCTCATGTGGCCTCCCTGCTGCGCTCGGCCCCGTTCTCCGGCGCACACCACCTCCATCGTGCCGGGTGCTGGGCCGTACCGATAGGTGGCCGCTCAGCCCGCCACGACGCGCCTCGGCTTCCTCGCCGGCGCCGGCAGCGGGCCGAGCACCTTCCGCAGGAACCTTCCGGTGTGGCTGGCCTCGACGCCGGCCACCGACTCCGGGGTGCCCTCGGCGACCACGATGCCGCCGCCCGAGCCACCCTCGGGACCCATGTCGATGAGCCAGTCCGCGGTTTTGATCACGTCCAGGTTGTGCTCGATCACGATCACCGTGTTGCCCCTGTCCACCAGGCTGTGCAGCACCCCGAGCAGCTTGCGCACGTCCTCGAAGTGCAGGCCGGTGGTCGGCTCGTCCAGCACGTACACGGTCCGGCCGGTGGACCGCTTCTGCAGCTCGCTGGCCAGCTTGACCCGTTGCGCCTCGCCGCCGGAGAGGGTGGGCGCCGGCTGGCCGAGCCGCACGTACCCGAGGCCGACGTCGACGAGGGTGGCCAGGTGCCGGTGGATGGCCGGGATGGCCTCGAAAAAGCCGGCCGCCTCCTCGATCGGCATGTCCAGCACCTCGGCGACTGTCTTGCCCTTGTAGTGCACCTCCAGGGTCTCCCGGTTGTACCGGGCTCCCTTGCAGACCTCGCACGGCACGTAGACGTCCGGCAGGAAGTTCATCTCGATCTTGATGGTGCCGTCGCCGGCGCAGGCCTCGCAGCGGCCGCCCTTGACGTTGAAGGAGAACCGGCCCGGCTGGTACCCCCGGATCTTCGCCTCGGTGGTGCTGGCGAAGAGCCTGCGGATGTGGTCGAACACGCCGGTGTAGGTGGCCGGGTTGGACCGTGGGGTGCGGCCGATCGCCGACTGGTCGACACCCACCACCTTGTCCACGTCGCTCAGCCCGCGGACCCGCCGGTGCCGGCCGGGCACCAGCTTGGCGCCGTTGATCTGGTTGGCCAGCGCCGTGTAGAGGATGTCGTTCACCAGGGTGGACTTGCCGGACCCGGACACGCCGGTCACGGTCACGAAGCAGCCCAGCGGGAACGACACGTCGATGCCGCGCAGGTTGTGCTCCCGGGCGCCCTCGACCACCAGCGCCCGGCCCTTGGCCTGCGGTCGCCGCCGCTGCGGCAACGCGATGGCGCGCCGGCCGGACAGGTACGCCCCGGTGAGCGACTCGGCGCTGGCCAGCAGCCCGTCCACGGTGCCGCTGTGCACGATCCGGCCGCCGTGCTCGCCGGCGCCCGGGCCGATGTCCACCACCCAGTCGGCGGTCCGGATGGTGTCCTCGTCGTGCTCGACCACGATCAGCGTGTTGCCCAGGTCGCGCAGCCGGAGCAGGGTCTCGATCAGCCGGTGGTTGTCGCGCTGGTGCAGGCCGATGCTCGGCTCGTCCAGCACGTAGAGCACGCCGACCAGGCCCGAGCCGATCTGGGTGGCCAGCCTGATGCGCTGCGCCTCGCCGCCGGCCAGGGTGGCGGCCGGCCGGTCCAGCGAGAGGTAGTCCAACCCCACGTCGACCAGGAAGCCGAGCCGGGCGTGCACCTCCTTGAGCACCCGCTCTGCGATCATCCGGTCCCGGTCGGACAGCGTCAGGCCGGCCAGGAACTGCGCCGCCTCGCCGATGGACAGCGCGGCCAGGTCGGCGATCGACCGGTCGCCCTCCTCGGGGTGCCCGATGGTGACCGCCAGCACCTCCGGCTTGAGCCGGGAGCCGCCGCACGCCGGGCACGGCACCTCGCGCATGTAGCCCTCGTACTTCTCCCGGCTGTAGTCGCTGTCGGTCTCCGAGTGCCGCCGCTCGATCCACGGCACCACGCCCTCGTAGCTGGCGTAGTAGGACCGCTCGCGGCCGTACCGGTTGTGGTAACGCACGTGCACCTGGGTGTCGTGCCCGTACAGCACCGCCTTCTGCGCCACCGCCGGCAGCCGCTCCCACGGGGTGTTCATCCGGAACCCCACGGTGTCGGCGAGCGCGCTGAGCAGCCGGCCGAAGTACTCCGTGGTGTGGCCGACCGACCACGGTGCGATGGCGCCCTCCTCCAGGCTGCGCTCCTGGTCGGGCACCACCAACTCGGGGTCCACCTCCTTGCGGGTGCCCAGGCCGGTGCAGTCCGGGCAGGCGCCGAACGGGGAGTTGAACGAGAACGTGCGCGGCTCCAACGCCTCGATCGACAGCGGGTGGTCGTTCGGGCAGGCGAAGTTCTCCGAGAACCGGCGCTCGCGGTGCGGATCGTCCTCGGGCAGGTCCACGAAATCGAGCACGATCACCCCGCCGGCCAGGCCCAAACCTCCGGCCAGCCCCAGCGCGGTCTCCACCGAGTCGGTCAGCCGGCGCTTGGCGGACGCCTTCACCGCCAGCCGGTCCACCACCACCTCGATGCTGTGCTTCTCCTGCTTCTTCAGCTTCGGCGGCTCGGTCAGGCTGTGCACCACGCCGTCCACCCGGACCCGCGAGTAGCCCTTTGTCTGCAGCTCGGCGAACAGGTCGACGTACTCTCCCTTGCGCTGGCGGACCACGGGTGCCAGTACCTGGAAACGGGTGCCGTCGGGCAGGTCGAGCACCCGGTCCACGATCTGCTGCGGGGTCTGCCGGGAGATCAGCTCGCCGCAGACCGGGCAGTGCGGCTTGCCGATCCGCGCGTACAGCAGCCGCAGGTAGTCGTACACCTCGGTGATGGTGCCGACGGTGGACCGCGGGTTGCGGCTGGTCGACTTCTGGTCGATGGACACCGCCGGCGACAGGCCCTCGATGAAGTCAACGTCCGGCTTGTCCATCTGGCCGAGGAACTGCCGTGCGTAGGCGGACAGCGACTCCACGTAGCGACGCTGGCCCTCGGCGAAGATCGTGTCGAACGCGAGGCTGGACTTGCCCGACCCGGACAGCCCGGTGAACACGATCAGGCTGTTGCGAGGCATGTCCAGATGAACATCTCTGAGGTTGTGTTCGCGTGCGCCGCGCACGATCAGACGGTCAGCCACGGGCTTCTCTCGGTCGAGGGTGGGCCGGTCGGACCCACTGTAGGAGAGGGCCCTGACAAAAGTGTCTCCGGCCGCCGACCGACGCATCCAGCCTCAGTCGGCCTGGCCGGTCTCCGCCGCGCGCAGCGGCGGCAGCGGCCGTTCCCGCATCGGGAACATCACGATCGGCTTGTCCAGGCTGAGCTCCTCGTGCTCCCAATCCACGAACGCGTGGTGCGCGTCGTCCGGCGGTGGCTCGCGCGGCTCCACCGGGTCGGTCAGGTATCCGCTGTCGCTCATCACGGCGACCCCCCTCACTGGCTGCCGGACCCGGCTGCCAGCCCGGGCTGCCCCGACAACGACCGTGGTGTCCGCGACGTTCCGGCCGCGATCGGGCACGATTGGCGGGTGACGTACACCGGAGACGTGAAGGTCGGCGGTCCGGCCCAGGAGCGGGAGCTGCCCGAGCTGAACATCAGCAAGATCGCGGTCGGCCCGTTGGACAACAACGCCTACCTGCTGCGCTGCGAGACCACCGGCGAGGGCGTGCTGATCGACGCGGCCAACGAGGCGCGGAGGCTGATCGAGCTGGTCGGCGACGAGCTGCCGTTGGCCCGGGTCATCACCACCCACCGGCACCCCGACCACTGGCAGGCACTGGCCGACATGGTGGCCCGCACCGGCGCCAGGACGGTGGCCCACCCGCTGGACGCCGGCCCGCTGCCGGTGCCGACCGACGAGCTGGTCGAGCACGGCGACCAGGTCCAGGTCGGCCGCTGCACGCTCCGGGTGATCCACCTGCGCGGCCACACTCCGGGGTCGGTCGCGCTGCTGTACGACGACCCGGCCGGCCACCCGCACCTGTTCACCGGCGACTCGCTGTTCCCGGGCGGACCGGGCAACACCCAGCAGGACCCGGCCAGGTTCGCCCAGCTCATGGACGACCTGGAGGAGCGGGTCTTCGGCGCGCTGCCGGATGAGACCTGGGTGTACCCCGGTCACGGGGCGGACACCACCCTGGGCGCCGAGCGGCCTTCCATCCCGGCGTGGCGCACCCGGGGCTGGTAGCTCAATCTGCCGTGCCGCGGGGCACCACCCACTCGCACGGCGGGCCGGTTACCTTGCCGATCAGCTCGTAGTCGGCGTCGTAGTGGAGCACCGCCCCGTAGTAGCCGGCCGGCCCCGGCAACCTCCGTCGCGGCGCGACCCAGCGAGGTGACCTCGGGCCGATCTCGCGTTCCGAGCTCCGCCGCGCACCTTGCTGATGATGTATTGATATCTCGCTGGTAGCCTGTATGCGCGCAGCGATCGCTGGGTACCGGCACGAAGCGGGACACGGTCAACGCCGCCCTGGAACTGGCGTCGGCCATCGACGCGGACCGGCGGGCGCAGGCGTTGGACTCCTTCCGTGAGCTGCTCGGCCGGCTCGACCTCGACCTGATCGAGCAGGACGAGGCGGACGACCACTCGCGGCGGGAGACCTGACGCCGTGGCCTATCTGGCCGACACCTCCATGGTGGTGCGGCTGCGGCGCGGCCGCGACGTGGTCCCCCACTGGCAGGACAGGGTGCAGGCCGGACTCGTCGGCGTCTGCCCGGTGGTCGAGGCGGAGCTCGTCCGGGCGGCCGGGAGCAAGGCGGACAGGGACCAGCTCCGGACCGCCCTGCGTTCGCTGTTCGTGTGGCACCCGATGCCGGAGAGCGCGTGGCGATTCGTCGAACGCACCCAGGACGACCTGGTGGACCTCGGCCAGCACAAGGGGCCCTCCGTCGTCGATCTCCTCGTCGCCGCCACAGCGCAAGCGTGGGATCTGACCGTGCTGCACCTGGACGCCGACTTCGACACGATCGCCCGCGTCACCGGGATCCGCGTCCAGCGCGCTGACCGGCACTGATCGCAAGGGGCGGGCGCTCCGGCACCAGCGGTGCCCCGCTCAGGACTCCTCGGCGCACGCGCCGCGCACCGGGCCCGCGTCGGACTCCGGCCGCGGCCGGAGCCGTACCGAGTGCGCCCGGTCGTACGGCAGCGCGAACTCCATCCCCAACGCGGCGAGCATCACCCAGCCGAGCCCGAGCCGGGATCCGACCAGCACGCTGCGCGGTTGCCAGTCCGGGCGGAACTTGGCGTTGAACCGGTACAGCGGCTCCAGCCTGATCAGCGGGTCGAGCAGCCGCATCACGCGGTAGCCGAACAGCTCCCGCGGTGTGCGCGCCCGGGTCTCCAGCAGCCGGCGGAACGCGGCGAAGTTGAGCGACAGCGTGGTCACGCCCTGCTCGCGGGCGTAGCCCACAGTGTCCACGATCAGCCGCTCGTTGACGCCGTTGGGAGCCCCGTGCAGCCGCGGCATGGCGTCCAGGGTGAGCGTCCGCCCGTCGGCGCAGAGGGCGTACCGCTGGAAGCCCACCGGGCGGCCGTCCCGGTCCCGGGCCACCACCATCACGCACTCCGGGCGGCGACTGTCCACCAGGTCGTCCAGGTTCATCGAGAACCCGCGCTCGCCCACCCGGCCCAGCCACGCCCGGACGACAGTCCGCAGCTCGGCCCGGACCTCGTCCGGCAGCTCGGCCGCCGGGTACGCCTGCGTGGTCACCCCGAAGTTGTGGGTGCGGTTGACCGCCTGCCGGACGTTGCGCATCCGCCGGGTGGCGAGCTCGAACCGGGCCACGTCGAGCACCGCCTCGTCGCCGATCCCGATCGGGCGCAGCCCGTGCGACCGCCACAGCTCCACCGCCGCGTCGCTGGCGCCGAGCACCGCGACCCGCCAGCCGGACCGCTCGCAGTGCGCCACGAACGCCTCGATCGCCGAGCCGGCCGAGACCCGCGCGCCCACCGGGTCCCCGCCGGCCACCGCGGTGCCGGCCAGCACGCGGTACCCGATCGCGGCCCGGCCGTCCGGGCTGACCACGTACGCCTTGTCCCGCCGCAGCGCGAACGGGGCCAGCGAATCGGTGTCCGGGTGCTGGACCAGCGCGGCCACCGCCCGCCGTTCCGCCTCGGTGCCCGGCGGCGGCGCCGGGGCCGGGGAGAACACCACCGACAGCGCCACCAGCGCGCCGAGCAGCAGGAACGTGCCCACCGCGGCGGAGACGTGCGACTGGCCGCCGAGGCGGCGGACCGCCGCGGCGGCAAGTTCGGCGGCCACCGCGAGCCCGAACACCAGCGCGCCGAGCCGCAGCGCGGCCCGCACCTTGGCCGGGTGCGGTACCCGCCGCAGGCCGAGGCCGCGCGCCGCCACCAGCAGCATCAGGCCGAACAGCAGGGTGTACCCGCGGGCGAAGTGCACCGGGGTGACGCCATCGACCGCGCGGTAGAGCCGGCCGCCCGGCGCCCAGGTCAACGCGTCGCCGACCACCAGTGCACCCGCGACGGCCGCGGGAACCGCGACCCACGCGGCCCCGGACACTCCCCGCTCGTCGGTCACGCCACTCCCCCGGTTCGTCATGATCCTCCCGATCCCAGCTTCGCACATCGGGCGCCGGCGGCATGCCGCGCGGGTCGCCGCGGCGGGGTTGGATACGCTCGGCGCCATGCCCGAGGACGACATCGACCCGATTGCCAGCACACAGATGTTCCGCCGGTTCGCGGCAGGTCCGGAGCCCGCTGCCCGGCGACGCGGCGACCCGCGCATCCTGGTCGCGCTGGTGCTGCTGGCGCTGGCGCTCGCCGGCGTGGCGGTCTGGCTGATCGCCTCCTGAACCACCCCGCGCCCGGCCGCGCGGTTCAGCCGTACCGCGCGGTGAAGTCGAGGATCCGCCGCCACGCGTCCGCGCAGGCCTCCTGCCACTGCGCGAAGGAGCGGTCGAAGAACGAGTGCGGCGCGCCCTCGTACACGTGCATGTCATGCTCCTTGCCCAGCTCGGTCAGCCGCCGGTCCAGCGCCTGGAACTCCTCCTGCGGGGTGGCCTGGTCGGCGCCCGCGATGAGCATCAGCAGCGGGCGGTTCAGGTCCGGCAGCACGTCCTCGATCATCGCCGGCTTGCCGTAGAACCCGATCGAGCCGGCCAGCCCGAGGTCCGTCGCGGCCAGCCGCCAGGAGTGGCTGCCACCGAAGCAGAACCCCACGCTGAACGCCGGCGCGGCGGACCCGGCCCCGTCCAGCAACGCCTTCGCCGCCGCCACGTCGGCGGCCACGTTGCCCGGCCTGACCTGCGGGACGTGCTGCTGCCAGTCGAAGCCGTCGTCCCGGGTGCCGGTGCCCGCGGTCCGCCCGAAGTAGTCGATCGCCACCGTGCGGAACCCTGCCTCGGCGAACCGCTCCGCCAGCGCCAGGTAGAACGGGTGCAGCCCGCGGACATCCGGCAGGACGACCATGTTCCGGCCGTTCGGCTCGGCCGGCTCCGCCCGGTACGCCGAGAACACGGTGCCGTCCGCGGAGGTCAGCTCCACCGGGCCGTGCTCGGCCACCTCCCCCGGCTCCGGCGGTCCCGGCGGCCGGCTGTCATCGCTGTGGCACACGACACTCCCTTCGACGCGGTCGATCCGGCAACAGTCCTACACCCACCGCCCCGTGGTCTTGATCACCCTGGCGTACACGGTTGGTGATAACCTCGGCGTATATCCAGATGCGGCCTACGATCTATACCGTTCGGGACGTGACGACGATGGCGAAAACCCTGGTGGACGTGGACGAGGACGCGCTCAAGGCCGCGATGGAGGAGCTTGGTACGGCGACCAAGAAGGACACGATCAACGCTGCGCTGCGCGAGGTGGCCGCGCGCCGCGCCCGGCTGGAGGCTGCTGAGTTCTGGACCACCGAGGGCAGCCCCGATCTCAGCGATCCGGAGATCATGGGCAAGGCCTGGAGATGAGAAGGCGCTGGCTCTACCTCTGCGACAAGAGCGTGCTGGCGCGGGCACCCCGCGACGAGGCGGTCGCGAAGCTGATCACACCGCTGTTCGACGCGGGAAGCGCCGCCACGTGTGACATCACCGACCTGGAGGTTCTCTTCAGCGCGCGGTCCCCCGCCGACTATGAGCGGCTGCGCCGGTATCAGGCCACCCTGAGCTCGCTGCCCATCACCCCTGAGGTGACCGCCCGGGCGGTGGAGGTGCAGGCGGAGCTGGCGAAGACGTCGCGGCATCGCGGCCCGTCGATCCCGGACCTGCTCATTGCGGCGTGCGCCGAGGTCGGCGGTGCCACGGTGCTGCACTACGACGCCGACTACGACCTGATCGCGTCCGTGACCGGGCAGCCGACGGCCTGGGTGGCACCGCGCGGGACGGTTCCCTGACCTCACCGCTGCCCGTCCTCCGACGCCGGACCCCGACCGTCGTCCGAGGGCGGACTGCGACCGTCGGCCGACGCCGAACCGCGACCGTCGTCCGCGTGCGGGCCGTTGCCGTCCTCCGAGGTCCCGAGCCGGACGCGCCCGACCCGGCGCAGGTACTCCTCGCCCCGGGGCGCCAGCTTGTAGCCGACCTCCAGGCTGAGGGTCAGCCCCAGCGCCTTGAGCTTCCGCACGTCGTTCTTGAACGCGAACACCTCCCGGCCGAACCCGGCCGCCAGTTCGGCCGCCCGCACCCCCGGCCGAGCGGCGATCGCGGCCAGCACCGCCCGGGTCCACGCGCCGTGCGTGCTGTGCCGGTCCATCCGGTCCAGCCGGCGGTCCAGCTCGGCGACGTCGGCGTCGGTCAGCTCATCGGTGTAGGCCAGCACGTCCCGCGGGTCCGGCCCGTCCACCCGCTTGAAGCGCAGCCGGTACAGCGGCACGTCGGCCGGCCCGCGCAGGTCGGCCAGCACCTCCCCCGCTTGCGGGTACCCGGCCGCCCGCGCGTCGGCGTCGGAGATGTCCGCCGGGGTGATCAGGTCCACGGCGTGCATGTCCAGGATGCCGGCCGTCGTCCGGTAGCGCCGGCCGGCCACCACCTGCGGGCGCCGCCACTGCCGGAACAGCACCGTGATCGACCCGTCGACGATTCCGCCCCGCACCCTCCGTTCGATCAACACCGCCGCGCCCCTCACTGCAGGTGACGGGCCCACCAGTCGAGGATCGCACCGAACCGTGCGACCCGGTGGCTGGGCAGCCCGGAGCGGGACAGCTCGTGGCTCTCAGCCGGGAACAGCAGCAGCTCCACCGGCACGCCGCGCATCGTCAGCGCCACGTACAGCCGCTGCGCCTGCTCCACCGGGCACCGCCAGTCGTGCTCGGCGTGGATGATCAGCACCGGGATGTCGATCCTGTCGGCGTAGCTCAGCGGGCTCTGCCGGGCCTGGGCCGCGGGATCGGCGCCGTACAACTCCTCGGCGAAGCACCAGCCGATGTCGCTGGAGCCGACGAAGCTGTCCACGGCGTAGACCCCCCGCTCCGGGATCGCGGCCCGGAACCGGTCGGTGCGGGCGGCCAGCCAGGCGGTCATGTACCCGCCGTGCGACCCGCCCAGCACCCCGATCCGGTCGCCGTCCAGGTCGTCGGCGGTCAGCGCCTCGTCCAGCAGGGCCAGCAGGTCCGCGGCGGATCGCTCCGCCACGTCGCCGACGATGTACCGCCCGTGCGTCTGGCCGTACCCGGACGAGCCTCGCGGGTTGCCCATCACCACCGCGTACCCGGCACCGGCGTACACCTGTGCCTCGTCGAACAACCGCCAGCCGTACTGCGCGAACGGCCCGCCGTGGATCATCAGCAACACCGGGTGCGGCCCCTGGCCGGACGGCCGTACCACCCAACCGTGCACCGGGTACCCGTCGGGCGCGGTGCCGGTGATCTCCTCCATCGGCCTGGTGTCGACATTCGTGGCGAACTCGGACCCGAACGTGGTGAGCACCCGCTCGCCGTCCCCGTCCCGGACCACCAGTTCGCCGGCCGACAGCGGGTCGACCACCGTCGCCACCAGCACGCCGCCCGCCCGGGCGTGCCCGGCCACCTGGCGCGGCCCGGCGACGAGCACCCGATCCGGGCCGTCCGCGCAGACCTGCCGCAGCTCGACCGCGCCCCGGTTCTCCACCTCGACCAGCACACCGTCGTTGGTGACCACCGGCGGCGTGATGACGTCGGCCAGGTGCACGGTCTCGGCGTCGGTGAGCCGGCGCGGCGGCGTGGACCCGTCCGACGGCACCGAGAACAGCCCGAGGTTTCGGCCGGCGAAGTCGCGGCCGGTACCGCCCAGATCCCCGCCGACGAAGTACACGGTGCGGCCGTCCGGAGACACGGCCGGGTACGACACGTACCGGGTGGTGTCGGTGAGCCGGCGCAGGTCGGAGCCGTCCGTGGCGATGCTGTACACGTCGCTGACCAGGTCGCGGTCCCGCCCGGCGTGCCGGCGTGAGCTGAACACGATCCGCCGGCCGTCCGGGGTCCACGCCGGGTGCTCGTTGTCGTAGTCACCGCTGGTCACCTGCTCGGGCACCGGCTCCTCGGCGAACGGGTCCACCACGAACACGTGCTGCCAGCGGTCCAGGGTGAAGCCGAGGTTGTCCAGCCGGTACTGCAGGGTGTTGATCCGGCGCGGCGCCTCCTTGTCCGGGCTCACCCCTTCGGCGGTGCCGTACCGGCCCTGCTCCGGCACCCGGACCACGTAGGCGATGCGGGTCGAGTCCGGGCTCCACACCGGCTGGGCCACGCCGAGCGGGTGGTCGGTGATCACGCGCAGCTCGCCGCCCTCGACGGGCAGCACCGCGAGCTGCGGCTTGCCGTCCTTGGCCGCGCGCAGGAACGCCAGCCACCGGCCCTCCGGGGAGTACCGCGGCGTGGTGTCCCGCCAACCGAAGGTGAGCGGCCGGGCCGCGTCGCGCCCATCGGTGGGCACCAGCCACAGCTGGCTGCGGTAGTCGTCGGCGTCGAGGTCGAGGCGGGTGACCGCGACCACGGCGGAGCGTCCATTCGGGGCGAGGGTCGGCGCGCCGGGCACGCGGAGCAAGGCCAGGTCGGCAGGCTTCATGTATCGGAACCTTAGCGTCTCTAAGTACTTGGAGGCTGCCGATTCAGCCCCTGCGATCTTGACAGTTCCCGGTCAGAGAGCTGGGCAAACCGTCCACGGGCCGTACCGGAACGGCATACCGTGCGGGCGTGACCCGCACAGTGTTCACCGGTGGCGAGGTGTTCGACGGCACGGGTGCCGCACCGGCCCGGGCCGACGTGGTGGTCGAGGACGGCCGGATCGTCGAGGTCGGCGCCGGCCTGGACGGCGACGGGGTGGTGGACTGCGCCGGGCTGACCGTGCTGCCCGGAATGTTCGACTGCCACGTGCACGTGACCATCAGCAGCATCAGTGCGCTGGACCTCGCCTTCCGGCCGTTCTCGCTGCAGTTCTTCGAGGCCGCCCGGAACCTGGAGAAGACGCTTGCGGTCGGCATCACCTCGGTACGCGACGCGGCCGGCGCGGATCTGGGCATCCAGACCGCCCAGGCGAACGGCCTGGTCCGCGGGCCGCGGATGCAGATCGCCGTCTCCATGCTCAGCCAGACCGGCGGGCACGCCGACGCGTGGCTGCCCTCGGGCTGCGCCCTGCCGTTCTTCGGCCCCCACCCCGGCCGGCCGAGCGGGATCGTCGACGGCCCGGACCAGATGCGGCAGAAGGTCCGCGAGCTGATCCGGGCCGGCGCCGACGTGCTCAAGGTGGCCACCTCCGGCGGGGTGCTGTCGCCGCGGGACGACCCGCGGCACGGGCACTTCCGGGACTCCGAGCTGGCCGTGCTGGTCGAGGAGGCCACCGCGGCCGGGATCTTCGTGATGGCGCACGCGCAGGCCGCCGACGGCATCAAGGCGGCGGTGCGGGCCGGCATCCGGTCCATCGAGCACGGCACCTACCTGGACGACGAGGCGATCGGGATGATGCTCGATGCGGGCACCTGGCTGGTGCCGACCCTGGTCGCACCGCGCGGGGTCGAGCGGGCCGCGAACGCCGGCCTGCCGATCGCCGCGAACGTGCTGGCCAAGGCCCGGATGGTGATGGAGGAGCACGACGACTCGGTGCGCCGGGCGATCGCGGCGGGGGTGCGCGTCGCGATGGGCACCGACTCCGGGGTGACCCCGCACGGGGAGAACCTGGCCGAGCTGCCGCTGCTGGCCGACCACGGGATGACCCCGGAGCAGGTGCTGCACGCGACCACGCTGTCCGCGGCCGAGCTGCTCGGGCTGGCCGACCAGCTCGGCTCGGTGGAGCCGGGCAAGCGGGCCGACCTGGTGCTGGTCGAGGGTGACCCGCGGGAGCTGGCCACCCTGGACAAGCGGGTGCGGGCGGTGTTCATGGACGGCCGGCCGGTCTCGGGTGCGGTGTAGTGCTGGACCGGGCCGGGATGCTGGCCGAAGTCGGGCGGCTCGCGGCCGGACGACCGCGGGTGCTGGTCGGGCTGACCGGGCCGCCCGGCGCCGGCAAGAGCACGCTGGCCGGGTGGCTGGTGGGCGAGCTGGACGACGCCGGCCTGCCCGCGGCGTACCTGCCGATGGACGGCTTCCACCTGGCCAACGCCGTGCTGACCGCGCTCGGCAGGCGGGACCGCAAGGGCGCCCCGGACACCTTCGACGGGTACGGGTACGTGGCGCTGCTGCGCCGGGTGGCCGCCGAGCTGGATCACCCGGTGTACGCGCCGCGCTTCCACCGCGAGGTCGAGGAGTCGTACGCGGCCGAGATCCCGGTCGGCCCCGAGGTGCGGGTGGTGGTCACGGAAGGTAACTACCTGCTGCTGGACGACCCGCCGTGGCACCTGGTCCGCCCGTGCCTTGACGCGGTCTGGTACGTCACCGTCCCGGAGGAGGTGCGGCTGGGCCGGCTGATCCGGCGGCGCACCGACCTGGGCGAGTCCGCGGCGGACGCCCAGGCCTGGGCCACCGGCTCCGACCAGCGCAACGCCGACCTGGTTGCCGCCACCCGCGCCCGTGCGGACGCCGAGGTCAGCGCGTATTGAGGTCAGCCGGCCGGGGAGGTCAGCGGGTGTTGAGCGGGGCGGGGCGGGCGGCCTCCGGATTCCGGCGGACCTTGACGAGGCTGGCCAGTGTGGTCACCGCGAGTACACCCACTATCACGCTCAGGGACAGCTCGATGCCGATGTGCGGCGCCCAGTCCACCCCGCTGGCGGCCATCGCCTCGAAGATCAGCTTGACCCCGATGAAGCCGAGGACGATCGCCAGGCCCTTGCTCAGGTACACCAGCCGGCTGAGCAGGCCCCCGATCAGGAAGTAGAGCTGCCGCAGCCCCATCAGTGCGAACACGTTGGCGGTGAAGACCAGGTACGGCTCCTTGGTCAGCCCGAAGATCGCCGGGATCGAGTCCAGTGCGAACAGCACGTCGGTGGTCCCGATCGCGATCATCACCACCAGCATCGGCGTGACGTACCGCTTGCCGCCCACCCGCACCACGGTCTTCGCCCCGTGGTACCGCCCGGTCATCGGCAGCACCCGGCGGGCCAGCCGCAGCACGCCGTTCTCCCGGTAGTCCCCGTCGTCCTGGTGGCCGGTGGCCAGCTTGTACGCGGTGTACACCAGGAAGGCACCGAAGAAGTAGAAGACCCATTCGAAGGCGGAGATCGCCGCGGCGCCGGCTGCGATGAACAGCCCGCGCAGGATCAGCGCGGTGAGGATGCCGAACAGCAGCACCTTGTGCTGGTGGATCCGGGGCACCGCGAACGCCCCCATGATGATCACGAAGACGAACAGGTTGTCCACCGACAGGCTGTACTCGGTGATGTACCCGGCGAAGAACTCCTTCGCGTACCGGCCGCCGGCGAAGTGTCCGATCCCGATCCCGAAGCCGACCGCCAGCGCGATGTAGAAGGCCACCCAGCGGGCCGCTTCCCCGACCCCGACCTCGTGCGGCCTGCGGTCGACCACGAACAGGTCGGCGGCGAGCACGGCGAGCATCCCGACCATGGTCAGGGCCCAGACCCAGGTGGCGACTTCCACAATCCTCCTCCGGCGCAGACAGCAACGTCAGGACACCGGAGGTCTCTCCCGCCCGGCGGACACCGGACCGACGGGGCCGGGCAGATGCCGTGATGACGACCCCGCCGCGAAGGGATACTCCCCTCCACGAACCCATCCAGTATCCCCCACGTCCGCTACCTGGCGACACCCCGGGTAGCGGATGTCACCGTCGTGTCGGTGCCGTGGTCTAGCGTCCGGGTCGACGCTCGAGGAGGGATAGAGATGGCGACCGGGTTCCAGGTGACGTTCGACTGCGCCGGGCCGGGCAAGCTGGCCGAATTCTGGGTGGCCGCGCTGGGATACCAGCTCGAGCCGCCGCCGGAAGGCTTCGGGAGCTGGGAGGATTGGGCCCGCCAGGCGGGCATCCCCGAGGAGCGGTGGGACGACCTCGCCGCGGCCGTCGATCCCGCCGGCATCGGCCCCCGGTTGCTGTTCCAGCGGGTGCCCGAGCCGAAGACGGTGAAGAACCGGGTGCACCTGGATGTGAACGTCGGCGGCGGCCGGGGCACTCCCGACGCGGAGCGCCGCGCCCGGGTGACCGCAGCGGAGGAGAGGCTGACCGCGCTCGGTGCCACCCGGCTGCGCGAGGTGGAGGAGGCCACCGGCCACTGGATCGTGATGCAGGACCCGGAGGGCAACGAGTTCTGCCTGCAGTGATCGCGCGCGGCCGGACCACCGGCTGGATCACCAGCTGCCGGGGATCACCGGCGGCTGGTGGCTGGCTCACCGGTGGCTGGCTCACCGGTGGCTGGCTCACCCGCGGCTGGATCACCGATGGCTGGATCACCCGCGGCTAGGGTCAACCCGTGGAGATCAGGCCGGTCGAGGGGGACGAGCTGCTGAGTACCGCGTTCGCGCTGCGGGCGTACGCGTTCGAGCCCTCACCGCGGCCGCGGCACGGGCCGGGCGCCGACACGGACCGGCTGCGGCGCGCGGTTGGCTACCTTGCCGGCAGCCGGGTGCTGGTCGGCTTCGACGGGGACGAGCCGCGGGCCACCGCCACCGCGCTGCCGATGACGCAGAACGTCCGCGGCGCGATCCGGCCGATGTCGGCGATCGCCGCGGTGGCGTCGCACCCGGCCGCCCGCCGGCAGGGCATCGCCCGCGAGCTGGTGAACCGGCTGCTCGCCGAGGGCGCGGAGGCCGGCGACGCGGTGAGCTGCCTGTACCCGTTCCGCGAGTCGTTCTACGGCCGGCTCGGATACGTCGGCCTGCCGCAGCTCCGCATCGCCAGCCTCGACCCGCGCACGCTCGCGTCGCTGCTCCGGGCCGACCTGGGCGGCTCGGTGGAGCTGCTGCCTGTGGCGGACGGGTACCCGGCGTACCGCGAGCTGCTGGCCGGCGCCCAGCCGGGGGTGCACGGGATGGCGCTACGCGGCGAGCCGGCGGCCGGCCGGCTGCGCGAGCAGGACGTGTGGGTGGCGCTGGCGCGCGGCGACGACGGGGCGGTGCTGGCCGGGATGACGTACCGCATCGACGCCTGGCGCGGCGACCTGCACGCGGACGGCGTGTTCGCACTGACCATCCCCGGCCGGTACCTGCTGCTGCAGTGGCTGGCCCGGCACGTCGACCAGGTGCGCACCGCCACGCTCAGCCTGCCGCCCGGCACCCTGGTGGAGAACTGGCTGTACGACCTGGAGGCCATGGTGTCCTCGCGCACCGACTTCGTCACCCCCATGGCGCGCGTGCTGTCGGTGCCTGGGCTGGCTGGGATCGGCTGCGGCACCGGCGAGGTCACGGTACGGGTCACCGACCCGACCTGCCCGTGGAACGACGGCGTCTACGCCCTGGCCGCCGACAGTGGCACGCTCGCGGTCGGCTCCGGCGGCACCGCGGACGCCACACTGACCGTGCAGGGCCTGACCGCGCTGGTGTACGGCGGGTACGACCCAGCCGAGTTCGCCGTCCGCGACTGGGGTGACCTCGGGCCGGCCGTGCAGCAGCGGCTGCGCGCGCTGTTCCCGCCGCCCAGCCTGCCGTACCTGTTCGAGGAGTTCTGACCGGCCCAGCTCACCGCAGCGCGGCGGCCGGCCGAGTCTCCCAGACCACGGTGGGCGACGGTCGGCCCTGGTCGATGCGTGCCGATCAGCCGACCCGGATCAGCCCACCCCGGACGAGCCCCACCCCGGATCGGCCGGTCCCGGATCGGCCGGCCCCGCATCGGCCGGCCCCGGATCAGCCCACCCCCATTGGCCGGCCCCGGATCAGTGGATGCCGGCGGCGTCCATGCCGCGCATCTCCCTCTTCAGCTCGGCGATCTCGTCGCGCAGCCGGGCGGCCAGCTCGAACTGCAGGTTGCGCGCCGCCTCGAGCATCTGCGCGGAAAGCTGCTGGATGAGGTCGGCCAGCTCCGCGCGCGGCATCCCGGCCAGGTCCTTGGCGTGCGCACCCACGCCGACAACGCCTGCCGACCTGCCCCGCGAGGACGTGCCCGGCACCGGGGACTTGCCGCGGGACTGCTGGCGGCCGGACCCGCCTACCAGCTCGGTGTCGTCGGCCTCCCGGTAGATGTCGTCCAGGATGTCGGCGATCTTCTTCCGCAACGGCTGCGGGTCCAGGCCGTTCGCGGTGTTGTACGCGACCTGCTTCGCCCGCCGCCGGGTCGTCTCCTCGATCGCGTTGCGCATCGACGGGGTGATCGTGTCCGCGTACATGTGCACCTGACCGGACACGTTGCGGGCGGCCCGGCCGATGGTCTGGATCAGCGAGGTGCCGGAGCGCAGGAAGCCCTCCTTGTCGGCGTCCAGGATGGAGACCAGCGACACCTCCGGCAGGTCCAGGCCCTCGCGCAGCAGGTTGATGCCGACCAGCACGTCGTAGTCGCCCTTGCGCAACTCGCGCAGCAGCTCCACCCGGCGCAGCGTGTCCACCTCCGAGTGCAGGTACCGCACCCGGATGCCCATCTCGAGCAGGTAGTCGGTGAGGTCCTCGGACATCTTCTTGGTGAGCGTGGTGACCAGCACCCGCTCGTCCTTCTCGGCCCGGATCCGGATCTCGTGGATCAGGTCGTCGATCTGGCCCTTCGTCGGCCTGACCACCACCTCGGGGTCTACCAGGCCGGTCGGCCGGATGATCTGCTCGACCACCCCGTCGGACCGGCCCAGCTCGTATGACCCCGGGGTGGCCGACAGGTACACCGTCTGCTCGACGCGCTCGACGAACTCGTCCCACCGCAGCGGCCGGTTGTCCGCGGCGGAGGGCAGCCGGAAGCCGTGATCGATCAGCATCCGCTTGCGCGAGGCGTCGCCCTCGTACATGCCGCCGATCTGCGGCACCGTCACGTGCGACTCGTCGATGACCAGCAGGAAGTCCTCCGGGAAGTAGTCGAGCAGGGTGTACGACGGCTGGCCGTGGGTGCGGCCGTCGATGTGCATCGAGTAGTTCTCGATGCCGGAGCAGGTGCCGATCTGGCGCATCATCTCGACGTCGTAAGTGGTGCGCATGCGCAGCCGCTGGGCCTCCAGCAGCTTGCCCTGCCGCTCGAACTCGGCCAGCCGCTCGACCAGCTCCGCCTCGATGCCGCGGATCGCCCGCTCCATCCGCTCCGGGCCGGCCACGTAGTGGGTGGCCGGGAAGACGAAGACCTCCTCGGTCTCCCGCACCACCTCGCCGGTCAGCGGATGCAGGTAGTACAGCCGCTCGATCTCGTCGCCGAACATCTCCACCCGGACGGCCAGCTCCTCGTACACCGGGAAGATCTCGAGCGTGTCCCCGCGCACCCGGAACGTGCCGCGGCTGAACGACAGGTCGTTCCGGGTGTACTGCTCCCCGACCAGGTCGCGCAGGATCCGGTCCCGGTCGACGGTGTCGCCCAGCCGCAGCCGCACCGCCCGCTCGACGTACTCCGACGGGGTGCCCAGGCCGTAGATGCAGGACACGGTGCTGACCACCACCACGTCCCGCCGGGTGAGCAGGCTCATGGTGGCCGAGTGCCGCAGCCGCTCCACCTCCTCGTTGATCGAGGAGTCCTTCTCGATGTAGGTGTCCGTCTGCGGGACGTACGCCTCCGGCTGGTAGTAGTCGTAGTAGCTGACGAAGTACTCCACCGCGTTGTCCGGCAGCATCTCGCGCAGCTCGTTGGCGATCTGCGCGGCGAGGGTCTTGTTCGGCTCGATGAGCAGGGTCGGGCGCTGCACCCGCTCGATCAGCCAGGCAGTGGTGGCCGACTTGCCGGTGCCGGTGGCACCGAGCAGCACCACGTCGCGTTCGCCGGCGCGGATCCGCCGCTCCAGGTCGCCGATGGCCTGCGGCTGGTCCCCGGACGGCCGGAACTCGCTGACCACCTCGAAGCGGCCGGTGGTGGGCACGATCTCGCTACTGGTTCGCACGCCGTCCACGGTACGAGGTGGGTACGACGAAATCCCGCCGGCATCCACAGGGCCGCCAGTTATCCACAATCCGCGACGTGCCGGGGACAGGATCGGCCGCAGGCCGCTAGCGTTCGGGCGTCTGATTGCCGCGCCACCCCTCGGAGGCCTGCAATGGAGCTGAGCCGTCGTAACCTGCTGCGGACCGGTGTGCTCGGGGCGGCCGCCGTCGCCGCCGGCGGCATCGAGGCCTTCCCGGCCCGCCGCGCGGGCGCCACCGCGTACCGGGGCATCCCGTACCCGGGCATCCCGCATCCGGCCGGCACCACGCTGCAGCGCACCCTGCTGCTCGGCGCGCCGGGCGCCGGTGGGTACCGGCCGATCGTGGCCGGCCCGGGCGAGCCGCACCTGCTTCGCGCGGAGTTGGCCGGCGCCGCCGCGGCGCAGCGCCGGCACGTGCACCGCCGGGCACTGCTGGCCTTCTCCCAGCTCACCGACATCCACGTGATGGACACCCAGTCGCCGGCCCGGGTTGAGTACCTGGACCGCTACGACGACCCGGACAACCCGTTCGCCAGCCTGCTGCCGTTCGAGTCGTCCTACCGCTCCCAGGAGCTGATGTCCGCGCAGGTGTCCGACGCGATGGTGCGCGCGGTGAACCAGATCCGCGGCGGGCCGGCGACCGGGCTGCCGCTGTCGTTCGCGGTGGCCACCGGGGACAACACCGACAACCTGCAGTTCAACGAGCTGCGCTGGTACATCGACCTGCTGGACGGCGAGCCGATGCGCCCCGACTCCGGCGACCTGTCCCGGTACGAGGGGGTGATGGACCAGGTCGCGTACGACACCCGGTACTGGCACCCCGAGGGCACCCCGCCCGGGCAGTTCGACGACCTGCCGCGGTCCGTGTTCGGGTACCCCACCGTGCCGGGCCTGCTGGACGCGGTGCGCCGGCCGTTCCACGCGGCCGGGCTGGACATCCCGTGGGTCACCGCCTACGGCAACCACGACGGGCTGATCCAGGGCAACCTGCCGCCGCTGGACCTGCTGCAGGCGATCGCCGTCGGCAGTACCAAGATCGTCGGCATCCGGCCCGAGGTGAACATCATCGACCTGGCGCTGATGCTGCAGGCGCTGGACCCGCGGGCCCTGCAGATCCTGATGAGCGGCCCGAGCCGGCAGGTCACCGCGGACCCGCTGCGCCGGTTCGTGACCCGGCTGGAGACGATCCAGCAGCACTTCAACACCTCCGGCACGCCGCGCGGGCACGGGTTCACCGGGTGGAACCTGCGCACCGGCAACGCCTACTACGCCTTCAACCGCGGCCGGGTGCGCTGCCTGGTGCTGGACACGGTCAACCCGAACGGCGGCGCGGACGGCTCGGTGGACGGCGCGCAGCTGGCCTGGATCGAGCGGCAGTTGGCCGCCGGCAGCAGCCGACACCTGGACGCCGCCGGAAACCTGGTGCGGACCGGGGCGGAGGACCGGCTGTTCGTGCTGTTCAGCCACCACACCATCGGCACGATGACCAACCTGACCGCTCCGCCCGGCAGCGCCGCCCGGTACGGCGGCGGCACCGTGCGCGACCTGCTGCTGCGGTTCCCCAACGTGGTGCTCTGGGTGAACGGGCACACTCACCGAAACAAGGTCACGCCGTACCGCCGGCCGGCGGGGAGCCCGGTGGCCGGTGGGTTCTGGGAGGTCAACACCGCGGCGCACATCGACTGGCCGGAGCAGTCCCGGATCGTGGAGCTGGTGGACAACGGGGACGGCACGCTGTCCATCTTCGGCACCGTCGTGGACTCGGCGGCCCCGGAGTCCAACCAGGGGCGGCTGGACAGCACGCTGGCGCTGGCCGCGCTCTCCCGCGAGCTGGCCGGCAACGACTGGCAGTCCCGCGCCCGGCCGGTCCCCGGCGAGGACGGCCGGCGCGGCGCGGTGCAGGACCGCAACGTGGAGCTGCTGGTGCCGGCGCCGTTCCCGATCTTCGGTGGGCAGGCGGCACAGCGGATCCCCGCGGCGGCTGGGATCCCGCAGGTGTGACCTCGGCACGGCGGGCGGCATGACGGGCGGCACGGCGGGCGGCGCGTCCGACGGGCGCACGGTCGCCCTGTCGCGCCGCCGCGCCGTAGTGCGCACACTCGGAGGGTGATCTGCCAGGCATGCCGCGACCGGCGGCACGAGGAGTGCATCGCCATCTCGCGCGACCCGTCCTGGTGCGACTGCCAGCACCGCACGGACCTGCCGTCGGAGCCCGTGACCGGTCCACCCGGCGAGTGATCTCGCCCACTTGGGGTTTGAGGGCCACGCCTGGGGCTGCACTAGGTTCGGGGGAAACGAGAGGAGCGGCATGCAGGTCTGGCCGGGTTCGGCATACCCGCTCGGTGCGGTCTACGACGGCATGGGCACCAACTTCTCTGTCTTCTCGGAGGTGGCCGAAGCGGTCGACCTGTGCCTGTTCAACGAGGCGGGCACTGAGATCCGGGTCCGGCTGCCCGAGGTGGACGCGTTCGTCTGGCACGGGTACCTGCCCGGGTTGCAGCCGGGGCAGCGGTACGGGTTCCGGGTGCACGGGCGGTACGACCCGAAGGCCGGCCTGCACTGCAACCCGAACAAGCTGCTGATCGACCCGTACACCAAGGCGGTCGAGGGCGAGCTCGACTGGCACGAGTCGCTGTTCGGGTACCAGCTCCAGTACCCCGACGACATGTCCGAGCAGGACTCCGCACCCCACATGCCCAAGTGCGTGGTGACCAACCCGTACTTCGACTGGGGCGACGACCGGCCGCCGCGCCGCGCCTACAACGAGACGGTGATCTACGAGGCGCATCTGCGCGGGCTGACCAAGCGGCAGGCCGGCATCCCGCCCGAGCTGCGCGGCACCTACGCCGGGCTGACCCACCCGGCGACGATCGAGCACCTGACCACGCTGGGGGTCACCGCGGTCGAACTGCTGCCGGTGCACCAGTTCGTGCACGACCACGCGCTGGTCGAGCGGGGGCTGCGCAACTACTGGGGCTACAACACCATCGGCTTCTTCGCACCGCACAACGGGTACGCGGCGTCCGGCCAGACCGGGCAGCAGGTCGGCGAGTTCAAGGCGATGGTCAAGGCGCTGCACGAGGCGGGCATCGAGGTCATCCTCGACGTGGTGTACAACCACACCGCGGAGGGCAACCACCGCGGCCCCACGCTGTCCTTCCGCGGCATCGACAACCACGCCTACTACCGGCTGGTGGACGACCAGCCGGAGTACTACATGGACTACACCGGCACCGGGAACAGCCTGAACGTCCGGCACCCGCACTCGCTGCAGCTGATCATGGACTCGCTGCGGTACTGGATCCTGGAGATGCACGTCGACGGGTTCCGGTTCGACCTGGCGGCCACGCTGGCCCGTGAGTTCTACGACGTGGACCGGCTGGCCACGTTCTTCGACCTGGTGCAACAGGACCCGTTCGTCAGCCAGGCGAAGCTCATCGCCGAGCCGTGGGACGTCGGCCCGGGCGGCTACCAGGTGGGCAACTTCCCCCCGCTGTGGACGGAGTGGAACGGCAAGTACCGGGACACCGTGCGCGACTTCTGGCGGGGCGAGCCGGCGACGCTGGGCGAGTTCGCGGCGCGGATCACCGGATCGGCTGACCTGTACGAGCAGACCGGACGCCGGCCGGTCGCGTCGGTGAACTTCGTGACCTGCCACGACGGCTTCACCCTCACCGACCTGGTCTCGTACAACGAGAAGCACAACGAGGCCAACGGCGAGGGCAACCGGGACGGCGAGTCGCACAACCGCTCGTGGAACTGCGGGGTCGAGGGGCCGACCGACGACCCGGAGGTGCTGGCCCTGCGGGCCAACCAGCGGCGCAACTTCCTGGCCACCCTGCTGCTGTCCCAGGGCGTGCCGATGATCGGGCACGGCGACGAGCTGGGGCGGACCCAGCGCGGCAACAACAACGGCTACTGCCAGGACAACGAGATCACCTGGGTGGACTGGGAGAACGTGGACGAGCACCTGCTGGAGTTCACCAGGGCGGTGACCGCGCTGCGGCGCGCGCATCCGGTGTTCCGGCGGCGGCGGTTCTTCGACGGCCGGCCGGTCCGCCGGGTGGCCGGCACCCGGATCCGGGACATCGCCTGGTTCAGCCCGGACGGCACCGAGATGTCGGAAGAGGCCTGGGAGGTCAGCTTCGGCAGGTGCGTCGCGATGTTCCTCAACGGCGACGGGATCCCGGACACCGACTCCCGTGGCGAGCGGATCACCGACGACTCGTTCCTGCTGTGCTTCAACGGCCACCACGGGCCGGTCCGGTTCGGCGTGCCGCCGACCGAGTACGCCGAGAAGTGGCAGGTGGTGCTGGACACCGCGGACGGCCACCCGCCGCAGGAGCAGCCCACCGCGGACGCCGGCGGCCTGATCACCGTCTCGGCCCGCTCGCTGCTGGTGCTGATCAGGGTCGTATGAGGTGACGCCGCGCGCCACCTACCGGGTGCAGGTCCGGCCGGACTTCGACCTGGCCGCCACCGCGGACCTGGCCGACTACCTGGCCGCGCTCGGGGCGTCCCACCTGTACTCGGCGCCGCTGCTGCAGGCCACCCCGGGGTCCGCGCACGGGTACGACGTGGTCGACCACTCCAGGGTGAACGCGGAACTGGGCGGCGAGCCCGGCCGGCTGGGGCTGGTGGCGGCGCTGCGCAGGAACGACCTCGGCCTGGTGGTGGACATCGTGCCGAACCACGCCGGCATCGCCGTTCCCGCCGCCAACCCGCCGTGGTGGGACGTGCTGCGGCTCGGCCGCGGGTCGCGGTACGCGGGCTGGTTCGACATCGACTGGGAGCGCGCGCCGATCCTGGTGCCGGTGCTCGACGACAGTCCGCAGGCCACCGACGACCTGCGGATCCAGGACGGCGAGCTGCGCTACTTCGAGCACCGCTTCCCGATCGCGCCCGGCACCGGGCAGGGCACGCCGCAGCAGGTGCACGAGCGACAGCACTACCGGCTGGTGTCCTGGCGGCGGGCCGACAACGAGATCAACTACCGGCGGTTCTTCGCGGTGAACACCCTGGTGGGGCTGCGGGTGGAGGACCCGGCGGTGTTCCGCGGCACGCACGCCGAGGTGCTGCGGTGGTACGGACAGGGCGCCCTGGACGGCATCCGGGTGGATCACCCGGACGGGCTGCGCGACCCGGCCGGGTACCTGGGGCGGCTGCGCGCGGCGGCGCCGGACGCCTGGCTGGTGGTGGAGAAGATCCTCGAGCACGGCGAGACGCTGCCCGACTGGCCGGTCGCCGGCACCACCGGGTACGAGGCGCTGCGCCAGGTGTGCGGCCTGTTCGTGGACACCGCGGCGGAGCCGGCGTTCACCGCCCTGGACACCGAGCTGACCGGCGCCGCGACGGACTGGGCCGAGTTGGCGCACGAGGCCAAGCACGGCGTCGCGACGGTGCTGCTGCGGGCCGAGCTGCTCCGGCTGGTGCGGCTCGCCGGGGACGGCTGCCAGGACGCGCTGGCCGAGTTGCTGGCCAGCTTCAGCGTGTACCGCTCGTACCTGCCGGCCGGCGCCGGGCACCTGGACGCGGCGGCGGACCGGGCGCGCCTGCGGCGGCCGGACCTCGGACCGTCGCTGGACCGGCTGCTCCCCCGGCTGCGCGACCCGGCGGACGAGCTGGCGATCCGGTTCCAGCAGGTCTCCGGCGCGGTGATGGCCAAGGGGATGGAGGACACCGCGCTCTACCGGTGGACCCGTTTCGTCGCGCTGAACGAGGTCGGCGGCGACCCGGCCAGCTTCGGCGTGCCGGTGGCGGAGTTCCACGCGACGGCGCGCGCCCGGCAGGTGGACAGGCCGGAGACGATGACCACGCTGTCCACCCACGACACCAAGCGCAGCGAGGATGTCCGCGCCCGGCTGGCGGTGCTCTGCGAGATGCCGGAGGAGTGGGCCGCCGCGGTGCGACGCTGGATGGCCGCCGCGCCGGTCCCGGACGGCTCCTTCGCGCACCTGCTGTGGCAGACGGTGGCCGGGGCCTGGCCGATCGAGCGCGAACGGTTGCACGCCTACGCCGAGAAGGCGGCCCGGGAGGCTGACACCTCGACGAGCTGGCACGACCCGAACCAGGCGTTCGAGCGGGCGGTGCACGAAGCGGTCGACGCGGTGTACGACGACCCGGCGCTGTCCGCCGACGTGACGCGCTTCGCCACCGGGATCGCGCCGTTCGGGTGGAGCAACTCGCTGGGCCAGAAGCTGGTGCAGCTGACCATGCCCGGCGTGCCGGACGTGTACCAGGGCACCGAGCTGTGGGACAACTCGCTGGTCGACCCGGACAACCGGCGGCCGGTGGACTTCGCGCTGCGGCGGCAACTGCTGGCCCGGCTCGACGCCGGCTGGCTGCCGCCGGTGGACGCCTCCGGGGCGGCCAAGCTACTGGTCACCTCGCGCGCGCTGCGGTCCCGGCGGGACCTCCCGGAGCTGTTCACCGGGTACCGGCCGGTACCCGCCGAGGGGTCGGCGGCCGGGCACGTGGTGGCATTCGACCGCGGCGGGGCGATCACGGTGGCCACCCGGCTGCCGGTCGGCCAGGTACGCCGCGGCGGCTGGGCCGACACCACCATCACCCTGCCGTGGGCCGCCACGGACGCGCTCACCGGGCAGGCGTACCCGGCGGGGCCGGTCCGGTTGTCCGGGCTGCTCGCGCGGTACCCGGTCGCGCTGGTACTGAGCAACTGAGTTACGTTCCGTAACCTTAGGTTAGGCAAACCTAAGTGAGCGGGGGGATCGGTGGCGGCGACCGCGGGGCTGACCACCGACGTGCTCGCGCCGCTGGCCGGGCTGCTCGCCGAGACCCACCCGGGCGCGTACCCGGCCGGCCTGCGGCTGCCCGGCCCGCCGCCGGCACCGTGGCGGCCCGCCGCCGACCTCACCGACCCCACCGGGCTCGACGCGGTGCTGGGCACGGTCATGGCGGAGTGCGGCGCAGAGCGGCACGTGGCCGGGGCGCTGCTGTGGAAGACCTACACCCACCGCGCCGTGCCGCCGGTCGTGCTCGGCTGGGCGCTCAACCGGCGGGTGCCGCTGGCCACCGCGGATGCCACCGCGGTCCGCCCCGGGCCCGGCGACAACCGGCTCTCCGTCGCCCTGGTCGACCCGCCGGTCGCGGTGCTGCCCGGCGACCCGCTGGCCGGCGCACCCGGGACGGTCACCCTGCCCGACGAGCACGCCCTGCTCGCCGTCGCGGGCGCCACGCTGCTCGGCGGCCACCTGGCACCGGCCCTGGACACCCTGGCCGCCTGCACCAGGCTCGGCCACCGCCCGCTGTGGGGCTCGGTCGCCGAGTCCGTGGTGCACCCGCTACTGGTCGCCGCCCCCGCGCTCGCCCCCGACCCGGTGGCCGCCGTCCGCCGGCTGCTCGCCTGCTTCGGCCGCGGCCTGGCCGCCCTGGTCGACCTCGCGCCCACCCCCGGCGGCACCCCGTACCGCCGCAACACCTGCTGCCTGGCCTTCACCGCCCGCCACGACTTCTGCGCCACCTGCTGCATCCCCCGCGTCACCGGGCGGCCGGCGCCTCCCGGTCGTGGCTAGTCGTTCCGCTCAACGGGCAGGAGCCGGACCCTCACCCGGTCATCGAAGATCGCGACAATCGCGCCGGCCTCGAGCGCGTACGTGACCTGACCAAGGTTGGCGAGCAGGCTGACGGCGAGATCCTCCGCCGTGACCGCCTCGCCGCGGAAGAGTATGAGGCTTGGCTGGGCATAACCGCCCACTGCAAGGATCTCCGCGAAGTCAGTGTCTGCGGATACGACCGTGCGGCCCTCCGCCAGTGCGCTCGCCATGATTTGCGGGTCGGTCGCGGACGTCAGACCGATATCGATGACATGAACGCTCGGGTGGCGGCAGCCGTCAGCAACGCAGCGAGTGCTCGAGGCAGGCACTCATCGACGATGAACCTCATGCGGTCGCTTGCAACGGCAACTCCCGCTCATACACGGCTGCGGCGGCGTAGAGCAACGCCTCATGGATGTCTTCAGCGGACAGCTGCGGGAACTCCCCGATGATCTCCTCGACAGTCATGCCGGCCGCGAGCATCTTGAGAACCCGGGCGACGGGCATGCGGGTGCCGCGGATGCAGGGCACGCCGCCCATGATCTGGTGATCCACGGAGATCCGTTCGAACGCCATACCGCGATGATCCCACGGGACCGGGCGGATGGGCGCTCGCATTGCCCCGTCACTTCCGCAGTTCGGCCTTGAGGGCGGGGATGTCGAGGTCGACGGATGGGTAGGCGGGGTTCAGCTCGGTGAGGGTCTCGTCCAGAAGCTGGGCAACGGCCCAGTTGCGGTACCACTTGCGGTCGGCCGGGACGACGTGCCAGGGGGCGTGTTCGGCGGAGCAGCGCTCCAGGGCGATCTGGTACGCCTGCATGTACTCCGGCCAGAGCTTCCGCTCCTCGAGGTCCGCCGGGTTGAACTTCCAGTGCTTGGTGGGGTCCTCCAGGCGGGCCCGCAGGCGGCGGCGCTGCTCCTCCTCGGAGATGTGCAGGAAACACTTGACGATGGTGACGCCCTCGGCCGCGAGTTGGCGCTCGAAGCGGTTGATCTCGTCGTACCGCTTGCCCCACTCCTGCGGCGGCACCAGGTTGTGCACCCGGACGATCAGCACATCCTCGTAGTGCGAGCGGTTGAAGATGCCGAGGTGGCCGGGGGCCGGCACCTCGCGGCGGACCCGCCACAGGAAGTGGTGCCGGCGCTCCTCGGGCGTCGGCGCCTTGAAGGCCTTGATGTGGCAGCCCTGCGGGTTGAGCATCCCGATGACGTGCTTGACGGTGCCGTCCTTGCCGCAGGTGTCCATGCCCTGCAGGACCAGCAGCACCCGGCGGGCGCCGTCGCCGGCGGTGCCCCCGGCGTACAGCGCCTCCTGCAGCGCCGCGAGCCGCTCGCCGTGCTCGAGCGTGGCGGCGACCGTCCTGCCCTTCCCACCGGGTGCACTGGGGGTGGAGGCCGGGTCCACCGCGCCGAGGTCGACGGGACCGCCCGACACCCGGAGGATGTCTCGAAGGGATTTGGACTTGCCGCTCATGACCGGCAACTGTCTCATGCGTACCGTCGTACGCCGAGGAGGGCACTCATGGTGAGTTTCGCGGTCTGGGCTCCGGCTGCAAACCGGGTCCGGCTGCGGCTGCGCTCGACGGGGCACGCGCAGTCCGGGTTGGACGACGACCAGCCGATGCACGACGGCGCGGGTGGCTGGTGGCGCCTGCAGGTGCCCGGTGCGGGGTACGGGACGGACTACGGGTTCCTGCTGGACGACGACGAGACGCTGCTTCCGGATCCGCGGTCGCGGTGGCAGCCGGAGGGCGTGCACGGGCCGAGCCGGCTGTACGACCAGCACGCCCACGACTGGAAGGACGCCGGCTGGACCGGGCGGCAGCTCGCCGGCAGCGCGATCTACGAACTGCACATCGGCACATTCACTCAGGAGGGGACGTTCGACGCGGCGATCGAACGGCTGGACCACCTGGTGCAGGTCGGGGTGGACCTGGTCGAGGTGCTGCCGGTGAACGCGTTCAACGGCACCCACAACTGGGGGTACGACGGCGTGTGCTGGTACGCGGTGCACGAGCCCTACGGGGGGCCGGACGGGTTCAAGCGATTCGTGGACGCCTGCCACGGGCGGGGTCTCGGGGTCGTGCTGGACGTGGTCTACAACCACCTCGGCCCGTCAGGGAACTACCTGCCGCGGTTCGGCCCGTACCTGAAGACCGGCCGCAACACCTGGGGCGACCTGGTGAACCTGGACGGGCCGGACTCGACGGAGGTGCGCCGCTACATCATCGACAACGCGCTGATGTGGCTCACCGACTACCACGTGGACGGGCTGCGGCTGGACGCGGTGCACGCGCTGGTGGACCTGAGCGCGGTGCACCTGCTGGAGCAGTTGGCCGCCGAGGTGGAGGCCGCGGCGACACACCTGGGCCGGCCGCTGTCGCTGGTGGCCGAGTCCGACCTGAACGACCCGAAGCTGATCACGGCCCGGGACGGCGGTGGGTACGGGCTGACCGGGCAGTGGGACGACGACGTGCACCACGCCCTGCACGTGCTGCTGACCGGCGAGACGCAGGGCTACTACGCCGACTTCGCCGCCACCGACGCGCTGGCCAAGGTGTACACCGGGGCGTTCTTCCACGACGGCACCTGGTCCAGCTTCCGCCGACGTCGGCACGGCCGCCCGGTCGACCGCACCCGCATCCCGGGGCACCGGTTCGTGGTGTGCATGCAGAACCACGACCAGATCGGCAACCGTGCCCGCGGCGACCGGCTGGCCGCCAGCCTGTCCCCGGGGCTCCTGAAGATCGGCGCCACCCTGCTGCTGACCGGCCCGTTCACCCCGATGCTGTTCATGGGCGAGGAGTGGGCCGCCGCCACGCCGTGGCAGTTCTTCACCAGCCACGCCGAGCCGGAGCTGTCCGACGCGGTCGGCGCCGGCCGCCGGGAGGAGTTCGCCGAGCACGGCTGGGCCGCCGACGACGTCCCCGACCCGCAGGACCCGGACACCTTCGTCCGGTCGAAGCTGGACTGGTCCGAGCTGGACGAGGCCTCGCACCGCGAGATGTTCGACTTCTACTGCAGGCTGATCGCGCTGCGCAAAGCCCACCCGGAGCTGTCCGACCCGTGGCTGACGGGCCCGGAGGTCCGCTACGGGGAGTTGGCCGGCCACCGGTACGTCGTGGTGCGCCGCGGCCGGTACGCGGTCACCTGCAACCTGTCCGGCGACCGACGCCGCATCCCGCTGGACGGCACCCCGCTGAACGTGCTGCTGGCCAGCGCCGCCGGGTTCGTCTTCCGCGACGGGGAGATCGAGCTGCCGGCCGAGTCGATCGCCGTGGTGGAGCTGGCCAGCCACGGCTGATCTCATCTTGCGTTGTCCACCGGTGGTGCCCGTCCGGTCGAGCATTTGTGGGTGGTCTGTTTCCGCCACCTGGCGGCGGCTGCTCACCGACCCCGTGTCCGGGCACCTGCTCGACTGCGGCCCAGATCCGCGAACCAGTGCCGCCACCGATCCACGGTGGACGCACCGGCGGTGACGGTCAGGGACGGCGTAGCCGAACATGCGGGACACGCGCGGGTTCCTTTCTGCTGGTTCTTTCGCTGCGGATAGCCGAGGCTGGAAAGGATGGTGGCGGGCCCAGGCCGGCCCTCCGTGGTTGGGCATTGGGAGCGAGTGCGGCACGGAATGCGCGCTCCAGACACACCGGCGGCGCAGCGTTCCCGGCCCGTCGTCCCCGGTGCGGCAACGGCCCGCCGACTCGGACACCCATACCGCCGCACCGCAAGATCCGCGCCGCAACCTCCGGCGCGATCCTCACGGTCTCCATCGGCGCCCGCTGGCGTCGGGTAGCGCGCTCGTCCATTGGCATGGCGCCGAGCCTCGTGGATCTAGACTGGGCGCCGACAGCGGCGAGTCAGCACGTGACTACGGATATGCAGGATCTGCATATCCGAGGCGAGGCGGGTGGCGGCGCCGCATACCCTGGGGTTCGCGCCCCTGAGCTGAGGAGCACCTGAGGAGCGGGCAGGTTGGACATGGCGAGTATCCCCGCAGAGGATGCCACCAAGGCGATCCTCGCCGCGGCACAGGCAGCCAAGGTCGGGGAAGTCATCAGGCTCAGCCGGCGCGCTTGTGGGCTGACACAGCACCAACTGAGCGAGCAATGCAAAGTCAGCCAGTCCACGATCTCCCGCATTGAACGTTCCAACGACGTGCGCGACGTAAGAACGCTGCGCCTCGTGGCGCACGAACTGCAACTTCCCTTCGCGCTGGTTGGCCTTGCAGATCCGCCAACTGGCGGCCATAGCCTTCTAACAAGCGAGCCGCCAGTGAATCGCCGTGAATTCCTCGGCGTCGCCGCGACCGCCGTGGCGACCTCCGTTATGCCGCAAGACTCAGAGCAACTAATTGTCATCCGTACAATCACCGCCGCGCATCGACTGCTCGACGGCGACACGCCGTCGCGAGACCTGTCCGAGGCGACCACCGCTCATCTGCGGATGGCGACGCGCAAGCATGCAGCGGCCCGGGATCCCGCCGTACAGCAGATGCTCGCGACGACCATCAGCGAAATAGCTGGACCTCGGATCCGCCCGCACATTCTACGCAACTGCGATCAAGGCCGCCGGGGCCACGGGTGACGGCACCCTGTCCGCGTACATGCTCGGTAGTCTCGCGACACTCGCCGTGTACGAGGAGAACGCAGTCGAAGGAATCGCGATCTTGCGGCGAGCCGCGGCTCAGCTAGGACCAGGATGCCCCGCCATCGCGGTCGCGTGGCTGTCCTCCCTAGAAGCTGTGGCGCAGTCCGACTCGCAGAACGTGCGGGCGACATGGCAGGCGCTGGACCGCGCAGACCAGGCGGTTCGGTCCATTGGCTCAGACGGTCCCGTTCCATGGCCGTGGGTTTTCAGATTCGACCACGAGAAGGTCGCCAGGCACCGACTCATGTCGGCTGCGCGGCTGCGCGTCTGCGGCGGCCCGATGTCGCCAGGGAAGCGGCGGCCGACGACGCAGCCGGATTTCTGCGGTCGGGTCACACGAAGCAACGCGGGCTACTTCAACTTGACCTTGCCGAAGCGCATTTGCAGAGCGGCGACGCGGACGAGGCTTTCCGAATCGCCGGCCAAGCGCTCGAGCTGGGACGACGAGTGCGCTCAGGACGGATTATCGACCGCGCCCGACGCTTCCGCCGACACTTCCACGGATCACATACCGCACCCATCGTACGCGACTTCGACGACCAGATTCACGGAGTCCATTTCTAGCTGAGAGGATCTGTTGCCGTGACACGAGTGGGCGTCACCGGCCATCGCGGCCTGGACGAGACAACCACGGCGCTGATCGATTCCACCATTCGATCAGCCCTCCGTGGCTACGCCGGACCTCAACTCGTCGGCGTAACCTGTCTGGCCGATGGTGCCGACACAATCTTTGCCAGAGCAACGCTCGACCTGGGCGGCTCGATCGAGGCGATAATTCCCGCCTCGACCTATCGGGAAGGGCTACCCACCGAGCATCACGCCACATACGACAGCCTGCTCAACCAGGCCACCGCCATACATCGCCTCGACCGGGAGGAGTCCGACTCCGAGGCGCACATGGCCGCGAGCGTCCGAATGATTGACATCGTCTCGGAGCTGATTGCCGTCTGGGACGGCAAGCCAGCACGCGGCTACGGCGGCACAGCCGACGTCGTATCCGTAGCTCGGGAACGCGGGGTCCCGGTACAGATCGTCTGGCCCGACGGCGCCACGCGCGACTGACTCGGCGTCTTCTCCCCGGATCGGCAGCTCCGCGGAGGGCCGGACGGCCGCAGCCGCGCGGCGTGATCTCAGGCCCAACAGCCCGACCAAGGACCCGAGGCCCATGGGTCGCTCAGCCGACGTAGCGTTCCCGCAGCCGGCGCTTGAACAGCTTGCCGGTGTCCTCGCGCGGCAGTTCCGAGTCGAACACCACCACCTTCGGCACCTTGTAGCCGGCCAGGTGCGCGCGGACATGGGCGCGGATGTCCTCTTCGGACAGCCCGGCGGCCGGGTCGGCGTCCACGTGCGCGACCAGCGACTCGCCGTACTCCTCGTCCGGGATGCCGAACACCGCCGCGTCCCGCACCCCCGCCAGCCCGGACAGGCACGCCTCGATCTCGGCCGGGTAGATGTTCACCCCGCCGGAGATCACCATGTCGATGGCCCGGTCGGTCAGGTACAGGAACCCGTCGGCGTCCAGGTACCCGACGTCGCCCACGGTCAGGTACCCGTCCCGCTCCATCCTCCGCCGCTTCTCCGCACCGCCGTGGTAGCTGAAGTCCGGCCAGCAGGACGGCGGCCGCACGTACACCTGCCCCACCTGCCCGGGCGGCAGCACGGTGTCGGCCGGGTCCAGGATGCGGATCTCCGCGTCGGAGATGGCGCGGCCGACGGTGCCGGGGCGGGCGGCCGCCTGTGCGGCGTCGCAGGCGGCCACGATGCCCGTCTCGGAGCTGCCGTAGTACTCCCGGACGATCGGCCCGAGCCAGTCGATCATGCGCTGCTTCAGCGGCGGCGGGCACGGCGCCGCGGCGTGCACGACGGCGACCAGCGAGGACAGGTCGTACCGCCGGCGCGCGTCCTGCGGCAGGGCCAGCAGCCGGACGAACATGGTGGGCACCATCTGCACGTGCTGGATGCAGCGCCCGGCGACCAGCCGCAGCAGCCCTTCCGGGTCGAACCGCGGCATCACCGTCAGGTCGGTGCCGGTCGCCGCGGAGACGACCATGTGCACGTTCGGCGCGGTGTGGTACAGCGGCGCGGGGATCAGGGTGCGCAGCGCCGGGTTCAGCCCGAACGCCTCGAAGACCACGCCGATCAGCCGCGCGCGCTGCTGCTCGGTCTGCCGCTCGCGGACCACGCCCTTCGGCCGGCCGGTGGTGCCGGAGGTGTAGATCATGCTCATCGGGGCGATCACCGGCGGCGCCGCCCAGGGCTGCTGCGCGGCCAGCCAGACCTCTAACTCGGGGTGCCGACCCGTCGGCCGCACCGCGTCGGCGGCCAGCCCGAACGCCGCCGCCAGATCCGGCGTCGGCAGCACCTCCACCACGGGCATCCCGTCCGGGCGGGCCGCCTCGACCACGGGCAGCAGGTCGGTGTGGGCGAAGACCACCCGGGCACCGCTGTCGGCGAGCAGGTAGCCGATCTCGTCGGCCTTCCAGTGCCAGTTCACCGGGACCGGCACCGCGCCGAGCAGGCCGGTGCCGATGCTCACCTCGACGAACTCGATCTGGTTGCGGAGCACCAGCGCGACCCGGTCCCCGGCGCCGATGCCGAGGGCGGCGAGCCCGCCGGCGATCCGGGCGGCACGGGCGCGTGACTCGGTCCAGGTCCGGCTCCGGTCGCCGCAGTGCACCCCTGGCTCGACCGTCATACCCCGAACCCTAGGGCGTAACCGGAAAGGTCGGGAGCCGTCAGGCTCCCGACCCCGGTTCCTTCCCCGTCCCCCCAGACAGGAAAGTAAAGGCCGGGAGCCTGACGGACCCACGTTGGCCAGGCCCCCGACCGCGTCCCCCGTGTCCCGGTTGCAGGCTCCCCTCAGAACTGCCTCCGGCTCTGCCGACCGGCACTCCGAAACCGTTTCCGGTGTGACCCCCCTCCGGGGTGCTGGTCGTGACCGTAACGCTGCCAATGGCAGCGCCAAGAAGGAAGAGGATACGCGGGAAATGGCTCGAAGTGACCAACCCGGTTGCGCCGAAGGGTCCGGCGGTTCCGCCATCTGCGGGTGTGCGAATGTGCGCAACGGAGGACGCCGCCGCCCGGGCTGGCCGGGAATGATCGGCGATGGTCATCCGCGAGTGCCCGCTGGAGTGCCCGATGCGCAGCCTGCTCCCCGAACCCTCCGCCGACCTGGACGACGCCGGCGTGGCCGCACGGTACGCGGTGCCCGACACCGGCGGCCGCCCGCACCTGCGGCTGAACTTCGTGGCGAGCGCGGACGGCGCCGTGACGGTCCACGGGCTGAGCGAGGGCCTGCAGACACCCGGCGACAACCGGGTCTTCACGCTGCTGCGCGACCTGACCGACGTGGTACTGGTCGGCGCCGGCACCATCCGCCTCGAGGGGTACGGTGCGCTGCGCCCGGGCCCCGAGCGGCGGGCGCGGCGGCGCGAGCACGGCCGGGCCGAGGTGCCGGTGCTCGCCGTGGTCAGCGGCCGGCTGGACCTGGACCCGGCCGCGGAGCTGTTCACCGCGGCGCCGGTGCGCCCGGTGGTGATCACCCACGAGGCGTCCCCGGCGGACCGGCGGGCGGCGCTGGCGCGGGTGGCGGACGTGATCGTGGCCGGGGCGGCCGGGGTGGACCTGCCCGCGGCGCTGGCCGCCCTGGCCGGGCGGGGGCTGCCCCGGATCCTGTGCGAGGGTGGGCCGCACCTGTTCGGCAGCCTGCTGGTGGCCGGCTGCACGGACGAGCTGTGCCTGACGTTGTCCCCGTTGCTGGCCGGCCCCGGCCCGGGTCGGATCGTGGCCGGTCCGCCGCTGCCGGCACCCGTCGCGGTGCGGCTCACCCACCTGCTCGAGGAGGACGGCGCACTGTTCTGCCGGTACGCCGTGGGCTGAGATCCGGCCGCGGAGTGCCAGGATGGTGGGCGTGGACCTGCCCGTGATGCCGCCGGTCGGGCCGATGCTGGCCAAGTCGGTGAAGAGCCTGCCCACCACCGAGGGGTACCGGTACGAGCCGAAGTGGGACGGCTTCCGCTGCATCGTGTTCCGCGACGGTGACGAGGTGGAGCTGGGCAGCCGGAACGAGCGCCCGCTGACCCGGTACTTCCCCGAGGTGGTGGACGCGGTGCGCGTGCACCTGCCGCCGCGCTGCGTGCTGGACGGCGAGATCGTCATCGCCCGGGACGGCCGGCTGGACTTCGAGGCGCTGCTGCTGCGGATCCACCCTGCGGCGAGCCGGGTCGCGCTGCTGGCCGAGCAGACGCCGGCCTCGCTGGTGGCGTTCGACCTGCTGGCCATCGGCGACGAGTCGCTGATGGAGGTGCCGTTCGAACGGCGCCGCGCCCGGCTGGAGCGGGAACTTGCCGCGGCCGGCCCGCCGGTGCACCTCACCGCGGCGACCGCCGACCGCCGGCTGGCCGAGCGCTGGTTCCACACCTTCGAGGGCGCGGGGCTGGACGGGGTGGTGGCCAAGCCGGCCGACCTGCCGTACCTGCCGGACCAGCGGGCGATGCTCAAGATCAAGCACGAGCGGACCGCGGACTGCGTGGTGGCCGGGTTCCGCTGGCACAAGACCAGCACCCCGGAGCGGCCGCTGCTCGGGTCGATGCTGCTCGGGCTGTACAACGACGCCGGCGAGCTGCAGCACGTCGGGGTGGCGGCGTCGTTCACCGCGGCCCGGCGCGCCGAGCTGGTGGAGGAGCTCGCGCCGCTGCGGGAGAACACCGACGGGCACCCGTGGGCCGGCTGGGCGGCGGCCGGCACCGGCGAGGGTGGCGCCGGGCCGGAGCGGATGCCGGGGGCGCAGAGCCGGTGGAACGCCGGCAAGGACCTGTCCTGGGAGCTGCTGCGACCGGAGCGGGTGGTCGAGGTGCGCTACGACCACATGGAGGGCACCCGCTTCCGGCACACCGCGCACTTCTCCCGCTGGCGACCGGACCGCGACCCGCGGTCCTGCACGTACGGGCAGCTCGAGGAGCCGGTGCGCTACGACCTGGCCGAGGTGCTGCAGTGAGACCCGAGGCGACAGGCAGTGAGCGTCGCAGGGCGGCGGTGCGGGCCGGCGGTGACGGTCGAACCGCGGAGCGGGCGCGGTGCCGAGCAATGAAACGGCTCGCCGTAGCGGCGCTGGCTGCCGTACTGCTGGCCGGCTGCTCCGGCCCGTCCGCCCCGGTCCCGCTGCCGTCGGCGACCGGCGGCCTGGGCGGCTCGGCCAGCTCGACCGCTCCCGCCGCCGCGGCGAAGCTGGACCTGTCCGACTGCACCAAGCTGGTCAAGCCGCAGATCGCGGGCCAGCCGGGCGGCGACCGCGACCTGTCGTTCTCCTGCGGCAAGCTGCCGGTGCCGGTGGACCATGCCCGGCCGGACGGCAGGAAGCTGCAGATGTTCGTGCTGCGCGCCCGACTGGCCGGCCAGTCGGCCCGGATCGGCTCGCTGGTGATCAACCCGGGCGGGCCGGGCGGGTCGGGTGTGGAGGCCGCGATCGGGCTGGCGCTGCAGCTGCCCGAGGAGGTGCTGCGCCGCTTCGACGTGGTCGGCTTCGACCCGCGCGGGGTGGGGCTGTCCGACCCGGTGACCTGCGTGCCGGCCGAGCTGAAGGACCGGTCCACCGCGGCCGAGCCGGATGCGCGCACCGACGCCGAGTACGCCGCCCAGGTAGCGCTGACCCGGGAGGTCGCCGACGCCTGCTGGGCCAAGTACGGCGACCGGCTCGGCGCGTTCAACACCACCGACACCGCCCGCGACCTGGAGATGCTCCGGCAGGCGCTGGGCGAGGAGAAGCTGTCCTACCTCGGGTACTCCTACGGCACCCTGATCGGCGCGGTCTACGCCACGCTGTACCCGGACCGGATCCGCACGTTCGTGCTGGACGGCGCGGTGGACCCGACCGGGGACGACCTGACCAACTCCGAGGCGCAGGCCCGCGGGTTCGAGGACGCGTTCACCGAGTTCGCCCGGGACTGCACCCGCCGCGGCGACTGTCCACTCGGGACGGACCCGCGCGGCTTCATGACCCGGCTGCTGGCCAGGGCGAAGGCGGACCCGATCCGGACCAGCCGCGGTGGCGACAAGAGGCGGGCCACCGGCGGCAACGTGCTGCTGGCCGCGGTCTCGGCGCTGTACGACCGGGGCGACTGGCCGAAGCTGGCCCAGGCGCTGGCCGACGCCGACCGCGGCGACGCGAAGGGCGTGCTTGAGCTGGACGACGCGTACAACCAGCGCAGCCCGGACGGCACCTTCACCAACATCATGGACGCCAACTTCGCGATCAACTGCGCGGACACCGACCTGCGGCTGCCGGACGCGACGATCAAGCGGACGATCGCCGACTGGCGGCGGAAGTACCCGCTGTTCGGTCCCGCGCTGGCTCTCGGCCTGATCGGCTGCCAGGTGTGGAAGGCGCCACGGCACCCGTTGCCGATGGTGGCCGCGCGGTCCGCGCCCACGATCCTGGTGGTGGGCACCCGGCACGACCCGGCCACGCCGTACACCTCGGCGCAGCACCTGACCAGCGCGCTGGGCCACGCCGCGCTGCTCACCTGGGACGGCGACGGCCACACCGCGTACCCAAAGACGGCGTGTATCACCCGGGCGGTGGACGCCTATCTGATCTCGGCCGCGGTCCCCAGTCCCGCCGCCACCTGCCCGACCGGCTGAACCCTCCGATCCGGTGAGCCGGGCGCCGATCCTCAGCTCCCGCCGCCGGCCGCCGATCGG
>WNGA01000392.1_pt1 | contig 65095 bp, 102 predicted proteins | sample 5400061 | NCBI WGS metagenome assembly WNGA01 (sample SAMN13153366, study PRJNA577476) | soil metagenome | isolation source: 100 cm soil or saprolite under grassland replicate 2 | place: USA:California | collected 2016-06-15
CGTGATCATCGTCATCGAGGGAGCGGACGGCAGCGGCAAGAGCACGCAGGCGAAGCTGCTGGCGGAGCGCATTAGCTACCAGCTCCAGCGGTTCCCCGACCGCGCGACGCGGATCGGGCGGCTCATCGACATGCACCTCAAGAGCGAGATCGCGCTCGCCGCGACCTCTCCGGGCGAGCCGCCGCTCGTCCTCGCGGACGGGCTCGCCGACGCGCTCATGTTCCAGTGCCTCCAGCTCGCCAACCGAATGGAGCACGGGGACTTCCTCCGCAACGCGTCGCGCAGCTCGATGATCAACGTCGTCTGCGACCGCTACTCGCAGAGCGGCATCGTGTACGGCACCGCGGACGGGCTCTCGCTGGACCACATGCTGGAGATCCACTCGCTCGTGCCGGAGGCGAACCTCAACATCCTCATCGACGTGCCGGCGGACGTCTCGCGTCGGCGCCTCGAGGCGCGCGGGAACGCGGACCGGTACGAGTCGAAGCGCGGCGACTTCCTCACGCGCGTGTCCGACGGGTACCGCAACCTCTGGGCGCGGAAGCGCGTCTCCGGCCTCGGCGGGTCGTGGTCGTGGATCGACGGTACGATGCCGGTCGAGGCCGTGCACGAGGAGGTGATGAAGGTCGTCAAGCAGTCGTTGGGCGGTCGAGTCGCGGTCGAGTGAACCTGAACCGGGGAGCGAGTATGCACACGCTGAACGAGAGGGAAGAGGCGACGCTGCAGGGGATCATCAACGAGTACGTGAAGGGTCGGCCGCAGCTGACGCCGGCGGAGCGCGCGGAGGAGCCGCATCGCCGGCGGGCTCACGGCGAAGGACTCGGCGAGCGCGGCCAACGTGTCGTGCGAGACGATCCGCGCGCGGCGCAAGCGCATCTACCGGAAGCTGGACGCGTCGAGCGCCCTCGAGCTGCAGCGCGAATTCCTCATCATCGCGCTCGGGAAGCTCGCTCAGGGGAGGCCGCGGTGGGTTAGTCCGATGGCCCGCAAGCGCCGGGGCCGCTGCATGTCCGAGGTCGAGGCGGCGCTGATGCGGATCCAGATGGACGCGCTCGTGTGGCAGATCGAGTTCGAGTCGGCGCTGGAGCGGATCGTGATTCGTAACGACCGCTCCAGCGTCCGGCTCCGCTTGATGACGCCGAGCGAGCGCGCCGAACTCGCAAGGAGGACAACGCATGAAGATCGTCAGTCAGTCGGCAGCTCTGGAGTCACTCGTCTTCCCCGTCGCCATCGAGCCGCACGGCGGCGAGCCGCAGGTCGTCATCGACGAGGGAGGTCCTGAGATCGTCATCGAGCGCGCGGCGCGCACCTGCTACAAGAGCGAGGGCAAGATCGCGGAGGGCAGCGCCGCCGCACTCATCAAGAAGCTGCGGACCGCCGAGCCGTATCCGCACGACGCCATGATCGAGTTCGGCGACGCGACGTTCCGGATCGTCTGCGACCGCGGCGTCAGCCACGAGATCGTCCGCCACCGCATCGCGTCGTACGCGCAGGAGTCCACGCGCTTCTGCAACTACGGCGGCGAGCGGTTCGGCCGCGAGATCACGGTCATCGAGCCGCCGTGGTCGGACGACGAGGCGGGGCGGTTCGCGAGGGTCCACTGGGAGCGCGCGTGCCTCGAGGCGGAGTCCGCGTACATGAAGATGATCGACGAGGGCGTGAAGCCGCAGATCGCGCGCTCGGTCCTCCCGACGTGCCTCAAGACGGAGATCGTGATGAAGGCGAACTTCCGGGAGTGGCTCCACTTCCTGAAGCTCCGCACGGCGCCGGCCGCGCACCCGCAGATGCAGGAGATCGCGCGCCTCATCCAGGGCCAGCTGCGCGTCGCGTGCCCGGAGGTGTTCGGTGCCTGACTTCAAGATGCCCAAGACGCCGGCCGCGTGCGCCGACAAGCTGAAGGAGCTGGAGGACGCGAAGAAGAAGGCGCAGAAGGTCGCTGACGCCATCGGCTCCGAGCACTATGCCGTCGAGCAGCACCTCATCGGACTCCTCGAGGCGAGCGGCGCCAAGGGAGTCATCGGCAACCGCAGCAAGGCGACGCTGAAGGAGAAGGAGGTCCCGACGCTGAAGGACCCGGAGAAGTTCTACGCGTACGTGAAGAAGACGGGGCAGTTCAACCTGATACAGCGACGGCTCGCGAACGCGGCGGTGCGCGAGCTGTGGGAGGACGGCAAGAAGGTTCCGGGCATCGACAGGTTCATCCACAAGTTCATCGGCCTCACGAAGGCGTAGCACCAACGCAACGAGGAGAGCGACATGGCGAAGAAGGGCACGGAGATCCAGCGGTGGGACGAGGAGATGGCGAAGCAGGCGGAGGCGTACGCCAAGCAGGAAGCGAACTCCGGCGGCGGAGCGTTCTTCGGGACGAAGGGCGGAGTCCTCCGCTTCAACGACAACCCGCTCCCGAACAACGAGATCGCCTGCGTGATCTTGGACTCGGTCCTCACCAACGGCTACTATGAGGAGGACTACGACGAGAACAACCCCAAGTCGCCCGACTGCTACGCGTTCGGCCGCGACGAGGACGAGATGTCCCCGCACGAGGACAGCGAGGACAAGCAGAACGAGTCGTGCGCCGAGTGCGCGTTCAACGTGTTCGGCTCGGGGAAGGGTCGCGGCAAGCGCTGCAAGAACGGGCGCCGACTCGCGCTCCTCGCGGCCGGGTCCTTCGACGACCGCGGCCGCTTCAAGCCCTACACGGACGAGGACCAGTTCGCCAAGGGCGCGGTCGGCTTCCTCAACGTGCCGCCGACGAGCATCAACGCCTTCGGCGCGTACGTGAAGCAGATCGCCGGAACGCTCCGCCTCCCGCCCAACGGCATCTTCACGCGTGTGAAGGAGATCCCGGAGGGCTCGTTCTTCTCGTTCTCGTTCGAGGCGCTGACGCCCGTCCCGAAGTCCATCATCCCGATCGTGATGAAGCGTCGCGACGAGGCGATGCAGCAGAACGAGACGCTCACCTTCCCGAAGAACGAGACGCGCGATCCGCCGAAGAAGGGCCGCGCGGCGTCGAAGGGCAAGGGGAAGCGCTCGAAGTATTAGGACGCGATGGCACCTCCGCGGAAGACGGCAGCTGACTACGAGCGTGAAGCGACGCGCGTGGGCGACTGCCTCGTCCATCCGCGTCAAGATGGGCGCGGCTCGGCGGCTCTACCAAGAGCGACACGGTAAGCTGCCGAGCCACGTCCTCGTATGTCATACGTGCGATAACCAGCAGTGCATCCTCGACGCTCGTCACTTTCCCGGAACCTCGCACGACAACGTAATGGACTCAGTGCGGAAGGGCCACCATTCGTGCTTCACGAACGGCCGCCGCGTCCACTTCACCGGGAAGCATGACGCGGCGACGAAGCGAGCGATCGGCGCTGCGTCGAAGCGGATGTGGGACCGACTGACGCCGGCGCAGCGCGCCGCGCGAAGTGCGAAGGGCCAGGAGACGCGCCGTGCTCGACTTTCGTGATGTGGCCACCGTGGATTTTGAAACGCTCCCGATCGAGGGACGTCCCGACTACCCACCGCCGCCCGTCGGCGTGGCGCTGCGCGTCGATGGGAAGAGCGAGTACCTGTCGTGGGGCCACGTCATCGGTCGCAACAACTCCACGTGGGAGGAGGCGCGGCGCAGGCTGCTCAAGCTGTACGCGTCGGGCCGGCCGCTCCTCTTCCACAACGCCAAGTTTGACGTAGACGTCGGCGAGACGCACATGGGGCTGCCGGTCCTTCCGTGGGACCGGTACAACGACACGCTGCCGATGCTGTTCCTGAAGGACCCCGACGCGTCGACCTACGCCCTCAAGCCGAGCGCGGAGCGCATCCTCGGGCGGAAGCAGTCGGAGCGCGACGCGGTGGAGGAGTGGCTCCTCAAGCACCAGCCGCTGAAGGCTCAGGGGATCAAGCTCTCGCCGTCGAAGAACTCGGACCACTACGTCGGCGCCTTCATCGCGTACGCGCCCGCCGAGCTGGTGGCGAAGTACGCGATCGGCGACGTTGACAGGACGCACGCGCTCGCCGCGAAGATCCACCCGGAGCTGGTCAAGCGGAAGATGATCGAGGCCTACGACCGCGAGCGGCGGCTGCTGCCCGTCGTCCTCGACATGGAGCGGCGCGGGCTGCGCGTCAACGTCGAGCGCCTGCGGAAGGACGTCGCGCGGTACGGCCGCGTGATGGAGCAGCTCGACGCGTGGCTCTGCAAGCGCCTCCGCGCGCCAAAGGACACGAACTGGAACAGCCCCGACGCGCTCGGCGCCGCGCTCGTGCGGGCCGGCGAGGCGCGGCTCCGCAAGACGAAGATGGGAAAGTGGGAGGTCAACAAGGAGGCGCTCGCCGAGGCGATCAAGGACAAGCAGATCCTCCACACGCTGAAGTACCGCGCGCAGCTCGCGACGTGCCTGAAGACGTTCATGCGCCCGTGGCTTGCGACCGCGCTCCGCAGCGGCGGGCTCATCTTCACGTCGTGGACGACGACCCGGATCGACCGCGGAGACGGGACGATCGGCGCGCGCACGGGACGCATCCAATCGACGCCGAACTTCCAGAACATGACCAAGGAGTTCGAGGCGCTGTTCCGCGAGTGGGAGAAGGAGGACCGCGAGCGCGCCAAGACGCTCCCGCGCCTGCCGTTCGCGGACCTCCCGCAGCTGCCGCGCGTCCGCGGCTACGTCGTGCCGTACGACGCCGGCCACATCCTGCTCGACCGCGACTACAGCCAGCAGGAGCCGAGGAACCTGGCGCACTACGAGGACGGCGCGCTCAAGGACGCGTACCTCGAGGACCCGTGGATCGACTTCCACGACGACGCCCGCCTGAAGGTGACCAAGAGCACTGGTCGGGAGTGGAAGCGCAAGCCGATCAAGGCCATCAACCTTGGACTGATGTACGGCATGGGGAAGGCGCTGCTCGCGGAGAAGGCGGGCACGTCCATCGAGGACGCGATCCTCATCAAGAAGGCCATCCTCAAGAACTACCCCGGGCTTCCGGCGCTGTACGCGGACATGAGGGAGCGCGCGAAGGCGAAGAAGCCGATCCGGACGTGGGGCGGCCGCGAGCACTACTGCGAGCCGCCGAAGCTGGTCGACGGACGGTTCATGACCTTCGACTACAAGCTCGTGAACAAGCTCATCCAGGGCTCGTCCGCCGACCAGACGAAGGAGGCGATGATCCGGTTGTGGAACGCGCTGATGACGTTCCCGAGCCTGATGATGTGGCTGCTGCTGACCGTGCACGACGAACTCGTGACGTCGGCCCCGAAGCGCCACGCGCACGTCGCGATGAAGCTGATGAAGGAGTGCATGGAGTCGATCGAGCTGGACGTTCCAATGCTGAGCGAGGGGTCTTGGAGCGATGAGGACTGGGCGAGCCTCGAGGACTACGACAAGAGGGGCGAAAGGGTGGCCGCATGAAGAAGCATTTGATGATCGACCTCGAAACGATGTCGCTACGCGCCGACGCCGCGATCGTGCAGCTCGCCGGCGTCATCTTCGATCCGACGACCGGAGAACTCGGTGCGGAGTTCAACGAGCACGTGACGCTCGACGAGGGGTCCGGGCACATCGACCCGTCGACCGTGAGGTGGTGGCTGCGGCAGGGCGACGCCGCGCGCGCCGCGCTGGAGGAGGGTCAGCGGGCGTCGTCCTCGCTGGGGACGGTCCTCGAGGCGTTCGCGAGGTGGTACCGCGAGTCGATGCCGGTCGCGATCTGGAGCCACGGCGCGACGTTCGACATCCCGATCCTCGCGGCCGCGTGCGAGCGCTTCAGCGTCTACGTCCCGTGGGACTTCCGCTCGGCGCGCGACACGCGGACGCTGTTCGACCTCGTGGGGAAGAAGCTCGAGGAGCTGGCTCCGCGCGAGGGCACTCACCACAACGCACTCGATGACGCCAAGACGCAGGCCTTGGCGGTGTCGGCCGCTTACCGCCTGCTTCGAAAGTAGGACGACGATGCCGACGAAGCCGCTCAAGAAGTTCACGGCGTGGAGCTACTCCCGCCTAAGCGACTATGAGAAGTGCCCGCTGATGGCGCGGCTGAAGCACCTCGACAAGATCAAGGAGCCGGACAACAAGTACCAGGCGCGCGGCACGCAGCTCCACACGGACTGCGGCCTCGTCGTCCTCGGGAAGACGACGATCGACAAGCTCTGCGCGAAGGAGCCGCACCCGATCGCGAACTTCACGGAGGAGTTCGCCGAGCTGCACAAGGTCCGCAAGACGGTGATGCTGGAGAAGGATCTGGCGGTCGACTCGAAGTGGGGAGCGACCAACTGGTTCGACTCCGACGCCGCGAAGAAGGGGCTGGGCGTTCCGTGGTGCCGCGTCCGCGTCGACATGATCCGGCCCGTCACGCAGAAGCGGGTGAAGGTCCGCGTATTCAAGTCAGTCGACTTCAAGAGCGGCAAGATCCGCGACGAGCACAAGGACCAGCTAGAGCTGTACGCGCTCGCGACGTTCGCTCAGCCCGAGTTCGATGCGGGAGTGGTCGAGAGCGAGCTGTGGTACCTCGATCAGGGCGAGATCGTGGACGAGCGGTACGAGCGGAAGGACGCTCCGAAGCTGCAGAAGAAGTGGGAGCAGCGCGTCATCCCGATGATGACGGACACCGGCTTCGCGCCGAAGCGCAACGACGCGTGCAAGTTCTGCCACTACCGGAAGAACAACGCGAAGGAGGGCGGCGGCCAGTGCCCGCTGCCGGCCGGGAGCGAGCGGCGATGAGGCGCACGTTCGGCACGACGAAGCAGACCGAGCGGAAGAAGCACGCGAAGGAGCTGGCCGCGGCGTCGCGCGACGGCGGCTATGAGGTGCCTACCTCGGCCGTCGAGTTCCTCAAGAACCTGCCGACGCCGCCGGTCCGGTACGTCGCGCTTCAGCCCGGAGTCACCGTGCCGCAGGAGGTCCCGCTCCGCGGCGCGGTCGGCCTCCTCATCGATCTCGGCTTCGCCAAGGTCGAGTTCCGCGACGGCGGCGCGTGCATCGAGGTCAGGACCATCGGACCGTTCTCGTTCCAGATCGAGCCGAAGGCCTCGAACGTGCTCCAGCTCTCGCTGCGCGAGCACTGATGGAGCTGGAGTCGGACATCGAGCGGCGGTTTTGCCGCGGGCTCGACGAGCTGGAGCTTGAGCACATCAAGCTCAACCTGCGGGGGAACCGCGGGTGGCCCGACCGACTCATCTTCATCCCAGGCGGACGTCCGTTCCTCGTCGAGCTGAAGCGGCTCGGCGAGGAACCGACGGGACTTCAGAAGCACCGACACCGAACGCTCAGGAGGCTCGGCTATGACGTCGAGGTCCACGACGACAGCGACGAAGCGCTCGCCGCGGTCGTGCATCGCGTGCGGCGAGCGAAGGACGATCATAGCAAAGCTCCTATGCGGCCGATGCTACCAGCGCGTTGCGTGGGCGCGGCGTCCACTTCATACATGCGAGTGCGGGTGCGAGGAGCTGACACGCGGCCCGAGGTTCGTGTCCGGTCACAACGCGCGGACGTTGTCTCGGGCAGAGCAGCGTCGGCGCGGGTTGATGAACGACGGAAGCAAGCAGCGGGATCGAGGAAGCGGGGAGTGGTACAGAAAGGTGCGCGGGCGACACGAGCACCGCGCCGTCGCTGAACGAATGCTAGGTCGCAAGCTCAAGCGAAGGGAGATCGTCCACCATGACAACGAAGACAAGCGCGACAACAGGCCGAAGAACCTCCGCGTCTTCCGCTCGCAAGGAGACCACGTGCGTTTCCATGCCGTCGTCCGGCGGTTCGGGTTCGCCGCGGCCGTGGCGACCTCACGCGTATCAAAAAACGGGTGTACGGTTCTTGCTCTCGCACCCTGAGGCCGCGTTGTTCTGGGATCCCGGGCTTGGCAAGAGTTCCGTAGTCCTCTCCGCCCTCGTCTTCATGACGAGGGCGCGCGGGGCAAAGCGGACGCTCATCATCGCGCCGAAGCGCGCGTGCGAGGTCGTGTGGTCGCACGAGGCCGAGGGCGAGCTTAGCAAGTGGACGGACTTCCAGCACATCCGCGAGGTCTTCCTCCACGGGCCGAAGAAGCTGGACCTCATCGAGGAGGACGCCGACATCTACCTCGTCAACTTCGACGCGGTCCAGTGGCTGACGTCGTGCCCCGACTGCGAGCACTCGCACGTCGGCACGTGCCGCGACGTCATCAAGGTCCGCGACGAGGAGACGGGCAAGGATAGGAAGAGGCACTGCAACTGCAAGACGCAGGACGCGCCGATCGATCGGCTCATCGCCCGCGGGGTGAACACGCTCGTCGTGGACGAGCTGTCGAAGTTCAAGCACACGCCGACGAAGCGGTTCAAGTCGATGAAGCGACACCTCGGCCGGTTCAAGCGGCGCTGGGGACTGACCGGCGACCCCGCGGCGAACAACATGGAGGACCTCTTCGGCGAGGCGTTCACCATCGATCTCGGCCGCTCGCTCGGGAAGTCGATCTCTGGGTACCGCTTCAAGTATTTCCGCCCGACCGGCTATGGCGGTTACACGTGGGTGGTGCAGTCGAAGGAGGCCGAGGCCGCGATCTACAAGCGGATGAAGGACGTCGCCATCGCGATGCGGGCGGAGGATCATCTCGACCTCCCCGAGCTGGTCGAGGAGAACATCTGGGTGGACCTGCCCGACGACGTGCGCGAGCGGTACGACGAGCTTGAGGACGAGCTGTTCACGCTGATCGGGAAGCACGAGATCGTCGCCGCGAACGCGGCCGTTGCCAGCGGCCAGTGCCGTCAGGTCGCGAGCGGCGGCCTCTACGCGCACACGAAGAAGAAGACGAGGAAGACGCTGCTCCTACACCACGCCAAGACGGAGGCGCTGGTCGACCTCGTGGACGAGCTTCAGGGATCGCCGCTCCTCGTCGGGTACGAGTTCCACCACGACCTCGATCGCATCCGGGAGAAGCTCGGCGACGTGCCGGCGCTGAACGGTGAGACCAAGTCAGCGGACTTCAAGCGGCTCGTCGTCGAGTGGAACGCGGGCAAGATCCCCGTCCTCTGCGGTCAGCCGCAGTCGATGGGTCACGCGCTGAACCTGCAGCGCGCCGGAAGTCACGTCGCGTTCTACACGACTCCGTGGGACGGCGAGCTGGTCAACCAGGTGATCCGCCGCGTCTGGCGTCAGGGGAACGAGTCGTCCCGCGTAGTCGTTCACCGCATCGTCGCGCGCAAGACGGTCGACGAGGACGTGCTCGCCTCGCTCGCGCGCAAGAAGCGCGGGCAGCTCGCGCTGTTCGAGGCGCTCAAGGCAGGCGTTACCGCGCGACGCCAGCGGGCCAGCAAGCCAGCGCGCCACCCATCCAAGTAGTGCTTCCAACCAACCGATGCTAGTGCTAGGGTGATGCTCGACGTATCTCTTGCTGAGGGGAGCGAACATGGCGAAGAAGGCGAAGCGCGCGAAGGCGCGGGGCGGCGGACGTAAGGCGATCAAGAAGGTCCGCATCAACGAGCGCGCCGAGCGCGTCGAGATGCCGAAGGAGCCGGAGGAGGCGAAGCCACTCAAGCCCACCGTGCCGGGGACCACGGCCGACAAGCGGTGCGCATCGCGGTACCCGAAGAAGCCGAGCATCCGCTGCGAGGGGAAGAGGTATCACGAGGATGACCACTTCGCGCACCGCGCGCCGAAGAAGACGGGCGACGGGCCGACGAAGCTCACGTGGAGGAACACGGACAAGAAGCAGCAGCTGGACGCCATCATCGCCCGCGCGCGCGAGCCGTCGACCGCCGCGGCGAACGCGCGGTGCAGCAGCTGCAAGGAGCTGATCACTCACCACAAGCCGGACTGCGTTACCGTCAACGCGCGCATCGGCACGAGCGACTCCGCCCCGCCGACGAAGGACATGGTGGAGGCGCGGCAGCTCGCGCGCGTCTGCAAGGACTCGGGGTCGCGCACGTGCATCGAGCTGCGCCGCGCCTCGCTGAAGGAGGGCGAGTCGGTGCGGAAGGTCGTGCGGTGCATCCCGCTCTCGGAGGGCGGGTTCGTCGTCGAGACGGTGGGCGCGTACGAGTTCGATCACAAGTTCAAGGAGATCGTCGGATATCCCGTAGAGAGGTGCGCCAGGCTCTATGCGGGGTACAGCCAACACCTGGGCGCAAGCCACGAGGCGATGGACGAGCTTGCGAAGCTCGTCCCCGTCACCGAACAGCAGAAGGAGAAGGCGATGGCCAAGAAGCCGAGCATCAGCACCGCGAGCAAGAAGCCGGGAACGAAGTCCACCCTGACCGCGAAGCGCGGCGAGCCGCGGGCGTCGAAGGAGCCGCGCGAGCGCAAGGAGAGCGCGGCCGACATGTTCCGCACCCTCATCATGGAGGGGAAGCTCACGGACGACGCGATCTTCAGCGCCGTGAAGAAGAAGCACGGGCTGGACGACAGCAAGCGGAACTACGTCGCGTGGTACCGCAACCAGCTCAAGAAGGACGGCAAGAAGCCGCCGGCGGCCAAGGAGTCGTCGAAGAAGGCCGCGTAACCAGCGGTCGGATCGCACCGGGGAATCCGATCATGGCGAACGCGCGTGGGAAGACGATCGACACGACGTGCCTGCCGCTCGTCGGCCACACGGCGATGCGCGGCTACATCCACCGTGACTACCTCGCGCACTGCCTGAGGTACTCGCACGTGGCGAGCCACCTGCAAGAGCAGCGGCGCCACCTGACCGCTCACGTCCTCGACGTGGGATGCGGTCGGGAGGCGCCGCTCGCTCGGCTCATGTTCTCGATGATGATGACGCACTCGACTGGTTCCTACACCGGCGTGGACTACGGGAAGGTGGAGTGGCCCGACTCCATCCCAGAGGACACGAAGCGCTTCAAGGCGAAGTTCATCGGCAAGTCGGACTTCGCCAAGGTCAGCCTACCGCGCTCGACCTACGACGTCATCACCTGCTTCGAGGTCCTGGAGCACGTCGAGGCCGCGCACGCGTTCGAGATGCTGAGGCGGATGAGGAAGCTCCTCGCGCGGGACGGGTTCGCGTTCGTCTCGACGCCCTGCTACGACGCGAGGGTCGGGGCGGCGAAGAACCACGTGAACGAGATGAGCTTCAGCGCATTCAAGGCTCTGCTCCAGCTCGCGGAGTTCGAGGTCGCCGCCGTGTGGGGCACGTTCGCCTCGCAGAAGGACTACAAGAAGGACATGACGTCCGGGCAGCGTGAGGTGTTCGACGCGCTCTCGTCGTACTACGACAGCGGCGTGATCTCGTGCATGTTCGCGCCGATGTTCCCGTCCAAGAGCCGCAACGCGATCTGGCGACTGCGGCCTGGCGCTGGGCCGCGCATCGGACGAGCGATGGCGGAGGCAGTCGCGAAGAAGGGCGAGGCCAGCTCGTCGCGCTGGGTCGCGGACCTGAAGAAGATCATGAAGCACACGTACGAGTAGGCGAGCCGTGGTTCCACCCGAGGACGCGGGGCGCGCGAGCGTCCCGCGTTTCTCATTTCAACGGAGGCTGTGATGTTCGAGTTCATCAAGAAGCTGCTCGGCCGCGGCGACGGGCCGATCGACGAGTCCGCGGACGTCCGCGCGTGCCACGAGAAGTTCGGGATCCTGGTCAGCGACGAGCCGGGTCACCTCACGATGCGCAAGCTCCGCGAGCGCATCGACTTCCTGCAGGAGGAGCTGAACGAGTTCAAGGGGGCGTGCGAGGGACAGGACCTCGCCAAGCAGTTCGACGCGCTGCTGGACATGGTGTACGTCGCGAAGGGGACCGGCGTGATGCTCGGCCTCCCGTGGAGCGACGGCTGGCGCGAGGTCCAGCGTGCGAACATGTCGAAGGTCCGGGGCGTCGGCCCGCGCGGCCACAAGGTCGACCTCGTGAAGCCGGTCGGCTGGATCGCGCCGCGCATCGAGCACGTGCTGGAGCGCGCCGGCTACGCGTTCGAGACGTGGACGCACCCGACCCGTCCCGACGCAGTGTTCGAAGGCGTCTGCCGCGACGACGAGGAGGCGGCATGAGCCGCGAGCGAAGGGTCATCATCTTCGAGGGCCCGGACGGCGGCGGGAAGACGACGCTGGCCCACGCGCTCTCGCGCAAGCTAGGCTCGGCGCTGTTCACGCACTGCGACGCGTTCCCGAACCTGACCGACTCGTTCATCGGCGACGCGTACCGCCACGCCGTCGCGCCGGCGATCAACAACACGTGCGACGTCATCCTCGATCGCTCGTGGCTCTCTGAGGTCCCATACGGCCGCGCGTTCCGCGGCAGCAAGTACCGGCTGCCGCAGTTCTTCCAGCGCGACATCGAGCGCGAGCTGCAGACGAACGCGCGACCGCTCGTCGTCCTCTGCCTGCCGCCGCTGGAGACGTGCCTCGACGTGTTCCGCTCGCGGCCGCGCGAGGAGTACCTCAAGAACCAAGACCAGCTCGCGATCGTCTATTCATCTTACCTCGCGATGACCACGGCGCTCCCCGTGATGAAGTACGATCGGACGAGCGCGTCCATCAACATGAACCTCGAGCGGACGATCTCCGACATCGAGAGGAGGCTCCGATGACCGCCGCTCCGCATGGTGACCTCGCCTGGCGCGAGGCGCTGTCGCGCGTCCTCGCCTGCGGCGAGCGCGTGTCGCCTCGAGGGATGGAGACGCGCGAGCTGCTCCACTCGAACCTCATCCGCATCGACATGTCGCGCGCCGTCGTGACGTCGCCGGAGCGGCGGCTGAACTACCGCTTCCAGTGCGCCGAGGCCCTCTGGATCCTGTCGGGCGACGACCGGCTGGAGCCGCTCGCCCGGTACGTGCCGCGGATGTCGAACTTCTCCGACGACGGCGTGACGCTCGCCGGGGCCTACGGTCCGCGCGTCGTCAGCCAGCTCCCGTGGGTCGTCGACCAGCTGCTGCGGGACCGCGATACGCGCCAGGTCGTGCTGACGATCTGGGAGCGGACGCCGAAGCCCTCGAAGGACGTCCCGTGCACGGTCGCGATGTCGTTCAGCATCCGGAGCGGTCAGCTCCACCAGCACGTCTTCATGCGGTCGAGCGACGTGTGGATGGGCGTGCCCTACGACATGTTCAGCTTCAGCTGCATCGGACTGAAGGTGGCGTGCGAGTACAACCGCAGGCGCGACCTGCTGGAAACCGTCGGGTCTGGCGCGCCCGGACCCATCACGCCCGGCGTCCTCTCGATCGCGGCGACGTCCTCACACGTGTACGCGCGCGACTTCGAGGACGTGGAGCGCGTGCTCAGCTCTCCGCAGCCCGAGCCCGTCGCGCCGGTGCCGACCGACCGCGTCCTCAGCGGCGACTGGAAGAACCTCGAGATCGACATCGGAGTCATCCGCGACGGGCTCGGCGATGGGACCTACTGGACACCGCGGCCGCCGAGGAGGGCGCGATGAGCCACATGTGGGACGAGCTTCAGCGCGAACTCGCGCGCAAGCGAGCGCTGCCGACGTGCGACGCTTGCAGGAAGAAGTCCGACGGCTCGAAGCGGACCGGGACCTTCGTGCTCTGCGGTACGCACCATGACGAGTGGCTGCGCTCGGGGAAGACGATCGAGCGGTTCGTCGAGGAGATGCGCGCCGGTCCGTTCAAGGCGTGCTGGGAGGCGCGGGAGGAGGGGGCCTGATGCCGTTCGCTCGCGTGGTGCCGGTCGTCGACCTGAAGGTCCGAGGCCTGTGCGTGAAGCCGTACCCAGGACACGCGCACGGGTGCCCCAACTTCTTCAAGAAGAAGGGGTGCCCGCCGCGGTGCCCTAGGCTCGGCGACCACTTCGACCTCTCGATGCCGTGCTTCATCATCTGGAGCGAGTTCGACCTGGCGAAGCACGTGAGGAGGATGCGCGACTCGCATCCAGGTTGGAGCGAGCGGCAGCTGACATGCTGCCTCTATTGGCAGGGAACGTCGCGCAAGAAGCTGACGGGTGAGATCGCGGAGTTCCGGGCGCGGCACCCGGCGTACCTCGTCGAGCGCTGCCCGGAGGCGATGGGACTGAACGTGACGGCCACGATGTCGGCGGCGGGCGTCGACCTCGAATGGCCGCCGAAGCGGATCGTGAGGACGGTCGCCTTCGCGGCCGTCTCAAGGAGAAGTCGATGAGGATGGACAAGAACGCGTGGCTCATCGAGATGGCCGCGCACGTGTCGAAGCGCTCGACTTGCCTGAGGAGGAACGTCGGTTGCGTGCTCGTCAACGCGCGCGGCCACGTGCTCGCTACGGGCTACAACGGCGTGGCGGCTGGCCTGCCGAACTGCAACGAGATCGCCGTCGCCGACCGCTGCACGAGGTGCGGCGCCGAGCTGAAGGCGAGCAACATGTGCATGAGCTGCTCGCACGTCCACCTCGGGAGCGACGGGCTCACGCACCCGAACGCGTGCTCCGGCGCGCTAGCGCCGCCCGACCAGCCGCAGTCCGCGGCGGGCGGGTGCGAGGCGATCCACGCCGAGCAAAACGCGCTCCTACAGTGCGGCGACGTGTCGGCGATCGAGGCGTGCTTCGTCACGCTCTCGCCGTGCGTCACGTGCACGAAGCTCCTGATGAATACGAGCTGCGCGCGGATCGTCTTCCGCGACGCGTACGAGCCTCAGCACGACGCCGCGCGCGACCTCTGGGCGCGCAAGGCCGGTCGGCTCTGGGTGCGCGCGTGAGGTCCGGCTCCGCGCTGATCTACTCGCTCGGCATCGTGTTCGGCTTCGCAGTCGGGCGCACGGAGCCGACGCTGAGGTCGCTCGCGCTCGCGCTCGCCATCGTCTGGTCGATCGAGCTGTCATACTGGGCCGTCGGCCGCTGGGCGAGGCGGCGATGACCAAGACCGAGGTCCTCTGGTTCGCGCTGTTCTGGATCGGCGTAGTCGGCTACGTGCTGACGTCCAACTGCAGGAGGAAGTCATGAGCGTCACCGGATCACCAGTACCGCCGCGCGCGACGGGGCGGACGACGCGCGTGCTGTGGAGCGCGCTGCTGCGGGCGAGCGAGGAGGACCGCGCGATCGTCTACGTGATCGCGCGGACGCCGCAGATGGCGGACTGGATCTGGACGAGGATCAACGACCTCTGCGCGCCGCTCTCGGGGCTCGACCGCCGCCGTCCGGTCCTCACGCTGCCGAACGGCTCTCGGATCATCGTCGTGTCGGACGACGCGTACCGCTCGCGGTGGGGCATCGGCAGCGGTCCGCACCACGTCTTCAGGGATCACCCGTGAGCGCCCCCTACTCGATGGTCACCGGCGGAGCGCTGCGCATCCGCCACTTCAACGAGAACGGGATGCCCGAGCGCGTTACGGTGAAGGCCGCCGTCGCGCGGCGCTGTGAGTTCCTGCGCGAGAGCTACCTGAACGACGACGAGGGCGCCGAGCACGCGTGCGCGATCTTCCGCGACCCGCGCACCGGCGAGGTCTACGGGCAGCTCGTAGAGCCCGAGGACGGCGAGCGCTGAGGCACGCCTGCGGCGTCTCGTCGAGCTTCCTACGACGGGGCGACGATCGCGTCCCTCAGACGAAGCCAGACGCGCTGGAATCGAACGTCGAGAGGCCGTCGGAACGTGAGTTCCGACGGCCTCTGTAACAACGAGCTGCGTGGCGCGCTGGCTACGCGAGCCGCTTCAGGTACGCGGGCGCGATCGACTGGACGAACCCCTCGATCAGCACGAGCTGCGCCGCGCTCGACTGCGAGCACATCACCGTGCTCCCGAGGACGCGCGGGACGTCGCCCGACGGGCGCAGGACGGCGACGCCGCACGTGCCGGCCGCGTCGCGACCGACGATCGTGCCGGTGCAGGACGCCCTGAACTCGGGCGTCTTGTAGTAGTCGGGCACGTTCTCGTACGGGCCGGCCGCTCCGCCGTGGACATCGGCGGGCGTCGATTCGGCGTCGATCGTGACCTTGTCACCGAGCTGGACTTCCTCTCCGTTGCGGTAGTGCATCGGCTCTCCCTTCGTTGTTCGTGGAGCTACTCGACGAGCTGCGGGCTGGCGAACCACCAGCCCTCCTGGACGCGGACCTTGCACTTCACCATCTTGCCGTCAGGCGCGCGGCACCACGCCTTGATCACCGTCTCCTCCGCCAGCTGGTGCGGGACCTTCGGGTCGGGGAGGATTACCCGCGCGCAGGCGCTGAACAGCATCACGGAAGCGAGCGCGCACTTGAACAGCTTTGTCATCGGGCACCTCGCGCTCCGCCTCTTGGCGCGCCGCCTGTACGTCGAAGAAGGCGCGCCAGAAGGCGAGGGCGATCTGGTAGACGAGCCGCTCCCACACGCTAGGCACTGGGAGGAACCCCCACCGCGGCAGGCGCGGTCGACGGAGCGCTGACGATGCGTCGGACGCCGACCCATCCGCCGATGGCGCCGAACCCGTACAGCAGCGCGTCGAGGACGATGCGCGGCGACCACGCGACCCACCCGATGAGCGGCGGGGCGAGCGCGGTCACGACCGCGAGCACGAGGGCGGTGATCGCGCCCGCGCGCGAGCTGACGAGGTAGGGACCGACGACGGGGATCGACGGTCCGAACTGCCGGACCAGGAACGTCGCGCCGATCACGACGAGCACGGCCGCGTACCGGTGGTCACCGGACGCGAGCGCCTTGACGAGCGCGTCGAGGAACGCGTCGGTGTTCGCCGGGTCCGGGACCTGGGCGAGCGCGGTCACGGCGATGATGGATGCCGCTGCTGCGAAGAACCACTTCATGGCTTTCCTCCTTGCGGTGTCACTTCCACGTCGCGGTCCAGGTTGTAGAAGCGGATGCGTCCGACCTGCCCCACGAACGTCCCCGGCGTCGCCCAATGCGGCGCCGCTATGGATACATCATAGTACGAATCCGCGCCGGGCGTCAGGCTCGCGACTCGCCCCATCAGCACGTCGCGCGCGACCTCCATGCACTCGATGAACGTGGCGTCGTACCTCGGCCACGTAGTGAGCTGCGCGTCCTTCGGATCCGTCATCGAGCTGTACTGCCACTTCTTCGTGACGACCTCGAGCAGCGTGCGGCCCCACCACGACGGGCGCATCACGCGGTTCATGATCGAGGACGCGACCGCGATCTTGCAGTCGTGCGGCTCTCCGCGGGCCTCGCGCCAGAGGACGAGCGCGAGGAACGTGACGTCAACGCTTGCCTTCAGGTCCCAGTCTTCCATGTCTGCCTCCCGGTCTAATCGACCTCATCATCAGCTTCCGACGACGGCCGGACCTCCGTAAGCGAGGCCGAGTCGGGCGCGTAGCGCGGCGGCTCGGGCACGCCGGCGACGCCGACCCTGTGCGCGATGGCGCGGATCGCCTCGGTCATCCACCTGTGCTCTACCTCGTGGACGGCGATGGCTCGTCGGATCTGCCAGAGATCCACGACGAGGCGCTGGATCGTGGCCACGCGCTTGTGCGACCGCGTCACGTGCGACTCGAACTCGCGCCGAGGAACGAACAGCTTCCACAGCAGGATGAACGAGGACACGCCACCCGTGAACGCGCCGAGCGCCATCTTGAGAGCGTCAGGATACATCGTCGATTCGGCCATCGCCCGCCTCCTACGAGAACAGCGCCGTGATCGTGACCCTGGTCCCGACGTACACGTTGATGTTGATCGTCTTGCCGTCGCCGTTCGTCACCGTCAGGACGTGGATGCCTGGCGTCAGCGCCGGCGTCGTGCACGTGATGACGCTGCCAGAGACCAGGACCACGCTCGTGGCGGCGGAGCCGTCGATCGACACCGTCGGAGTAGCGAGGAACCCCGAGCCGTAGATCGTGATGCCCTGCCCACTGGCGTTGATCGGCTGCGGTATCACGCCGTCGATTCGGAGCTGCGTCACCACCGCGTAGCCGACGACCTTCGCAACGGCGAGGTTCGGGCCAGGCTTCACGACGGCGTAGCCGACGATCTTGGAGACGGCGAGGTTCGGTCCCGCCCTGACGACGGCGTACCCGACGATCTTGGATGCTGTGATCGCCATGGCTACGTCCTCGACTTCACGGCGGCCTGCAGCGCGTTCACCTCGGTCGCCGTGAACTCGACTCCCGTGATCGGGTTCAGGTTCGTCTGGTACTTGTACTCCGCTCCGGTCAGCAGGAGCGACTGGTCGGGGCCGAGCGCGACGGCCGAATTGGTCTTGATGCCGAGCGCCACCTTCTGCGGAGTGCTCGCATCGCGCCACGCGCGCACGTGCACCGCGACGCCGAGCACGCGGACGCTCGTCGAGGGCAGGTTGAGAAGGTTGCTGAGGAACGTCTGGTCGGCGACCGACGAGCTGATCACGTCGCCGTCGTTGTTCGCGCTCTCGTCCACGTCGGTGTACGCTCCGGTGAACTCATTGAGGTCTCCGGCCGCGTTCGGGTAGAGCGTGACCACGTCGAGCATGCGCGTGTCCTCGTCGGCGACCACGACCTCGCTGAGGTAGAGCGGAGCCGAACCGGTCGAACTCTGGCCGCGCAGGAAGATCCCCGACAGGTTCGTCGAGCCGCCAGCGCGAAGGTCGACGAGGCCGCTGTCGATGTCAGCCGTGGCGGAGCGGTTGACGTACACGCGGCACCTGCCGCTCGCGCTGTTGTAGTTCACCACCTCGACGTCGATCCGATAGAGCTGGCCCGAGGACACGCTCAACGTGCCGGTGCCGAGGACCGTCGCCGTCGCGCCGTCGTACTTCACGAGGACGAACTTATTGGTGGCGCTGACACGCAGCCCGAGCCTGACTCGCGCCAGGTCGTTGGGCGCGCCGCCGTCCGTAAGCCCCATCCAGATGCGGTCGGCCGTGATGTTGATGTTGAAGTAATACTGGCCGGAGAACCAACACGACGTGACGGGCGTGGACAGGTAGTCGCCCGCATACGCCAAGTTGGTCTGCTCCTGCAACCCGACCGCGCCGCGCGCGTAGCTGGACCGATAGCTTCCGCCCGTCGTGCCGAACGTTGGGTTGTTCCGGTACGCGAAGCTGATGTCCTCGCTGCCGACGAAGAGGATGCTCATGTCCTGGCTCCCTTGAACGTGACGCTGATATCAGCGAGCGAAGCGTCGGGCGACGCCGCGTTGTAGAGTTCGAGTCGATCGCTGATGGCGAAGCTCGTAGCGGCATCGAACGAGACGGTGCCGACCTGGTTTCCGGCCGTGAACGCGACGCTCCCGACGGACGCGCCGTTCTTCTTGATGATGAGGCTGACGCTGCCGGTCGACGCGACTCCGGCCCACGCCTTGCTACCGGACGTCGTGCCCGTTCCGAACGAGACGGCGGACGCGAGCACCGCCCGCGACAGCAGCTGATTGGCGGTGTAGGTGCCCGTCGCGAACATCGCGATCTCGAACGGCGACGAGTGCGCCTCGATCGCCTCGAGCCGCGCGTCGAGCGAGGTGAACGTCCCGAGGAGCGCGCTGCTCTGCGCGAGGAGCCAGTCCTGCTGCCCCCACGCGATGGCCGCCCAGCGGGTGATCGTGAGTGCAGCTCCAGCCTTCACCACTCTGTAGAGCGAGTCCGCGTCCACGGTCTGGTAGAGCAGCGCGCCGGCCGAATCGGCGGTGACGTAGTACGTCCCGTCCGGCTGGCCCGTGAAGTCGAGGTTCGTTGACGTGCCCTTCGAGATGACGGCACCCTTGCCCGGGAGCCACGCCTCTCCGGCGCCGATCGTGAGGACGAGCCCGACCGCGGAGGCGGCGAGCGAGGCCGCTCCGATGATCGCCGGCGTCGGTCCGAACAGGGCCTTGTACAGGTTCGGCAGGTTCGCGACGGAGGACGCTCCAGCCACCGAGCTGGAGAAGAAGTTGAGCGCGGCCTCGATGACGTCCGCGTTCGTGTTCAGCTTCGCTACGTAGTTGGTATCGCCGTTCGCGAATCGCTCCAGCGAGTAGCTCATGCGCGCACCTCCAAGAGTGTGGTACCGATGTAAACCCCATAGGCGCCGAGCGGCGTGCTGCCGAATGCGCCGAACCCGCCGTTGCCCAGCTCATACAGCGTGAGCGGCCGGACGACGTAGCTCACGTCCTGCGTCGCTCCGGCGAGGTTCGCGTCGCAGTCGACCGGGATCCTGATCCTGCGGCCCGGCTTCGTCTTGGCGAATCCGGTGATCTCGAACCTGCCGAAGCGCGTGCGCGTGAGCGTGACGGCGGCGCCGACGTCCACGTACGACAGCGCGCTCGACGTCCCCGACGAAGCGATCGGCACCGACCGAAGGATCCGGTTCGCGCCGTCGACCACGGGGTCGACGCCGGCCGGACCGCTCGTCGAGATCCGCACGTCGACAGCCCACGTCAGCTGACCGGTCGGATCCGTCCTGCTCAGCGCGGGGCGGGTGACGACCTCGCCCTCGATCGTCTGAACGTTGTCGCGGATCGTCGCTTCGGTGATGTAGGTGAGGATGCTCATGCCGTGGCCCAGAACCCTTCGACGTTGAGGACCGCGTCCGCTCCGCGCGTGAGCGAGCGGTTGAAGTCCAGCACGTACAGGCGCCTCCCGTCCGGCAGCGCGATGATGTCGCCGCGCTCGACGCGGAGGTCGTCGACCATCACGAGGTTCGCCGCGCCCTTCGCCGACTTGCACCTGTAGAGGAACTCCGCGACGGCGAGCGCCGACGCCGCCTCCTCGTTGGGGACGAGGTCGTTGGAGACCTCGTCGACCTGCTGAGCCCAGTCGGGCGCGTTCTGATCGTACGCCTCCACCTCGTCGACCACGTGCACGAAGTCGTACGGCACGCCCCAAATCTCGTAGATGCCGAAACCCATCGTCATGATGGCGTAGAGGACAGCGGTGCTCGACGCCTGCTCCACGATGCGGCCGAGCGGAATGGTGTGTCCCGCGCCGATGCCCTCGACGACGAGCAGGTCCGGGACGTACGACGACCCGATGATGCCGAGCAGGCCGAGGGTCGCCAGCAGCGGGTCGAAGTACCCGAGCGTCCCCTTGAGGTAGCCCCCGACGTCGCTCGACTGGTAGTAGCGCTCGCGGCCTACGAAGATCAGACCGTCGTTGATGGACTGCTTCACGACCATCCGCGTGTTCTCCGCGCGCTGGCGGTGGTCCTCGCTCCACCACACCTCCTGCTTCGACCAGGGCCGGAAGAACCCGATCATGAGCTGCGCGTTCGCGAGGACCTGCTCCTGCTGCGTGACCTTCGTCAGGTCGGGGTTGAGCCACTTGACGCGCACGGAAGTGACCGACGACTTCGACGCGCCGGCCGAGAGTTCGAGGACCTGATCCCACGCGAGCGCGAGGTCAGCCTCGCGGTCGACGGTCCTCAGGATCGACTTGACCACGCCGAGCGCGTCGACCCACGGCTCCATGAGCGCAGGCTGGAGCGTCGTCTCCAGCATGTCCCACGCGGTCAGGTCGGCGAGCTGCGCGTTCGTGTGCGCGAGGAACACGCCGGTGTTGATCATGTCGTACTCCTCGGGCGTGAGGCCGAGGTCCTCGAGCACGACGCGCGCCATCACGCCGAGGTCGGTCGCGACCCCGAACACCGGCGACACGCGGTGGACGTCGCGCCACCAGGTCGTCGCGTCGCGGCGGCGGAGCGCGACCGACATGGAGCGCTCGCCTCCACGCGGTCCTACGCGCTCCGACGAGACCTGGTCGACCACGAGGTTCGCGAGGACGTCCGCGCCGATCTTGATCTGCACGAGCTGCCCGGGCTGCGGGCGGTTAGCGCCGCTCAGCTCGTTGTGGTGAACGAGCCGCAGCGACGCTCCGGCGGACGTCTGCTCCAGCGACGCGACGAGCGGCGTGAGGTCGTACGTCGTGAGCCCGAGCGTCCCGACGATCAGGTCGCGCGGGGAGCCGGTCTTGTAGAGCGTGACCGAGGCACCCTGCCTGGACAGGACGGTGCGATCTGCCGTGGCGACGATGTCAAGGCGCATAGCCGAGGACCCTCAGCTCGACTTCGACCGGCTGCGGTGCGTATCCCTTGCTCGCCAGCCGTCGGTCGAGCTTGTACTCCTCGCCGCCGGCGGAGACGCGGGCGATGATGACCTCGTACCTGTTCGCCGTCGCGTAGTTCGGCTCCCAGATGACGGGCGTCCCGCCGGGCGCGGGCGGATTGGCGTACATCTGCCACAGCATGCGGAGGTGCGCGAGCGGCGCTCCGACGTCTCCCTGGATCCAGCGCTCGATGACGCGCCCGTCGCGGAGGAAGCTCGACCAGAGCGTGTCGACCTGCCCGCCCAGCGTCTGCGAGCGCGCCCAGAGCGCGGCGAAGCACACGTCACCGTCGATGTTCACCGTCTCGTCCGGCGTGTTGACGTAATCGTACGTCCCGAGCGTCGGGTGGATGAGTCGACCGCGCCCGCCCGTGCCGACTCCGACGGGCGGCTGGACGATGAGGGTCACGCTCGCGACGAGCGCGGACTGGTCGGCGACGTTGAACGTGGCGGTTGCGCTGATGGTCATGGCGTGGAGACCTCGACTGTGATAGCGCCCGTCGCGGCGGGAGTGATCGGGATTATGGCGTCGCCGTCGCCGTCGGTGCGCGAGGTCGTGACGCTGACGGTGTTCACCTTGACGAAGATCGGCGCGCTGCCGATCGCCTCGCAGCCCTCGCCGACGAGGCGAGACAGCACGGTGATGCGCCTGTTCTTACGCGGCACCTTGCGCGGGATCGGCGCCGTCAGCGAGTCGTTGGCCGGTATCGGGAAGAACCCCTCTACCTTCATCGTGCTGCGCCCGGTGGTCGGATCGCTCGGCGTGCCGGCGACGCGCAGCAGCCGCTTGTAGATCCTGTCCCACGCCCACGTGACTCCGTTGGGGCAGCTCGCCGGGCGCGGCTCGATGAACGCCGAGTGATAGCGCCCGTCGTAGTCATAGAGCACGACCCAGTCCTTCGAGTCGGCGGCGAAGATGTAACCGTCGGAGGTGAGCGAGAGCCCGTTGGTCTCATTCGGCGTATAGATGTCGTGGAGCCACGTGCGACCGGCCGGGTTCGCGATGTCGTAGCTCCAGACCTCGACGCGTCCCGTGACGTCGCCGAACCACCTCACCCACAGGATCTTGGCGACCGAGTCATACGCCATGTCGCTGATGGATCCGTGCGTCACTCCGTAGTGGTCGGGGAAGGCGTCGATGTAGCGTCCGGTGAGGTCGAGCGTGAACGGGTCGCGCTGGACCGCGGCGTGGCTCCACCAGATCGGCGTCGTGTTGCCGAACTGCCACAGCAGGCCGCTCGCGTCGACCGAGGCGAAGTGGTCGAACATCGCCGTCCTGAGTCCGCCGCCGTTCGCGTCGGGCGGCATGAGGTCATAGAACGTGTCGGCGTCCGGCTCCTCCCACGACTCTCCCTGGGCGAGCCGCTGGAACTTCTCCCCCGTGCGGCCGTTGAAGATCCACATCGTCACGTTCCAGCTCGGCCAGCACATCTGGTTCACGTTCGCGCCGAAGCAGATGCCGTTCGGGATGCTCCTCGTCTCGCCGTCCTGCTTCAGGACCGTCCGCTGCTGGTCGGCGAACCAGAGCCAGCCGGGGCGGAGTCCCGGGATGATCTCCTCCTTCGTGAGCCACGGTCCGAACTTGGCGTCCCAATAGCGCGTGTCCGCGATGCCACCCTCGCCAGCCCCTCCTCCGGAGGCGAAGTAGCAGGACTCTCCCTCGCGGTAGTCGACCGGCGTTTCAAAGACCTTGCGCAGTCCCATGGCGATCACTCCACCAACGTCGCTGTGAGCTGCACGCCGACGTCGGGCGTGAAGGGCGGCTGGTACTCCGCGTCCGCGTATCCGTCCTCATCCGTCTCGACGACCGAGGGAGAGACCGACCCGCTCGTCACCGTGAACGTGACGAACCTTCCCGCGCACGGCTCACCGAGCCCGCCCGTCACGCGCGAGCGGACGCCGACCGGCGCGCCCTTCCTCGGCGCGAAGTCGAAAGTGGGGACGACCACGACCGCGGCGACGGGCTCGTCCGCGTACGAGTCGAGCTTGTAGGTCCCGGCGTAGTTCCTCACCACGAAGAAGAGGTCATGCTTCCTGCTGTAGGCGGCGGCGACGAAGCCGGATCCGAACGTCGTCCTCCGACCGGCGATCTCCGCCATCGTCGTCGCGTCGTAGAGGTACACGTTCCCGGTCGTCGGGTTCATGCACCACCACAACGAATGGCCGGGCAGCGTCGGGATGAGGTCGCGCGCCGAGGCGATAACCCACTGCAGCGTCGTGTCGCTCACGACGAGCGTGTGCTCGACGACCGCGGCCGACCACCCGACTCCGGGCGTGTAGGTCGACGAGTAGACCTTGCCGAGCTGACACCAGATGCGGCGGTCCGACAGCTCGGCGAACGTCGGAGCCATCGTCAGGCCGGCCTCGGGCCGGTGCTCGCGCACGTGGAACGGCGGGACCTGCACGCGCGTCGTGACGTGCGTGCTCGCCCAGTTGATCCACGGCTCTTCCTCGTCGTCGTCCCAGCCGTAGCCCTCGATCGATGACGCTCCCGTGAACCTCCCCGTCAGGAAGTACGCCTTGCCGTCGAGGTTGACGACGTGCGGCGCTCCGTAGTTCGTGCTCCCGTACGCGGGGAGGACGAGCAGTCCGAACCCGTCGATCCACAGGGCGGCGGCCTGCGTCGGAACGAGCACCTCGGCGGGAGCGCCGGCCACGACGCGCACGCTGATGGTGGTTGGACCAGCGACTTGGCTAAGCATAAGTCTCCGCCGTCACCGTGATCTCATCGCCAGGCGCGTCGGGGGTTCCGCCCGTCGCGTCGTAGTAGCAGCAGGCCACACCGTTCGCGTTCGTCTTCACGCCGAACGAGACCAGCGCGCCGTGGCCGGTGAGCGTCCACCTGATGCCGACGCCGGCCGCGCCGACGTAGACGAACATGGAGCCTCCATCGCTCCTCACTGGACCGGCTGCGTAGATCATCGCGTCGCCGCGAGCCCGGCCAGCTCGCCCTCCAACCATTCGCGCATCGTCACGTCCAGCGCCTTGTCACTCAGCTCGACGACGAGCTTCCCGGGCTGCGACGACTTCATCCTCATCGTGTCCTCGGTCGAGTACACGTGCCCGCTCACGCGCGGGGTGAACAGCTCGGGCCCCTTCTCGCCGACGAGGTACGATTGGCTACCCCACACGTCGCCGCCTCCAGCGCGCCCGCCGCCGAGCGAGTTCCCCGCGCTGGCGAGCCCACCGTACGCCGCGCCGCCCGGCGTGAGGCCGAACAGCTTGAGCAGGTTGCTCGCGATGATCTGCGCGGCGAGCCTGCGCAGCATGTCGGTGAAGGAGGCGTACATCCCCTTCACCCCGTCCTTGAAGTTGTTGAACAGGTTCTCCTCGAAGATGTTGCCGATCCCCTTCGAGATGGTCTCAGCCACCTTCGAGTTCTCATCGAGCTTCTTCTGAAAGTCCTCGAGGTACTTCTCCTGCGCTCGCCAGTACGTCTCAGCCGTGACGGTGCCCTCGGCGAACTTCTCGTTGAGCGCGGCCATGTCGTTCTTGTACGTCTCGGCGGGCGTGCGCGTCTCCGCGTTCAGCGGATCCATGAAGTCCTTGTTCACCTTCTTCAGCGCGCGGGCGTAGGTCTCCCAGTCGATCGCGCCCTGCGAGACGAGGGTCAAGAGGCGCGCCTGCTCCGCGTTGAGCGCCTCGAGCGGCGTGCGCATGTCCTTGACGATCTCGATGCCCTGCTTCATCATGTCCGCGTGAGCCTCGACGCCCTTGGCGGCGGCCTCGGCCGACTCGCGCTGAATGTCGTACGCGTACGCGGCCGCGATCAACTTCTCGCGCAGCTCGTCGGCCGCCTTCGAGTCCGTCTTGCGCAGCGTAGCCAGCTCGCCGGCGAGGTCGCCCTTGTCGAGGCGGAACTTGATAACGTCACCCTCGAGCTTGCCCGTCTTGCCTGTGAAGTCGAGGCCCGCCGTCTTGGCCCCGAAGTCCGCGATCATGTCGTTGAGCTTCTTCCGCGCGGCCTTCACCTGCGCGTCCAGCTCCTTGTTCGCCTTGAACGCAGGCGCGGCAATCTTCTTGCCGGTGTGCGAACTCATCATCTCGATCTTCGTGCCAGTGTCGTCCCAGATCGAGAGGTAGTACTTGGCCAAGTCCATCTCGCGGTCGACGATGCCCTTCGGAATGCCCTTCAGCGATTCCCACGCGTGCTTCCAGTCGCGCTGGAACGCGAATATCGCGGCCGAGACGAGCCCGCTCAGCACCTCCACGATGTCTTGGAAGACGGCGTACACCGTCACGCCGATCGTGACGAGGCTCTTGAGGAAGATCCCGAGCCCCTTCGCGGCCGAGGACAGCGCGGTCGTGGCGCCCTTGCTCTCGGTCATGCTCTCGATGAAGTGGTTGAACATCGGCGTCAGCTGCGCCGACACCTGGACCGCGAGGCCTTGGCTGACGAGATGGAGCTTCGTTAGGTTGTCGTTGAACTCGACCGCGGACTTGGACGCCTGTCCTCCCACGGTGAGTCCGAGCTTGTCCGACTCCGCGGACAGACGCGCGAGTCCTTCGCTACCCTCGTTCAGCAGCGGGATGAGGTCAGCGCCCGACTTCCCGAAGATCGCGATGGCGAGCGCGGCCTTCGCCGGGCCATCCTCGAACCCGGCGAACTTGTCGGCAAGCTCGCCGAGGATCACCTGCTCGCCCTTGAGATGCCCCTTCGAGTCCTCGACGGCGATCCCCATCGCCTTGAACGCCAGCGCCTGGTCGCCGGTCCCGTCCTGCGCCTCGGACATCGACTTCGCGAGGCGGCTGAGGCCCGACTTCAGCTGGTCGATCGGGACGTGGTTGAGCTGAGCAGCGTAGGCGAGCCTGCTCAGCTCCTCAGTCGCGATGCCCGTGGACTGACTCATCTTCTGGATCTTGTCGGCGGCCTCCGTGCCGGCGTGGATCCACTCGAACAGCGCGTGCGCTCCCTCGATGATCTTCTCGGCCGCGAAGACCTCCGAGACGAGGTGGCTGGCCGTCGCCACCGTCTTCGCGAACCCGTGCAGCTCCGTGCCCATCTTGTCCAGCTCGGAGCGGAACTTCGCCGAGTCGACATCCATCTTCACGAGGAGGTCTGCGAGCGCCGCCATGTCTTACCTCCTTCGAGGGACTCCGAAGATGGCCTTCACCTTGTCGATCAACGACTGCTGCTTGCGCTGCGGCGGGAAGAAGTCGGTCGGCTTCCAGTCGTGACGCTTGCTCACTGAGGAGAAGTTGCCGATGACGGCAGCCAGGACGCCCGCGCGGTGCTCCTCAGCTGGAGGACCGAACGGCTCCACCCGGTAGTACGCGTCCCACTCCGCGACCTGCCTCGACGTGAGGAGCGATAGCAAGTAGTCAGGGTGCGGAAACCCCAACGCGAGCGCGAGGCGGAACGCGAACCGGCGTCCTGGCTGCTCCATCAGTTTCCCTTGATCTCCTCCGCCTTCTTGTCGTTGAGCACGTTCAGCTCCGTCGCCGCGTTGAACACGCGGCCGAGCGCGCGGCCCGACTTCTCGCCGAGCGCTTCCAGGTCCTCCTTCGTGAAGATCGTCTTCCCGTTCTCGTCCACGATGCAGACGGCGCAGAGCGATGCACGCATGGACGCGTCGACCTCGCCCTCCCTGATCCGCACGAACAGCTGCTCATACTGATCGCGCTGCTTGCCCGACATCGTGCCGACGCGGACGACGCCGCCCCACTCGGGGACCTCGACGTCCTTAGTGGGTCGGTCCTGCGCCTCGAGGATCTGCTGCTTCGTCAGGTACATGTTGCCCGCCTCCCCGGCGGTGGTTGGCTACGACTGCGTGAACTTCAGCGCCTTCACCTTGACGGTGGTGATCGGGTTGCACGTCACCTTGACGTGCGCGTTCGCGTCGTTGTAGACGCCCTTCGGGAACGGGCCGATGATCTTCGCCTGTCCCGCGGCGACGGTGACGACCTTGTCCGCCACCGCCTGACCATCGAGCGCCGCGACCACGTCGATCGTGGCGTCGACCGAGACGCCCGATCCGTTCGCGACGTGGAAATACTCCTGACCGGTATTGGGGAACGTGTCGCCGGCCACGTCGGCCGCGGCGCCGTCGTCGGTCCTGACTCCCGAGCGATCGACGGAGGTGACTGCGAGAAGGGCCATGACGATCTCCTTTTGATGGTTCTTCTGCGGGTTGAACTACGCCGGAGCGTAGGTGTACACGGGGTCGCCGCTGACCTTGAGCGTGGCGCTCGACGTGACGGGGGCGTCCACGCCGCCCTGCGGACCGGAGAACGCCGTGACGATGGCGGCGAACGCGATCGTGGTGGGCGTCGTCAGGTGGTCGTTGAGGATGACCTTCCAGTTGCGCTTCGTCCCGGCGGCGAGGTCGGCGCGGATGCCCTGCTGCGCCACGTCGCTCCCGACGAAGTTCATGTCCATCGTCACCTCGCCGCCGTCGCGGAGGCCGGCGATGAACTCGCGCGACGTGCTGTCGAAGGACGTGACGTCGAGCTGCGCCGCGGACTCCGCCGGTCCGGCCACGTTCGTGACCTCGCCGATCTTCGTGAACGTCTCGGGCGGACCGTCGCTGTTGCCGCGCTTGAGCTGCACGCCGGAGGTGGAGGTAGCCTTGGTCGTCATGGTGCGTTCCTTTCCCAGACCGAGTAGTCAATTGAGACGCGGTGAAGCTCCGTATCGTCCTCGTACAAGTCGCGCCTCGACACTTGCAAGGACGAGAAGTCAACCGAAATGAACCTGGTCATCACCGAGCCGACAGCGTCCGCGAGGTGATGACCCTCCATGTATGACCGCGAGTAGCAGTCGACCTGCACCACCGCGTTGTCCAGGTCCGAGTAACCGTCGAGCGAGCTGATCCCCTCGTCGACCACCACCGAGTACGCGATGGCCGGCATGTCGCATCCCTGCGGCAGCACCTCGGGGAAGACGCGGTCGCCGACCATCGACGCAACCATGGCGTTGGCGGACAGCAGCGCTTTGACCCGCTCAACGATCATCCCTGCTCCACGTGCCAGACGGAGACGTCCACCGCCTGCGCGAACGCCTGGTTCGCATCATCGTACCGACCGCGGATCGACTTCCTCCTCGAGGACCAGTTCAGCGTCGTGTGACTTCGGAACAGCTCGTCGACCTTCCGCGCCAGCTCCCGAGCGCCGAGGTAGGTGTAATCGTAGCACACTACCGTCAGCTTCGAGTTGTGAAGGTTCGCCGTGAATCCATCCAACGAGTTCAGCAGGCCGAGCGCGACCGAGTAGACGATCGCGGGGAGCTGCGTCCCCTGCGGAAGCCGGTTCGGGAAGACGCGTCCGCTGATGACGGCGGCGACTCCCGGGTCCGCGATCAAGAGGCCGTAGGCGACCTCAGCGCATGACCACACCGTCTCGTCGACCACGGGCGCAGCGACCTCTACTCCGTACGCGAGGTCCGCGCCGAGCACAAAGTCCAGCGTCGAGTCGCCGCCGAGTTCGCCAGCGTAATCGTACGCGAGCGCGGCGTCAGACGCGTGAGCGGCGGCGATGACGAACGCGGCCGCCGACGTAGAGCCAGACGCGGAGCCGCTCGTGCTGCCGGCGGCGAGCACCGAGGTGCCCATGCTCGTCGCGCCGATCGCCGCGTCGGTCGTGTGGTCTTCGATGACGGCGACGACCACGCCCGCGGCGGTCGTCGCTCCGTTTGCGCTGTCCGTCGTCTGGTCGCTGACGATGAAGCTGACTTCCGAGCCCGTCGCTGCAGTCGTGCCGCTCGCGGTGTCCGCAGTGCTGTCGCTGTCGACCGCCGAGCCGACCTCCGCCCCATCGCCGCTCGTAGCGCCGACGCCCGCGTCCGCAGTGCTGTCGGACACTATCATGCTGACTTCGGCGCCCGACGCCGTCGTCGTGCCGACGCCCGCGTCGGACGTTGAATCCGAGTCGGTAAGCGAGACTTCAGTGCCCGCCGCCGTCGTCGTACCGATTCCGCTATCAGTCGTAAAGCCGGAGTCTGGCGCCGCCGTCCACGTCGTCGTCGTGAGCAGCGGGCCGTCCGCCGCGGTCGACGACCAGAGGTGGACGTCGCAGGTCGTGCTGCTTCCCGCGCCGACCGACGCGATCATCCAACAGACCTGAACGAACAGATACTCGCCCGCGAGCGAGAATCCATTGATGCTAGTCGTCAGCGTGTGAGCGATGGCGGGGACGGCGGTGATGTTCGTTCGCGTCGAGAGCTGAAGCCAGCCGGTGATGGCTGTTCCTCCAGCGTTGTCCGGATCAGTGCTTCGCCATAACTTGATTAACGGCGCTCCGTCGGCGCTACCCGGCTGCGTGATCGCGGCGGAGAGGATCCGGAACAACCAGTTGCCAGTCGTGAACGTTCCGGTATGCTTATATAGCGTACGAAACGCGTTGCCGTTGATGGGATCAATGACCTCAGTCGTCAGCGCGGCGTTCCATGTTGGAGTGTACTCCGCAACGGTTTCTTTCCAGCACGGCGTCCGAGAGTACACTACACCAGTCGTCTTGGCGACGACCCAACCGCCGAGGTCGATCTGCCCCGCATCTGCCGACGAGGCGAGGTTCTGATAAGGCAACGTCTTTTGGACGTATTGCGCGAACGTCGCCACGCATCACCTCAGGCGCGTGAACGTGTAAGTGCACCGCGGGTATGGCGCGACGTGCTGCGGCTTCGTCGGCCATACGTTGCAGCCCTGCGCGTACGTCGAGCCTGGCGCCCCCCTCACCGTGCATGCTCCGGTCGCGTCGTCGAGCCGTCGGAATAGCGGGCAGCCGACGCAGCAGTCGCCGCACCGGCAGCAGTGGCCGTCTCGTCTCCACCTCGAGCCGTCGGCCAAGTCAAGCTCGACCGACGGCTCGTGGCTCGTGATGACCGGAAACGCCATCGCTACCGAGGCGGTCCGGCGGTCTGCGTGAACTGGTACCCGCACTGCGGCTTGTCGGCGATGTGAGCCGGGTCGCACGGCCACAGCTCGTTCTTGCAGCTCGACACGTAGCAGTCCGAAGTCCTACCCGCGCACTGTCCCTTCCCCACGGGCTCGGCCTGCGTCGGCGGCATCGCCCAGACGAAGTAAGAGCAATAGAGCCCCTCCTCCTTGCAGCACTGGCCGCAGCCGTTGCACGCGCCGTCGCGTCGGTACACGCGCCCGTCGGCGTCGGTGTACTCCACCGGCCCCGGCTCCGCCTCGATGTAGACTTGCAGTGGCATGACGCTCCTCCCCTTTCAGGCGCTGGTTCAGTCCAGCGTCAGCTCCCAGTACACGTCGAAGCGGTAGCCCGTCAGGATGTTGTGGTCCGCGGGGAACTTCGCCACCGACACGAGCTTGTTCGACGTGGCGACGAGGAGGAACTGGAAGCGGACGACGCCCCAGTCGCCCGTCGCCGGACCGATCTGCTTCGTCGCGCTCGTCACCTTCTGCGCCGCGAGCGTCGGGAACCCGGTGAGGTCGCGCGTCAGCGCGCCCTGCGCGTAGCCGATCCCTGCTCCGACCTCGTTCGCCGCGATCGTTCCCGCGTAGGTCGCCGACTCCGCGACCGCGGTCTCATCCGCTCCGAGCGACGACTTGGCGAGGCCGAGCAGGAAGCTCGCCGGCGCGTTCTGGCTCTGGAAGTACGTGGAGAGGATCGAGTCCTCGCCCTCGTTCACCAGCTTGTTCTTCACCGGCGTCCACGGCGAGATGATGCGCTCGCCGAGTCGCGGGAGCTCCTTCAGGCTTCCCGACAGGATCGCGCGCGAGAGGGCGGAGCGCTCGCCGAGCGAGATGCCGTCGAGCGTGTCAACGACACGGTGGTGGTATACGCCGCGGAGCTTCGACATGGTCATGCCTCCTTCGCGGCCGACTTTTGACGCCGCTTGATAGCCGCCTTGATCCTCTTCGCGAGGTCGTCCTTGAACTTCTCGACCAGCTCGCGATGCGATCGGCCGAACCCGGGGCGGAGGTACGGGTGAGCCGCCATCTTCGACGTTCCGAACTCCACGAAGTGCCACCGCCAGCCTGCGTCGACCTTCCGCTTCACCTCGATGGTCTCGCCCTCGACTGTCTGAAGCTCGTCCTTCACCAACCGAGATCCGATCTTGAGGCCGATCGAAGCCACGACGTTCCCGGCCTTCGGCTTCACGACCGCGATCCTGATGCTGTCGTGCAGGTCACCCGATCGAACCGGGACGAGCGACTTCACCTCGGCCTCGACGATCTTGAACGCTCGTCGGCCGGCGCTCGCCACGGCCTTCAGCCCTCCGACGTCGGCGATGTCGACGAGCTGCTCAACGAGGTCCTTGAGGCCGACGAGCTTGAAGCGCGCGCTCACGGCGACCTCTCGACCAGCTCGTCCGCCATCAGGATCATCTCGTTCTTGATGCTCCGCGGCGCCTGGACCTCCGTGATGTCGAACACGCGTCCATCGAACTCGATGCGCATCCTCGGCGCGATGCCGGCGACGTACCGCAAGCGGAAGCGCGTCTGCACGCGGCCGTTGCGCTGCTGGCTGGCGAAGAACTCGCGGCCGACCAGCGGCTCGACCGACGCCCAGCGCTCGGCGACGTCCGACCAGTTGTTGAGCGGGTCGCCCGTCTCGTCCTGCACCGTGGTCCGCACCTGGATCTTGATCCGGTGCCTCATCGCTCCGGCGCGGACCGCCATCACGGCCTCCGCACGACGTAGCGCTCCATCAGCGCGTCGAGGCTGAACGTGAGCGCCGACGAGATGGTCCCGATCACCTCCGTCTCGCGGTTCTCGTACAGCGAGCCGATGACGAGGAGCATCGCCTGACGCAGCGTCTCGGGCACGTCGGTCCCGGCGGGACCGTACCCGCACTTGAAGTCCACGCGGACCGCGTCCTCGCGCTCGGCGAGGTCGGTCGGCCAGTCCTGGCCGATCGGCGGGATGACCCACGGATCGTCCTTGCTCGCCCCGTAGCGCGGGCTCACGATCTCCGTGTCAGTCTCCACGTCGTCATCGGCGAGGTACGACAGCTTGACGGCGAGCAGGAACGGCAGCGGCCTCAGCCGCAGCGGCTCCGCGCCGGGTGGGAAGGTCGGCACCATCATGCGCCGCGTCTGCTCGATGAGCGTGCGCCGCGTCTCGCCCTCGACGTGGACGCGGGCGGCCGTGATGAGCCGAGTCACGTACGCGTCGTCCGCGCTCGTCTCCAGCCGGAGGTGGGTCTTCGCCTCGGCGAGCGTCAGCGGCTCGGCGGAGGGCGGCGTGACCAGCGAGAAGCTACGCCGGGGATCGTAGTTGCTGGCCACGCCGTTCCTCCTTCCTTCAGCTGCGTGTTGGTGTTGGTGTTGGTGCGTCTACCGCTAGGCGAGGTACCGCGACGGGCCGAGCTGCGCGCCGGCGGAGATGAGCGTACCCGCGCCACCGGTCACGGTCGCCGTGATCCGGATCCAGCGGAAGTTCGCGTCCACGTCCAGGTTCGCCCCGAGCTGCAGGTCCGCCTGCTGCTTCTTGATCGTGGTGTCGAGGACGGTGATGCCCGTCTGCACGGCGGTGTAGAGGTCCTTCGCGTTGCCGCCGACGGAGCTGTCCGCCTGCTCCACCTTGATCGCGACCGTGCCCGCGCCCGCGCCGCACAGCGCGAGGATGCTGAGCCAGTCCTGCTGAGACGCGTCGATCCAGCCGGAGCTGACCGACGCGGCCGCAGCGACCGACTGCGGCAGGATGTGGTCCTTCACGGGGTACAGCTGCGAGGGCTTTATGTTCACGACGTTCATGTCGATCTCCTTCTTGTCGGGATCAGGGCCGTCGAGGTTACCGCGTCTCGAGGGTCACGATCATCGACCGGGTGGTGGCGGTCTTGGCCGGGGTGATCGCCTTCGACCACCAGGGCTGCCCGCCGATGCGGAGCGTGAACCGGAACGCCTGCAGCCCGTAGTCGAACCACAGGTGCATGGACACGTCGCTCTTGACCCCGCCGTTCTTGATGAGCGACAGGTACACGGAGGGGTCGACGAGGATGATGTCACCCTCCGTGCCGAGCGTGGAGCAGCACTCGCTCGGGATGACCGGGCGACCCTTCAGCGTTCCGTACGGGGCCGCGCTGAGCCCGCCGGGCGGGAGGTACGCGGGGAGCATCGCGTTCGTCGCGCCGGGAGCGACGAGCTGATCGAGGGCCGGCTCGATGTCCTGGTTGATCAGCCAGATCGAGTTCGCGCGGTTCGGGGCGTAGCAGCGCGACCACATCTTGCTGATGTTGTTGTAGTTGAGGGTCGCCGCGGCCTGGCCACCCTCCTTCGTCTGCATGATCTTGCAGCCCGCGTTCAGGATGCCGAGCGGCTTGCCGACGCCATCGCCGCGCACGATCGCGTCGTTGATCTTGTAGTTGAACTTGTCGACCACCTTGCGGCGGAGGTAGGGCTCGAGGGACGGGCCGTCCTCGAGCTGCTCGTCGGTGACGGGGATGAGGGCCGCGAGCTTGTGCGCGCGGACCGTCGTCGTCGTGGCGGCGGGCTTCGACTGCTTGATGAGGTGACCCTCACCTTCCCAGTAGGCCTGGACGCCGCCGGCGGACCACGGCTCCTCCTCGTCCGTCGGGAACGTGATCGAGTTCCCGGACGAGGTCTGCTGATCGGTGCGACCGAGCAGCGAGTCCACGCTCATCACCTTCTGGAAGATGGACGTGCGGAAGTCGGGCGGGACGAGGTAGCCACCGTCGGCACCGACGCCCTCCTGCGACGGCGCGCCGGGAACGGCGTCCATGATCTTCCGGATGCGGGCGTCCATGTCGCCGCGCACCGCGCGCTTCACGCAGACCGCGAAGTCGCCGAGGTCGACGAACCCGCCGGTCCCCTTGCGCGCGCCGTTCTTGTCGCCGCCCTCGAGGGTGGCGCCGTCCGAAACCTCCATGCCAGCGCCGGGCGTGGGCGCGGTCTTGCGGCCGGCCGAGTCGAACTGCCGAGCCTCGATGGCGGCGAGGCGCTTGCGGCGGCTGATCTCCACCGTCGTCTTCTCGTGGGTGGCGAAGATCGCCTCGATCTCCGTGTTCTCCTCCGGCGTCAGCTCGCGCTGGCCGTCGGCGTCGGCGCGGTCCTGGATTGCGCGGGCCTGCGCGACCAGCTCGTCGCACTTCCTCTCCAGCGCTTCGATCGTGACCTGCTTCGCGTACACGGCGAGTGCGCCGAGGGACGCGAGCATGGCCTTGACGTGGTTCATTTGGTCATGCCTCCTGGTGCTGGTGGTTGTTGCTCTCCTACCGCTTCGGTGCGTCCGGCTGGCCGCGACGCGCCTGCGAGGGGCTGGCCCGACGCAGGTTGTTCTTGCGCTCCATCGACTCGATGAGAACGCGCGCCGAGGCCGCCGCGCTGCGCAGCGGCTCCGGCGTGTTCTTGTACTTGTTGAGGACCGGATCGATGATGGCCCGGTTGCTCGGCGCGGGCGCGGCGGGCGCAGCGAGCGCGGCGGCGGCTTCCTCGCCGTCGTCCTCCCTCGCGACCTCGTCCGTGAAACCGCGCTCCATCGCCTCGTCCGCGGTCATCCACGTCTCATCGTCCATCCACGCGCGGATGTCCTTGGGCGTCTGCTTCGTGCGCGCGGCGTACGTCTCGATGAGGACGCCGCTGATCTTGTCCAGCTCGTCGGCGACCTTGCGGAAGTCGGGCGCGCTGCCGAGCGCGATCGTCCACGGGTGATGGATCATCCACATCGCGTTCTGAGCCGTGATGACGGTGTCGCCCGCGAGCGCGATGACGGACGCGGCCGACGCCGCGAGCCCATCCACGAACACGGTCTTCTTCCCCTCGAACCGCCGGATCTGGTTGTAGATGGCGACCCCGTCGAACACGTCGCCGCCGGGGCTGTTGATGTAGATGTTGAGCTGCTCGACGCCGCGCAGCGATTCGAGCGCGCGCGCCACGTCCTTCGCCGAGATCCCGCCGAACCAGTCGGCGCCGATCACGTCGTAGATGAACAGCTCGCCGGTCTTCCCGGCCCCGTCGGACTTCTTCGCCTCGAGGCGTCGGACGATCGCGCTCGCGCGGAACGCCTTGATGCCCTTGACCATCGCCGCAGGGTCCGCCCTGCGGGCCGTCTTGTTCGCGCGCATGCCGCCGCCACCACCGCCACCGCTCTCGGCGTTCAATTCGCCGTCCACGTACCACTTGTGATCTTCGGCCTCGCCGTCGAACCGGATAGCGTACGCGGCGTCCGGAGAGATCGAGCGGACCTCACCCGACATCTCCGGCTCCATGTCCATGTGCTCCTGGCCGGGCTTGACCGTGACGCGGTCACCGACCTTGAACCGCTCCGCAGCGCGAACGCTCATGACCGCTCCTTCGCCGTGGTGAGAGACGAGGACGCCAGGCGCTCGGCGACGGCGCGCGGATCCTCTCCACTGTCGACCGCGTCCGCAGCGAACAGCACCTCGAACTCCGACACGTCACGTCCCGTGCTGCGCTTGATGAGGCCGAGGCACCCGCTCGCCTCCTCGGCGAGCGCGGGGCGGAGGCGCGAGCGCTCCTCGACGAGCCGCTGCTCGATCTCCTGCTCGTTGAGCTTCGAGTTTGCGCGGAGGTCCGCTTCGCGGTTCTTGACCCGTCGCTGGTACCGCTCGAGGATCGACGTCAGGTTGAGCACGAGCGCGTCGCGCAGGAGCGAGTCGGTGTGTCGGTACGTCGGGACCTCCTCGTCGCCGCTTCCGCCGTCGCCCCCGCCGTCGCCTCCATCGCCGCTGCCGTCGCCGTCGCCTCCGCCGCCGCCGCCTCCGCCGCCGTCACCTCCGCCATGGCCGCCGCCCGGCGCCGCGGGCTCCTTGCCGATCTGCTCCGTCTCCTTCTTCGTCTTCTCGACCGCGGCGAGCACGCCCTCGATGGTGGTCATGTTCGCCTCGATGACGCGGACGTCGCCCTCCGGCCCGATCGTGTTCTCGTCGAGCTTCTCCAGGATGTCGTTGACGCTGTACACCCCGCTGCGGCGGTGGATCTGGAACGCGTCAGCGGTGGACTTCGCGTCGCCGCGCATGAGCCAGTCGGTGTCGATGCGCGTCCTGCGCCACGGGGCCCGCTGCGGGAGGAGCTTGGCGTCCGCCTCCTGCTGGTTGCGCAGCGCCCACGGCTTGACCGCGTCGCGCACGAACTCGATGCCGAGGTGCTCGATGTTGTTGAACGTCGCGCGGTCGAGGTGCTGGACCTTGTGCGGCGGTACGCCGAAGAACCGACAGATTTCCTCGATGCTGAACTTCCGCTCCTCGAGGAGCTGCGACTTCGACGGGTCGGTTGCGATCGTCCCGACCTTCATCCCGCCCTCGAGGAAGATCGGCTTGTGCGCGTTGCCGGGTCCCTTCCTCATCTCCTTCCAGTCGGCCTTGATCCGCTCGTACGTTGGATCGTCGAGCTTCTTGGGATACTCGATGTAGGTGTTGAGCACCGTCCCGTTGGCGAAGTAGGACGACGCGTACCGCTCCGCTGCGGCCGCGAGCCCGAGCGCGCGCGACATGCGCGCCACCATGTCGTCGCCCATCCAACCGGTGAGCGACGGGCCGCGGAGGTGGAAGATGTCCTTCTGAGGGATGTACTTGACCGCGCCGTCCCAGTCCTGATATCGGAACCAGAGTGCGCCGTCGGCGCCGCGCGTGGGCGTCATGCGGTCCGACATCAGCGGCCACATCCACAACGGCTGCCCGTTGTTGCGCCGCTCGATCTCGGCGAACGCGTTGCCGCCCGGCATCGCCTGGTACATGAGGCACTCGCGGAAGGCAATTGCCGTCATCTCCGGGTTCGGCTGGACGTTGAGCAGCCACTCCATCGGATCGTCTGGCATCAACACGCGGTGTCGGCCGTCGAGCGTGTAAACGTTCCACGTAGACGACACGACCGCCTTGGTGATGGCGTCGATGCACGCCCATACGACCGAGATTTGCGTGGCCTCCTCGCGCGTGACACGCACGCCGGCGAGCGACACCGGTAGTGGGTAGCGGAAGAACTGCTCCGGGTTCGGCGACGCCGTTTTGGTGGCGTCACGTGGACTGAACCACGATGCGATGCGGTCTGCGATCATCGCTCTAGTCCCGGATGCGTTCGAGCACTGCGCCAGCGCAGAGCGTTGCGCCACCGATCAGCATCGACCAATTGGCGCCTGCGAGGCGGTAGAACCCGACGAAGAAAAGGGTGAGGCCGATGCCCGCGAGGACATCGGTCACGACGCGTCGAATCACTGCACGTATCGATCTCAAATCGTCCTCAGACCTCTGGAAGGAGTATACGGCTCTTCCTCCTGCGCGTAAACCATTGCGCGAGCCAGGCACATTATCATCGCCACCGGCCCGTCGATCTTGTTCTCGGGCCTCTGCTTGCGCGGGTACGTGTTGTCCTTTGCGTCGAGGTGCGCGACGACGTTGGACATCATCCACCGGAAGAGCGGGTTGCCGTCGTGGTGGAACCTGCGCGAGAGGATGAGCGCCGCAAACTCCTTCATCGGCGCCGACATCATCGCGACCGTCTGTCGGATCTCGACCATCGTCACGCCCGCGGCGGTGCAGTTCTGAGCGAGCTGCGTTGCCTGCCACGGGTCGTACGCGAACTCACGATAGTTCAGCCGCGCGTGCTCGTTCAGGATGTCCTGCTCGACGAGCCCGAAGTCGATCACCTCGCCCGGGTTAGTGATGATGCGCCCCTCGATCTCCCACCCTTGATACTGGCTGTTGCGCCCGTCCGTCAGCGCGACCTCGGGCAGGTAGCACGTGAGGAACCCGTAGTAGTGCGGCTCCCTCGCGAGGTTCGGGCGGAAGCGCTCGACCGCGCACGTGCCCTCGTCGGTCGCCTCCATCGGGTGCGCGTCGTAGTCGAGGCCGCAGCGGCTGCAGAGCTTCGGGTCCTTGCCGGTCGGCACGTGGCGCTTGAACACGGTCGCGCGCGCCACGAGGTCCGTCTTGGTCGCGAGGTCGAGCGAGCCGAACGACTCCTCGCCGATGAAGTCATCGATCGAGAGCTTCGTGTCCGCGCACGCGTCCCACGAGCGCATGTCCATCCACGCGAGGTCGGCGTTGACCCACACGTTGAGGTGCTTCGTCTTGAAGTTCGATTGAGCGGACGGCAGCTGCATCGCCTTCCGAGCCAGCGACGCGATGACGTCCGGCATGACGCTGACGCCCCAGTTGGGGTTCGCCTTGCGCCACGTCGCCTCCTGCGTCCAGTCGTCGCCATCGTCGATCGTGTAGATGACGGCGAACTGCGAATCGTCCTCGATCGTTCCCTCGAGGACCTTCACACAGTAGGTGCGGACCTCGTAGCAGATGCCCGAGCTGTCCGAGCCCGCCGTCGTGATGGCCCAGAGGAGCGACGCGTACCGCTTGCCGGTCGCCGTCTCGATGACGTCATACACCTCGCGTGTCGGGTGCGCGTGCAGCTCGTCGATGATGGCAATGTGGACGTTCTTGCCATCCAGCGACTTCGCCTCGCGCGAGAGCGGGATGAACTGACTGTTGGTGTCGATCTGTATCAGCGCGTGCGTGTTCACGGCGACGCCGAGCTTCACGCGGAAGTCGTCCTTCCGAAGGAGCATCGTGCGCGCGTCGCCGAACACGATCTTGGCTTGGTCGCGCGTCGTGGCCGCCGAGTAGATTTCGGCGCCCATCTCGCCGTCGCTCGTCAGGCCGTAGACGCCGACCGCGGACGAGATGGTCGACTTGGCGTTGCCTCGCGGCACCTCGATGTACACGCGGCGGAACCTGCGCCCTCCGGTGTCGCGCCGCCGCCAGCCGAACACGGTCGTGAGGATGAAGCACTGCCAGCCCTCGAGGACGATGCACTCGGGCTTGCCGTTCGCGTCGAGCTTCGCCTTTGGGCCCTTGACGTGCGGCAGCAGCTCGATGAACCGACAGACTCGTCCCGCCGCCTTCTTCTCGTCGAAGATGAAGGGCGAGTCATCGCCCTTGTACTTGTCGAGGTCGCGGAGCTGCCGTCGGCACGCGTTCTTCACCAGCTGGCACGCCGGTATCGTCCCGTCAAGGACGTCCTCGATGTAGCGCAGCGCCTTGAGCACGTGCTCGTCGGTGAACCCGCGCGCCTTCTTCGGCATCCACGGGGCGGCTGCTGGCGCGCTGCGGCCCTCTGACGGACGCGCGGCGAACTCGGAGTCCGGCGGCGTGCGCGGAGGCCTGCGCGGCGACGCGCTCTGCTGCGCGATGCGATCGATGGCCTTGCGCAGCTCCGACTTCAGCGGCTTCGTGCGCTTCGCCGTCGTCAGCTTCCGAGGCTTACGGGCGACCGAACTCGCTTTCCGGATCCTTTCCACCAGAGCCTCCCTTCATCATCTTCACGCGCGAGCGGTCCGACGGCGTGAGCCCGAACTTCGCGAGCAGCGTGCTGAGGCGACGATCGACCGTATCGAGCACCGCCATCTCGGGGACGGCGCGCTGCATCGTGCCGTGCTTGCTCACGCTCTCATACGTGTACTCGCCCTTCATCTCTCGGAGTGTCTGCGTGATGTGCAACCACTGCGCCCACGTGACGGCGAGCTGCTCGAACGCGGCCGCATCCTCGTCGGTCACCACCTTGTTCGCGTCGAGCACGTTAGCAAAGAAGTTCCACGCGGCGACCTCGTCACGGCTGAGGTGCGCCGGCGGATCGGGGATCCTCGGCGGGTGGACGTTCGGCTCATCCTTGCGGCTCTTCCCGTCGTGCGTGACGTTGTACGTCCCGTCGATCACCTTCAAGCGCGTCGGTTTGCGCAGTCTACTCATTGAGGACGCTCCTTTCAGGTCGTCACGGTCGGTCAAAAAGGCCCCGACCAATCTAAACCAAGAATTACGAACCGGCCACCGGTCTCCAAGGATGGCGCCTTCAGAAAACCAATAGGGCCCGGGTGTAACCATCCGTGACTCTTTCAGGCCTATACACCTACCGTGTGCCTGCGTTGGCACGGTTCTTCACAGCTCGAAGCCGACCTCCAAGCCCGTCTTGTGGGAGTGGTGCGGCGCGCAGAGTGCTTGCCAGTTCTTCTCATCCCAGAACAGCCGCTCGCGCTCGGCTTCGGTTCGTCCGGTCTGCCACGGCACCACGTGGTCCACCTGCGTCGAGGGCACGACTCGTTTCTCCTCCGCGCAGTGCACGCACAGTGGATGCTCGATGAGGTAGAGCAGCCGCGCCTTCCTCCACCTCGAGTCGTAGCCGCGTGCGGTGCTCGACCCCCGTGCGCGCGACGCCTCTAGTGCGTGCACCGGGCACAGTCCTCCACCAGGCACTAACTCGGGACACGTGTTGCCCGGCTTGAGGCACGGGCGGAGTGCTGCTTGAGCCATGCGGACACTCTACTCCCTCACACCCTCGTTGGGGAAGGGTTAGCGTCGCGCACGCGCGCACTACTCGGGAGGTGGTGCGCGAGCGGTGCTGGTTCGCTGGTCTGCTGGTCGTGCTCGCTTACCCTCGGTTACTAGCTACTTCTTGTCTATACTTATCCTGTAGAAAAAAGAACTACAGTAAGGTATAGAGGGTAGAGAAGGAGAGTAGTACGGGGTTAGGTACGTAACGAACTCGCGTAACGGAGGTGGAAAAGATGATGATCACCGTGGATGGGGAGAGCGAGGCGGCGATCAACGCGCTTTACTCTTCCTGCATAGAACGGCTGATGGCACGTGCAAGCCAGGGCCCGAAGGACCGGGTCGAGACGAGTCAGATCATCTCGAGGGTGAGCATATCGAACATCAATCGAGCGGTCATCGCTCACATCGCCGATCGCGTCGCGACTGAGGAAGCGCGGAAGGACGCGACGATGATCGATCTCCTGATTTCGCACATCGACGAGCGCGGGGCGCGGTGCGGGCGCAGGAGGAAGCCGACGCTCCCGAAGTCCGAGGCCTCCGGCGCCCGCGCGATGAAGGCGTGGGACGACGCGATGGGCCCGAAGCCCGACCGACGCGCGAAGGAGCGACCCACGAAGGCGAGCGACATCGTGAAGCGGTACTCGAAGCCGAAGGCCGACGCACGGCGCAAGAAGGCGAGGGCGGCATGATCGACGAGGAGAGGGCGGAGCAGATCGGAAGGCGCTGCCTGCGCGAGGGCGCGGAGGAGGCGTCGGTCGACCGCGCGGGGCTCGTGGTTACGGTCGTCTTCCGGGGTCTGCGTCGGCCGGGCGGCGAGCCGGGCTCGATCTGGGCGACGGTCACCATCACCGAGGCGCTGGCGGAGGACGTCGGCGAGTGCGCGCGGTACGTGATGACGAAGGCGAAGGAGAAGCGCGACTACCTGCTGCGTAGCGGGAAGGACCACGTATGAAGTGCTCGTGCCACGAGGTTGAGTTCGGAGAGGGTGAGACGTACATGAGGCATGGCGGCGTCGGGCATTCGCCTGGGCGCTGCGCGCCGAACGTCCACGCCGACGGCGTGCGTAAAGACGAGGTCGAAGCGCCGACGCCTGCGAAGCGCAAGAAGGCGCGCAGGCCGAAGCGCTTCAAGTGGAGCATCTCGGGCGGGCTGCGCAACGCGCTCGTGACGGCGCGCCACGGGTCGGCGTTCGAGGAGGACCTTGCGCCCTACGTCGACCGCAAGAAGGAGCTAGAGCTGCTGACGTGGGCGGCGGGCCACACGTGCATCGAGCTGCGCAAGCTGCGCGGCATGGGAGCCAAGAAGCTCGGCGAGCTGCTGCGGCGGCTCGCGCGCGCCGAGCTGCGGCTCACGTGCGGGTGCCCGTGCGAGGGCTCGTCCGAGCGTGAGGACCTGCTCGCGCTGCTGCGGATGGCGAGGGTCGCGATCAAGGAGGAGCCGGACGGAGCCGCGTCGTACCTGATGCGCGCGCTGATGACGCGGCTCGACGCGCTCCTCGGGAAGGAGGACGCGTCATGAGCTGGCGGTTCATCCAGGTGACTCCGCAGCCCGCGCGCGGCGCGTTCGATCCCTCGCTGCTCTCGTCGGACGAGTGGGTCGCGGAGGAGAAGTACGACGGCGATAGGCGCATCGCGCAGTTCTGCAGTGACGTCGTGCGCTTCACGGGTCGGCGCGCCAGCGTCAAGGACGGGAAGTTCGTCGAGCGGTCGGCGCAGGTCCCGCACCTGTCGGCCGCGGTGTTCAAGAACGGGGCCGGCTCGCTGCTCGGCATGCGCGCCCTCCACCTCGGCGCGAAGGGCGTGATGCAGATCGTCCGCCCGCCGCGGAGGCTCGACGGGACGGTGCTCGACGGCGAGATGATCGTCCCCGTGAGCCTCGAGTCGATGCGCGGCGGGAAGTCGAAGCACGTGACGTCGATCATCGGCTCGCTCCCGGAGGAGGCGTTGTGGAAGCAGGTCGAGCGCGGCTGGCTCCGGTATGCCGCCTTCGACTGCCTGTGGCACAAGGGTCACGACGTCCGCGGGCTCCCGCTCTTTGAGCGGCGCGCGCTGCTCGTCGAGGCCGTCGCCGCGTGGGGAAACCCGTTCGCGTTCGTCGCGCCGCAGTCGGGCGCGGGGGACAAGGCCGAGCTGCTCCAGCGCATCTGGAGGCGCAGCGGCGAGGGCGTGATCCTCAAGCACGTCGATCACCGGTACGGGCAGCACCTCCGCTGGGTCAAGGTGAAGCAGGTCGTCCACGCGGACGTGGTCGTCATGGGCTACAAGGCCGCGCGCTCGTCGAGCCAGAAGGTCGGCGGCGAGGTGAGCGCGGCGAAGTTCAGCGGTCAGGTCGGCTCGATCGTGTTCGGCCAGTACGTCGGCCGGCGGCTCGTCGCGGTCGGGAGCACGAGCGGGTTCGACGACGAGCTGCGCGCGGAGCTGACGAGGAACGGGCGGCGGTACGTCGGCCGCGTGATGGAGATCAGCGCGAACGGGCGCGAGCCGACGGGCGCGTTCCGCCACCCGCAGTTCTCGAGGTGGCGTGACGACAAGCGGGCGCGCGAGTGCGTCCAGTACGAGGGGGAAACGTGATGGTAACGCAACGTCGCAAACTGGAGTCGGTGATCGACTTAAACGGACCGTCGCATCGCGATCTCATGGATCGGATGTGGCTCGATCGCTTCAAGCTGGCACGTATCGCACGCAGCAGGTTCGAGCGCGCGCTCCACGACATGAAGGTGTACCAAGTCGCTCGGCGAAAGCGCGGCGATCCCAAGGGCTGCAAGGGCGAGCTTCGACTCAGCTGCCAGGACCCGACGCTCTGCGAGCGCATCTATCGGGTGACGGGCTTCGGTAACGAGGGCGAGCAGATGGTGACGGTGAGGCTCAAGCGCCTGCGCGTCAAGGTCGCGAGATCGAACGTGCGGCCGCCTGCGGTCAACGAAGTCGGGAGGATGATATGAGGGTCAAGAAGATGGTAGAGCGGGCGGAGCGGGAGCTGTCGCGGCGGCGCGCGGTGCTGAAGGCGCAGGCCGACGCGATCCTGCGGAACGCCGGGCACGGCTCGCTCGTCGATCTGGTCGAGCGGAAGCGCGCGGAGCTGGGCGACCCCGAGGTGTTCCTCGCCCGCAGGAGGCGGCGATGATAGACCCGGACTTCAAGAGGAGCAGGGCGCGCGTCACGCTCATCCGCGACGAGCGCCGCCGCGAGCCGAAGTCCTGGATCACGGCGCGCGACGTCATCGCGTTCCTCGTCGGCTCGATCGTGGTCGGGTTCCTACGAGCTGCGCTCCGCGACCTCGCTGCGTGGCTGCGATGAGCGAGTCCAAGACGCTGAGGCAGCGGCTGAAGGAAACGGGCAAGTGTACGCAGCCCGATCGACACGTCGCTAAGGTGATCTGCGGATACCCGCTGCCCTGTCCGTTTCACACGACTTGCGCGGACGAGGGGATGAGCGAGCAGGAGGTCCGCGCGCGGCTCGCGTGCGTCCGCTCGTGGGTCGAGAACGAGCGCGGTCGGCGCGACAACCACGCGCGCGACCTCGAGGGGCGCGGCGGACAGCGCGTCGGCGACTCGCACACCCCGCGGATGCCGCTCTCGTGCCTCATCGAGCTGGAGTGCCTACTCGGGGCGCGTCGATGATCCACGTCATCGCTACGAGCGCGCGGCGCTTCTTACTCGTCGGAGCGGCGCTCGCGGTCCACGACGAGGGCGCGCTGGAGCTGCAGGCCGAGTGCTTCGCCGAGGTCTACGCTCGGCGGCGCGAGGCGCAGCGCGCGGAGAAGGAGCGACGCGGCAAGCCGTGGGGACACGGGGTCGTCGGTCAGGACGTCGCTCGCGCGGAGTCGCAGTCCCGACGCGCGCGGACGATCGTCAGGGAGGCGAACATCGCGGAGTCGCTGGCCGGCTGGCGCGCTGGCCCGCGCTCATCCTGTACGCGCAAGCGATCGATCGGCTAGCGTCTCCTCTGTCCGCGGGACCTCGCGCTCGTCACGTGCCCGCTCCGACGATACGTCGGAGCTAGCTCGCTCCCGAGCACCGCTCCTCAGCAAAGCGCCGGGGTCCCGCGGACGTCTTACTCCACACTCGATGGCGGGCTGAGCCGCCAACGACGCGCCGCGGGCACGGACCTGCTGAGGAGCGTGGGCGCGCAACGAGGACCGGCGGACCGCACCGCCGGATGCTGACATGGGACATCGCAAGGATCCGGCGAGGCCGCGCGACGTAGCGCCGACGCGGGCACCCCTCCCGCCGCCGAGGAAGATCGTCGAAGGACGCATCCCCGCCAAGCGCGTTGACTTCTCCGAGGTGGGGCGGATGCGCGATCGTCTGATGGAGGAGGGCGGCGCGCTCATCGCGACGCTCAAGGCCTCCGACCACTGCGACTTCTCGCCGTCGCGGTTCTCGCGGCTCACTCTGGACCGTGCGTCGCGACGCACGGCGAGGCTCACCCATACCTCTGCGGCGACTGCGTCGGCGGTGGAGCGGGCCTCTCGTCGTGGCACTCGCGCAGCCGAGGAGTACGCGTTGACCTACTTCTCCCGCGTCGGCTCCGAGCTGTTCTCCGACGGCGGTGGGATCTAGCGATGCCCGCTCACGAGGACAAGATGATCGTCGCCCACGCGAGGTCGAAGCGGTGGCCCGCGAAGCCCGCGTGCGGCGGCCGCGGAGTCGCAGCGAGGCGCGCGCCGGCACTGTACCACGCTCAGACCGCGGACGAGTTCGTCGACACCTGCAACGTCGTAGGCGCCGAGGCGTGCCTCCGCTGCGTCGACATCCTGTCGGGCACGAGGAAGGTGCGCCGTGGCTGACCTCAAGAGCATCAGCTCCATCGGACCCGAGCCGCCGACGGTCAAGGCGGCGAGGACGGCGATGGCGGAGGCGCACCGCTCGCTGTACGCGGCCGCGGGCGACCTCGACTCGAAGTCGGTCCCGGCGGCGAGGAGGAACATCGAGCGCGCGCTTGAGCAGCTCGGCCGCGCGCTCGCGACGCTGCCGAAGGGCGAGGTCACGTGGGGTCCAACCAGGAAGTGAGGAGCGCCATGGCGAAGAAGAAGACGACGACGAAGAAGGCGGCGAAGAAGTCGGAGATCGCGCTCGCGGCCGAGGAGGCGACGGCGATGATCGAGGAGATGGCGTCGGTGAGGTGCCCGCTGGAGGAGTACGTCGAGGCGCTGGAGACGGTGCAGACCCACCTCGAGTCGGAGCTGCGGAGCGCGCTCGGGCTCCGGCCCGACGATGTCATCGAATCAAGCGCCGTCCTCATTAAGGGCAAGCGTGGCGAGTTGCAATCGATCCTCCTCAACGTCCGCAGCGCGGAGTGAGCCGATGTCGAGGGGACCTAACGCGCGCGCGCTCGCGCTCGCCAAGCTCAAGCGGTCTGGGCTCGGCGAGCGCGACCTGAAGACGCTGGGGATGGAGCCGCTGGAGCGGGCGCAGACGCGCCGGCTCAACCTGAAGAACCCGCCGGACGTGGCATCGCTGAGGATCAACTACTTCGACGCCGAGGGACGGCGGAGGGGGGACGGGTTCTACCGCATCCGGCTCCTCGAGGAGGTCGTCGGCGACTTCGGCGAGAAGGCGGAGAAGCCGCTGCGCTACCTCCAGCCTCCCGCGTCCGGGGTCGCGGCCTACTTCTCTCGCCTCGTGAAGTGGCCGCAGATACTCGACAACAAGCAGCTGCCGCTCATCATCACGGAGGGAGAGTTCAAGGCCGACTGCGCGTGCAAGCACAACCTGCCGTGCATCGGGCTCGGCGGCGTCTCGTCGTGGCGTTCGGCGCGGCTCGGCCAGGGGTTCCTGCCGGAGCTGGCGGCGATCGACTGGACGCACCGCGAGGCCTATCTGATCTTCGACTCCGACGCGAGCACGAAGGTCGACGTGGCGCGCGCGCTCTCCGCGCTCGCCGGCGAGCTGGCGTTCCGCGGCGCGCTGCCGAAGCTCGTGACGCTGCCGGACCTCGACGAGGAGGGGAAGACGGGGCTCGACGACTTCCTCGTGGCGCGCTCGAAGGCCGAGCTGCAGGAGATCATCAACGCCGCCGAGGACGACGAGATGGCGCGCAAGCTGTGGGAGTTCAACGCGCGCTTCAGCTTCATCGTGGATCCGGGGCTCGTGCTCGACGAGGCCGCGACGCCGATCGCGAAGTACAACCCGCGCTCGTTCAAGGAGTCGCAGTTCTCGAACGTGTGGGCGATGAGGAGCGAGGCGACCGAGGAGGGGCCGAAGCTCAAGCGGACGAAGGTAGCGCCGACGTGGGTCGACTGGCCGCAGCGCAGGCAGTACGCCAAGATGACGTACGCGCCGGGCCAGCAGCGCGTGACGAAGGAGGGGCTGTACAACACGTGGTCGGGCTGGGGCATCGGGAAGCGGGCCGGCGACGTCACGCTGTGGGAGAAGCTGCTGGACAACGTGTTCGGCGACGAGCGCGAGGCGCGGCGGTGGTTCGAGCGCTGGGCGGCGTACCCGATCCAGCACCCGGGCGTGAAGATGTTCACGGCGGCCGCGGTGTGGGGCGTGCAGACCGGAACGGGGAAGACGCTCATCGGCCGCTCGCTGATGCGCGTGTACGGGACGAACGCGACGATGATCTCGCAGGAGCAGCTGCTCGCTCCGTTCAACGGCTGGGCGCAGGACAAGCAGTTCGTGATCGTGGACGACATCACCAACATCGGCATCGACAAGCGCGAGCAGCAGGACCTCCTCAAGAAGCTCATCACGCAGCCGGAGATCCACATCAACGTAAAGTTCATGCCGACGTACGCGCTGCCGGACTGCATCAACTACTACTTCACGTCGAACCGCCCCGACGCGTTCCTCATCGACGACTTCGACCGCAGGCAGTTCGTCCACGAGGTGACGCACCACGAGCGGCTGTCCACGAAGTGGGCGCGCGCCTACTGCGAGTGGCTCGGCATCAACGATGACGGAACGTACGTCGAGACGCCGGGCGCGGCCGCGCTCCACCATCACCTCTCGCGCGTCGACCTCGGCGACTTCGACCCCGCCGCGCCCGCGCCCGAGACGATTGCGAAGTCGGCAATGGTCGACGCCGGCCGCAACGACCTCGGCACGTGGATCGCGCAGCTCAAGGACAACCCCGACTCGGTGCTGCTGTTCGGACAGCCCGTCCCCGACCTCGTGCGGCCGCGCGAGCTGTTCATGGCGTACTCGGCGCAGGCGGCGAACGTCGGGAAGGCGTCGGCGACCTCGCTCGGCCGCGAGCTGTCGGCGACGGGGTTCAAGCAGGTCAACGGCAGGAAGCCGGTGCGCTTCGACGGCGTGCTCGACCGCTACTACATGATCCGGAACGTCGACAAATGGCGGCGCGCGTCGCACGCGGACGTGGTCGCGTACCTCACGAAGGTGAAGGAGCGGAGGGAGCAGTCGGCAGGGACGTCGAAGCGCGGGAAGAAGTATTGATAACCAGACCGGGAGTGACAGATGAAGTGCGAAAGATGCGGTAAGGAGATCGTCAAGTACGAGGAGCACGCTTGCTCGAAGCGCCGCGTGTCGTTGGGCCAGCGGGTCCGCGACGAGATCACGGGCTTCACCGGCATCGTGACGGGGAGGTTCGAGTACCTCTACGGCTGCGTGCGCTGCTCGGTGTCGCCGCAGGAGATGAAGGACGGGAAGCCGATCGAGTCCTTCACCTTCGACGAGGGGCAGCTCATCGCCGTCGAGGAGGCGCCTGCGGTCAAGCCGGTGGAGGAGAAGACGGGCGGCCCGCGCGACGACGCGCAGACGAGGAGGTGGTGATCATGTACGGCATCGCGGACGCAGAGGGCAGGATCGTGAAGGAGCGGTCGACGCGGAAGAAGGCGGCGGCCGAGGCGAAGCGGCGGACGCACCGCGGCGCGGAGGCGAACATGCGCAAGTCGTCCGTCGTCGACCTCCGGCCGGACGTCCACGTCCACGTCCGACGCGGCTTCGGCGCTATCGTGCGGAAGCGGTTCGGCCGCATCGTCAGGAGGTACGCGTCGTGATCGACACGAAGAGGATGACGATCGCGGAGCTGACCGCCGACTGGATGAAGAGGAAGGAGGAGTTGGCCGAGGCCGAGCAGACCCACAGGCGCGCTCGCAGCGATGAGTGCTCCGCCCAGAACCTGAAGACGGCGGCGGAGAAGGCGGAGCAGGCGGCGTGGGACGCCATCGCGCTCGCGAGGCGAGCACGCCGCGCACTACGGACGCACCTGCGGCACGCTGTGCGGAGAGGGAACGAGGTACCCGCTGGCGGTGCGGGTGCACCGGCGGTGGTAAACGACGACGACGAACGCTGAGGAGCGACCAGATGGACCAACAAGACAGGATGAGGAAGGCGGCCGACGCGGTGCTGAAGGCGATCGAGGAGGTCACGGGGCAGACGCTGCTCTTCCCCAACGAGGAGGGCGACCGCGAGGCGCGCGAGTCGAACGCTCACCTCCGCATCGAGATCGTGAACGCGATCCTGGGGAACCCGCTGTGACCGCGGCCGTCCTCAGGCTCGTCCAGTCCGACGCCGACCTCGCGTGCTCTGCGTGCTCGGGCCTCAGCTCGACGCCGCGCAGCGGAGACCTCTGCGAGAAGCACCACTCCGCGTGGATGCGCTCGCCCGAGCGCGCGGACTGGCAGCGCATCAACTTCAACCGATCGCAGTTCGAGTTCCACTTCAAGAAGTTCCTCAAGCGCGTCGGGAGGTCGCCATGAGGCTCAGGCTGGTCGCGAGGACGATCGAGGAGGCGCGGCGGGTCGTCGCGGGGATGTTCCTCGAGGAGCTGGAGAAGGAGATGGGTCCGGAGCTTGCGCTGGTCCGCGACGGGACGACGGGGTGCGAGGGCGACGAGTTGGCCGAGGTTCACCTGCTCGCGCAGGCGGCGCAGGAGACGCTCGAGGTCCTCCGCCAGCGGACGAAGGACGGCGGCGACGGGTGCTCCGTCTGCCGACGCGCCTGCGAGGTGCTGGGCATCGGCGCGGAGCGGGCCGAGGACCTCATCACGCAGATCGAGTTCCTGCGCGGCGAGGTCGACGGCGAGCGCACGCGCGCGGAGGCGGCCGAGGCGAAGATCGAGGAGCTGATGGCGCACGCGCCCGAGCTGCGCGAGGAGGGCGCATGACCGCGCTCAAGGTCCTCCTGACGATCGCCGTGTTCGCTTGGGCGACGTGGCGCGTGAGGAGCGCGTGGCGCCGCGGCGACGATGGAGAGCGGTCGTGACCGCCGTCGTGGGATCGTTCGTCGCGCTGTTCTTCGTTACGATCTCCACCGTGATCGTGATCGTGCTGCGCGCGGCCTCGACGCGCGGACACCCGTTCCCCGTCGCGCCGTGCGAGGATCCCAACTGCCCGTGCTCGCCGCGCTACAAGGCCTGCACGTGCCCTAGGGCGATTACGCTCGATCCGAAGTGCCCGCGCCACGGCGGCGAGTTCAAGACCTGCACGTGCGAGTCGGTCAACTCCGACGCCGGAGCGGGCTCCGACTTCCACGCGGCTCGACTGCGGTGGAACGCCGAGTGCCCTCGTCACGGCACGAAGTGTCCGCGCGGGTGCGGGGCGACGCCAGGCTCGCCCGGCGCGCATCACCTCAACGACTGTCCCGAGTACCGGCGACGGGAGCTGCGATGAGCGGCAGGGCGTTCAACGCCGACCGCTGCATCACCTGCGGGAAGCGGCGCGATCATCGGAACCACGAGTGGCGCTATCCCGCGCCGTGGGGTCGCAGGCTGCTCGCGCTCATCGTCACGATCGTCGGACGCATCGCGCACCTCGCGTGGCCGCGGTGGATCTGGGACCCGAGGACGGACATCCACGCGTTCGCCGCGCCGTCGCGTTCGCGCGAGCAGTTCGACAAGAGCCAGCACCAGATGCGAGTGATCAAGAACAGACACAAGCGAAGGAAGAGGAGGTCGAGATGACGACGGACGGAGCGGTTGCGGTGCCCGATTGCTGCCTGTGCGATGGACCGGTGAACGAGCCGCCGAGGGAGAAGGTCCACCCGCCAACGCCTGAGGCGGTGGAGGCGGCGGGCGACGACGGGCCGAGCGCGCACGAGGTCTGCCTGCTGAAGGTCGGCGCGTTCGAGTCGATGGCGCAGGTCGAGGCGCTGGAGCAGAAGCTCGCGATCTCCAACCAGTTCCTCGCCGCGCTCATCTGCAGGCTCGGGCGTGAGGTCCGCATCCACGAGACGGACGTCCAGGACGCGGCCGCGCACCGCTTCAAGATCGAGGCGAAGCAGGAGGAGGGAGGCTTCATCATGCTGCGGATGAAGGGCGCGATCATCAAGCCGCCGGACCTCGTCATCGTTCCCGGCACGCGGCCGCCGAACGGGAGCGCGACATGACGATCGAGGAGAAGCTGTCGCTCATCGCGGGCGCGAGCGGGCAGTTCCCGGACGTGGAGATCGCGCGGTACGTCGTGGTCATGGAGCACGTCGCCGAGCTTCGCAGGCACAAGCCGGAGGAGCTGGGACTCGTCCGCTACCGCGTCACCGTGCGGACGGACGGCATGTACGGTCGGGTGGAGGCCGTCGGACCCACGCTCGACGAGGCGCTGGACGCCACCATCGCCGCGCTCAAGGCCGACGTCGCGAAGAGGATCGACCGCGCGACGGAGAGCATGCGGCGCGACGCGGACGGCGTGCGGGCGTTGACGGTGGCGCTCATGCAGCTCGGATGCGGAACGTGAAGCGGAGGCCTCGGTGACGGATCGCGAGCTGCTCGGCCTCGACGAGGGCGCGACGCAGGAGCAGGTGAAGTCGACCTACCGCGCGCTTGCGCTCGTCCACCACCCCGACCGCGGCGGGGACGCCGAGGAGTTCGCGCGCATCAGCGCGGCGTACCGACGCCTCATGGCGGTCGCGAGGCCGTCCGGTGCGGCTCCGGAGCCGCGCGAGTGTCCGACGTGCGAGGGGCGCAAGAAGATCGAGGTGAGGTCCGGCTTCACGTCGGTCAAGCTCACGTGCGAGACGTGCGGCGGGTCGGGAGAGATCTGAACCACATCGCAGTCGGGAGACGAACCATGTCCAAACCAGACGTGCTCATCATCAACAGCTACGCCGGCAGCCTCGTCGTGGCTGCGAAGGCGGCGGGGCTCAAGATCCGCGGGTCATACGAGGACTCGGGATACGGCATCGACCTCCAGCAGGCGAACTTCCCGGACCTCGACTACCGCGAGACGCGCGACCAGTGGCCGGAGCGGCAGGACCTCCGCGACACGATCGTCCTAGCGCACCCGCCGTGCGCCGCGTTCTCCGCGCAGAACAACTCGCCGTCGAAGCGAGGGAAGGACGCGCCGAAGTTCCAGTGCACGCTCGACGTCATCAACTACGCGATGACGAACCGCGCGCTCGCCCTGTGCGTCGAGTCGGTGCCGGGAGCGCTCGAGGGTGCGCGCGAGGTCCACGATGCGTTCGCCAAGGAGCACGGGTACCAGCTCTTCCGCGTCATGCAGAACGCGGTCACTTTCGGCGTGCCGCAGTGGCGACCGCGGTTCTGGGCGATCTTCGTCCGGAAGGGCGCGCTCAAGCAGGGGCGCTTCACCTACCACCACGAGCCGGAGCGCACGACGGTGAAGGACATCCTCGACGCTCGCGGGCCGGCCGTCGAGGTGCTGGAGCGGAAGCTCGCGGAGCAGGTGCGCCGCCTCAAGGACGACTTCGGACCGAAGCTCGCCCACAACCTCGTCCGCGGGGAGTACGGCTACGGGATGCTCCCCGCGCTGCTGCGCAGGAAGCTCCGCTCCGACGGGAAGAAGGTCGGGAGCCAGCTCGAGGTCGCGCGCAAGCACTGCGTGTGGGGCTTCTACATGTCGCAGACGATGCGCGTCCTCGATCCGCGGAGCCACGCGTTCACCATCCTCGGCATCTCGTGGTGGACGGTGAACGGCCGCAACCTGACGCAGCGCGAGTGGAAGCGGCTCATGGGGTTCCCGGCCGACTACGCGGTGCCGGAGCGTCGCGTCCCGCAGCTGAGGTTCTACCTCTCGCGCGGCGTCTGCCCCCCGGTCGCGCGGTGGATCGCGGAGACGACGATCGCGAACGTCACGGGAAGGACCTCGCGCCACTCGCTCGAGGCGCGGCCCGGTGACCTCATCGACGTCCAGCCGCGCTCGCGCAAGCGGTGGGCCGACGGCGAGGACGCCATCGGCGCCGCGGCGGACGAGGCGGAGGCGGCAGCATAGCTCGACGCGCAGGCGCGGGCGATCTACGATCGGAGCCTCTGAAGTCGCAGCGCGTATCGTGTGCGTGGACGAGTCTGCGAGACCAGTTTGAGGTGACGTCATGCTCTAGGTCTGCGGGCGAAGTACCAGACGCTGGTTAGCGACGAGTGAAGCACCCGCTCAGGCGAGGTGCGAGAGGGCCCGTTAGCGGGCTGAGAAGGGCGGCGAGTCAAGCGTGCTCCGGTTGCGGAACCGGCGTCACGTCGACCTCGCCGCCCTTCGTTCGTTCCACGAAGCTCACGGACGACGGTTCGAGCGCGACGAGCGCTCGCCCACGGTTCGCGCGCGCTCGACGAGCGCTCCGACGAGCTGCCCGACCCTTCTGAGCCGCAGGCTCCTCTCAGGTACGCGCTGGCTCCTCTCTAGCGCGCTCGAAACGACGCGGCCGCGCTCGCGACCCGTCGGCGCTCGCGATCGTCGCGCTGCGGCGACCCTGCGCGCTCGTCGCGCGAGCCATCCGACCTCTGCGGCGGCCGAACGGGCAGGCCTATACCTGTTCGGGTGCCCTAGCACATCCAATTGGAGGTGATATCTTTCCTTCGTAGCACGAAGTAGCGAACCGGCCCGACTCAAAGCGCGATAGCGCGACGCGGAAACCCGCAGAGTGGACATCCGGTACGGAACGAGCAGTCTCCGTCGAGCGACCTTCGCCAACTGAATACTCGGAAGAGCGTCTCACCACGACACGGTGCGCAGGTCTGCGAGACGACGAAGCATCGATGCGGCGGAGCGACAACGCTCCGACGTCCCGCGAGCGCGACCGAGCTACAACTCGGTGCGCTCTCGAGGCGAACGCGAGGGCGGATGACGTCACAGTCATCGCAACGGGTGATCGTCCCTAACGTCGGTGCTTCGGAGTGAAGTCGAAACGCGGCGAAGCGCCGCGTCCGTTCGAGGGTGGCTCCCTCGACGCTGACGATGACAAGCCCGCGCTGAGCGCGACAAGGAGAACACCATGGCTACCAAGAACGCGAAGTCCTCGAAGAAGAACTCCCGCCGCAACGGCTCCTCCAAGAACGGCAAGATCGTCGCGAAGGGCTCGTCCGTCGCCCGCGTCCTCAAGGGCGACGGCCGCGAGGGCTCGATCTCCTTCGCCGCTCGGAAGCTCATCAAGTCGGGCAAGACGAACGAGCAGGTTTTCGCCACGCTCGTGAAGCAGTTCGGAACGAAGAAGGTCCCGCAGTCGCACCGCAGCTACCCGTCGTGGTATCGCCGGCAGCTCGTCGTCGCGAAGCAGGTCAACCCGAAGTTCGCTGAGCAGCACGCTCACTAGTCGAAACGCGCCGACCGCGGCCGGCGCGTCCGTCGAGGGTGGCTCCTTCGGCGCTGATGATGACAAGCCCACTAGGAGGAAGAGATGATCGAGAAGGCGCTGATCGCCGCCCTCGTTTCGGTCGCGCTCGCGTTCGGCGCGTCGCGACTCGGCGAGGAGCTCCGGCACACGTTCTGCAACGTCGCCGCAGCGTTCGAGGGCGGTACCTGCAAGGAAACGAAGTAACCACCAGTAACCGAAAGAAGGGCACGACGAAATGTTCACCATCGACGACCTCAAGAAGTTCAGCTCCGGCGACCGCATCCACGTGTTCGATACGACGAAGCCCGGGAGCGCTCGAGGGCGCGGCTTCACCGCGACCGTCGTCCGCGTCAACAGCATCTCGCTCTCCGTCAAGTGGGACCACAACGGGCGCGATGGTAAAGTGCGCTGCGGCAGCTTGCGTCCCGACGGGCGCTGGGGCATCCGCGTTGAGAAGCTCGCGCCGGGAGGCCAGTCGTGAGCGCGCGCAAGACGAAGCACGGAGCGCAGCGCGTCGCGCCGGTGAGCCAAGTCCGTACGGGCGACCTCGTCCTCACCGACCTCGGCTGGTTCGAGGTGCGGGAGATCGCGTTCGCGAACCACAAGGCGACCACCGTCTATCTGGTGTTCCTCGTCGAGGGGACGATGGCGTCGGTCCGCTACGAGGGGACGGCGCTCGTCACCGTGCGACACCGCTCCGCCGTCGAGGGCGAGGCCGATGAGGAGTACATCGTCCGAGACTACTCGTGCGGCGTATGCGAGTCGGAGTGGTCGCAGGCCGCGGACGACGGCGAGATCCTGACGTGCCCCAAGTGCGACTCGCCCGTCAAGGGATCGGAGCCGCACCCGATGCGCCGACTCGCCGACGACCACGGCGACGACGAGCACCGCGGGAGCCACGAGTAGCCGAAACGCCGCGCGAGCGGCGTCCGTCGAGGGTGGCTCCCTCGGCGCTGATGAAGGCAAGCCAAACCCCAACGCAGCACGTGGAGAAGTCATGACGACGATCGCCAAGAAGAACAACGGCCGCAGCTCGAAGAAGAACCAGCGCTCCGCGAAGGACACCTCCGCGCCCCGCGTCCTCAAGAGCGTCGAGGGTCGCGAGGGCTCGATGTCCTCCTTCGCGCGTAAGCTCATCCTCGAGGGCAAGACCAACGAGGAGGTGTTCGCCGCGCTCGTGAAGAAGTTCAAGGTGACGAAGAACCACCGCGGCTACCCGTCGTGGTACCGCCGCCAGCTCGTCATCGCGAAGCTCATCAAGGCCGACTTCGCAGAGAAGCACGCGTAAGGTCGACCGTGCCATTCCCCAGGGCGGCGCCGCAGCTACGGCGCCGCCCCTTTCCCTCTCCATAGGTGAACTCGACGAAAGGCGTGAAGTCATGAGCAACGACGTGGACCCGAAGATCCTCGAACGCATCGCCAAGCTGCTTGCGCTCGCGAGCAACAACCCGAACGCGAACGAGGCGGCGCTCGCCCTGCAGCGAGCGCAGGAGATGATGAAGCAGCACGGCGTGTCGACGTCCGACGCCGAGATCGGGCCGATCAAGGAGCACCCGCTCCGCTCGTGGGCCTCAGCGCGCCGCGCGAAGGACTATGAGTGGCTGCTGTTCGGCGGCATCGCCCACGCGTTCGGCTGCGAGGTGATGTTCAAGGCCGGCGTCGGCGGGCTCTTCAAGTCGAGCGAGGTCGGCGTGGACCGGTACTTCGCCCACTACATCTTCGTTGGCCCGAGCGTGGACGTGAAGGTCGCGACGTACGCGGCGACGAGCCTGTCCAAGGCGATGCGCAAGGCCCGCGCCGCCTACCTCGTTCGGCTCAAGGCGGAGGGCTGGTCGAGCCGCGGCGCGCGCTCGCGCGCAAGGGCGACTCATACTGCCTCGGCTGGGCGAACGAGGTGGTCAAGAAGGTGGAGCCGCTCGTGCGGCCGAGCGTCGCCGCGCGCGTGAAGGCGTACGTCGAGGAGCAGACCGGCGGTCGCACGTCGAAGGAGAAGAAGCGCAACATGGACTGGTCCGCGGTCACGGACGGTCGGAAGGACGGTAAGGAAGTCCAGGTCAGGAAGCCACTCGACACATGAGGTGAACTCGCCGAAACGGAGGAGCTATGAAGACCAAGTTCAAGAAGCTCGGCAAGCGAGAGGTCGTGGAGTACGTCGTCGTCGGTGCGGGTCACTTCCCGATCGACATGCTGCGGTACGACTGCGCGTGGCCCGCCGACGGCGGCGCGCTCGCTCGCGTCGATCACGCTGCAGCCGGACGAGGTGTCGAACCGCAAGGCCTACTTCGACGACCGCAGGACCGTCGTCCTCTGCGCCACGAAGGAGCCGACCATCGAGCGCTGGGCCTCGTTCGGCTGGCGCGTGTGCGCGGATCGCTCAGAGGCCGACCGCGCACGCTCGGAGGTGGCGTCATGACGATCGAGGAGCTGATGGACGCGAGGAGGCGCGGCGTCACGGTGTTCGAGGCGTACCTCGGGACGGCGACGGACGAGGTCCTCATCGACGAGCTGCGCGTGGAGCGCGCGACCGAGGGCGTGTTCCGCGTCGTCGGTCGGTTCGGCGGGTACGGCGGCCTCGTCTCGAACCACGGCCAGCGCCTGCGCGCGCTCGCCGCGACGCGCGGTCAGGCGGCGTTGAACCTCATCGCGCAGACCGAGGTCGACCTCAAGTCGGCCGACGTCGAGCTGAAGCGGAAGCTGAAGCTGATGAACAAGTCGAAGGTCGTGAAGGCGGCGCGCGGACAGCGCTCGCTGGAGAGGAGCCTACCGTGAAGAGTACGAAGAAGAGGGCCGCGCGCAAGCCGCGCCGTGAGCAGTACGTCGTCGGACGTCGAAGCATCGATCTGCCGGAGGGCGTGAAGCTCCGCGACCTCAAGTCGCCGCTCGCGCTCAACCGCCTCGCGCGGTGGTTCGACGAGCAGATCGGCTTCGCGCAGCCCGCGATGTTCGAGATGTGGTACACGGAGCGCTTCGGGTGGTGCATCCCGACGCTCCTCATCCGCCACGCGGGCCACCGCGCCCGCATGACGGACGCGTCGATCGCAGACCGCACGTACGCGGTCCGCATCCCGCCGGACGGGCTCGCGCTGGGCACGAGCGGCAGGATCGACGAGGGCGACACGCGCCCCATCGACGTGCTCCGCGTCGGCGCCGGACCTCACGTGCTCGCCCGCGTGACCGTCTACGTCGCTCCTACGCGGTCCAAGGAGCTGCTGCCGTTCCTCGAGCTGCGGAAGGCGGGCTCCGCGAAGGCGCACGAGGTGCGCGACCGCATCTCGACGCGCCGCATCAGGAGGTACCTGTGACGAGCCCCGGCTACGGGTTCAACAAGGCGAAGAAGGACGCGCGCGGTCGGACACACTTCTACGCGAAGCAGCTCTGCCTGTTCGAGGCGAAGCAGGAGGACGCCACGAAGCTTGCGGAGATACTCGTCCAAAACCTCCGCGGCGACAAGTGGAACATCGTCTCGTGGACGGCGCGCGTCGAGCCGAGCGAGGCGCACCCGAAGTGGTCCACGCTCGTCATCATCGTCATCGCGGAGAGGTGAGACATGGCCAAGTGCGAGAGGGAGTACCTCGTCGAGGGAACGGAGGGAGCGGCGCGGTGATCCTCATCGTAGGGCAAGCGCCGAGCCGTTCGTCGGACTCGCCCCTCGCGTTCTCAGGCGGACCAAACCAGCGGAAGCTGGAGGAGCTGCTCGGCCTCTCCGCAGGCGAGCTTCACCTCCGCTTCCGCTGCGTGAACTTGCTCAGCAGCTGGCCCGGATGGCGCGGTGGCGACGGCGGCTCGCTCCCGTCGCGCGGCCTCTATGGATGGTACGACGGCCGCGGCCGCATCGTGGTCGATGTCAAGCGAGCGCGCGCGCCGACGAAGAAGCCGGGCTTCAGCTGGACCTATCCCGGCTACAAGGCCGACCTTACGCCGCTCGGAGTCGCGGCGCACGAGGCCGGGCATCACGTCTACTCGCAGATGTACCGCCGCATCGACAAGCGAGCGTGGCGCGACGTCCTCAAGCGCGAGGCGCCGTGCACGAGGTACGAGCCGAACATGTCTGAGGCGTTCGCCGAGGCGTTCAAGCTCTTCCTCACGAACCCGGACCTCCTCCGCGTCGGTCGTCCGCTGCGGTGGGAGTTCTTCACGAAGCGTCTCAAGCTGAAGCCCGTCCGCGATCTCAGCTGGCGAGCGGTGCTGCGGCGAGCGCATCCGAAGTTCATCGCGGCAGCTGAGTCGTGGATCGCACGTGGACGATGACGAACTCGAGGGACCAGACCTGCACGTGAAGCACGTCATCAAGCGACGCCCGTACCCGGGCTGGAAGGAGAAGAGGCGGAGGCGCGTCGAGCGCGCCAAGCGGAAGAAGGAAGAGGCGAAGCGTAGGCGCGAGGAGCGCAAGCGACGAAAGAAGGAGGGGTGACGTGGCGAAGATCGAGAAGACGCAGCACGTCGAGGACAACGGCGAGGCGAAGGGCGTGATCGTAGGGCTGAAGCCGATCAGCATCGGCACGCTCAACGTCAGAATCAACGGACTCTCGCCGCTCATCGTCCATGGGTGGGGGAAGAAGGCGCTGAAGCAGATGCTCGACCTCCAGCAGATGAGCAAGGAGGAGAAGAAGAAGGCGAAGGAGAACCGCACGGCGAAGGACCCCAAGCGCGACTTCGAGGAGGCGAAGTACGTGATCAACGGAAAGGACAGCTTCCCGACCGTCTCGATCAAGAAGGCGATGTGCGATGCGGGCTACGCGCTCGGCATCTCGAAGTCGGTCATCCGGCAGGCGATCTTCATCGTCGGAGACTACTTCGAGATCAAGCACAAGCGGTGCGTGATGCGAGAAGACACCGTGCGCGTCGGTCCGTTCGGCAACCGTTCCGCCGACCTCCGCTATCGGCCGGAGTACCGCGACTGGGGTGCGGACCTCGAGTTCAAGTTCCGCACCGACATGATCGCTCCCGATCAGCTCGTCGCGCTGCTCCAGAGCGCGGGCTTCAGCGTCGGGATCGGGGAGTGGCGGCCGCAGAAGGACGGGCAGTTCGGGACGTTCGAGGTGCAGACGAAGGGGAAGAAGAAGAAGTGATGGCGATCGTGGCAGGCTTGGCTTGGCGGCGCGTGGTGCGGCGAAGTGTGGCGGGGCCCGGCAGTCTTGGACCGGGAACGTTACGGTCAGGTAAGGTCTGGCCTGGCGAGGCAGTCTTGGCGGCGTACGTCATGGTGAGTTACGGTCTGGCGCGGCGTGGCAGTCAGGGTCCGGAGCGGTACGGTCGGGCTAGGTAGTGTTGGGCGCGGTCTGGCATGGCAGGCGTGGGAAAAAAACAACGAAGGGAGAGCGTGACGAGATGCAAAACATGAGCATCAAAGACGTTGCGAGGCCCGGGTCGCGGTGGAGCAAAGCTGCGATCCGACAGATAGTCGAGCGCTTCAAGCTCATCAAGAGGAGGAACGGAGGACGACTGACGGCGGCACTCGTCCTCGAGGACGCGCGGGGCGAGCTGAGCCCGCTCCATCGCTACTTCGAGTGGGACGACGCGAAGGCGTCAGAGAGGTGGCGGCTGGAGCAAGCGCGCAAGCTCATCCAGCAGCACTACGTCGTGGTGCGGATGCCGGGCGCAGCGCCGAGCAAGCCGACGCGCGCGCACGTCATCGTCAAGCTGCCGAACGCGGGGCGCGGATACATCGGCGTGGTCGACGCGATGCGGGACGACGAGTTCAGCGAACAGGTCGTGAGCCGCGCGCGCGATGAGATGAAGGCGTGGGTCGCGCGATACGAGCGGTTCCACGAGCTGCGCGCCGTCGTCGCGCTCGCCCGCCGCGCGCTGCGGAGGCTCGGATGAAGAGCAGATCGAGCTGGACGCACGAGGTCCGCGGGGACTTCGTGCTCGTCATCGATCAGGACGTGGGCCTCAGCGTGACGAACGATGCGGAGGCGGTCATCGAGGACCTCGGCGCGCTCGGCGTCCTCGAGGGACGGCGCGTGCTGTATCGCGACACCGAGGGCAGCTGGGACGAGCTGCTCCACGACGGCCCGCGCTTCGTCTCGTTCGCCGTCCTCCGCGCGGAGAGCGCGGAGCAGGCCATCGAGCGCGCGAGGGAGAGGAGGCACCCATGAAGTGGAGGTGCGAGGCGTGCGGCGTAACGTGGGACAGCGAGGACGATCCGGTCGGCTACCTCAGCCGCGACGAGCATCCCGCTCACTGCGGTCAGCCGATGGTGAGCGTCGAGCGTGCTAAGCGGTGGATCGGACCGAAGCCGAAGGAGTGCGACGTCTGTCAGGAGTCGCTCATCGCGGGCTGGTTCGACTGCAAGACGAAGATGGGTCCATGGGGTAACCTCTGCCCCGCGTGCTTCGAGCGATTTGGCGTAGGCGTCGGCGACGGGCTCGGTCAGGCGTACGACGCGGACGGCGTGAAGATCGCTGGTTGATGGTGTCGAAACGCGCCGCTCGGCGCGTACGCGTCCGGGTGGCTCCCGCTGCGCTGACGAGACAAGCCGAAGCGATGGGACGGGCGACCCTGCCTCCATCGATCCGAAGTCCAGGGTTCAGAGGACGTATGAAGAAGATCGTGATGATGTCGTTGGTCGCTGCCCTCGCCGCGTGCGGCGGTAGCTCGGATGAGAACGCTGCAGACCGCGTCGAGGATCAGGGAGGTCCGCTGTCGGGCACCTGGTCGTTGACCGTGTCGGGCGGGTGCTCGGGCTCGATGGCGCTGAAGACCCCGTCCGCGGGGACCGTCGTCGGGACGTACGCGTGCGGCTCCTACGCTGGAGCCGCGACGGGGACCGGGCACGAGGACGGGTCGCTGCTGCTCATCATGTCGGACGCGGGCGGCAGCGTCATCGAGTTCACCATCCGCGGCACGTTCACCAGCAGCTCGATCTCGGGCGCGGCGTACAGCCCGAACGTCTGCACGACCCAGGGCTGCACGCCCGGGGTCTTCCAGGGGAACGCGGTCACCGGCACGAAGCAGTAAGCGTCATGCGTGAGAAGGACATCCACAGCCACAAATGCCCGAACATCCGCTGCGGTCACGTGTGGCGACACGATGGTGCGAAGGAGCGGACTCCGCAGGAGTTCGGCGCAGCGCATAAGTGCCCGCGCTGCGGAACGGAGCAACGGGACCGCTACGTCCCGCGCAGCGAGGCGTTCAGGTGATGACGCCTGACGCGGCCGGTCGGTCGCGAACGTAGGGCGCGGGCCGCGGTCACTCGGCGAATACGCGCCGGGTGACCGCGGCCCGCGGTTTCGTTGGACGAAGGAGACGCATGGTGAGGAAGCTCATCAGGGAGGACGCGTTCGGCGCGTACTTCTCACACGACGGAGAGAGGATCAGGCCCGAAGGACCGACGCGCTTCGAGGTCGGCTCCGCGATCGACGTGAAGATCGCGGTCGGCCGCTTGAACGTGATGCGGGCGATCGTCGTCTCGACGACGAGCCCGAGGGAGAACGAGACATGGACGAACGTAGGACCGGCCTCGCGTGCGCGCGAGGGCGAGGACTGACCCACACCCAAGGAGGGCTGAGGCCGCTTCTGCGGCCGCGAGCCGAAAACCATGACAGCGCAGATCGTGAAGCTGAAGTTCCCGAGGAAGTGGGAAAGCGAACTCAACGATCGCCACTACGTCGCGCGCACGACTCCGACCATGCGTAAGTCGCGCTCATGCACGATGTGCGGCGGCAACGTCCGCCGCTCGTGGAAGACGGGAATCCTGTGGCCGAAGTGCGGGTCGTGCAGGTACCTCATCTTCCTGTACGGTCCGAGCATCGAGGTCACGCGCATCGAGGAGTAGCCGATGCTGCGCCGTGACCCGAAGCTGCTGGAGAGGATCAAGAGGTGCTTGGCGCTCGGCGGTTCGAGCGAGCCGAGCGAGGCCGCGGCCGCGCTCGCCCGAGCGCAGGCGATGATGGAGGAGCACGACGTCAAGCTCGCCGAGGTCCGCCTCGGTGAGATCGTCGAGGAGACGATCCGCTCCATAGCGAGCGCGACCAAGACGAAGGCGTGGGAGCTGTCGCTCGTGGGCGCGATCTCGCGCTCGTTCGGGTGCGAGCTGATGTTCCGGCAGAACCCGCTCGGCTTCGGCTGGTACGTGTTCGTCGGTCCCACGACCGAGGTCGAGCTGGCGAAGTACACAACGATCGTGCTCCAGCGGGCGCTGCGTAAGGCGCGCGCGAAGTTCGTTGCGGAGCGCGAGGGCTTCGACCGCGCCGACAAGACGCGCGAGGCCGACGCGTACTGCGACTCATGGGCGGCGTCCGTCACGAGGAGGGTGCGCGCGTTCGCGCGCGCTCCAGCCGAGGCCGCGCTGCTCAGGGAGCACGTCGACCGCCGCGCGAGCGGCGAGCCCGCCGACGGAGGATCACAGTACGCTCGCGTGCGCGAAGCAGCGGAGGCGCCGCCTCCACGGAAGCGCAAAGCGTAGGGCTAGGGCCGTTCGGACACCGCTCCGAGCGGCCCTTTTTGCGTCCAGTGCCTTCACTATTAGTGGGTGCTTAGTTACGCGTTCCAGTTACACGACCAGCTGGCTCGCTGGCGTGCGGGCCTCGACGCGTCGATCACGCGTTTACTTCCAAGCTCGGCGTCTGCTAGCATCGGCGCGTACGTCCAAGGGAGAGCGAACGAGATGACCAAGAAGCGTGAGCAGCACGCGCAGCAGGAGGCCGCGGCCGAGGCGCCGCAGCCCGTCGTCGCAGCCGAGTCGGACCTCCAGAGCGCGGTCGGTCCGACGCTGCCGATCTTCACCAACGACGAGCTGCGCGTCATCCATCACGAGCTGCACCACCTCCCGTGGCAGAAGGAGTATGGGTACCTGGAGCGGCGGTCGATCGCGTCGAAGCTCGCCGCATACTTCGGCGTGGACGTCGCGCACCTCGCTCACAAGCTCAAGTGAACGATGCTGATCCCGGAGGCGGGCGATGAGTCGCTCGACGGCGCGTGCATCGTGCTCGATTGCGGGGAGCCGAGGTTCGCGCGCGGGCTCTGCGCCGGACACTACAAGCGGTGGAGTCGCGGTCGATCGGTCGATGGACCGATCCACCGCGTGCCCGCGACGCAGGACGAAGCGCTCGACCTCCTACGCAAGGCGGCCGACGAGCGGAGCGCGGCGGAGCGCGATGAGGACTACGACGCGGCGGACCGACGCCTCCAGCACGCGGCCCGCATGTTCGCGTCGGCCAGGTATCGAGCGCGGTACGGATTGCCGGTGAGGACGATGACGATGACCGAGCAGCGCAAGGAGTGGGACAAGAGGTACGCCCAGACGGAGAAGGGGCGCAAGGCCCACCGCGAGGCGAAGAAGCGCTACCGCGATCGGCGCGCGCTCGAGGAGCGGTCGTGAAGGCGAACCTGTCGCGGCTCCTCAAGGTCGGCAAGCGCTTCGGGACCATCGTCGTCGACCCGCCGTGGCCGGACAACGGCGGGAAGAACGGCAAGGGCGGGTGGAGCAAGACGGTCTCTCCCGACGCGCACTACCCAACGATGTCGATGGCTGAGATCCTCGCGATGGGCGAGGACATCGATCAGCTCGCTCGGCGCGACTCGCACCTGTACATCTGGACGACCAACCTCCGCATCGCGACGATGGACGTCCACAAGCTCGCGTTCATCTCGGGCTTCCGTCCGGTGACGCTCGTCACGTGGCGCAAGACGACGGGCTACGGGGTCGGGCAGTTCTTCCGCGGCAAGACGGAACACGCGCTGTTCTGCGTGCGCGGGAAGCCGGGCTACCGCCTCCTCCGCAACGGGAAGCGCGCGCAGGGTGAGACGTGCTTCGACGCCCCTCGAGGTCGCGAGCACTCGTCGAAGCCGGAGCAGGTCAACGACTGGGCGGAGATCGTCTCGCCCGGTCCCTACTTGGAGCTGTTCGCGCGGAGGCGCCGCGAGGGCTGGACGTGCTGGGGCAACGAGGTCACGAAGTTCAACGCGAGGAGGGCCGCATGAAGCAAGGGACCAAGCTAGGCGGGGTGGAGTTCGTCTACGACCCGCAGGCGGACGTGGTGGAGATCGGCGGGTTCAGCTACGCGATGGACGTGTTCAAGATGCTCGGCGCGCTCGCGCCCACGGGCGTGCCGTTCGAGATCGTCGAGCGGAAGTCCGACGGCGTGATCGTCATGCGGACCGTCGACATCGAGCGGTTGATCATGACGAAGATCGGCGACATGAGCACCGACGACCGCTCGATCTACGTCGCCGGCCCGTACACGAAGGGCTCGGTGGAGCTGAACGTCTTCAAGGCGATCACGGCCGGGAACGTGCTCAAGGACCTCGGCTTCCGCCCGTTCGTCCCGCACCTCTATCACTTCTGGGACAAGCACTTCCCGCTCGCCTACGACGAGGTGATGGAGATCGACGAGTTCTGGCTCGACCGCTGCGCCCGCGTCTACCGCATCGAGGGCGAGTCGAGCGGCGCGGACCGCGAGGTCGCCCGCGCGGTGTCGCAGGGGAAGATCATCTTCAACGACATCATCGCGGCCGGCGACTTCGCGCTCGCCCGCGGGTGGCGACCCGGGAAGGGAGCGACTACGTGATCATCGTCATCGAGGGAGCGGACGGCAGCGGCAAGAGCACGCAGGCGAAGCTGCTGGCGGAGCGCATTAGCTACCAGCTCCAGCGGTTCCCCGACCGCGCGACGCGGATCGGGCGGCTCATCGACATGCACCTC
>WNGA01000689.1_pt1 | contig 65035 bp, 64 predicted proteins | sample 5400061 | NCBI WGS metagenome assembly WNGA01 (sample SAMN13153366, study PRJNA577476) | soil metagenome | isolation source: 100 cm soil or saprolite under grassland replicate 2 | place: USA:California | collected 2016-06-15
CAGCCTCGTCGAGGAGGTGGACGTCAAGACGTTTGCGGCTGAGATCCAATCCCGCGTACAACATGCCAGGGCCTCCCTTCGTCTTTCGAGGACGCGCGGAGCATCGCTCCGCGGGAGGCCCTCCTTCATCGCATTCCTTGCAGGCGGGGTCGTAGCTCAGCAGTTTCAGGAGCCGCCTCCGGTGGTCGTGCTCCGGATGCGGCACCTAATAGGCCTCCCGCCGGGCGAAGCCCGGCTCCGGCTGCGCGGCGCTTCGTCGAGGGCCAACATCGGGCCGAATTCTCGCCCCGCTGTGCTGCGCATCTACGATTTCAATCGTGGCGAGTGTAAGAACCCGCCCGATTCTTGTTGCGACGGCCGTAGTGTTCGTCTTGGCGCTGAATGGGACCGCGAGGTCCTCTCCGCTGCTCACAACGAAGCCGAGGCTCGTCGTTTCGCCATCGAGCGCCCTCGTCGACCAGCCGGTTGACGTCGGGCTGACCGGCCTTCGACCGAGACAACAGGTTCGACTGTCGGCGACGACCCACGATGCCGCGGGCAGAGTCTGGCGCTCTCGGCTCGCGTTCAGGGCGACTCGCGGCGGAGTTGTCGACACGCGCTCGGACATGAAGTTGTTCTGGTCGATGCAACCGGCCAAAGCGAAGGTTTCTGATCCACTTGTCCCTTCGCTCGGGCCGACGGTCGTGCGAATTCGGGCGGCCTCCAATGAGAGAACGATCGCCTCTGCACGATATGTGCGGCGCGCCATGGCGGCGAGCGTGAGCGCAGAGAACACGAGCCTTGCGAGCGAAGGTTTCGTCGGCACGTACTACCGGCCGCCACCGGGGCCGCCGGCCCCCACGGTCTTGCAGATCGGCGGCTCCTTCGGCGGTCATTCGACCATGCCGGCGGTTCTGCTCGCCTCGCGTGGCTTCCCGACGCTCTCGCTTGCCTACTTCAAGGAGCCCGGGCTCCCACCGACGCTCAAGGACATCCCGTTGGAGTACTTCGCAAAGGCGCTCCGCTGGCTCGCCGCTCAACCCGGCGTCGATGCGAATCGCGTCGTCGTCCTCGGTGCCTCCCGCGGAGGAGAGGCCGCGCTGTTGCTCGGAATGACCTACCCCAATTTGGTGCACGGGGTGATCGCTTGCACTTCCAGCGCTGATGTTCTCGGCGCTCTCGGCAATCCGAGGCAGGGCGGTGATGCCTGGACGCTCGGCGGCAGCCCTATTCCTCAAGGACCGATCCCGGTCGAGCGGGTTCCCGGGCCGGTCCTGGCTACGGGCGGCGGCAAGGACGCAGTCCTTCCGACCGCGGAGGCTGTGCGGGAGCTCGTCGATCGCGCCCGGCGGTACGGCCGCCACAACGTCGTGGGCCTCATCTATCCGAAGGCCGGGCACAGCGTCGGCTGTGCGGTTCCGTACCTTCCGCTCGCCGCGATCAACTTCGGGCGCACGAGTTGGCTGCCGTTCGGGGGGACCCAAGCATCGAACGCGCGGGCCCGAGCGGCCTCGTGGCCGCTCCTGCTTCGTTTCGTTGCGACGCTCCGCTGACCGCTCGCTCCTGAGCCGCTCTCGGAGGTCGGAACGATCCGCCGCCGGAGCCGGGCTTAGCCCGGCGGGAGGCTCACTACGCTCGCCAGAGGCGAGACCACGTAAGGCGGCTCCTGAAACAACCGCCAACCACGACCGCCCGCAAAGGGGTACGTGAGGGAACCAGGGGGTTCCCCCACGATCCCCAACGCCAGCGAAGGGTTGAACCCCCGGCTGCGGCTCCGGGGGTTCAATCCCTAGCGGCGAGATAAACCTTCTCTCCCCACCAATTTGGTGCGCCTTGAGAGGCGACGGCCCGGAGGCTTTTGGCTCTGCGGCCCAGCCAACGCCCCCGGGCTTTCGTCGCCATATCGTGGCGCGCCCCTTGCAGTACGGCCTGGCGTCCGGCCGTGGGGTGCAAGGTGAACCTCACTATAGAACCGCATTTGGACTAGGTCAAGTAGCTCAGTCAAGTGATTTTGCGAACCGCCACTTCACCGGGTTTTCCCCATGGGGATGCCCCTTTCGGGGGATATCCCCCAATCGGAGCTTGCACAAAGGTGAAGTGTGCGCTTGACTTCGCTATGGAGCAGTAGCCGCCATGACACGCGCGACCTCACACACCTCTCTCACCCACGCTTCCCGGCCTGCAGCTTTCCGGCTCGGGGAGCGACTGCGGCAGCTTCGTGTGGCCGCGGGGATGACGCAGAGCGAGCTCGCCGGCGAGCGCTTCTCGAAGGAGTACGTGAGCCAGATCGAGCGCGGCAAGACGCGCCCGACGAGTGACACGATCGCCTGGCTCGCAAGCCGGCTCGAGGTCGACGCCGGCTATCTCGCGAACGGGGTCTCCACGGACGAGCGCGGCCGAGTCGAGGCCACGCTGACGCGGGCCGAGGCTCTGGTGGAAGCGCATCGGTACGACGAGGCCGTCGCCGAGTTCGATCAAGTGCGCCCAGCCGTCGCGGCGACCGGCGCCGCCGAGCTGGAGGCGCGCTCTCTCTCGGGCGAGGCTTGGGCAAGGATGCAGCAGGGCGAGCTGCGCGAGGCGCTGGAACTGCTCACGCGCGCGCGCCACGTCGTCGAAGACGAGCGTTTCTCGGATCTCGATCGCGCCGAAGTGCTCTACCGGGTTGGCGCCTGCCGCTTCAAGCTCTCGAGCATCTCGACCGCCATCGCTCTCTTCAACGAGGCCTACACGCTGGCCGAGCGATCAGAGCTCCCGTGTGACCTCCTCCGCTCAAACATCCTGGCCTACCGCTCCCGCTGCTACAGGCGCCAGCGCGACCTCGAGGCGGCGCGCGAGGACGTCGAGCGAGCGCTCGAGCTCGCGCAGTCGCTGGACGACGGCCCGACGATGGCCAACGTCTACGTGCAGGCGTCGCTCGTTGCCGAGCGAATGGGACACTGGGTGCTTGCGCGCAGCTACGCAGAGCAAGCGAAGAGCTTCTACGAGGTGCAGAACGACCAGCGCAACCTCGCCGGGCTGCTGAACAACCTTGGCGGGCTCAACCTCATGCTCGGCAAGCCCGAGGAGGCGATCGAGTATCTGAAGTCCTCCTACTCGACCGCTCTCGACGCAGACAGCGAGGGCGAAGCTGCCCAGGCCACGGGCTCGCTCGCCGCCGTACACCTCGAGCTGAACGACTTCGAGCAGGCCGAGCGGTTCGCGCTCCAGGCTCTGAGCCTCCTCGAGGGCCGCGTCGACTTTCTGCACGAGATCGGCTCTTCCCAGCTCGTGCTCGGACGCGCGCTCATGGAGCAAGGCCGCCTGGACGAGGCTGAGGAGGCTTTCCGCGCCGCCGATTCAAGCTTCGAGCAGCTCTCGTCTTCGAGCCACCGCGCCCGAAGCTGGATCGCGCTCGGCGACCTCGCCGCTCGCAGGAGCGACGATCGGGCCGCAGCGCGCCTTTACCGGAACGCTGCTGAAGCACTTCAAGACGTCAGGTTCTAGGAAGGAGGTGAGCACCGCCGCTATGCGCATCAAGTTGATCTTCCTAGTTTTGATCGCCTGCCAGATCGCGCTGTTCCTGCAGGCTTTCGGACGTGTCACCTGGTGGGAAGGGCCGTAGCCCGCACTCCCTTGCGGTAGCCGTTCGCGCCTGGAGTCCTGGCGGACGGCTTGAGCAACGGTCTCTCTGAGACCCTGCTTGTTCTCCTTTCCACCGACCGGGTAATCGGTACTCGGTGGGGTCGCGGCTCGAACGACTGAAACGTGCGCTCGAGGTGACTCGAGTGGTCCGTCGCAATCGGCTGCTGCGCGTACTCGGCGAGATCGGGCTCGTCGGCGACCGGCCGGCAACGCTCCTCGGCGCCGATAGTCGGGGAACCATGCGGTCTCCTTGCCCGGGTTCTGCCTCTCGGTCCTGCTCGGTCTCTACATGCTGTGGAGGATCGTCCGCACTCCCGGCGAGTTGTGAGCGCATGATCGCCGGGCAAAAAGGGCCCTGAAATAAACCGATCACGGAGACCGCAACCATCCGCGCCGGAGCCGGGCTGAGCCCGGCGGGAGGCTAACTACGCGCAAATCGAAGCTAGATCACCTGAGGCGGCTCCTGAAACGCTCGCAGCGCGCCACCGCCCTGAACCAGGGGTTCCCCCGTGATTGTCGAACGTCAGTGAGACATACAAGCTCCTCCTCTCCCCTGACAGCGGCGGCGGTTTTTACCGCCGCCGCTCTTATTGCGGGGCGGAGTTAAGGGAATGTTGCTTTTCGCGTGGACGTTTTGAGCTGTACAGTTCCGCTCCCCGGGAGTCGCCTGTGGAAATCGACGCCGCCCACGTCAAGCTCACCGATCTTGCCTCCTGCGGAGGCTGTGCCGCGAAGTATTCGGCCGCCCGCCTCGAGCAGCTGCTCGCAGGCTTCGTGCCGGCCGAGGCCGAGAATCTGCTCGTCGGTCTTGCGCCGGCTGACGACGCGGCCGTCTACCGCCTCGACGACGAGCGGGCGCTCATCTTCACTCTCGACTTCTTCCCGCCGATTGTCGACGACCCCAGTGACTACGGCTCAATCGCGGCCGCGAACGCGCTGAACGACGTCTTCGCCATGGGCGGCACGCCGCTGCTCGCGCTTTCGATTGCCGCGTTTCCCGAGGAGCTGCCGATGGAGATGCTGGCGCAGATCTTCGCGGCCGCCGACGAGAAGGTGCGGGCCTCGGGCGCCCTGCTCGCGGGCGGGCACACAATTCGTGACGACGAGCCCAAGTACGGGCTCGCCGTCGTCGGCACGGTGCATCCGGACGGTGTCTGGACGAAGGCGGCGGCTCAGCCGGGCGATGCGCTGTACCTCACCAAGCCGCTCGGCACGGGCCTGATCATGACCGGCTACAAGCGGGCCCAGATCGGCTCGCAGCAGCTCGAGCGGGCGGTCGGCTGGATGAAGACGTTGAACATGGATGCGGCCGAAGTGCTCCGCCGGGTCAAGGTCAACGCCGTTACAGACGTGACCGGTTTTGGGCTCTTCGGCCACGTCCACGAGCTGGCAGAGCGGAGCGGTGTCCGCGCGCTGCTCGAGTCGGAACGCTTCCCGGCGATCGACGGGGCTCTCGATCTCGCCCGCAAGGGCGTCCGGACGAGCGGCGATCCTCGCAACCGCGACTTCGCCGGCAGGCACTTGACGCTCAAGGGAGTGCCGGACGCGCTCGTCGTGCTCGGCTACGACCCGCAGACCGCCGGCGGACTGCTCGTCTCGCTAGCAGCGCAGCAAGGTCCGGCGCTCGAGGCCGAGTTCGCCGCCCGCCGCCTCTTCCTCCGCCGCGTCGGATCGGTTGAAGAGGGTGCCGGCGTGTTCGTCGACTAGGAGCCTGCGGGCGTTGCGGCGAGGGATGATCCACGGTCGGTTCCAGCCCTTTCATTGCGGGCACCAGGAGTACATGCGCGGAGCGGCAGAGCGCTGCGACGAGCTCTGGGTCGGGATCACGAATCCTGATCCGGCTCGGGTCAAGCCCGAGGCGAGCGATCCCGCCAGGCACTTGCCGGCATCGAATCCGTTCAGCTACGGAGAGCGGCTGCTGATGGTGAAGGCGGCGGCCGGTGACCTCGGGCTCGATCCTGAGCGTGTGCACGTGATCCCCTTTCCGGTCAATGAGCCCGAGCTCTGGTCGGCGTACGTCCCGGAGGGCGTGACGCAGTTCGTGCGCCTCTTCTCTGCTTGGGGCGGAGAGAAGCTCGAGCGGCTGCGGGAAGCCGGATACGAGGTCGTCGTGCTCGACGAAGGGACGGAGAAGGAGATCTCGGGCGCCCAGGTGCGCGAAGCGTTGCGCTCGGGAGCCGACTGGGAGCCGCTCGTCCCACCGGGGGTCGCGCGGGTGCTCCGCGACCTCGATCGTGCCGAAATGCTGACGCGATCCCGTTAGCCTCCCCGCGCTATGTACCCGATCTTCGTCGTCCTCCTCGACGGGCTGGCCGACCGCGCGCACGATTCACTCGGCGGGCAAACCGCCAACGAGGTCGCGGAGACGCCGAGCCTGGACCGGCTCAGCGCCCGCGGCTCATGCGGGCTCATCTACGGCGTCGGCCCCGGCCGGGCGCCTTCGAGCGAGATCGCGCACTGGGCGATGCTCGGATATACGCCGGAGGAGTTTCCCGGACGGGCGGTCTTCGAGGCGCTCGGAGACGGCCAGGACGTCGATCCAGAAGACGCCTTCGCATTCGCCGCGCTGCGGCTTGCTGACCGCCGGCCGGATGGGCTCTGGCTGACCGGGCGGCCGCGGCGCACCGTGGAGGACGAGAACGATGCCGCAACGCTCGTGGCCGCGTGCGACGGCCTCGAGGTCGAGGGTCTCCGCTTCTCGCTCAGACATCTCGGGCGCGGCGAGTCGGTGCTGCGCGTGTCCGGTGGGGCCGACGAGCGCATTACGGATACCGACGCGTTCTTCCGCGATCGCCATCCGGTGCTGCGCCCGCAGGCGGTGGTGCCCGAAGCCGAGCACACCGCCCGGGTGGCCGAGACCTGGACGCGGCAGACGCTGAAGCTCCTCGACGCGCATCCGGTCAACATGCGCCGCGCGGAACAGGCTCTCCCGGTCCTCAACGTGATCACGCTCAAGTGGTGGGGTCGACCTCGTCCCGCGCCGACCTTTCCGCAGCGGCACGGTTTGCACGGGAGCTTTCTGGCCGACTCGCGCTTTCTGCTCGGGCTTGCCAGAGCGGTCGGCCTCGAGCCGCGACATGTCCCGGAAGGAGACGATGCGCCGGCCGACCTCCGCGCGCGCGTCGAGCTCGCTGTCGAGTTGCTCGCGGAGAGCGACACCTTCGTGTTCTCCCATCTCAAGGCGACCGATCTCGCGGGTCACACGAAGGATCCCGACGTCAAGAAGCGCACGATCGAGGCCCTCGACGCCGAGCTCGGCTCGCTGCCGGTCGACCGTGCGATCGTCTGCGTGACCGGCGACCACGCGACACCGACCTACCCCGAAGTGATCCACTCAGGCGATCCGGTACCGTTCCTGCTGGCGGGTCCGGGCGTCCGGGCCGACGGCGTCGAGCGCTTCGGCGAGCTCGAGTGCGCCGCGGGGATCCTCGGCCAGCTGCGCGGGCCCGACATGATGCCGGTGCTCCTCAATGCCGCCGACCGGCCCCTCTTTCTCGGGTCTAGGCCGACTCCGTTTCCCGGCGCGGACGGCTACCCCGAGCTGCTCGAACCGCTTCTCTAGAGTTTCTTCGGTGGAGGCCTCGACCGCACTCGCGCGGATCAGGAGCTTCGAGCTCTCGCCGGCGCGCTTCCTCCAACTCGCGGTCGCGTCCGCCACGGGTCTCTGGCTGATCGTCGGCAGCGGCGCGGCGGTGCGCCTCACGGATTCAGGGCTCGGCTGTCGGCACTGGCCGGGTTGCGAGCGAGGACATCCGCTGCCGGCGAAGGACTCGCACGCCTTCGTCGAGTTCGGAAACCGGCTCGTCGGCGGCGTGGTCATTACCCTGGCCCTCGTCACGTGGCTTGCGGCGCGCCGAACCCCCGGCCTTCCGGACTGGGCGCGGAGACTCGCCCTACTCGTCTTCCTCGGTGCGCTTGCGCAGGCGCCGCTCGGCTACCTCGCCGTCGCGAGCGACCTTCGCTGGCCGGTGGTGACGGCCCACCTACTGCTCTCGATCGTCCTGCTCGCGGGCGCGGTCGTCGTTGCGGTCGAGGCGTTCGGCCTCCGCGACGGCCTCTCTCCGCCGCTCGTGCCGCGAGAGCTGCGAGCGCTCGCCCTCGTCTTCACCGCCGCCGCCTTCGCCCTCATCGTCAGCGGGACGTTCGCAACCGCCGCGGGGCCGCACTCGGGCGGAGGCGAGCACATCGACCGCTTCGGATCGCTCGAGCCTGCGGTCTACGTGCACGGGGCGGTCGTCGGCGCATTCCTGCTCTCGTTCCTCTTCTCCGTCGGCTATCTCGCGGCGTACCGACAACGCTCTCCCGGGCTCTTTCGCCTGGGCGTGCTCGTGCTCGGGCTGCTGCTGGTGCAGATGGGGATCGGCGAGATCCAGTGGCGGACGAAGCTGCCGTGGGAGCTCGTTCTCGTCCACGTCGTGCTCGCCGCGGCTGTCTGGGCGGGCACGATCGCCCTGGCCGCGCTGTTCTTCCGGCCGCCCAGATCGCTCGCGCCGGTCAGCACCTAAACTCAGGGCGTGGCCGATGAGCTCCTCATCTCGAGCCGCCCTCAGCTCGAGCGCCCGATCCTGATCGCGGCTTTCCGCGGCTGGAACGACGGCGGGCAGGGCGCCTCGCTCGCGACCGGCTACCTCGCCAAGCTCTGGGAGGCAAAACGCTTCGCAGAGGTCGATCCCGAGACCTTCTTCGACTTCCAGGCCACGCGCCCGCACGTGACCCTCGAAGAAGGGTTGACGCGGCGGATCGACTGGCCGGCGACGGTCTTCTACCACGGTCGTCCTCCAGGGCTCGACCGCGATGCCGTGCTGCTGCTCGGAATCGAGCCGAATCTCCGCTGGCGCACGTTCACGGATCTCCTGATCGGTTTCACGCAGGAGCTCGGCGTCGAGCTCGTCGTCACGCTGGGCGCGCTGCTCGCCGATGTCCCCCATACACGCCCCTGCCCGGTGACCGGAAGCGCCACGGACAAGCAGCTCGTCGAGCGGCTCGGTCTGTCGGCTTCGCGGTACGAGGGCCCGACCGGAATCATCGGCGTCCTCCATGACGCGTGTCTGAGGGCCGGCCTGCCCTCGGCGAGCCTCTGGGCCGCCGTGCCGCACTACGTCTCGCTGACGCCGAGCCCGAAGGCGGCGCTTGCGCTGTGCGAGCGGCTCGGCGACCTGCTCGGCGCCCAGATCGACACGGGCGAGCTCGAGGAAGCGGCGGAGAACTACTCGGAGCAGGTCTCGGAAGCGGTGGCCTCGGACCCGGACACGGCCGCGTATATCGAGGAGCTCGAGCAGCGGGCGGATACGCTCGCCGAGGAGGAAGCGCTGCCCTCGGGCGACGCGCTGGCCGCGGAGCTCACGCGCTTCCTGCGCGAGCGCGAGGACGAGGACGGCGACCCCGACTTCGCCAGCGAGCAATAGACGCCCGGACTAGCCGAAGGTAAACACGTAGCCCCGCACACCGGGGCTGAAGCGAAGCTCGAGCAGCCCGTTCCGCAGCTCGGGTAGCCGCAGGAGCGTGTAGAGCCGGCTCTTCCGCACGCGGACCGTTCCGCGACTCTCGCCGTCGAGGAGCACCCCCACGGTGCCGTGCCCGCCGAGCACGAGGTGCACCTTCTGCGCGGTGAAGTGGAGCCGCAGGCGCGCGCCGGCACCCGCGACGATCTCGTCCGAATTCACACGCCACGAGCCCGCATAGGCGAGCTCGTCCTGGTGTAGAGGCTCTCCCGGGAAGCGATAGTCCGCGAACTGCTTGGGCGTGTACGTTCCCTGGGGGAAACGCGTGAGCCGCTGATAGCCGAGGTAGGTCTCGGGCGTGGTCCGGACCGTAGGCGTTGGGTCGGTGAGCTCGGCCGCGACCGGCAGCGCGCCCGCGCTCTCGCCGAGCAGGGTGCGAATGCGTGCCTCCGTCGTGTCGTACTCGCCTTCGCCGAAGTGGTAGTAGCGCAGATGGCCGCGGCGGTCGATCAGGTACTTCGCCGGCCAGTACTGGTTCTGCCACGCGTTCCAGGTTCCGTAGTCATTGTCGAGCGCCACCGGATACTCGACGCCTAGCCGGCGCACGGCGCTCCGCACGTTGCTCGCGACATGTTCGAAGGCGAACTCCGGCGTGTGGACGCCGACGACGACCAGTCCGCGCCGGTGGTACGTGCCGTACCAGGCCTTTACGTGCGGCAGCGTGCGCAGGCAGTTGATGCAGGAATACGTCCAGAAGTCGATCAGGACGACCTTGCCGCGCAGCTTCCGGAGCGTCAGCGGCTCGCTGTTGATCCACTGCGAGATGCCGGCGAACTCCGGCGCCGCTCCGAAGTCCCGCAGCGACGAGTTGCCCGCGGCCTGGCGCGTGTTGCCCCTCAGCTTTCGCAGCTCGCTCTGCGCGCGGTTGTTCTCCTCGACCTTCTTCTGCAACGCGTCCGTGTAGCCCGGGAGCGCGGTCTGGAAATGGCGATCGACGTTGAAGGCGATCGCGAGCGCCGTCACTCCGACGACGACGCCGAGCACCAGGCGGATCGTGTGCGCATGAGGCCTGAGCGCGTTCATCCCTGCCCGTCCGCCGAAGGCGATGAGCAACATCGGAATGGCCGCGCCGGTCGAGTACGCGAGTGTCAGCACGACCGACTTTGCGCCGACGTCCTGCGTTGCGCCCACGACCGTGATTGCGGCCAGCACCGGGCCGGCGCAGGGAACGAAGACGAGCCCGAGGCTGGCGCCGAGCAGCAAGCCGCCGCCGAGGTCCCCGCTGGGCCTCCGGGTGAGCCGCAGCAATGGACGCTGCACGATCTCCTCGAGGCGGGGGAAGAGCAGTGTCGCGGCGACGAGGAAGAGCAGTCCAATCGCGACGTCACGCAGGAAGTCCTGAGGGAGCCCGAGCTGGCGGAGCGCCCAGACGCCGAAGAGCGTGAACGCCGAGAAGCTGAGAATCAGCCCCGCGATGATCGCAAACGGCTTCCGTCGTCCCCCGGTTGCGCCGCCGGCGAAGATGATCGGGAGGACCGGCAGGACGCAGGGAGAGATCGCGGTGATGAAACCCGCGGCGAGACCGATTCCGATTAGGACCAGCATTCGTCCACCAGCGTAGAGTCCTGCGGCTTAAGGAAGCGTTACGCCTCGACGACGCGGGCAGGCTCGGCCGCCGGCGAAGACCCGCCCCCGTCAGCGGCGGGCTTCCGGCGCCGGCGCCGGCGCTTGGGCGTGTTCCTGGGCGCCGAGCCGTCTCCGCTCGCCTGCCCCTCGGCCTGCTGCCCGCCGCCCCGGCGCTTGCGACGCCGTCGCCGGCGCCTTCCGGTGTGCGCCTTCGGCGGAGGCAGGTTCTCGGCGAGCGCGTAGGCGACCTCCGAGAGAGTCCCGAGACGTTCTCGTGCCCGCTCGATCAGCTGCGTTGCCCGAGGCGTGTAGCCGTCGGCTGAAGCGAGGAGCGCGACGCCGACTTCGACCGGCAGCTCGAGCGCGGCGTTGACGAGCTTGGCCGCATTCTCCTCGTGCCGATGGCCGCGCGAATTCGCAAGGGCGCCGAGCAACCGCTTGGCCTCGGGGAACTCCGCGCTGACGCGACGGTCCTGGGCTTTCCGCGTCGCCCGCGCCAGCTTCCAGGTCCAGCGGGCGAGGATCTGCTCCGGTGCGTCCGCCTTCCCTTCGCCGATCGCTCGGAGCAGGATCCGCGCTCCCTGGACGCGGTCCTTGTCCCAGGTCGCCCCTTGGATGACGAGCATGACCAGGTCGTCGAACTCGGCCCTCTCGACCTGCATCGACACGCGGTCCGCAAGCGCCATTATCCGCAGCCGGCGGTTCGGGTTCTCGGCGGCGGCGGTGGCGAGGAACTGCTCCAGGCAGGCCCTGCTCGCCTTCCCATCCGAGAGCTTCGTCACGAACTCCGTCCGCTCCTCGAAGCGCACCTGGCGACCCGCGATCGCCGCCCAGTAGCGCTGTTCGTCCTCGTCGAGGTACTTCGGGTCGATCCGCTGCCATTCCCGTTGGATGACCGAGAGGCGCCGCCGCACGTCCGGAGTCACCGGCACGAGCCAGGGCGCAGGAGAAAGCTTGCGGCGCGCGCGGCGGTTCGGGCGACGCCGCGGCGCGGGGGTCACCCGGGCGCCTTCCCGGTAGAAGTCGGCGCCGAGCAGGCTGTGCAGCGAGACGGCGCGGTCGTTGTGCGTCGCGCCCTTGTTCACGAAGTCGACGACGATGCCCGCCTCTTTCCGCGGGTGCATCCGCATGATGCGGCCGATGCGCTGCTGGTAGACGCGGCGGCTCGCGGTGGGGGCGAGATGCATGACGACCGTTGCCCGTGGCGAGTTCCAGCCTTCGGCGAGCAGCATCGCGTTGATGAGGATGTCGATCTCGCCGCGCTCGTAGCCGGCGAGGATCTCGGCCAGCTTGACCGGCGGCGTCCGGCCGCTGACGGCCTCGGCCTTGAGCCCGGCGGCGCGGAACTCCTGCGCCAGGTTGTAGGCGTGATCGACTCCAGCCGCGTAGACGATCCCCGGCGTCGAGTCGAAGCGGTCGCGGTAGAGGCTGGCGGCCGCCTGGTTCAGAGCCTTGTGGTCGAGCACTGCTGCGAGAGCGCGCTCCTCGAAGTCGCCGCCGACGATCGGCACCGAGTGGATCGCCGCCGCGGGGGGAACGCGAAGTGTGCGCAGTGGTGCGATCAGCCCGCGCCGCGCGGCGTCCTGGAGCGGGAGATCGTCGACCGACGCGGGGAAGACATCCGAGACCTGCTTTGCGATCAGCTGCTCGGTGGCCGTCATCCCGATGTAGATCGGCTCCGGGAAGCTGCGGATCGCGTGGCTCGTCTTCTCGCCGAGCGCCGTGTGTGCCTCGTCGGCGATCACGAGCTGATACGCGTCGCGGCTGACGCTGTCGAAGTGGCGGGCAAACCAGGCGTAGGTCTGGACGGTGATCAGGTTCGGTAATTGCGAGGACTGACCCTGCTCAACGATCGGCGTCAGCCGGTCGCCGTAACCCTCGGCCGCGAGCTCGCGGTTGAACTGGGAGACGAGCAGGCGCCGGTGCGTAAGGATGAGGACGCCCATCGTTCGCGCCGCTTCCACAAATCCGGCGGCCGCGATCGTCTTGCCGGAGGCCGTCGGGTGGCGGAACCGGTAACGGCGGACTGCACCCGGATCCTGGGCCGGAGCCGGCTCCTCGACCGCGAGCTCCTCGTCGACGAGCTCCTCGTACTCGTCCTCCTCGTCCTCGACTTCCGCAGGCTCCGGGAGGCCGTTGCCGTTCACCGGCTCCTCAACACGCTGGTTGGCGGCGATCAGCTCGGTGAGCATCCCTGCCAGCGCGTCTACCTGATGGCGGCGCAGCTCGGTGCCGGAGGCGAGCTTCGTCGGGCGCTCGCTGAGGATCCGCTCGAGCCCGAGCATGAGCGCGAAGCGGACTTTCCACCGGGAAGAGGGCTCCTCGCGGCCGGCCTCGATCTCCGCGCGCGCCTCGTCGAGCGCGTTGCGGCGCGCGGTGCCCGGCGCAAGCACTTCGGCCGGCTCTTCGCCGTTGTGGAGGAAGGGCTCGCCGGCCCAGTCCGCCGCACGCTGAGCCGCGACGACGAGATCGTCGATCGCAGGGCTTGCTGGTCGTTGCTCGGTCGTTTCCTGCATGTAAGCGGCGCGCTGTGGCCGCGTTACCTCCGAGAAATAGAGAGGGCGCGCTCGGAATCCCCTAGTGAGCGTCGCTCTACGAAAGCATACCCGATCTGCGGCCGAAATCCGGCTCGATCAGATCGTCATCGCAGTTCCTGACTGGGAGCGCTCGAACCAGTTCTACCGCAACGTCCTCGGCGCAGAGCTCGTCGACGTCGACTCAGGGCGCACCGCCTATCGCTTCGGCGGGCAGTAGCTGAACGTTCAGCGCACCCTGCGCTCAGCGCCGCCTTCTCGCCACGCGGATGCCACCGCCCATGACAGCGAGAAGGGCAGGGATCCCGAGCGCCAGGGGGAGAATTCCTCCGGAGTTGAGCGTGTCGCGGTCGGCGACGACGAGCTGAACCGTCTGGCCTGTTGTCGGCGGTCGGTTGGATGTGAGCTGCGGGAGGACGGCGACGTAGAGGGCGATCCTGCCGGTGTTGATTGCATGCACTTGCCATGTGATCGTGCGCGACCCGCGGCCGGGAATCGTCCCCAGGTACCGAGTGCGGTGCGTCGACCAGTCCTCGGGATCGACCTCGACACCCTCGCGGAGGCTGAGGACGTTCAGATGGGCGATCAGCGGTACTGTCGCGCTCGACGTACGATTGGCGACTGTTGTCCGGAAGATGAATTTCTGGCCGAGCTCGGTCGTGATGCGCGCCCGGTCGACCGTCACGGAGACGTCGGCGGCGGCGCCGGAGGCACTGGCCAAGACGAGTGCTGCTGAGATCGCCGCCAGGGTGGTTCCGAGTGAACGGTAAGGGCTCACTCCCCGCCGCCTCGTCCTAGGCGGATAAAGCGCGAGCCGACGACGACGGCGAGCGCAGCGAACGCTGCCGCGCCGGCGATCGGCGACACGAGCCAGGATGCATCCTCGCTCCAGGCGTGGCCGTTGACAAGGATCTTGCCGACGTAGTGTTCGCCGGCGCTGACGGGATTGACGCGAAGAAGAAGCTCGCCGGCCCACCCCTGCTGGGCGCTCGAAGGGAGTTGGGTCGGAGCGAAGACCGCGAGCAGCACGAACAAGCTCACGGAGAGGCTGACGCGGTTCGAGCCGGCGAAGACGCTGACGACGATTCCGAACGACGCCAGGAAGACCGCGAGCAAGGTCCCGACGACGATCCCGCTGAGGAGCGCGTCGCCGACGAGACCGATTCCGCGGCCGAGGAACCACACGTACGGGATCGTAATCACGAACGCGGCCAGCCAGAGCGACAGGGCGGCGAGCAGCTTCCCACCGATGAAGTCGGCCCGCGAGACAGGTGTTACGAGCACGCTCTCGAGGGTGCTGCGCTCGCGTTCGCCACTGATGGTGTCTGCCGCGGCGAGGAGTGCCAGGAGCGAGCCGACGGCGATCGCGACCTGGAGCGTGAGGTTGACCGACTCGCGCTGCTCGAGAAAGTTGAGCGCCTGGTTCGTCGCCGTGAGGTAGGCGATGACGCTGAGCAAGACGCTGAAGCCGAGGCCGAGGAGCAAGCCCCTCCCGCCGAGCCAGAGGGCACGCAGCTCCCGTTCGCCGACGATTGCCCAGCCGGGCGTATGCGCCCTGGGCGCGGCGCGGGCGGCGTCGACGGTCACATGTCCTCCGTCATCGCGAGGAACGCGTCGCTCAGGCGCGCGCCCTCGAGCTCGAAGGAGAGCACGGGGACGTCGGCGTCCGCGAGCGCGCGCAGCCCGGCGTTCATCGCAGTCGTGCTCCTGTGGCCGTCCAGCCTGGCGATCAGCGTGCCGAGCTGACCGTCGCTCGACTCGACCCCCTCGATGCCCGCCGAAGCCGCCAACGTCGCGAGCGCCAGGTCGAGGTGCTCCGGAGCAACGCGGAGCCTGGCGCTCCGGGGCGCTGCTGCCCGACGCGAGATCTCCGACACCGTCCCCTCGGCGACGAGGCGGCCGCGGTTCAGAATCAGCACGCGCGAGCAAACCTCCTCCACCTCTGCAAGCAGGTGCGTGCTGAGCAGGACGGTCGCGCCGCGCTCGGCTGTGAGTCGGCGGACGAGCGCGAGGACCTCGCGCTGGCCCGCTGGATCGAGCCCGAGCGTGGGCTCGTCGAGGAAGACGACCTGCGGGTCGTTGACGAGCGCTCGGGCGATCCCGAGGCGCTGGCGCATCCCGCGGCTGTAGCCCCCGATCAGCGAGTGCCGTCGGTCTAAGAGCCCGACCTGGGTGAGCAGCGCGTCGCCGACCGCACGTGCGCTCCGTCGACTGTGCCCGAAGAGCCGTGCGAAGTAGCGCAGGTACTCCTGACCCGTCTCCTTCTGCGGGTAGCCGGCGCTCTCGGGAAGCACGCCGACGAGCCGACGGATCGCCGCCGGCCGCGTGTGCGGCACGCCTGCCACGGAGAAACGGCCACGGCTGGGCGGCAAGATCGTAGTGAGCACGCGGATCGCGGTCGTCTTGCCGGCGCCGTTCCGGCCGAGCACTCCGAGGACCTCACCGGCCGCAACCGAGAAGCTGAGCTCCTCGAGCGCGACGAGCGGGCCGTACTGCTTGCCGAGGCGGTCGGTCTCGACGGCCGGCGTCATGGGGTCTACAGTGGAATTCGAAGATGAAGGGACGATGAACGCTCGACCTCCGCCTTCATCCTTCGTTCATCGAGGACCGGCGACGATGACAGCATGCGCCTACTGATCGTCGAGGACGAGCTCCGCATGGCGAGCCTGATTCGCCGCGGCCTGATCAACGAAGGGCTTGCCGCCGACGTCGCAGTGAACGGCGAGGAGGCGCTCTGGATGGCGGAGGCCGCAGACTACGACGCCATCGTCCTCGACGTGATGCTGCCCGGGATGAGCGGCTTCGAGACCTGCCGCCGGCTGCGCAACAACGGCGTTTGGGTTCCGGTGCTCATGCTGACCGCCCGCGATTCGGTGGACGACCGTGTCGCGGGCCTCGACACGGGCGCCGACGATTATCTCGTCAAGCCCTTTGCCTTCGCGGAACTGCTAGCGCGTCTCCGTGCGCTCACGCGTCGCGGCGAGCTCGAGCGGCCGGCCGTGCTGGAGGTCGGCGACCTTCGTCTGGACCCGGCGACCCGTGGTGTCTGGCGCGGCTCCACGGCGATCCAGCTCTCGTCGAAGGAGTTCGCGCTGCTCGAGACCTTCATGCGTAGGCCGGACGAAGTGCTCTCGCGCCTGCACCTGCTCGAACACGCATGGGACTTCGCGTACGAGAACCGGTCGAATGTCGTCGACGTCTACGTCAGACACCTGCGGAGCAAGATCGACGAGCCGTTCGACCGCGACTCCATCGAGACGATCCGCGGCGCCGGCTACCGGCTCCGCGCGGACGGCGGGGCATGAGGCGCGCTCCGATCCGGCTCCGCGTCGCGGCGGCCTTCGCGCTTGCGATGGCGGTTGTCCTCGCCGCGACAGGCTGGCTCCTCTACATGAGGCTCGACTCCCAGCTCTCGCTCGCGCTCGACCGCGGGCTGCGGTTGCGCGCGCAAGACCTCGCGGCGGTCATCCGCGGACCCGGTGCCCCGCTTGCGCGAGCCAACGGCGCGCCCTTCATCGAGCCGGGCGAGGCGTTCGCCCAGCTCGTCGATTCTCGTGGCCGCGTCCTCGACGCGACGCGGCCGCTCCGGTCCGCGCCGCTCCTGAACGCCGAAGAGCGCGGCGCGGCGCTTCGAAGCGCGACCTTCGCGGATCGATCCTCGGTCCCAGGGCTCGACGAGCCGTCGCGGCTCCTCGCCACACCGGTGGTGCTCAGGGGCGAGAGACTCGTGCTCGTCGTCGGGGCCACGCGTGGGGATGCCGACGAGACGCTCGCGAGCCTCCGCTACGAGCTCCTCATCGCCGGCCCGATCGCGCTCGCGCTCGCGACGCTCGCCGGCTATCTCTTGGCGGGAATCTCGCTGCGTCCCGTCGAGTCGATGCGGCGACGCGCCGCGGAGATCTCGGCCGAGACGCCGGGTGAGAGGTTACCGGTGCCGCAGACCGGAGACGAGGTCGAACGGCTCGGGAAGACGCTAAACGCGATGCTTGCGCGGCTGGAGGCCGCCGTGGAGCGGGAGCGCGACTTCGTCGCCGACGCGGGCCATGAGCTACGCACGCCGCTCGCACTGCTTCGCACCGAGCTCGAGCTCGCATCGCGTCACGCCGAATCCGTCGACGAGCTCAAGGAGGCGGTGCGGGCGTCGTCGGTTGAGGTCGACCGGCTCGCGCAGCTCGCTGAGGATCTCCTGCTGATCGCGCGGGCCGATCGTGGGAAGCTGCGTTTGCAGCTCGAACGGCTCGACGCAGGGGAGCTCCTGAACTCCGTCGCCAGTCGCTTCGAGTGGCGCGCGCAGGAAACGGAACGGCCACTCGGCTCCGCGGCGGCGTCGGGCGTGCACGTCCTCGGCGATCGGATCAGGCTAGAGCAGGCGCTCGCGAATCTCGTCGACAACGCCCTTCGGCACGGTGGAGGAGAGGTGCGGCTGGCAGCGGCCGTAACCGACGCGCGCGTAGAGCTCCACGTGATCGACGACGGCTCCGGCTTTCCGACGGAGTTTCTCGCGCGTGCGTTCGAGCGTTTTGCCCGCCCCGATGAGGCTCGGACGGGCGCCAGCTCCGGACTCGGGCTCGCCATCGTCCGAGTGATCGCGGAAGCGCACGGTGGAACTGCGCACGTCCGGAACAACGATCACGGTGGCGCAGACGCCTGGATCGTGTTGCCGAGCGTTGCATCGGCGGCGAGCGCGGAGGGCGTCACGTGAAGAACACGCGACGTGGCATCGGCAGCCTCGGCTGTCGGGTCGTCGGCTGTGTCCTCGCGGCCAGCATGCTGGCGGCCGGCGGCGGGACGGTCGCCGCTGCCTCCACGGATGCGGCCACAGCAACAGTGCCCGTCAACGCAGCGCTCGTCCAGACCCCGGCGCCGCCGAGCCTCACGGCGGTCGAATCGAGCGCCGAGGACATCGTCGATTTCGCGCTTGCTCGCGACCGGCGCGAAGTGGTGGCTGAGGCTGCGAGGCTGCGAACCACGGCAAACGGGTCGGCTGCGACCGCACTCGGGCGGGCCGGTGTTCCCTCCAGGAAGATCGCTCAGCTCAAGGAGCGCGCGAACCGCGTCGCGCGGGTCTCGCGCGGCGGCAGGTTCGTCAGCATCGCGCTCGCGGCGAACGCCGTGTCGGAGCTGATGCCCGGTTTCTACGGACGGTTCCACAACCGCGTCCCGGCGAAGGTGCTGACGCTCGACTACCTCGACCGGGAGGCTCAGCTTCGGTCGCTCGCCCGGCAACCTCGGAACGTGGCGCTCGCAGTCGATCGGCTCGAGCCGACCTGGACACGCCTTCGGCCCAAAGTCGTCGCTGCGGGGGGAGCAAAGGAAGCAGCCGCATTTGGCAGGCACGTGGCCGCAATGAAGCGGCTCGCGGACGGCCCGCCGAAACAGTTGCAGGCCCAAGCCGAACGAGGGCTCGCGCTCGTCGACGAGCTCGAGCAGGTCTTTCTCCGTTAGGAAGGTTCGGCCCAAATCCGAATACGTGGTGTCCGTCTTGGCGTCGGCCGAACCCAACGTGGAGACTCTTGACGCCAAACTCGCGAACTTGTACCTTCTCTTCTAGATCCCGATCTGTATTGCGGTCTGCGGCAGGTGGGAGATTGATGGGGAGAGACGGGCGGCTCGCGGAGTTCAGGGGAGGACTCCCTCTCTTGGTGCCCCGGCTTCCTGGTTCGTCCAGGCGGGGGAGCAGGTGCGCCCGCTTTTCGCCGCCTGCGCTCGCATCAGCTGAGCGGCGGGAGATCCCGCCATAGAGGACAGACGACCAAAAAGTGGGGCCGGCTGAATCCCGGCCCCGAAACGCCAAACACCCCGGAGGCAAACCAGAGTGAGCAGCGTCGGCGCGAAGGATAGCGAAGGTCATCGTGGGCCCGCGAACAAGCGCGGACTTGGCCTGAGCGGTCGCGAAGGTGGACTCCTGTGCCCGCGCGCTCCGCGTCCCGATTCCCAAGGAGGGCACCGGCGATGATGCGTTGGATCGTTGGCTCGAGCCTCAAGTTCCGGCTTCTCGTCGTTGCCCTGGCGGGGGCGACGCTTGTCGTCGGAATGACCCAGCTTCGCAAGATGCCGGTCGACGTCTTGCCCGAGTTCGGACCGCCGACCGTCGAGATCCAGACCGAGGCGCTCGGACTCTCCGCGGCGGAAGTGGAGCAGCTGATCACGGTTCCGATGGAGCAGGACTTGTTGAACGGTGTTGCCTTCCTCGACGACATCCGCTCCGAGTCGGTCCCGGGGCTGTCTCGAATCCTCCTCATCTTCGAACCAGGGACCAACATCTTCCGCGCGCGGCAGGTGGTCGCGGAGCGCCTGACGCAGGCGCACGCGCTGCCGCAGGTGTCGAAGCCGCCGCGGATGCTGCAGCCGCTGTCGTCGACGAACCGTGTGCTGCTGGTCAGCGTCTCGTCGAAGACGGTGTCGCCGATCCAGATGTCGGTGCTTGCGCGCTGGACGATCGCCCCACGTCTCGTCGGCGTGCCGGGCGTCGCCAACGTCGCCGTCTGGGGACAGCGCGACCGGCAGCTGCAGGTGCAGGTCGACCCGCAGCGGCTGCGCGACCAGCGGGTCACGCTCGACCAGGTCGTCGAGTCCACGGCGAATGCTCTGTGGGTGTCGCCGCTGACCTTCGTCGAGGCGTCGACGCCAGGCACCGGCGGTCTCATTGACACTCCCAACCAACGGCTCGGAATCCAGCACATCTCGCCCCTGAGGACGCCGCCGGACCTCGCTGCAGTGAGGCTCGAGGACACGCACGGCCGCAATCTCAGCATTGGCGACGTGGCGACGGTCGTGGAGAACCATCAGCCGCTGATCGGCGACGCGGTCGTCGGGAACGGTAGTGGCCTCCTGCTCGTCGTCGAGAAGTTCCCCGAGGCCAACGTCCTCGACGTCACCCGCGGCGTGGAAGACGCGATCAACGCTATGGAGCCCGGTCTCTCGGGCATCGAATTCGACACGACCGTCTACCGGCCGGCGTCGTACGTCGATAAGTCGATCGACAACCTCACCGTGGCGCTGATCATCGGCCTCGGCCTGGTGTTCCTGGTTCTCGGCGCCCTGTTCTTCCGGTGGCGCACGGCGTTGGTCGGCATCGTCGCGATCCCGTTGTCGCTGGTGGCCGCGGCGCTCGTGCTGTGGGCGCTCGGGACGACGATGAACTGGATCGTGCTCGCCGGGCTGGCGGCCGCGCTCGTAGTAGTGATCGACGACGTCGTCGTCGACGCCGAAAGCATCACGCGGCGCCTGCGTCGAGAACGCGACGCCGGCGGCGACAAGTCGATTGCCAGGATCGTTCTCGACGCGTCGCTCGAGGTCCGCAGGGCGACGCTGTACGCGACACTCGTCATCGGCCTGGCAGTGGTGCCCGTCTTCTTCGTCGAGCGTCTCGCCGGCGCGTTCTTCCCCGACCTCGCCGGCGCGTACCTGCTCGCAGTGCTCGCGTCGATGGTGGTTGCGCTCACGGTGACGCCCGCGCTGAGCGTGCTGCTCCTCTCCCGCGCGGAGCCGAACGGCGCCCGAGCTCCCCTGATCAGCTGGCTCGAGGACGCGTACGAGGCGCGACTGGCGCAAATCGTCACCAGACCGCGCGTCGCGTATGTCGCCGTCGGCGTCGCTCTCGTGGCCGCCGCCTCGGCGGTGCCCTTTCTCGGACACTCGCTGCTTCCGACGTTCAAGGAGTCCGAGCTGCTGATCCGTTGGGACGGCCCCCCCGGCACGTCGCTGCCCGAGATGAACCGGATCACGGGCCTGGTCGGCCGCGAGCTGCGTTCTATTCCAGGTGTCCGCGATGTCGGCGCACACGTCGGCCGCGCCGTGACAGGCGATCAGGTCGTCGGCGCCAACTCAGCCGAGCTCTGGGTCAGCGTCGACTCCTCGGCCGACTACGACAGGACGGTGGCCGCGATCCGCCGTGTGGTCGCCGGCTACCCCGGCCTCTCGCGGGGTGTCCAGACCTACACGCACGAGCAGGTGGGGGAGCTCCTGAGCGGCACCCGCGACGACGTCGTCGTTCGTCTCTACGGCGAGGAGCTCCCGATCCTGACGAGCCAGGGGACGAAGGTGCGGAAGGCACTCGCCAAGATCGACGGCGTCACGAATGCTCGAATCCTCCAGCCGGTCGAGGAGCCGACGCTCGAGGTCAAGGTCGACCTCGCCAGGGCGGAGAAGTTCGGGATCAAGCCGGGCGATGTTCGTCGCGCAGCAGCGACCCTGCTGTCCGGCCTGACGGTCGGCAATCTCTTCGAGCAGTCGAAGGTCTTCGACGTCGTCGTCTGGGGCACGCCCGAAACGCGCGGCAGCCTGACGAGCGTTCGCGAGCTGCTGATCGACACGCCCGGCGGCGGCCACGTACGTCTCGCGGACGTCGCGGACGTGCGAATCGCTCCCAACCCGGCGGTTATCAAGCGTGAATCCGTGTCGCGCTACGTCGATATCGTCGCCGGCGTCAGCGGACGTGATCGCGACGCTGTGGTTCGCGACGTCGAGCGCCGGCTGCACGAGATCGCGCTCCCGATCGAGTACCACGCGGAGGTACTCGCGCCGGAGGCTCAGCCGCTCGGTCGTCTATTCGCCATAGGGATCGCGGCCGCGGTCGGGATTCTTCTGCTCCTGCAGGCGTTCTTCGGGAGCTGGCGCATCGGCGCGCTGGCGTTCCTCACACTGCCGATCGCGGCGGTCGGCGGTCTGCTGGCGACGCTGGCGGCGGGCGAGTCGTTCTCCTTCGGGTCGTACATCGCGCTGCTCGCGGTGTTCGGGCTCGCCACGCGCAACGGTGTGTTGCTCTTCGATCACCTGCGCCGTCTGCGGCAGGGCGAGGGCGAAGCGCTCACCGCGGAGCTCGTCCTGCGCGGCGCCCGCGACCGGGTCGTGCCGATCCTGATGACCGCCTCGGCGGCGGCCGTGATGTTCATTCCTATCCTGGTCATGGGCAGCAAGCCCGGCTACGAGCTGCTGCGCCCCGCGGCGGCGGCCGTCCTCGGCGGACTCGTCACCTCAGTCCTACTCAATCTCTTCGTCTTGCCCGTCCTGTACCTGCGCTTCGCGTCCAGCCGTGCGGCCAAGCCCTCGGCGGAGCCCGAGCGCGAGGAGCTCATGCCGGTGCTCAATGTGTGACGTGCAGCTCCGTCAAGTGCTGGGAGGAAGCAACATGCAGCAGCACAGTGGTCGCCGCTTGATCGTCGTGGTACTGCTCCTCGTCCCTCTGCTGGTCGCGGCATGCGGAGGAAGCACCGGCGAGGAGGCAGCCGAGCAACCAGGGGTCGCAGAGAAGGTCGAAGGAGGGAAGCTCATCCGCGTCGTCCTCACTGAGGACGCCGCGAAACGGCTAGACATCCAGACCGCGCCGGTCCGGAACGACGGGAGCCTCACGGTCATTCCGTACGCCGCAGTCCTCTACGACCCGACCGGCGAAACGTGGACGTACACGAACCCCGAGCACCTCGTCTTCGTCCGGAAGGACATCAGGGTCCGCCGGATCGAGGGCAACAAGGCATTCCTGCGAGCGGGGCCGTCGGTGGGAACTCCGGTCGTGACGGTCGGAGCGACGGAGCTGTGGGGCGTCGAATACGGCGGGATCGAAGAAGACTGATCGGACCTGTGGCGACTGAATTCCGTGTGAAGGGGCGTTCCCGAAGATGATGCGTTGGATCGTCGGCTCTAGCCTGAAGTTCCGCTTCATCGTGGTCGCTCTCGGCGCCGCCATGATGGTCTTCGGCGCCCAGCAACTGCGCGACATGCCCGTGGACGCTTTCCCGGAGTTCGCGCCGCCGCGGGTCGAGGTTCAGACGATCGCCCTTGGGCTGACCGCAACCGAAGTGGAGTCCCTCGTCAGCATCCCGCTCGAACAGTCGCTCAACGGGATCGAGGGACTCGACGTGATCCGTTCGAAGTCCGTGCCGCAACTGTCGTCGATCGAGCTGCTCTTCGAGCAGGACACCGATCTCCTGCACGCGCGGCAACTGGTGCAGGAGCGCGTGGAGGCCGTCACGCCGTCGCTGCCGACCTGGGCCGCGCCGCCGTTCATCATGCCGCCGACGTCGACCACGAGCCGCGTCATGAAGATCGGCGTCTCTTCGAAGACGCTCTCGATCACCGATCTCTCGACGATCGCATACTGGAAGATAAGGGCTCGTCTGCTGCGCGTACCCGGCGTCGCGAACGTCGCTCTCTGGGGCGAGCACCTGGAGCAGCTGCACGTGCAGGTCGATCCGCAACGTATGCGCGAGCAAGGCGTCACCCTCGACCGGGCGATGGAGGCGACGTCCGACGCGCTGGACGTAGGTCTCCTGCGTTTCTCCAGCGGAGCCGTGATCGGCACCGGCGGCCTCATCGACACGCCGAACCAGAGGTTCGCTGTCCGGCACGTCCTGCCGATCGTGAGACCGGACGCCCTTGCTCAGATACCTGTGACGGAACGAATCGGCGGCACGGTGCGCCTGCGCGACGTGGCGAACGTCGTGGTTGACACCCAGCCGCTCGCCGGCGACGCGGTCGTCAATGACGGACCCGGCCTGCTGATGGTCGTCGAGAAGTTCCCGTGGGGCAACACGCTCGACGTGACGCACGGCGTGGAGGCGGCGCTCGACGAGATGGAGCCCGGGCTGCAGGGGGTGGAGATCGACACCCACGTCTTCCGCGCGGCGAACTTCATCGAAACGTCGATCGACAACCTCACGCACGCGCTGCTGATCGGCGCGCTGCTCGTCGTCCTTGTCCTCGGCTTCTTCCTGTTCGAGTGGCGCACCGCCCTGATCAGCCTCGCGGCGATACCGTTGTCGCTCGTCGCCGCCGGGCTCGTGCTCTATGCGCGTGGCGAGACGATCAACGTGATGGTCCTGGCTGGGCTGGTCATCTCGCTCGGTGTCGTCGTCGACGACGCGATCATCGGCATCGAGAACACCTGGCGCCGCCTGCGCCAGCACCGTGCCGACGGTAGTGGCAAGTCGATGACGCGAATCGTCCTCGACGCTTCACTCGAGGTGCGGGGGCCGATCGTCTACGCGACCTTGATCATCGTCCTGGCCCTCGTACCGATCTTCCTGCTCCAGAGCCTGACCGGCATCTTCTTCCGGCCGCTCGTGCTCTCCTACGGGCTCGCGGTCGCCGCGTCGCTCATCGTCGCGCTGACGATCACGCCGGCGCTGAGTTTGATCCTCCTCGCCCGCGCGCCGCTCGATCGCCGGGACGCTCCCCTCGCTCGCTGGCTCAAGCGCGGCTATGCGGCAATCCTCTCGAGGGTCATCTACCGGCCGCGCGGCGCGTACGCGCTCGTGGCTCTGACAGTCCTCGGGGGCGTCGCAGTGGTGCCGTTCCTCGGCGAGTCGCTGATTCCCGAGTTCAAGGAGCGGGACTTCCTCGGGCACTGGATCACGAAGCCGGGGACGTCGCTCCCCGAAGAGCGCCGCATCGTGACCCGAGCGAGCCGCGAGCTCCGCTCGATCCCGGGCGTCAGTCACTTCGGGTCGCACATCGGGCAGGCCTTCCTGGCGGACGAGGTGGCGGGCGTCAACTTTGGCGAGAACTGGATCGCGATGGACCCGTCAGCGGACTACGACAAGACGCGGGACGCGATCGAGAAGACCGTCGACGGCTATCCCGGCATGTTCCATGACGTGCAGACCTACCTGAACGAGCGGATCGACGAGGTGCTCGCGGGGTCCAGCGAGCCGATCATCATCCGCATCTACGGACCCGACCTGGACGTCCTTCACGACACGGCCGACCAGGTGCGAGACGTGTTGACGGACATCGACGGCGTCAGCGACGCGTACGTCGAGTTCCAGGAGGGCGTGCCGCAGCTGCAGGTCGAGGTCGACCTCCGCGCGGCGCAACGCTACGGCGTTAAACCCGGCGACGTGCGGCGCGCGGCGGCCACGTTGGTGGAGAGCGAAGAGGTCGGCGACATCTTCGTGGGCGGGCGTGCATACGACGTCCACGTGTGGAGCACGCCGGAGACGCGCAACAGCGTCACGAGCATCCGGGAGCTGCCAATCGACACGCCCGAGGGAGGTCGTGTGCTCCTGGGGCGCGTGGCGAACGTGCAGATCAGGCCGTTCCCGAACGTCGTGCACCACGAAGGGACGTCGCGGAGCATCGACGTGGCCGCCGGTGTCAGCGGACGGGACCTCGGCTCCGTCGTCGGCGAGCTCGAGGACGGGCTCGACACGGTGAAGTTCCCTCTCGGCTACCACGCTGAGCTGCTGGGCGAGTACACGGAGCGTCAGGCGGCGCAGAAGCGGCTGGCGCTCTATGGCATCGGCGCGGCGATCGCGATCTTCCTGCTCCTCCAGGCGTCGTTCGGAAGCTGGCGCCTGGCGACGCTCTCGTTCTTCACGCTGCCGATGGCACTGGTCGGCGGAGCGCTCGCGGCGTGGATCGGCGGCGGCGTGCTATCGCTCGGCTCGCTCGTTGGGTTCTACACGGTGTTCGGGATCGCCGCCCGCAACGGCATCCTGATGATCAACCACTTCCAGCACCTGGAGCGGCACGAGGGCGAAACGTTTGGTCCAGCTCTTGTTTTGCGCGGCGCGCAAGAGCGGTTGTCGCCGATCTTGATGACGACATTGGCAACAGGTCTCGCCCTCGTGCCACTCGTGGTCGCCGGGAGTATTCCGGGTCACGAGATCGAACATCCGCTTGCCGTCGTCATTCTGGGCGGCCTTGTCACTTCGACGCTGCTCAACCTGTTCGTCGTGCCTTCGCTCTACTTGCGGTTCGGGAGGGGTAGGAATGCGCTTCCGGCGCCTGGCTGAACCGGACCGATCATCGCCCCAATTGGAGGTGAACGCCATGCGCTTTTGTGTCGCGGCCGCACTCGCTGCGTCGTTCCTCGTGCTTTCGTGCTCTGCTTGCGGCGGTGAGACTCGCGCGAAGGCGACACCATCGAAGCCGATCAGCGCGAAGGATTTCGACCGGAAGAATTTCGACCACTCGATCGAGTTCGACAACGAATGGTTCCCGCTGCGACCAGGCACGCAACTCATCTCTGCGGGTTCGACCAGGGAAGAGGGACGGCGCGTGCATCACCGCGTCGTCTTTACCGTCACCGACCTGACCAAGGTCGTCAACGCCGTGCGAACGGCGATGATCTTGGAGCAGGACTTCAGCGGGGGCGAGCTCGTGGAGACAGAGCTGGCGTTCTTCGCACAGGACAACGACGGGAACGTCTGGCACCTGGGCCAGTACCCCGAGGAGTACGAGAAGGGGAAGTTCGTGGCGGCGCCGGCCTGGCTCGCCGGACTGAAGGGCGCCAGAGCCGGGATCTCCATGAAGGCGAAGCCGCGGCTGGGCGCGCCCAGCTACTCGCAGGGGTTCGCACCCCCGCCGATCAACTGGGTCGATCGGGCGAAGGTCCACCGCATCGGCGCGAGGACCTGTGTGCCGGTCCGCTGCTACGACGACGTGCTCGTGACTCGCGAGTTCGAGGTGGGCAAGCCCGACGCCTATCAGCTCAAGTACTACGCCCGCGGCGTCGGGAATGTTCGAGTCGGCTGGGCGGGTTCGAAGGACAAGGACCGAGAGACCCTCGTCCTGGTCAAGGCCGTGCACCTGAGCCGACGTGGTCTGGCCGGCGTCCGCGCGTCGGCGCTGCGCCAGGAAAGGCGGGCGTACAGGATCAGCAAGGAGGTGTACGGGCGCACCGCGCCGGCGACTCGGCGCTGAGCGACTGCGCTTCGGAGGTGGACATTCGCCGTTTCATCTCCCTTTCATCTCAGCGTTCCAGTGTCTGACTAGAAGTCGAGGAGGAGGGCCCCCATGATCACCGCTTCTGGAGTCATTTCGAGAGTCAGCGCGCTGGTGAGGGCGGTGAGACTCCTCGCCCCAGTCGTCGCGAAGAGCGCGTCCGTCGTGCTCGCGCGCGTGATCGAAGGAGCGTTGGCCTCGCTCGCAGCCGGCGCCGCGATTACCGTCCAAATCGCTTCCGCCGCCGCATCGAAAGTCAGCGCGCTGGTGAGGGCGGTGAGACTCCTCGCCCCAGTCGTCGCGAAGAGCGCGGACGTCGTGCTCGCGCGCGTGATCGAAGGAGCGTTGGCCTCGCTCGCAGCCGGCGCCGCGATCACCGTCCAAATCGCTTCCGCCGCCGCGTCGAGAGTCAGGTCGATGGGTGGGTCGTTCAATCTTGCCCCCGCTCGTTCCAAGGGTGCAGAGGCTGTTCGCGTGCAGCGGCGGGCCCTCGTCGTGCTCGCGCTCGCAGGCGCGATCGCGATCGCCTCCCATCTCGGTGCAGGCTGGCTGCAGAGCGCGCCGGCCGCTGCGGAATCGGGCGCGGTCGCCAGGGCCGCCCGCGACGACGTCGTCCTGACCGTCGGAGGCGTCGGCCGCATCGTCCAGGCAGGGCCGTCGACGGAGATCGCCCTCCCTTCGACCGCGGGAAGCGGGAGCGGCGGCTCGACGGTCCCGGCTTCTGGTGGGTCCGGCGGGACGTCGGCCCCACCGGCCGCGACCTCGGCCACGGCCGTGTTCCCGCGGACGAGCGGCAGCCTTCAGCGGTTTCTCGTCGTACCGGGGCAGCGAGTGGCCGCAGGTCAGGCACTGGCTGTACTCGACGACCGCGGGTCGTCGGCGGCCGCGATCGCGCAGGCTCAGAACCACGTCGCGATGGCGTTCGTCGAGCTGCGGCAGAAGCGGACGACCGATCCGCTGAAAGGTCTTCCACCGACGCGCGCCGAAATCGCCGCGGGACGCCGCGCCGTGACGTCGACCCGGGCGCGACTCGCGGCGGTGCTCCACGGGGCACGCCCCGCGGACATCAGTGCTGCACGGCTCGACCTCCGGCGCGCGGAGGCAGACCTCGAGACGCTCCAAGGAGGCTCATCGGGCGAACGCGCCGATGCGATCACCATCGCGCAGCACAACGTCCAGCTCGCCCAGGAGCGCCTCAACCGCATTCTTGCGCCGCCGAATCCGGCCGACGTCGCCGCTGCCGAGGCCGACCTGAGGCGGGCCGAAGCCGACCTCGCCTTGCTGCTCAAGCCGGGGGTCGAAGCGCTGCCGGCCGAGATCACGGCCGCGAGAGCGGCGGTCGACGCGGCGCGGCTGAAGCTCGCACGGCTCCTCGAACCCGCGAACCCCGCCGACGTCACCGAAGCTCGGCTGGAGCTCGAGCGGGCGCAGGCCGAGCTGCGCAGGCTCCGGGCCGGCCCGAGCCCTGCTGGACTCGCGGCCGCTCGGCAGGCCGTCAAGTCGGCGCGGGCGAAGCTCGCGCAGTTGCTCGGGCCGCCACTCGCCGCTGATGTCGCGGCGGCGCGGTTCGACGTCTTCAAGGCCGAGGCCGACCTAGCCGTGCTTCGCGTCCGCGGTCAGCCCGCTTCGTCGCTCGACATCGCGCTTGCGCGGCTGAAGGTCGTCGGAGCTCAACTCCGCCTCGGGAATGCGCGCTTCGCGAAGCCGCTGCTGACTGTTCGCGCTCCCGCGCGTGGGACCGTCACCGCGCTTTTCAGCGTGCCGGGAGCGCCCGTCGATCCGCTGACGCCCGTCGCAACGATCGCCGATCTCGACCGGCTCGAGGTGACCGTCGACCTGAGCGAGTTCGACGTTGCGCGCGTGCGGGCCGGTCTGAAGGCCACCGTCAGCGTCGATGCGCTCGGCGGCAAGTCCTTTCCGGGCAAAGTGCTCTTCGCGGCGCTGACGGGAACAACCAACGGCGGCGTCGTGACCTTCCCTGTACGTGTCGGTCTCGCACACACAATGGCGCTCAAGCCCGGCATGAACGTGTCCGTGCGGATCCTGGTTGCGAAGCGCCTCGATGTCGTGCAGGTGCCGCTCGAAGCCGTCGCCCGCGACGACGAGGATCGACCGATCGTCAACGTTGTCGACGCGGCCGGCGACACGGCGCCTCGGAGAGTAACGCTCGGGCTCGCGAGCAACGAGAACGTCGAGATCGTCAAGGGCCTCCGCGCCGGCGAGGTGGTGGCTCTTCCGGAGACTCAAAGTCAGGAAGAGGGGGACTAGTGCCCGAGGATGGCCGCGCGACGATCATCGATCTCGTCGACGTTACGAAGCTCCATCGCACCGGCGACGTCTCGGTCGAGGCGCTCCGTGGCGTCAGCTTCGTCGTCGGCGAGGGCGAGTTCGTTGCGATCATGGGGCCGTCCGGCTCGGGGAAGACGACTTTGCTCGGGATCCTCGGCTGTCTCGACCGGCCGACGACGGGCTCGTACCGGCTCGTCGGCCAGGAGATGTCCACGCTCAGCGAGACGCGCCGGGCGCACGTGCGAGGTGAGCGGATCGGCTTCGTCTTCCAGGCCTACAACCTGCTCCCGCGGTCGACCGCCTTCAAGAACGTCGAGCTGCCGCTGATTTACGCAGGGGTTCGTGCGCGCGAGCGTCGCGGGCGAGCGCTCGAGGCGCTTGCCGAGGTAGGGCTCGCAGACCGGGCGAAGCACCTTCCGACCCAACTCTCGGGCGGCGAACAGCAGCGTGTCGCGATCGCCCGTGCGCTCGTCGTTCGACCGAGCGTCGTGCTCACGGACGAACCGACCGGCAACCTCGATTCGGCCAGCGCCGACGAGGTGCTCACGATCCTCGAGCGCGTCAACCGGCACGGCGCGACGATCGTCATGGTTACGCACTCGAGCCGGGTCTCGAAGCGCGCGTCCCGAATCCTGCGGCTCGAGGACGGGCTGATGATCGCGGACGAGCCGGTCGAGCGAGCGCCGGTGCTCGAAGTGGCGCAATGATCGCGTTGTTCGAGCAGTGGCGGATCGCGCTCGGCGCGCTCCGCGCGAACTGGTTCCGCGCTGTCTTGACGGCGCTCGGCGTGGTCATCGGCGTGGCCTCGCTGGTCGCAGTCACCGCTGTCAGCTCCGGCGCTCAATCCGAGGTCGCGGCGAGCATCCGCAGGCTGGGCGGAAACGTCGTGAAGGTGGACGGAGAGTTCATCACTATCGGCACGAGTCAGTCGCCCACAGACCGCACGATCACGCCCGAGGACGTCGCCGCGATCACGAACCTGCCAATGATCACGGCGGTCGCCCCGCACCAGGACATCGAGAGCATCGTCGTCTCTACCGGCCGGTACCAGGCAAACACGTGGCTCGTCGGAATGACCGCGAGCTACGCCGACATCCAGAATCAGCGCGCGATTGCGGGGCGCCTGGTCAGTGCCGCCGACATCGGCTTCGGACGGAGCGTGATGGTGCTCGGCTTGGACGCGGCTCAAAAGCTCTTTCCGGGCCAGGACCCGATCGGGAAGACGGTGCGCGTCGGAAGTCACGAGTTCGAGGTGATCGGCATCCAGAACCGCAGAGGGAAGCTCGCCGACGAGAATCTCGACAATCGCATCTTCGTCCCGCTCCCGATCGTTACTCGCGTGCTCCTGGGCGGCGTCAACACGGTTCACATCGACGCCCGTGTCCGCAGCGAGTCCGAGATCGAGCCTGCGATCGACGGAATCAGCACCGTCCTGCGCGAGCAGCACCAGCTCCCGAGCTCTTATCCGGACGATTTCTCGGTCGAGGACCAGGCGAGCATCGTGAAGGAGGGACAGAGGGCGACTACGACCTTCCGCGTGCTCACCTTCGCGCTGGGCGGGATCGCGCTGCTCGTCGGCGGGATCGGGATCATGAACATGATGCTCGTGTCCGTTCGCGAGCGGACGCGCGAGATCGGCATCCGCAAATCGGTCGGAGCCGATCCCTGGAGGGTTCAGGTTCAGTTCCTGGTCGAGGCCGTCGTCCTGAGCACGTTTGGAGGCATTGCCGGCGTCTTCACGGGCATCGCCGCGACGAAGATGGTCAGCGCATTCGCGGGTTGGCAGACGCTCATCAGCTCAACCTCGCTCGTTTTGTCGTTCCTAGTCGCGCTCTGCGTCGGGCTCTTCTTCGGCTACTACCCGGCGCGGCGGGCCGCGCGGCTCGACCCGATCGCCGCCCTGCGGTACGAGTAGGCGAAGGTGCGGCGAGCAGCCAGACGCCCCAGCGAGGTCTTCGCTCGCCAGATGCGGATTCAGCGCGGGCGAAAGGGCTGGACGCAAAAGCAGCTCGCATCTCGGCTGACCAGGCTCGGTCTCCACGTGCATCAGACGACGGTCGGAAAATGGGAGGCCGGGGAGCGGCGAATCGCGCTCGATGAGGCACTGGCGATCTCCGTCGCCCTGGACGTCTGTCCCGCGCATCTCGTCGCCGGGTCGTACTCGGACGGGACGCCTGGCGATCCGACGATCGCCCTTAGCGAGAGCACTGTTCCCGTCTCTGCGCGCGAGATGCGAATGTGGGTACGAGGGCAGCAGCCGCTCTGGGGACAGGACGAGAGGCGCTATTACACGGAGGTCCCACCCGACGAGTGGCTGGCTCTGCGGCGGGCGGGCGTAATGTTGCTGCTTCGGAGCGTGCAGGACCTAGTCGAGGCGTGGGCCGATGACGATCGTGAGTCGGCGGTCGAGATCATCGACTCGATCAGCGACGAGCTCGGGCGACAGCGTCGCGCGCTCGAGCGCGAGTTGAGTAGAGAGGCGGCGGACGGCGCGCCGGCGCGTTCGGGCGTCGGGGCTTCGCACGCTTCGACGTGGTGATGCCCTCGTAGTCCCCGTCTTCACCTTGCTGACGAGCTGTTCGGCTGCTCCGGCGAGCCCAGGTTCTCCTCGCCCCGGTCGCCGACGCGGCTGACCCTGATGTGGTCGAGCATCGGTCTCTCCTTGAGCGCCTCTCATTTAGTTTGCAACCGTGTCCGACCCAGACGACAGCTTGCTCAGCTCGTACGAGTAGCCCGCCTGACGCAGATAGGGCGTCAGGCCGCCCATGAAGAACGGGAAACCGGCGCCGAGGATGAGCGCGGTGTCGACATCCTTCGGCGAGGCGACGACGCCTTCCTCGAGCAGGTGTCGAACCTCCTCGGCCAGGGCCTCGAGCACCGCTTCGCGGATCTCCTCGACACTGCGAACCGCCCCCTCTCCGGTGACCGCGAATCGGTCCGGGTAGGCCGCGTACAGCGTTTCGCGGACGTGTTGCGCGACCTGCTGCCCCACCATTTGCAGGAGCACCGAAGGCGCCATCGGCAGGCCCAGCCCGAGGACGGCCTCGTCGGTGTTTTCGACTGAGTTCCCACGCTCGATCTCATCGAGCAGGACGACCATCATCCGGCTCAGGAGCCGGTTGACTACGAACCCCGGCGCATCGTTGACGAGCACCGGACGCTTGCGGAGCCGGTCGGCGACGGCCCACGCGGTTGCGAGCGAGCTGTCGTCGGTCTCGGGCGTACGGACAAGCTCGACGAGCGGCATCAGCGCCACGGGGTTGAAGAAGTGCATGCCGACGAGGCGTTCCGGTTGCTCGAGTCCTTCAGCCATCGCGGTCACGGAGAGGGCGGAGGTGTTCGTCGCCAGCACGCACTCCGGTCGGACGACCTCCTCGAGCTCGGCGAAGACCTCCCGCTTAGCACCGAGCTCCTCGAAGATCGCCTCGAGCACGAGATCGCAGTCCTCGAAGCCTTCGTAGGAGGTGCTGCCCTCGGCGAGAGCGGCGAGCGAGACGGCCTCGTCCGGATCGAGCCGGCCACGCGCGGCTGCGCCCGCGAGGTCGTCGCGAATCGTCTCCAACGCACGGTCGACGATCTCCTGCTCGAGGTCGCGAAGGACGACGGGGACGCCGAGCCGGCGGAGGAAGAGCGTCGCCAGCTGGGTCGCCATCAGGCCCGCGCCCGCGATGCCCACTCTGGCCACCTCGCGTGGCTCAGCCGAGGGGCGGCCTGCGCCGCGACGGGCGCGCCGCTCCACGAGGTCGAACGCATAGAGCGAAGCCTGCGCCTGAGGAGTGAACATGAGGTCCGCGAAAGCCTCCTCCTCGGCGCGGTAGCCCTCTTCGAGGGTCCGGTGCGAGGCGCCCTCGATCAGCTCGAGCGCGGCGTAGGGTGCCGGAGCTGCGCCGTGCAGCGAGTCGTCGAGCTGGGCGCGGGCACGGCGGACGACCTCGAAGGTGCTCGAGAGATCGGCCTCCACCCGCGGCGGCTGCTCTGGCGCGAGTGCGATCGCCTCGTCGATCAGCTGCTCCGGCTCGACCACGCGGTCGACGAAGCCGAGCTCGCGCGCCTGCTCCGCGTTCAGCATCTTGTTCTGCCGCATCGGGTTCGCGACGATCAGCTTCACCGCAGCCTCCGGCCCTGCGATCCGCGGCGCGAGCTGTGTCGCACCCCAGGCGGGGACGAACCCGAGCAGGCACTCGGGCGAGGCGAACTGCCGGACGGAGCTCGAAATCACGCGGTAATCGCAATGAAATGCGAGCTCCACGCCGCCGCCGAGACAGGCGGCGTTTATCGCCGCCACCGTCGGGTACGGGAGCCCGCGCACCCGTGCGAAAAGCTCCTGTCCGGCGCGGCTGCCCGCGATCGCCTGCTCCCTGGACTCGATCCGCGGGAATTCGTCGAGGTCGGCCCCGCCCGAGAAGCTCCCGGGCTTGCCGGTGAGAACGAGGGCGCCGAAGTCGCCCTCCTCCAGCTCGGGCAACAGCTCGGCGAGCGACTCGAGGGCCGCACGGCCCAGGATGTTCGGGCGTCGTTCGCCGGTTCGGTCGTCCATCGTCACGAGCGCGACCGTGCCGTACGGGGAGTCGCGCCTCTCGAGAGCGAACATCGCCTGGAGTCTAGGCTGGGTCTAGGCTTCTGCGGCCGTGACCAACTGGGGCGAGCACGCTGAGCGCGAGCAGGCGCGCTACCGCGACGGCGAGGCTCGTCTGCCCGACGCCGAAGACTCCGACTCACGTCAGCGGCAACTGACGCGGATGGGGAACGCGGCCGGCGGCGCCGGGCTCTCGCTCCTCGTGGCCGGTCGGCGCGGCGAGTCCTCGGAATGGCTCCACCGAGCGGCCGAGCGCTACCGGGAGAGCATGGCCGACGCGCCGCCGCGGAGCTGGGGGCGGCCGATCGGCGCGATGAAGGCGCTCGTCCTCGCCGGCGACTGGGATGCGGCAGAAGAAGCCGCGCGCTGGGCGCTCGAGCTCGGCGCCGCCGAGGCCGACACGCCGATCGGCCGCTATGCCGGAAGCCTGGCGTTACTCGTGCTCGGCCGCGACGCCGAGGCCCGTCCTGTGGCCGGCTCGCTCCGTGAGCGCGAAGACTTCCCGGGCGATGTCGCGGACGCGCTTGCGACTCTGGCCGCCTCCGACCGGCTCGGGTACGTCTATGCCGTCGAGAGCGTGCTCGAGTCTTTCGAGACCCGCGAGGAATACCTCGAGGACGTGCCCGTGGCGGACACGGTGCTGGTGCTGCAGGCGCTCGCCGGGCGGCGCGACATCGCGGCCGAGCTGGCCTCGGCTCTCCTCCCTAGCGAGACGTTGGCGGATGGAGAACAGCGGTGATGACCAGCGGTTCGAGCTTGAGGTCTTCCAGTTTCCGCGCCTTCTCGACGAGGTCGGTGATGAGGTCGAGCGCCTGCTCGGGCGTCACCCGCGCCGTTACCTGGGCGCTTCGAAACTGACCCTCCTTCCGCGAGGCGAACGCCCGCTGGACCTCGTCGAGCATCGCGGCCTGGAGATCGCTCGTCAGGCGCGAGCTCAACAGCTGCGGGGCGACGCGCACCGTGGTCGCAACCGCGCGGTAGGGCTTCTCGCGACCCTTGCCACCGCCGGCGCGCTCGATGAGACCCGCGCGCAGCAGCATCTTGACGTGGAAGTGCAGGTGGCCGGGGTCGACGCCAAGCCGCTTCGCCAACTCACGGTTCGTGAGCGGCTCCTCGCCCTCGCCGCCGAGCATCTCGAGCACGCGCAGCCGAAGGGGGTGGCCCAGGGCCTTGAGTTGCTCGGCCCGCTCGATCGTGAGGACGTCGCTCGGTGCGGAGGGGGCGGCCACTGACATGTAGAGCCTACATATAGGAAATCAGTCTGCGTTGTCAAGCTTGGCGGCAGCCCCCTCATCGAGCAGGACGATCGTCTCGCCCTCTCTCGAGCGCAGGAGACTGGCCGGTGTCGCCGGATCCGGATCGCCTGTGAAGGCGCGTGCGACGGCCTCGGCCTTTGCCTCGCCGAGCACGAGGAAGACGACTTGCCGCGCGCCCGACAACACGGGCAGCGTCATTGTCACGCGCTCGACGTCTTCGTGGGGAACGGCGACCGCTCGGCGCTCTCGCTCGTCGAGCGCGGGCGAGTTCGGGAAGAGTGACGCCGTGTGCCCGTCAGGCCCGATCCCCTGAAGCGCGAGCCCGAGCCTGACACCCTCCAGTAGGCGGTCGTACTCGGCCGCCGCCGGCTCGCCGCCCAGCTCGCCGCGGATGCGGTGGACCTCGGCGGGTTGCCGTTCGAGGCGATCGAGAAGCGTCTTCTTCGCCAGGAGATAGTTCGAGCGCTCGTCGTCGGGCGGCACGCAGCGCTCGTCGCCCCACCAGAGCCGCGCGGAGCTCCAGTCGGGCTCGAGCTCCGCGGCCTGCTCGTACGCGGGGCCGGGGGAATCGCCGCCCGAGAGCGCGATCGGCGCACCGAAGCGCGCTGCCTCGACCAGGAGCTCAGCTGCCGCGGACTGTGCCTCCTCCGGGGCGTCGAAGACACGGATGTTGTTCAAGGCGCCGCTTGCGGTGCCGCCATCAGGTCGTGCGGGCCGTGAAGACGGCCACGCGGGCAAAGCCCGCGTGGCCTCTCAGCGGCACCGCACGCGGGGCCTCGGCGCACGACCCTCTGAACTGACCGGTCGACACGACCGAACTTCATACCTGACAATTCTAAGCCCCGCCTTCGGCGAGCTCCTGCGAGCGCTCCATGGCCGCCTGGATCGCGTTGAGGAAGGCCGCGCGCACGCTGGCCCGCTCGAGCTCGCGAATCGCGCGGATCGTCGTTCCGCCGGGCGAGGTGACCATCTCGCGGAGCTCGACCGGGTGCATCTTTTCATCGCGCAGGAGCTTGGCCGTGCCGAACATGGTCTGGATGACGAGCTCGGTCGAGACTTCCCGCGAGAGGCCGAGCAGGATGCCCGCCTCGATCATGGCTTCGGCGAGGAGCGCGAAATACGCGGGGCCCGACCCGGAGACGGCCGTCACGGCGTCCATGTAGGGCTCGGGAACTTGGACGACGCGGCCGACGTGCTTGAGCACCTCTTCAGCCATCGCCAGATGCCCGCTGCCGGCGTGCGCGCCTGCGCAGAGTCCGGCGATGCCCTCGTGCACGGTCGCGGGCGCGTTCGGCATCGCGCGCAGCACCGGCACGCCCTCGGTCAGGTGCTTCTCGATCTGCGCGGTCGGCACCGCGGCCGCCACCGAGAGCACAGTCTGCTCCGCGGACAGGAGCCCACCGACCTCGCCGAGGAGGACCTCGAAGTCCTGCGGCTTGACCGCGATCACGATGAAGGCGGCGCTCGAAACGGCGTCGGCGTTCGAGAGCGTCGTTTCGACGCCGTAGCGCTCGGCCAGCTCGTCGATCCGCTCCTGGCGCCGCCCGCTGACGACGATCTCCTCCGGCTTGCGCCAGCCGGAGCTGAGCAGACCGGCGAGCAGCGACTCACCGATCTTTCCGCCGCCCAAAATGGCAATCCGTCTACCGTCAGCCATTAGGGACTGATCCTAAGGCGCTCGCTTGCGACGCCGACCAACAGAGGCCATGCCGACTTGCCGGCATGGCCGATTTATGCGGCGTACCGAGCTTTGATGCGCTCGCGGCGGACTTCCGGTTGGCTCAGCTTCATGGGTACGAGACCCCGCGCGGCTCCGGCCATCAGGTAGACGCAGGCGAGGCCGGCCCACTCCTCGTAGCGGCCGAGTAAGTCAGCCGTTTCCTCGGCGTCGACCCAGCGGCCCTCGATCGCCGAGCAGACCTTCAGGAGCCCGAGATCGCCGACGATGCCGCGGTCGTAGCGTCCGAGCCCTTGCGTCCAGATGACGCCGATCGAGTACGGGCCGATCCCGCGCTCTCGCTGAAGCCGGGCGGCGGCCGCGTCGGATGGGAGCGAGCGCAGCCGCTCCGGATCGAACGTTCGGCAGATTCGCACGAGCGCAGTCGCCTTGCGGGCCGGCAGCCGGAAGCGGTACAGCTCGGCGGGCGCGTAACGGGCCAGGTCTCGAGGAAGCGGCGGCGCCTGGAGATCGCCGGCGGCTTCCGTGCTCGCCCGAATCACGCGGCCCTCGATCAGGTGCGCCTCGCGTCCCGTAATCAACTGGCTGCAGATCGCGCGTAGGAGCGCATGCGTGACCGTCGCCGTGCGAACCGGGCGTAGGCCCTTCAGATGGCGGATCGGCCCGGCGAGCAACTCGTCGCCGCGGAAGCGCTCGAGGAACGGAGTGTGGTCGGCGTCGAGCCCGAGCATGAAGCGGAGCCCAGCGAGCCCGGCCTCCGTCTCGGTCGAGAGAACCAGCATCCCGTCCGGTCGCTGCCGGGCTGAGACTCGCTCCCCGCCGGCGAGTACCGCGACGAGGATGCCGTTGTGGAAGCTGCGCGTCGCATCACGTGCGCGCGGCGCGGAGAGCGCGAGCGAGTAGGGGCCGCGCGGCCTGAGAGTCGTCTCGAGCGTCACGACGCAACCCTACGCGGCGCGGCGGCCGGGCCCATGCTTCCCGAAGACGTGCGGCGCGGTCTGCGGCGAGGAGCGTGCTGGTCTGCGGATCGAGCGGGTACATTGCGCCTCCCTTCGACGTGAAGTATCTTGACATCGAACTACTAGAAGGTAGCAGTCAAGATTCTTGACGTCAAGAATCTTTTTGTTAAGAATGTGACCATGAAGAAGACACAGGAGCGCGACCACGTCGACCGCTTCCTGGAAAGCACCTGGCTGGAGGAGATCCCCAACCTCGATTTTGCGGTCGAGGGCATCGTCGATCGGATGAACGGCCTCAGCCGGCGGTTCAGACGCAGCCTCAACGACACGCTGGCCGAGCACGGGCTGACCTGGGAGGAATGGGAAGTCCTCGGCGCTCTGCGGCGAGCCGGCCCTCCGTTCCGCCGGTCGGCCGGCGAGCTCGCGGAGCTCTCCGAGCTCTCGAGCGGGGCAATGACGAACCGACTCGACCGCCTCGAGAAGAACGGTCTCGTCAAGCGCCTGGCGGATCCGACCGATCGCCGCGGCGTGCTCGTCGAGCTGACCAAGGCCGGCCAGAAGGCGTGGCTGGAGTCGACCGGGGCCGAAGCCGCCCGCGAAGCGCTGATCGCTGCCGCCTTGACCGATCGCGAGAAGGAGCAGCTGAACACGCTGCTTCGCAAGCTCATGCTCGAGTTCGAGCGCAGCGAGGGAAGGCGCTCGAAGAAGGCGTAGGACCGAGTACCGTACGGACGTGGCTGGGCCAATCGACCCCGGAGTGGACATCGGGCATGTTCACCTGAAGGTCGCCGACCTCGACCGCGCACTCGCGTTCTACCGAGACGTCCTCGGGTTCGAGGAGAAGCAGCGGATGGGCGACCAGGCGGCTTTCCTCGCGGCCGGCGACTATCACCATCACATCGGGCTCAACACCTGGGAGTCGCAGGGCGGCTCCCCGCCGCCACCCGGGACGACCGGCCTCTACCACGTGGCCGTGCGCTATCCGTCCCGCGCTGCGCTGGCGGATGCGCTGAAACGGCTCGTCGAGGCGAAGGTTCCCATCTCCGGCGCCTCCGATCACGGCGTCAGCGAGGCGATCTACCTCAACGATCCCGACGGCAACGGGCTCGAGCTCTACCGCGACCGTCCACGGGAGGAGTGGCCGCTGGCGCTCGACGGCAAGGGCGTCGCCATGGTCAGCGAGCCGCTCGACCTGAACGCGCTGCTCGCCGAAGCCGGTGCCTGACACGGTCCACGATCGGTGGGCGGCCTGGGTGCTCGACCGGCGCTTCGGCGGCGAGCCCGAACAGGCCGAGCGCGCGCTGCGGCACCTCGGACCGGTCCGCGACCGCGTCCTCGAAGGTGCGACCGTCCGTGAGGGAGACGTTGTCCTGGACGTCGGAGCCGGTGACGGTTTGATCGCGTTTGGAGCGCTACCGCTGGTCGGCGAGAGCGGGAAGGTCATCTTCAACGACGTCTCGCAGGAGCTGCTCGAGGTCAGCCGCGGCCTCGCCGACGAGCTGGACGCGCTCGATCGCTGCGAGTTCGTGCTCGCGCGGGCCGAGGAGCTGGGCCCGCTGGGGGACGAATCGGTCGACGTCGTCACGACCCGCTCGGTCGTGATCTACGTCGAGGAGAAGCAGCGGGCCTTCGACATCTTTCATCGCGTTTTGCGGCCCGGAGGACGGCTCTCGATGTTCGAGCCGATCAACAGCTTCACGTTCCCGGAGCCTGAGCATGAGTACATGGGCTTCAACGTGGCGCCGATCGCGGGACTGGTCCGTCGCGTCAAGGCCGCGTACAACCGTCTCGCGACCGCTGACGACTCGACCTTGATCGACTTCGACGAGGGAGATCTGATCGGGTTTGCGGAACGAGCCGGATTCCGCAAGGTCGAGCTCACGTACGAGGCGACGGTCGAGCGCGACGCCGGTGCACACTGGGGAAACGATGTCGGCTGGGACACATTCCTCCGCGTGGCGCCGAACCCGCTCGCACCGAGCCTCGCCGAGATGATCGACGATGCGCTCAGCCCGGAGGAGGCGAAACGCTTCGTGTCTCACCTCCGCCCACTCTTCGAGGGGAAGAAGGGAACGAGTCGCTCGGCGGTCGCCTATCTGCGCGCGCTCAAATAGCCCCCTGGCGGCACACGCGTTTCGGAAGCACGCGCCCCGGGGAAACAAAGCGGCAGATTGGGGGTATCCATGCGACTTCTAGGCAGTACGCGCACGAGAGTCCTCCTGGTAGTTGCGACTGCGGCTGTTCTCGGCCTCGTCGGCTATGCGTTGGCGGCGCCGAGCCCCGGGCCGCAGCACCGTGGGACGCTCGTCCACCGAATCAATGCCAACAAGGACGGCGTCAAGGTGAAGACGCGCAGGTCAACCGACCTGATCGCGCAGGACGTCGTCTACCACCCAGGCGACAACTCGGGTTGGCATTACCACCTCGGCATCGTCCTGATCGAGGTGGACGGCCCGGCGGGGAATTCGCTGGTTTTCCACGACCAGTGCCGCACCATCACGGTCCCAACGGGTGGCGCGTTCCACGAGACCGGCCATAAGCCGGGCCTGCTTGAGAGCCCGGGCACCAACACGGCCGACATCACAGTGCACGCGATGTACATCCTCCCGACGGGCGCTGCGGCGCGGGTGAACACCAACCCGCCGCACTGCTAAGGGCTCATTGCAAGTCTTGCGAGAGGCCGGCCACAAGCCGGCCCTCTCGCTGCTATACCTCTGAGGCAAGGATGAGCAAGCCCGTCGAGCAGCTGGAGCAGGTGATCATCCGGTTCGCCGGCGACTCGGGGGACGGCATGCAGCTGACCGGAGGGCGCTTCACGAGCGAAACGGCGCTCTTCGGCAACGATCTCTCGACGCTGCCCGACTTCCCGGCTGAGATCCGGGCGCCCGCGGGCTCGCTGCCGGGCGTCTCGGGCTTCCAGATCCACTACGCGGATCACGACATCCTGACGCCCGGAGACGCGCCGCACGTGCTCGTGGCGATGAACCCCGCGGCGCTGCGCACGAATCTCAAGGATCTGCCGCCGGGCGGCACGCTGATCGTCAACAGCGACGCCTTCAACGAGCGCAACCTCCAGAAGGCGGGCTACTCGTCCAACCCGCTCGAGGACGGGACGCTCGACGACTTCCACGTGCACGAAGTGCCGTTGACGTCGCTGACGATCGAGGCCCTCAAGGACGTCGATGTCACGAAGCGGGAGGCGGAGCGTTCGAAGAACATGTTCGCGCTCGGTCTCATGTCGTGGCTCTACACGCGCCCGACGGAGGGCACGCTGACGTTCATCAACAAGAAGTTCGCCAACAAGCCGGAGATCGCGGAGGCGAACACGCGCGCGTTCCGGGCGGGCTACGCGTTCGGCGAGACGAGTGAGGGCTTCGCCACCCAGTACGAGGTCGCGCCGGCCCAGCTGCCGCCCGGCACCTACCGGAACGTGACCGGGAATCAGGCACTCGGACTGGGCCTGATCGCCGCGAGCACTCAGTCGAAGCTGCCGCTGTTCCTGAGCGCGTACCCGATCACGCCGGCCTCCGACATCCTGCACGACCTCGCGCGGCACAAGAACTTCGGCATCCGCACCTTCCAGGCCGAGGATGAGATCGCCGCAGTCGGCGCGGCGCTCGGCGCCAGCTTCGGTGGAGCGCTCGGCGTCTGCACCTCGAGCGGGCCGGGGATCATCCTCAAGATGGAGACGATCGGGCTCGCGGTCGCGCTCGAGCTGCCGCTGCTGATCCTCGACATCCAGCGCGCCGGGCCCTCGACGGGAATGCCGACGAAGCCCGAGCAGGCCGATCTCCTGGCCGTCATGTTCGGGCGCAACGCCGAGTCGCCGGTGCCGGTGGTCGCAGCATCGACCCCCGGCGGCTGCTTCGAGGCCGCGATCGAGGCGGCGCGAATCGCCCTCAAGTACCGCACGCCGGTCTTCCTGCTCTCGGACGCCTACCTGGCGAACGGCTCCGAGCCCTGGCTGCTCCCGGATGTCGCGGCGCTGCCCGACATCTCCACGGAGTTCGCCGAGCAGCCGGGCGTCGACGGCGGCTTCCTGCCGTACCAGCGTGACCCGGAGACGCTCGGCCGCGCCTGGGCGATTCCCGGGACGCCCGGCCTCGAGCACCGAATCGGCGGGCTCGAGAAGGAGGACGTGACCGGAAACGTGTCCTACGACCCCGACAACCACGATCACATGGTCCGCCTGCGCGCGCAGAAGGTGGCGGGGATCGCGGCTGACATCCCCGAGCTCGAGGTCGACGATCCCGACGGCGCAACGCTCCTCGTGCTCGGCTGGGGCGGGACGTACGGCCCGATCCAGTCGGCCGCTCGCCGATTGCGCAAGGACGGGAAGAAGGTCGCGCATGCCCATCTCGCGCACCTGAACCCGTTCCCGCGGAACCTCGGCGCGGTGCTCGGCCGGTACGACAAGGTGCTCGTGCCCGAGATGAACCTCGGGCAGCTGCTCAAGCTCGTGCGGGCCGAGTTCCTCGTCGATGCCGTCGGCTACAACCGCGTGCGCGGGCTGCCGTTCCGCTCGGACGAGCTCGCCGAGGCGATCGAGGCGATGCTATGACCCGCTGTGAGAGGAGACAGTGATGTTCCGCAAGTTCTTGGAACGCCTGCGTGGCAGCTCCAGGGCGCCAGACGATCTCGCGCTTGGGACGAAACGACCAGGCGACTTTGTCGAAGAGCCAGCCGTCGCTCCGAACGAACAGGCGAGAGATGCCAAGCAGGGCGCGGAAGCGATGGATGCCGCCATCGCAGAGAAGAGAGCGATTCAGAGACCATGAAACAGATGCTGTGACTAGTTGCGAAACGAGACAAGGATGAGCCGCTTCCGCCATTACCTGCGCCAATTGGGGCTGTTACGAAACCACGATGACGAGAAGTGGGACCGCCGTGACGTCGACAACGTCGACGCCGGGGCCGCCGCGCAAAGTCAGCACGGGTCCGGAGCGTTCAAAACCGGTGAGCACGAGTATCCGCCGGACTACGTCAAGAGCTACGACGAGGGGAGACCGCCGCATTGACCGAGAATGGCGGCAACGGGAAGCTGGTCCAGCTCACCGCGAAGGACTTCAAGTCCGACCAGGAGGTGCGCTGGTGCCCCGGCTGCGGCGACTACGCGATCCTCGCCGCGGTGCAGAGCTTCATGCCCGAGCTCGGCATCCCCCGCGAGCGGATCGTCTTCATCTCTGGGATCGGCTGCGCCGCCCGCTTCCCGTACTACATGCAGACCTACGGGATGCACTCGATCCACGGGCGGGCGCCGGCGATTGCGACCGGGCTCTCCACGTCCCGTCCGGACCTCTCTGTCTGGGTCGTCACCGGCGACGGCGACGCGCTCTCGATCGGCGGGAACCACCTGATCCACGCCCTGCGCCGGAACGTGAACGTGAAGATCCTACTCTTCAACAACCAGATCTACGGGCTCACGAAGGGGCAGTACTCGCCGACGAGCCCGCTCGGGACGCGCAACAAGTCGACGCCGATGGGCTCGCTCGACTGGCCGTTCAATCCAGTCTCGATCGCGCTCGGCGCGGAGGCGACCTTCGTCGCGCGGTCGATCGACACCGACAAGAAGCACCTGACGGAGGTTCTGCGCCGCGCGAGCGCCCACCCCGGCTCGGCCTTGGTCGAGATCTACCAGAACTGCAACGTCTACAACGACGGCGCCTTCGACGCGGTCAAGGAGCAGACCGAGAACCAGATCCGCCTCGAGCACGGGCAACCGATCCGCTTCGGCACCGAGGGCGAGCGCGGAGTGCGGCTTCGCCCGGACGGTTCGTGCGAGCTGGTGGACGCGGGCGACGATCTCCTCGTCCACGACGAGCATCAGGTAGACGGCGCGCTCGCCTTCGCGCTGTCACGGATCTCCCACACGCCGCACGGCCCGACGCCGATCGGGATCTTCCGAGACGTCGAGCGCCCCGTCTATGACGAGCTGATGGCCGAGCAGTTGGAGACGGCGCGCTCCGAGCGCGGCGAGGGCGACCTGGCGGCGCTGCTCCACGCCGGGGATACCTGGCAGGTCTCTTAGGGAGCTAGGGGCGGTGTCGGTCGAGCCCAGATTGGGTCGACCGGTCGTTTCAGACGGATGCCCGGCAGAGCCGTGCATCCTGAGGTCGGCACCGCAAGCGGTCTTAGATCGTTTCCTTTTCAATCCGGAATGAGTCGACCGGTCGTTTCAGACGGATGCCCGGCAGAGCCGTGCATCCTGAGGTCGGCACCGCAAGCGGCGCCTTAGTCGAAGAGCGGGAGCAAGCGGTCGCGCCACTCCTCGTCTGAGATGGAGCGGCGGAAGAACGCCTCCAAGACGCCGCGCGGCGGGATGTCCTCGGCCCGCGCGAGCAGGCAGGTGATGGCAGCCAGCTGATACCGGAGGAGATCGTCGTCGATGCGCGCGACCCGCACGGCCTCCTCGAAGGCCCAGATCGTCTTCTCGACGTCTGCGTCGCCGGGCCGCTGCCGCAGCTCACCTGTCAGGTGCCCGAGGTCGAAGGTGTCCCAGTTCACCTTGCTCTTATCGGCACGAGTTGCACGTTCATGATCGCCCGAGCCGGGTAGGACCTAGTCGTCTCCACTCCTCGAGAAGGAGGTGCCGCATGGCGACGAGCATGGAAATCTGGGCCTATCGGGACCAGACGATCACCGGCCTCGATCTGACGGGATATTCCGTCGACGCGACGGACGGGTCGATCGGCAAGGTCGACGAGGCGACGAACGAGATCGGCTCGAGCTACATCGTGGTCGACACGGGCCCGTGGATCTTCGGCAAGCACGTTCTCTTGCCCGCCGGGATCATCGAGCGAGTCGACCAGGATGCCAAGACCGTGTACATCACCCGCACGAAGGACGAGATCAAGAACTCACCGGAGTGGGACGACACACGCGGGGCGGACGAGAGCTACCGCTCCGAGATCGGCTCCTACTACTCGATCGAGAGGTAGCGGCACTCGAGAGCAGGGCGCGGCGGCCGGGCAATTCCCGGCCGCCCGCGCACCGCGAGCGCGTCGTAGCGTTGCGAAGCGCCTTACGGCGCTGATTTCCCGAGCCCGTCCGAGTGCAGGGAGTGGATCAGCTGTTCGAGGTCCTTGACCTCGAGCAACCTGCGCTGGTGCTCGTAGTGAGCTCTCCGGGCATCTGCCCGGCGGCGCTGCGGCGACTTGCCGTCGCCGAAGTCCAGCACTTCCTCGCTCGGCTCAGGGGAGCGGCGGTGTCTTCTCAGTCTGAGCACGCCGAACCTCCGTCGTTGCTCGCGGCGTGACCGCCCCGCCTGGTGAACGTGTATCTGTCACTACGCAATATCGGCTGGGGGGCCGTACCCCGGATCCCTCGCGAAAGTGATCTGCCGTACGAGCTTTAGCCGAGCATGCCGGCAACGCGCGTGAGCGCCCCGGTCGCGGCTCCGGCGAGCAGCGCGAACGCAGCCAGGCAGGCGAGCGTGACGACGGTGAGCACCGTTGCGTACTCCGTCATCGTCTGGCCGTCTTGGGGCGCGAGCCGGTCGTAGAGCTTCTGCATTGCGCGGGCCTCCTGAAGAGTCGCCGCGGGCTGCGACGACGGAATGGGCTAGTGGGTAGATCGTCCCAACCAGGCCGCGCCGCGATCCCCCGTGGCAGGGATCCCTTCGGACGAGTCAGCGGGCGGATACCCGTTGGTCGAACTCGGAACGACGAAGCCCGCCTGGGCGGGCTTCGTGGGGAGCGAGGTGTGGGAGGGGAAGCTTCTAGTCGTCCGGGTTCGACGTCGTGACGGTCTTGATCACCTCGCAGTTGACCTGGACGTCTTGTTCGTCCGCGTTCAGCCAGACGACGTCGTTGCCCGGCCCGCAATCGAGCATGTCGACCGCGTTGTCGCGCGCGAGGGCGTGGAGGTGGTCGTTGCCGTCGCCTCCGTTCTCGACGTCCGTTCCGCGTCCGACGAAGAGACGGTCGTCGCCGGCGCCGCCGTCGACGGTGTCGTTGCCGTGACGGCCGCGGATGCGGTCGTTGCCGTCGGAGCCGTTCAGGAGGTCATTGCCCGGGCCGCCGATGATCCGGTCGTTGCCCGGCCCGCCATCGGCGGTGTCGTCGCCCCAGCCGCCGAAGATCCGGTCATTCCCTTCGAGGGCTGTGACGGTGTCGTTTCCGCCCCTCGCCAGAATCAGGTCGTTTCCCGCCGTTCCCGTGAGCACGTCAGCGTGGTTCGTGCCCCTGATGACGACGACGTGTCGGGCTGCTGCTGCACTGACGGCCACCAGCCCGAGCATGGCCACGAGTATGAGAATCCTGGGCTTGTTCATGCTCCCAAGTGAAAACCCCGCCAGTGAGCAGCGAGTTTTCGTTCCGAAAGGATTTGGTAAGGGTTCCGGCGCGGTTCAGGTCGAGCGGTAGTCGAAGTCGGCTGCATAGCCGCACTTGCCTTGGTGTTCGAACCGAAGCGGACCCTCGTCGACCTTCAGTTCTTCCGCGATCACTTCTTCGCCCGGCTGGTGGTGACCCGGGATCACACAGGTGACGATTGCGTCGTCGTGCACCGGGCCTGAGATGCGGACGCTGACCGCGTCACCAACCCGGAACCACTGGCGGCGCGGCGTGTGGTCGATCTCGATTTGCGCCGGACGCGCCGCAATGAGGTTGCTCGCCTTCCAGGCCCACGGGAACTGCTCCAGCTGCTCGCCCTTCGCGCGGCCGGTCCAGATCTCTTCGATCGCACGCTGCTGATCCGGGTCGGCCCGCTCGTCGACGTAGAGCATCCAGGTCCATGGGGAGCCCTCCTCGTCGTCGCTGTAACGCGCCGCGAGGGCAACCGCGAGGCCGGAGAGGTCGACTTCGCCAGCCTGGCCGTCGACGATCTGCCACGAAAGCGCGCCTTCGCAGATGCCGTACGTAGAGCGGCCGCCTGGCACACCGTTGATCCGTCGGCAGGGGCAGATCGCGTCGCAGTTGCACGATTCGAGGTACGTGCCGGTGATCCGCCAGGCGCTCACATTGCGCTCAGCTGGGCAACGCGCTCGTTGCGGCTGTCACGGTAGTCGGGCCCGAGTGCCTCGGTGAGCTTACGCTCGAGCTCTCCACTCGCGGCCAGCTCCTCGACGATGTCCGCACCGCCGACGAGCTCGCCCTTGACGAAGATCTGGGGGATCGTCGGCCAGCCCGAGAGAGCGGAAAGCTCTTGGCGGAAGCGCGGGTCGGGGAGGATGTCGACCGCGGTCACGGGTGCGCCCGCGCTGCGCAAGGCGTGGAGCGCTCGCTGGGAGTTGCCGCAGGCGACAAAGGCCGGCGTGCCCTTCATGAAGAGTGCGACCGGGTGGGATTCGATGATCTCGGAGATTTGGTTGCGAAGCGTCACGGTTGTCCTTTCGTCTTGATGCGTAGCTCGTGAATGGAACCGTCGGCTAGCGGCGCGGCAAGGGCGTCGTAGACCAGCCGGTGCTGGTCAACGAGGGACAGTCCCTCGAAGCGCGGGCTCGCCACGGTGACCTGGAAGTGGTCGCCGCCCCCGGTGCGGTCTAGCACAGACAACTCGGTCGCTTCGGGAAAGGCCTGCTGGAGCAATGCTTGCAGCGGCTCGGTTGCCATCGCGCCATCGTAGCCAGGCGGCGTCAGACCCCCGGGATCGCTGTAACGCCTTTGATCGGGGTCAGACCCCGATCAAAGTTGTGACGCGATCTAGATCTGTGCGGCTCGAGGAGCCAAGGGGTCAGACGCCTAGGGTCGGTGTAACGCCTTTGGTCGGGGTCAGACCCCGGTCAAAGTTGTGACGGGATCTGGGTCCGTGCGGCTCAAAGGGTCTCATCCTGCCGGCGGGCCGAGGTCTTCGAGCTGCCAGTCTCGGCCGTATGTACGTGTGCGGCGCTGAACGCGCAGCCGCGGACGCCGGCGCGGGGGGAGGAGCGCGACGGCGCGCCCACGGGCTCGAAGCGCCGCCTCGACCGTCGCCCGCACAGCCTTCGGCGGGCGGGAGAAGCTGAACGCCTCGAGGAGCCGCTCGTCCATCAGCGCATGGATCGCGGGCGCACCGAGCCGGCGCGGCAAGCCCGGGAACCAGGCGAGAAACATGTCGCGGGTCGCTGAGCCGACCCGCCGCGCCGCCTCCGTCGGCCGGAATTCGCGGCCCTCGTACTCCTCGTTGAAACTCTCGAACTCCTCGTAGCGCTCCGGGATCTCCTCGATCGCCATCCGCCGCCCGACCTCACGCCAGAACTCGAAGGTCGCGAGCTTCTCCGTTTCGATCAGCGGCCGCCAGCCGAAGCGTGCGTTCCAGCGGATCGGCTCGAAGACGAACGAGGAGAGCACGTAGAGGAAGTCCTCGTTCGTGATCGCGAAGCGCCCGTGGATGCGGTTCATCTGCCGGATCGCTCGCTTCCCCTCGTCGCTGTCGTAGCCGGCCTCGACAATCGTCGAGAGGATGAGATCGGTGTCGTCGTAGCGCTTCTGGGCCGCGCGGCCGAACTCGCCCGACGAGTCGAGCAGCGCCGCGATCGACGGCACCGCGAAGGTTCGGAAGAGGGCGAGCTCGAGCGCGCGCGTCGTGTCCCAGGGGAACTCGAAGCAGACGTCGAGGTAAACGATCCGCCGGTGGTCGGCGACAGGATCGAGCCCGCGGATCTCGCGCAAATAGCGTGACTCGCGCACGGGACGGACGATACTCACGCCGTGCGGTCGCCTCATGTACGTGGGCCGCGCTTCCGCCTAGAAGGGAGGTCTTCCTGCAAGCTACGCGCGTGAGCCGTAACGGCTGGATCGCGCTCCTGGCTGCCCTCGGAGTCGCTGCCGCTGCCGTCGCAGGGGCTCTGCTCGCCAAAGGCTCGACGGACTCGACGCCGCAGCAGCGTGTGCCGACCGCCCCCACCTCCGCACAGGGCTTCTCGCTCCCCCTGGCGCTGAGCTCCTCCTCGCTCGCACTCGCGAAGCACGAGGGAAACCTGCTCGTCGGCATCGCGGCTCGGCCGGGCGGCCCCGTCGAGGTGGCCGCGCTCCGGGCGGAGACTCCGCTCGCGACCGATGAGCTCCGGGTCGAGGTCGGCCATCACAACCTGGACGCGGAGCCGTGCGGGCGCGGCTGCTCGCGTGTAGCGGCGCCAGTCCTCAACGGCTCGCCGGTTCGCCTCTCAGTGCGCGCCGGGTCGTCCAGGCTGTCGTTCGCACTCCCGGCGCGGCTGCCGGCGGACGGAGACGACGTCTTGGCAAGGGCCGAGCACACGATGGGCCGGCTGCATTCGTATCGGTTCACCGAGCGGCTCAGCTCGGGCGCGGAAACGGTCACGACGAAGCTGGAGGTGCAGGCGCCAGACCGCCTCCGTCTCAGAACATCCACCGGATTTCGGTCCGTGATCATCGGCCGGAATCGCTGGGATTTCGCGAAAGGGCATTGGGAGCACGTGCCGTTTCCGGGGCTCGACGTGGCCGGGGTGCTGATGTGGTCTCGCGCGAAGCACCCGCGGATCATCACCCGCCGTCCCCACAGGATCACCGAGCTCGCCGCGTTCGGCCTCCAGCCGGTGCCGGCGTGGTTTCGCGTAGCAGTCAACCCCTCCGGCCGGGTAGTCGAGGCGGAGATGATCGCTGCGAGCCATTTCATGGTCCATCGCTACAGCGACTTCAACAGCAGCGTCTCGATCAGGCCTCCGGTTCGCAGGTGAGCCACCACGGGCACAGCCACCGCGCCCGGAGCTCTCGCGCGCTCGGGCTCGTCCTTGCCCTGACCGTGGGCTACACCGTCGCCGAGATCGTCGGGGGATTGCTGACCGGCAGTCTCGCCCTCCTCGCCGATGCGGGACACATGATCGGGGATTCGGCCGCGCTCGGGCTCGCGCTCGGCGCCGCCTGGCTCGCAGCCCGGCCGGCGACTCCGAAGCGGAGCTTCGGCTACCGCCGAGCCGAGATCCTCGCCGCACTCGCGAACGGCGTCGCCCTGGTCGCGATTGCGATCTGGGTCTTCGTCGAGGCGATCATGCGTCTCGACCATCCGCCGCGGATCCTGGCCGGCTGGATGCTCGTCGTCGCCCTCGTCGGCCTCGCCGTGAACATGGCCGCGGCGGGAATCCTGGCGCGCGTGGGCGAGGAGAACCTGAACGTGCAGGCGGCGTTGAGGCACGTCTTCGCCGATCTCGCCGGCTCGGCGGGTGTCGTCACTGCGGCGCTCGTCGTCCTCGCCACCGGGTGGCGGCAAGCGGATCCTCTCGCCGGAATGGCGATCGCGCTGCTGATCCTCGGCAGCTCGTGGACGATCCTCCGCGACTCGGTCGCGATCCTGCTCGAGACGACTCCGGCCGGGATCGACGCGACGGAGGTGGGCAGGCGGATGGCCGCGGCGGAGGGCGTTGTCGAGGTGCACGATCTCCATATCTGGACGATCACCTCGGGCTTTCCAACCCTCTCGGCCCACGTCCTCGTCGGCCGGGGCGACGACTGCCACGCGCGTAGGCGCGAGCTCGAAGAGCTACTCAGGCGCGAGTTCGGGCTCGAGCACACGACCCTCCAGGTCGAGCACGTCGGCGAGAGCGAAGGTCTCGAAATCACCCCGCTGAGACGGTGGCGGCGCTGACGAGGAGGGCTACGGCCCCGTCTGATCGTGTGGAGCGCCGACCGGCTTCGACTCCGGCGAGCCCCGCTGGCGGAGATAGATCGTGAAGACCACCATCGAGCCGACGGCGAGCAGCTCCGACTGCCAGTTCTCAAGGCTTCGCTCCCAGAAGTTGGACGTCCCGACGTAGGTGAGCCAGGAAACGGTGGGCTCCATGTGGGCGGTCTGGTCGTTGTTGTACTCCGTCCAGGCTCCGAGGGACTCGGCTAGCCAGCTCCCGATGAACAGGGTGCCCATGAGGAGGCCCAGCGAGTTGGAGTAGAGGTGCCGGCGCCAGCCGCGGGCTCGCGCCCACCTGGGCGAGCGGGCTGAGGCGTGCGCGCCCAGCTTCTCCTTCTCATCCGACTCGAGCCCGGCCTCGTCGAGCGGCTTCGACTCGTTCGAGCCGCGCTGCAGCAGCCAGATCGTCGCGACGATGTAGAGCGTGAACTGGAGGTATTCGGACTGCCAGTTCTCCATCACGGCGGCGCCGAACTCGGAGGAGACGAGATAGCGCCCGTACGAGATCAGATGCTCATGATGAGCTGCGAGCTCGTTGTTGTTGTCGAGGTAGCCGGCGTACGACTGGCCGGCGAGCGCGGCGAGAAAGGCGACGCCAAAGCCAAGGGAGAGGCTGTTCTCCCGCAGAAAGCGGCGCACGCTCAGTAGTGGAGCGCGCCGACGACGCTGTAGAAGACGATCCCGGCGACCACGAAGAGCAGATAGGCGAAGAACATCGCCCGCACCCCGTGATCGTAGGAAAGCGCCCGGCTAGTGCCGGTCGCGCCGCGTTCGGCGCTCGTGACTGGCGGAGGCGAGCGCCTCGAGCCCGGCGAGGAACCCTTCCGGGACCTCCGGGGGCTTGGAACGGCGGGCGGCTGCCCTGCGCACCCGCTCCGCCTCGTCGGCCCGGCTCTGCTCGGCTGCCTCAGCCTCCTGCTCACGCCGTTCGAGCGCCTCGGTCCTCACTCTCATGTCGGCCTCTGCCTCGGACAGAGCGTGCTCGCGTCCCTCGACGGTGCGCACCATCTCGGCCGCGGCCTGCTGCTCCTGCTCGACGTCCGCCTGGAGTCGGGTCAATGTGCGCTCGATCTCCTCGAGGGTCTTCGCGCGCTCCTCGAGGCGCTCCTCACGCTCAGTGATGCGGTCCTCGACTCCCTCGACGGCGCCAGTGCGCTGCTCGAGGTCGCGTTCGCGGGCAGAGAGGGCGGTCGAGGCGTAATCAGGGTCGGTTGAAGCAGCGTCACTCGAGGGCCGCAGGCTGATGCCTCCGAGCTTGCGCCTGAGCTTGCGCTCACGCTGCTCGAGGTCTGCATGCTTCGCAGCGACCGCCTCCTCGCGCTCGGTCGTTCGCCTGCACGCTCTCGGCCAGGGCGGAGCTTCGAGCCTCGAGCTCCTGCTCACGGGCGGCCAGCTCTCGGCTCAGCTGCACCGTCGTCTCCTTCCGGAGCTGTTCGCGGCCCTCGGTTTCGTCGCGTTCGCTCGCGGAAAGGGCCTCGGCCCTGCGGTCGAGCTCGGCGCCCCGCGCCTCGAGCACAGCACGCGCAGCTTCGAGCTCCTGCTCCCGGCTCTCCAACCCTGCAATCCGCCCGTCCAGCTCGGCCTGCCGCTCGTCGAGCGCTCTGCTGTGCGCCTCGAGCTCCTCGAGCTTTGCGGCGAGCTCGTGATCCCGTCGGGTGAGCGCCTGCTCGGTGTCAGCCAACTTCGCGGTCCGGCGGTCGAGCTTCGCGCGCTCATCGACGTGGACCGCAACCTTGTTCTTGACCGGCGTGAACCAGTCGCGCTCGGTGCGCAGCAGGCGGACCTTGCGCCCGAGCCGGCGAGCGTGCAGCTCGAGCTTCCGCTCCCGGCGCTCGAGCCGGAGCTCGCGCTCCGCGATCGCCTGGGCGCGCTCGCGCAGGGCCTGCCTCAGCGCCTCGAGCTCTTCGACGAGCTCGGTCGCGCGCTGCCCGTTTTCCTTGTGCTCGACCGTCGTTTTCGCCATGTTCTACGTGGCCCTCTCGACCTTTATACCGCCTAAGTGGAGCGAAATACCATCGGCGGGTCGTGTTGAGACCTGGTCGCCTCACGCAGCCAGGGCTGAAGCTCCTCGAGGAAGCCGGGGTCGACCGCGTGCGGGAGCGGATATTCGCGGTAGAGGACGTCGGCGCCCGCATCCTCGAGCAGCTCCTTGGCGCGTCGGCCCCACTCGACGCCGATCACCGGGTCGTACGTGCCGTGCCCGACGGCGATCGGAGGTAGTGGCCGCTCGAGATCGAGCTCGAAGCCGTCGACGGTGGGGACGAAACCGCTCAGCGCGATGATGCCCGCCGGGCGCGGGCGGTCTGCCCCGAGCCCGAGGGCGTAGCTCATCATCGAGCCCTGCGAGAACCCGCCGAGGACCGTGCGCTCCGGGGGGATGCCCGTGTCCTCCGCGAGCTTGTCCAGGAACGCGGAAGCTAGCCGGTACGACGGGAGGAACGTCTCGGCCGGAGGCTGGCCGAGCTCCGCGAGCACGTACCAGTGGGCGCCGCCGGGCGGGAGCGAGAGCGGAGCACGGGGCGTCACGCCGTGCAACCGTTGTTCGGGATCGAGCGCGTCCAGCAGCGGGAAGAGATCGTTCTCGTCCGTGCCGCGCCCGTGGAAGAGCACGAGCGCGCCATCGGGCTCACCGGCCGGCGGCCTCGTCCTGAACGTTAAGTCCGTCAGCGCGGCGCCCAGCTCTCCCGTGGGTTCGGGAGCGGTGTGAGCACCGGCTCCACCTGCTCGCGGATGTGCTCGAAGTTCGGAGGCAGCGACAGGCGTTCGCCGAGGTGCTCGAGCGGCTCGTCGCTCGTGAAGCCAGGGCCGAGCGTTGCGATCTCGAAGAGGACGCCGCTCGGCTCGCGGAAGTAGATCGACTTGAAGAAGAAGCGGTCGATGACGGGCGTCGGTGAGCCACCTCCCTCGAGCACGCGTTTCCGCCAGGCCTCGTGCTCCTCGGGAGTCGAGGCCCAGGCGACATGGTGGACGGTCCCGGCGCCGCCGACCCCGGGCTCGTTGGTCTGGTCGTACGCGTAGAAGGACCCGCGACGATCGCCCCGCGCCTCGAAGGCGGTTTCCCCCCGGCCCTCGAAGCCGAGCGGGCCCTCGAGGAACCCACGGCTCGCCTCCGGTTCGGATGTATAGGCGCGCACGCCCTCAAAGCCCTGGAGCGCGAGCTCGGACGGGATCTCGGGATGCTCGGCCACGAGGGGCTCGTCCTCGGTCTCGACGACGGCGAGCTCGAGCCCGAGGCCCTCGGGGTCGGAGAAGGTCAGTCGCCCCTCTTCCCGCGAGGTGGCGACTCCCTCGGCCCCGAGGCGCTCCTCCCAGAAGTCGAGCGCGTCCGGCGAAGCGACGCGCCAGACGACCCGGTGCACCATGCCCGCCCCGGCGCGACCTCGCCTTGCGCCTGGGTATTCGAAGAACGTGATGTCGGATCCCGGCGAGCCTCGCTCGTCGGCGTAGAAGAGGTGATAGACGGTCGGGTCGTCCTGGTTGACCGTCTTCTTGACGAGTCGAAGGCCGAGCAGCCGTGCGTAGAAGTCGACGTTGCCCGGCGCATCGGCCGTGATCGCTGTGATGTGGTGAATGCCTTCGAGTTGCATAGCGGCTCCTTGTTGATCCCTGTTTAAGAGCAACTCCGAACCGGCTCCACGAATTCCCTCGGGTACGCGGAGGCCGGGGCAGAGCCTAGGCTTTCCTCGTAGTGGAAGAACACGTGCTGCTCGTGGAGGACGATTCCTCCATTCGCGAGGTCGCAACCCTCGGCCTCGAGCAGGCCGGATTTCGCGTCACAGCGAGCGGCGACGGCCGAGACGCGCTCATCGTCTTCCGGCAGGGCTCGTTCGACCTGGTCGTCCTCGACGTCATGCTTCCGTCGCTCGACGGGTTCGAGGTCTTGCGTGAGATCAGAAGCGACAGCCAGACGCCGGTCGTCATGCTCTCGGCCCGCGACGAGCTGCACGACATCGTCGTCGGCCTCGAGCTCGGCGCCGACGACTACGTGACCAAGCCCTTCGAGCTGCCCGAGCTGGTGGCGAGGATCAGGGCCGTGTTGCGCCGTTCCGCGGCCGTTCCGTCCGACGGCGTGATCTCCGTCGACGACCTCGAGATCGATCCGGGCGCCTTCAGCGTTCGGCGGGGCGGCGAGGACGTCGCGCTCACCGCCACCGAGTTTCGTCTCCTGCTCGAGCTCGCCCGCCGGCCGAAGCAGGTCTTCACCCGCGAGCTGTTGCTCGAGCTGGTCTGGAACTACGACTACCTCGGCGACTCTCGTCTCGTCGACGTGGCGGTCCAGCGACTGCGGGCCAAGGTCGAGGACGATCCGAAGCAGCCAAAGCTCATCCAGACCGTCCGCGGGGTGGGCTACCGATTCGATCCCAGCTGATGCCGCGCCGGATCCCGCCGGGTGGCCTGCGGCGGCGCCTCACGATCGCGTTCACGCTCGCAGTCGGCGCCTCGGCCGCGGCGCTCGCGGTGGGGTCGTACTTCGTCGTGCGCCACAACCTGTTGGCGGACTCGGTCGACACCAGCACCAGGCAGGCGCGCCGGAACCTCGTCATCGCGCCCGGGTACCTGAAGAATGGGCCGGACCCCCTCCTCAGGGCTTACCAGCGCCGCGGGGATTTCGACACCGCCGGGGTGTACCGCGGACGTCCATTCTCCTCGAGCTTCTCCGTCAGCGTGCGGCAGGTCCCGAGCGAGCTGCGAAGGGTCGTCAGAAAGGGCGAGCTCGGCTACCAGCGCAACACAGTCGCGGGCACGCCTTACCTCGTCGTCGGCGGGCGAGCCGGCCGCGACACCGAGCTCTACTACTTCTTCTCGGAGCAGGACCTGCGCCATGAGCTGACCCAGCTTCGCGACATCCTGCTCGTCGGGGTCGGGATCCTGATGCTGGTCGCCGCGTTCGTTGGCGCCATCCTCGCGCGCGGGACCCTTCGTCCGGTCGCGCGCGCCAGTGACGCGGCGCGCTCGCTGGCCGAGGGGCTTCTGGAGACCCGGCTCCCGGTCGAGGGGCGCGACGAATTCGGCGTCTGGGCGGAGTCGTTCAACGAGATGGCGGCGGCGCTCGAGAGCAAGATCTCCGCGTTGTCCGCCGCCCAGGCGCGTGAGCGGCGCTTCACGGCCGATGTGGCCCACGAGCTCCGGACGCCCCTGACCGCTCTCGTCGGCGAGGCCTCGCTGCTCGCCCAGCACCTCGAGGCGATGCCGCCCGGCTCCCAGCGGCCCGCCGAGCTCCTGATCGCCGACGTCGGCCGGCTGCGCCGGCTCGTCGAGGACTTGATGCAGATCTCCCGCCTCGACGCCGGGCAGGAAAGCCTGCAGGCCGAGACAGTCGACGTCGGCGCGCTGACGGCGGCCGCCGTCCAGGCCCGCGGCTGGGACGGGCAGGTTCGCTTGGAAGCCGAGGACGTCGTGATCACGAGCGACCCTCGGCGACTGGAGGGGATTGTCGCCAACCTGGTCGGAAACGCTCTCGAGCACGGAGGCGGCACCGTCGCTGTTCGCGTGGGTCGCGAGGACACGGGCGCCTTCGTGGAGGTGGCCGACGAAGGGCCGGGGATCGCGCCCGAGCACCTGCCGCACCTGTTCGAGCGCTTCTACAAGGCGGATACCGCCCGGAGCGGCAAAGGGACGGGTCTCGGCCTCGCGATCGCCCAGGAGAACGCGCGCCTGCTGGGCGGGCGGATCGAGGTCTGGAGCGAGGTCGGGAAGGGCAGTCGCTTCACCCTACGGATCTAGCTTCGGAGACCGTTTCTGAACGGTTACGCGCTCGTGACGGCAGCGTTGCGACGGGCGAGCAGGGTTGGGACCCGTCAAGCAAGAGAGCAAAGGAGCCCGTCATGAACGCCGACGCAGCTAGAGAGAACACTCGGGAGCTCGCCGCCCGGTACGACGACGGACTCGCGGTCGTCCTGCTCTGGTACCCGCGCGAGGACGCGGTGACCATTTCCGTCGCCGACGACCGCACGGGCGACCGCTTCGAGATCGCGGTCGAACGTGAACGTGCCCTCGACGCCTTCTACCACCCGTTCGCCTACGCCGCCTAAGGAGGCACGACATGTCCTCCGCTGAGTTTGAAACGACGTTCTCTGTGACAAAACTGTTACGGACCCGTGACCGGGGTGTTTCCGAACGGAGCCAGGATGGGCGGATGCCCAACGCAGCGGAGACCCCCGGGATGCTCCTCGCAATCGCAACTTTCGTCGTCCCCGCCGGGGTCGTCATCAGCAGCTACTCCCTGTGAGAAGACTGCTTGCATCAGCCGGCCTTCTGGTCCTGGTCGGCTCCGTTCAAGCCGCCGGCCTGCCCTCCAAGTCGGCGCCCTCGTTCGTACCCGGCACGTACAGGACGGCCGAGTCGCCCCAGTCCGTCGCGATCGGCGACCTGAACGGCGACAGTAGGCCGGACCTCGTGGCGGCGCACGGCTTCATCGGTGGAGAAGCCAAGAAGCTGCGCTACCTGCGGGCCGTCTCGGTGCTCCTCAACAGGGGCAATGGCAGGTTCGGAACGGCACGCGTATATCCAACGGGGAAGGCAGGGGACGAGCACGGCGCTTGGTCGGTCGCGATCGGCGACCTCAACGGTGACGGAAGGGCCGATCTGGCGACCGCGAACCCGGGAGGACACTCTGTCTCGGTTCTCTTCAACCTGGGCGACGGCAGGTTTCAGCCCAGCATCGACTACGCGATCGGTCGCGAGCCCTGGGACGTCGCGATCGACGATTTGAACGACGACGGCAAGCCGGACGTCGTGACCGCGAATCCGAACACCGTCTCCGTCCTCCTCAACAGGGGCGACGGCAACCTGGCCGCCAAGCTCGACTACCCCACGGGACGCGACACGTGGGCACTCGCGGTCGGCGACCTGAACGGCGACCGGAAGCCCGACCTGGCGATTGCGAGCCATACGCCGAGCACGGTCTCCGTGCTCGTCAATCGGGGCGACGGCAGTTTCCAGCCGAGTCTCGAGTACCGAACCGGGCCCGGTCCTACATCGCTGGCGATCGGCGATCTGAACGGCGACGGCCGGTCGGACCTGGTGACTGCGAACGGCAGCAGCAGCCCAGAGGGTGAAGACGACTGGGTGGACACAGTCTCGGTGCTCCTGAACAGGGGCGGCGGCACATTTCGCGCCAAACGTGATTATCGGGCGCGGGTCGACGACACCCTCGAATTCAGCTCGGTCGCTATCGGCGATCTGAATGGCGATGGCAAGCCAGACATCGCGACCGCTGACGGCGACGACTACGCCGTTTCCGCCCTCCTCAACAGGGGCAACGGCAGGTTTCGCAGGCGGTTCGACTATGAGCGGATCAGCCTCGTGAAAGACGGCTTGGGGTACGGAGCTCGGGCAATCGCGATCGGCGACCTGAACGGCGACCGCAAGCCCGACGTCGTCACGCCCAGATGGGCCTACCTTTCGGTGTTCATCAATACGCCCGGCCTGTGCACTGTGCCGCGTGTCGAGGGTGTGGCGCTCAGGGGCGCCGAGCAAGCGCTCGCGAGCGCCCATTGCCGCGTCGGGAAGATCCGCCGTACCAAGTCGTATTTGAAGAGCGGCTACGTGTTCTCGCAGAGCCCCCAGCCCGGGACCATGGTGGTGCGACGAGGCGGCAGGGTCAATCTCTGGGTCAGCAACGGCCAGAGGCCGTCGTGAGGAACCTGGTTCCAATCGCAGAGCGCACAAGGCGCCGGCCAATGAGGGCGAAACTCGTACTGATCCCGCTCGGCGTCGCGGCGTTGCTCGTCGGCACGGCCGCCGCGCATTCAATCTCCGGCTCGGGAGGAGTGCGGACGCTGCGAACCGGGACGCACGTCTTTGGACTCGCCGCCGACGGTTCGCGTGTCGCCGTGTCGACGGCCTGCGGGGCACACGTATACGAGCTCTACGCCTGGAATCCCCTGCGCCGGTCGGTCGTCTCAATGGCACCTCGGCGCCAGCGCAAGTGCTACGGAGCATCGACGGGAGAGGGGATCTGGGAGCAGTCGATCGCCGGTCAGCAGCTCGCTTGGGTGCCCTTCGCGGGCGGTAACGATCGCGAACAGTGGCTCGTCACGGCGACGACAGGCAGTCCGCGGTCGACGACGAGGCTCGTCGAAGAGAGAAGCCACAGCACTGACGGCGTCGTCGGCGACTGGGTTGGCAACGTCTACGGCGACGGCCCGCTGCTTGTCTTCAACACCTGGTCGGTCTGTGACACAGACTCCAACAGCTACCACTGCCCCGAGGGCACGCCTCCGGGCCTGCACATCTACAACGAGAACCTCTGGCGCATCGTCGGCAGGCACAAGCGGCTACTGCTCGCCAGTCCTGACGAACTGACGGTCCTTTCGGTTTCCGCCGGCCGCATCCTCGTTCAGCGCGCCGACGGGTCGCTCGAGCTCCGCCGCGGCACGGACGGGAGCGTTGTGCGCTCGTTCCCCTTCGGGCCGGATGAGGTCCAGGGTGCGGTGCTCGATTCCTCCGAGCTCGTCGTCCTGCACCGATCGCAGCAGCGCCGTCTCACCTGGCGAGTCATCGACCCGGTCTCGGGCGCCGAACGAGTTCTCAACGCGCAGGCGGGGGCGACTCCCGCAGATGTCGAGCGGGGGCTGCTCGTCTACACGTACGCCCGAGCCGTGTACGTTCTCCGGCTCGCAGACGGGCATAGACGACGATTCACGACGCCACGCGGGTCGTATCCGTACGCGCAGATCGAGCCGTCGGGGCTCTTCTACTCCTACTCAGTCAAGCGAGAGGGCCGCGTCCGATTCGTCCCCTTCCACCAGATTGGGCTCGGCTAGATGCGGAAGCTCGTCGCACTCGCAAGCCTGCTGGCCTTTAGCAGCTCACTCACTGCCGCGGCGTTGTCGTCCGGCGCGCCCTCGTTTGCCCGTTCGAAGACCTATCGAACCGGGCGCCTGCCCGAGTCGGTCGCGATCGGCGACCTGAACCGCGACGGCAAACCGGACGTGGCGGTCGCGAACGAACTCGCGAAAAGCGTCTCCGTGCTTCTGAACCGGGGCAACGGCAGCTTCGGGCCTAAGGTCGACTACAGAACTGGAATCCTCCCGAACTCGGTCGCAATCGGTGATCTGAACGGCGACGGGAAGCCGGACTTGGCGACGACGAATGGGCTCGATGCGGGGACCGTCTCGGTGCTCGCCAACCGCGGCGACGGCACCTTCGGACGCCACGTCGAACATGCCGTCGGCGGCGAGCCTGCATCAGTCGCGATCGGTGACCTGAACGGCGACGGCAGGCCAGATCTAGCGACCGCGAACGCAGGCGCGGACACGGTCTCCGTGCTCCTGAACAATGGCGACAGTAGCTTCCAAGGCAAGCACGACTACCTGGTCGGAAACGGCCCTTACTCGGTTGCGCTCGGCAACCTGAACGGCGACGGCCGGCCGGACGTGGCAACCGCCAACTCCTCGGACGACACCATCTCGGTGCTTCTGAACCGGGGCGACGGCACCTTCCAGGGCAAGCGGGACTATGGAATTGGGCTCGGCGTCGGCTCGGTTGCAGTCGGCGACCTGAACGGCGACGGCAAGTCTGACCTGGCGGCCACAAGCGGTTCGAGTACCGTCTCCGTGCTCCTGAACAAGGGCGACGGCAGCTTCCGAGGCAGCCGCGAATATCGAACTGCATTCGCTCCTTACTCGGTTGCGATCGGAGACCTAAACGGCGACGGCAAGCCAGACCTCGCGATCGCGAACGGCCACCCGACGAATTCCGTTTCCGTGCTCGTGAACAGGGGCAACGGTCGCTTCCTGCCCAACGTCGACTATCGAACTGGACGCGGCTCTTCTTCGGTTGCGATCGGCGACCTGAATGGCGACGGCAAGTCGGACCTGGCGACCGCGAACGGACGCGCGAACACCGTCTCGGTCCTCATCAACGCTCCGGGCCTCTGCACCGTGCAGAACGTCGAGGGAAAGAGGCTGTCGGTTGCAAAGCGAGTGATCGCAAGGGCCAACTGCCGCGTCGGAAAGACTCGCCGCGCAAACTCGAAGGCCGTCGAGCGGGGCCGCGTGATCTCGCAGAAGCCCAGGCCAGGCACGGTTCTGCCGAGCGGCGGCAAGGTCGAGCTCGTCGCCAGCAAGGGGCCGAGGCGTTGACCATGCGCCTGTTCAAAGTGCTCATGCTCCTGTCCGTAGTGGCCGTGGCTCTCCTGGGCGCGACCGCGGCACAGCCGACTTCCGGGCCGAGCAAGCGCCTGTTGCGGCTCGCTGCTCCCGTGACCGAGCTCGCCGCTGACGGAGCGCAGGCCGCGACGTTCGCCTGTGGGACCGGTGACTACTGGTTCCTCGCCTGGAATCCCGTGCGCCGCTCGACCGTCCTCGTGGATCGCAGCGGGTGTGCCTCGGGCAGTAGTGGGATCTCGGCGCTGGGAGTTGCGGGGCATCGCCTCGCCTGGGTGCCCTACGACGCTGGTAACTACACCGAATCGCAGCTCGTGACGGCGACGGTTCGGAGGCCGCGGTCGATCACCCGGCTCACGGGAACGAGAGTCCACAACACCGACGACGGCGTCGGCGACGACGTCGGCAACATCTACGGCGACGGCTCGCTGCTCGTCTTCAACACCTGGTCGGTCTGCGAGAAGTCGCCCTATACCGACTCCTGCCCACCGGGCGCTCCCGACGGCTACCACATCTACAACGAGAACCTCTGGCGCATCGTCGGTCGGCGCAAACGGCTCCTCGTCGCGAGCCCTGATGAGCTGACGGTGCTCGCAGTGGCGGCCGGGCGCATCCTCGTCCAGCGCGCCGACGACTCGCTCGAGATCCGTCGTGGCTCGGATGGGAACCTCGTGCGCGCATTTCCTCCCTTGCGGCGTGGGTATCAGCGCGCCGCAGTGCTCGACGCCTCCGAGCTCGTCGTCCTCGACCGCATGTCAGGACACCATTGGCGCGTCTACGACCCGGTCTCGGGCGTTCAGAAGCGGGTTCTGCAGGCGCCTGCCGGGGCGATTCCGGCCGATGTCGAGCGCGGGCTCCTCGTCTACACAGTAGGCCGGACCGTGCACGTGCTTCGGCTCGCGGACGGCCGGCAGAGGACCTTCCGCGCGCCGGTGCCCCGGCCGCGCTACGGCAGCGTGGAGCCCGTGCTCGCGCAGATCGAGCCCGCGGGACTCTTCTACTCGTCTCGGGTGCGGCACGAGGGCCATCTCCGCTTTGTCCCCTTCAACTCGATTCGCTTCAGAAGATGAGGAAGCTCGTCGTACTCGTAAGCATTGCGATTGTCGGCGCCCCAGTCGGCGCCGCGGCGCTCCATGCGGGCTCGGCGCCTTCGTTCGGTCCCGCGAGGAGCTACACAACGGGACGTGACCCTCTTTCGGTCGCAATCGGTGACTTGAACGGCGACGGCAAGCCCGACCTGGCGACCGCAAACGCAAACTACAGCGGGGTGGGCACCGCCTCCGTGCTCCTGAACAGGGGCGATGGCAGCTTCCGGGCGAAGATCGACTATCGAACCGGACGCGGTCCTAACTCTGTCGCGAGCGGCGACCTGAACGGCGACGGCAAGCCGGACCTGGCGACCGCGAACCTCGACGCGGACAGGGTCTCCGTCCTCCTCAACAGGGGAGACGGCAGCTTCCAGGCCAGGCTCGACTACCGAACCGGACACGCCCCTTATTCGGTCGCGATTGGCGATCTGAACGGCGACGGCAAGCCGGACCTGGCGACCGCGAACAACGGCAGCTACCCGGGCACTGTCTCCGTGTTCCTGAATAGGGGCGATGGCAGCTTCCAGGCGATGGTCGACTACGCAACCGGACTCGGCCCCGAGTCGGTCGCGATCGGCCAATTGAACGGCGACGGCAAGCCGGACCTGGCGACCGCGAACTACCAAGGCGACTCCGTCTCCGTGCTCCTCAACAGCGGCGACGGCAGCTTCCAGGCCAAGCGCGACTATGGAGCCGCCCGCTCTCATTCGGTCGCGATCGGCGACCTGAACGGCGATGGCAAGCCGGACCTGGCAACCGCGAACTCGAACGGCGACAAGGAGTCGCCGACCAGCACCGTGGCTGTGCTCCTGAACAGAGGCAACGGCAGCTTCCGGGCCAGCCGCAACTACGCAACTGGACCCGTCTCTGAGTCAGTCGCGATCGGCGACCTGAGCGGTGATCGCAAGCCGGACCTGGCGACCGCGAACTTCGGCGGTGTCGGCGACCAATACGTCTCCGTGCTCGTCAACAGGGGAGACGGCACCTTTCAGGCCGAGCTCGACTACGGAATCGGCTATCGCGCTACGTCGGTCGCGATCAGCGACCTAAACGGCGACAGGAAGCTGGACCTGGCGGCCACGGGCAGCTTACCGCGCTTCGGCAGCAACGTTTCCGTGCTCCTCAACAGGCCAGGGCTGTGCACGGTGCAGGATGTCAAGCGACAGAAGTTGGCGGCCGCGAAGCGGACGATTGCGCGCGCCAACTGCCGCGTCGGGAAGATCCGCCGCGCCTACTCGAGTACCTTCAAGAGGGTTACGAAGGGCCGCGTGATCTCGCAGAGGCCCAAGCCCGGCACGGTGCTGCGGGGCGGCGGCAAGGTCAACCTCGTCGTCAGCCGCGGGAAGAGGTTCTCGTGAAGAAGGTCCTCCTAGTGGCCGGCTTGCTCGTCGTCGGCAGCTCGGTGAGCGCTGCGGCGCACACCGGCTCGGCGCCTTCGTTCGCGTCTGCGAAGAGCTACGCAACCGGGAGCAGCCCCGCATCGGTCGCGATCGGCGACCTGAATGGGGACGGCAAACCGGATCTGGCGATCGCGAACGGCGGCGTCGACGCCGCCGCGGGCGCCGTCTCCGTGCACTTCAACAACGGCGACGGCACCTTTCGGTCCAGGCGCGACTTTGTCACCGGACGGAACCCCGAATCGGTCGCGATCGGCGACGTGAACGGCGATGGCAATCCGGATCTTGCAACGTCGAACGGGGAGGCGAGCACCGTCTCCGTGCTCCTGAACAGGGGCGACGGCAGCTTCCAGGCCAACCGCGACTACGCAACCGCCAGCGAGCCTTTCTCGGTCGCGATCGGCGATCTGAACGGCGACGGCCACTCGGACCTGGCGACCGCGAACGGCGGCGCGAGCACCGTCTCCGTGCTCCTCAACAGTGGCGGCGGCAGCTTCCGAGCCAGGGTCGACTACCGAACCGGACACGGGCCTGGCTCGGTCGCGATTGCCGACGTGGATGGCGACGGTAGGCCGGACCTTGTGACCGCGAACGGCGAGGACTCCGCGGATAGCGTCTCTGTGCTTGCGAACAACGGCGTCGGTGGCTTCCGAGCCAGGGTTGACTACCCAACCGGATCTTCCCCTGCCAACGTCGCGATCGCCGACCTAAACGGCGACGGCAAGCCGGACCTGGCTACCGCCAACCTCAGCGCGGACACGTCTTCCGTGCTTCTGAACAGGGGCAACGGCAGCTTCCAGGCCAGGCGTGACTACGCAACCGGACGCCGCCCTACCTCGGTGGCGATCGGCGAGCTGAACGGCGACGGGAAGCCGGAGCTGGCGATCACGACCTTCGAGCAGGCGAGTAGCGTCTCCGTGCTCGCCAACAGGGGCGACGGCAGCTTCGAGGCCAAGGTCGACTATCGAACCGAACGGTTCCCCATCTCGGCCGCGATTGGCGACTTGAACCGCGACGGCAGGTCGGACCTGACGACCGTGAACTACGCCGTGGCAACCGTCTCCGTGCTGCTCAACACGCCGGGTCTCTGCACGGTGCAAAACGTCAGGCAAACGCCGCTGCCGACCGCGAGGCGGAGGATCGCGCTCGCCACCTGCCGCGTCGGGAGGATCCGCCGGGCCTACTCGAGTTTCGTCAGGAGGGGCCGCGTGGTCTCGCAGAAGCCGAGGTTCGGCGCCGTGCTGCCTGGCGGCGGCAAGGTCAACCTCTTCGTCAGCCGTGGAAGGAGGCCCTCGTGAAAACCCTGCTCATAGTCGCAAGCCTCGTGGTTCTCGGAGGATCGATCGGAATCGTCCTCGCCGCCCGCAGCTCCAACGGTGTGGTCACGCTCGGCGCGCCGCCGACCGTGGCCGAATCGGAGATCGCGAACACTCTGCCCACGCAGCCGTCGTTCGAGGTCTGGTTCGCGCGCGGCGAGCGGCTCGTGCCCGTCGCGCGGACGCACGAGCGGACGCCGGGAGTCGCGACCGCCGCGATCAATGCGTTGATCGCCGGCCCAACCCGGGCTGAGCGAAAATCCGGTCTGAAGACTGCCGTCCCCACTGACACTCGACTGCTCGGGATCTCGATCAAGAACGGGGTTGCCACGATCGACTTCACATCGGAATACCAATCGGGCGGGGGCTCGCTCTCGATGCAGATGCGCCTCGGGCAGGTCGTCTACACGCTGACCCAGTTCCCGACCGTGGAGGCCGTCCGCTTCCAGCTCGATGGCGCGCCCGTGAACGTCTTCTCGGGCGAGGGAATCATCCTCGACCATCCCGTCAGCCGAAGCGACTACTCGGAGCTCGCGCCGACCTCCCCGACCGTGACTGGAACCTGGCGACTCCTGCCGCGCGCCCCGATTGCGGCTCCCGATCTGCTCCTCAGCGTCTGGACCGGCACGGAGATGATCGTCTTCGGGCGCGTGGAGAAGCGTGGCCCCGCCGACGAGATCCTCGCCTCGAAGAATGCTGCGGCAGCCTACGACCCGGCCTCGAACGCCTGGCGTCGGCTGGCGTCTCCCCTGTCGGCCCGCGGCTACCCGGGCAACTGGGCCGCCGTCTGGACCGGCAAGGAGATGCTCGTCTGGGGCGATGTGAACCAAGCCTTCGACCCGGCGACCAATCGCTGGCGGCGGCTGCCGCGGGCTCCGGCTGGACGCGGAGGGATCGTGGTCTGGACCGGACGAGAGCTGATCGAATGGGGCGGAGGGTG